>Ga0163109_10001857_pt1 | contig 16601 bp, 15 predicted proteins | sample CRUFie1St13metaG_FD_108704 | JGI IMG/M metagenome (GOLD analysis project Ga0163109, IMG submission 108704) | Marine microbial communities from the Costa Rica Dome - CRUD Field 142mm St13 metaG | ecosystem: Environmental > Aquatic > Marine > Oceanic > Photic zone | place: Costa Rica: the Eastern... | reverse complement strand
TTTGTCGTCAAACAATGTGGAAACATGATGCGCTTTCAAGACTTAGGCTTATTGCCTGAACTCGTCTCTAACGCGGGCTATGACGCCGCGACCCCAGTGCAATCTGAATCGATACCTGCAATCCTCAATGGCCGTGATATTTTGGCTGGTGCTCAAACAGGGACAGGAAAAACCGCTGCATTCATTCTGCCGGTGATGCAGAAATTATACGCAGGTACCAGTGTTCGGTCGCCGCGAGCACTTGTTCTTGCGCCCACGCGTGAGCTTGCGGCTCAGGTCGCGGACAGCGCGCGAAGGTACGGAAAAGGACTTGGTCTGAAGCAGACGAGCATCTTCGGTGGCGTCAGTTATGGCGGCCAGTTCAGAGCCATTAAGTCTGGTCTTGATCTTGTTATCGCAACACCTGGACGCCTGATCGACCACCTCAACCAGGGCTCGATTGACCTTTCTAGAGTACAGACGTTGATTCTTGACGAGGCGGATCGGATGCTTGACATGGGATTTATCCGCGACATTGAAACGGTGATATCAAAGTGTCACGAAAAACGGCAGACGCTACTTTTTTCGGCAACCTACAACAGTGCCATTAAGAGACTGGCCACTAAATATCTCGTTGCTCCCGTCGAAGTAGCTGTGTCCAAAGGAAATACCGTTTCTGAATCAGTCGATCAGACCTTTGTCCACGTGGACCAGCATCGGAAACGAGAGCTACTGACACAACTGATAGGCCTTAATGACATGCATCAGGTGCTCGTGTTTACCAAAACAAAATACGGTGCCGACAAGTTGGCAAAGGCACTGACAGGTGATGGTTTGCCTGCGGTGGCAATGCACGGAAATAAGAGTCAAGCGCAGCGGACAAAAGCCCTCCAGAAGTTCAAACGGGGCGCGGCGCGGGTGATGGTGGCGACGGACGTTGCAGCGCGCGGTCTAGACATCCAGAAACTGCCTTTCGTTATAAATTTCGAGTTACCGATGGTGGCAGAGGATTACGTACACAGAATTGGTCGGACGGGACGAGCTGGCGAAAAAGGCGACGCTATCTCATTTGTTTGTGCGACAGAGCATCGACTAATTAGAGAGATCCAGCATTTGCTAAAGATTAATGTTGAGTTTGAGGTGGCTGATGGATTCGAGCCAGCAATTCAGTTTCCGGTGAAGAAGCAAAAAAATAAACCTCAACCACGGAAGCACGAATCTCGCGGGCGAGCCAAGGGTAACGCAAACCATAAACAAAAAAACCAGACGGATAAAACTCGTAACCGGTACCGAGACGAGATGGGTTCGGAACAAAAGACGGGCAAGCAAACACAAGCTCGTTCAAACCGGTCGCCGTCAGGGGGAGATGATCGCACAGAAAAGCAAAAACAGTGGGGTCATGATTCTACGTCTCGTAGTGCAAAGAAACGCCAGAAGCCACGAACAGGGAACGCGAAACACCTGTTGGATAAGGCAACACAATCTAATAAAAATCGGGGATCCCAAAATCATCTGAACGGGTTGGCGCCCCCTAAGCGAAGGATAGTAAAGCCGGTAACCGCAATTCAATAAGAGCGAAAAGCCGTATGTAAATAGCTACTGACATCCAGCTTCTCACTGTGAACAATGGTAGACCCGTTAATACTGACGAATTTGGTGATCACGTTTGCGTTGTGATAGGCAACCTCGCTCGTGCATCAGTGATAAAATTAAAACATGTTTGCAGAATTACTTAGACAACTAATTCAAGAGAGACCGATCTTGGCTCTTGGTCTCTGCTGGATTGAGGGCTTTGTTGTTGGTGCGTTGCTAATTTATTGGTTGGTTGTGTGACCGTAAACCCTCATAGAAAACCAGACCCGTCTAATTGGATAAAGAAAACACTAGATTCTGTTGGCCGTTCCGTCGGGCGTGCCGTTGATATCGCCTCAGGTGCAGGCAGGCATAGTTTTCTGTTATCGAATATAGCCTCTGACGTTACTGCTGTAGACCACAATCCCGAGTTGTCGAAATATTTCAAGGATACCCATGTCCAGTTCCTATGCATCGATCTTGAGCGAGCCACTTGGCCAATGGAAGGCGATCTTTACGACATAGTTTTGGTGTCGAATTACCTGTATAGACCCCATCTAATAAATATCATTGAATTGGTAAGTCCGGGAGGCTTTTTGGTTTACGAGACATTTGGCGACGGGAACGAACGTTTTGGGAAACCCAGTAATCCAAATTTCTTATTAAAATCCGGTGAGCTTAGAAGTTCCGTTGGAGACGGTTTTGTAATTATTGAGGACTTTTTTGGCGAAGTAGAGGAGCCTCAGCACGCGGTAAAATCCCGTTTGTTTGCTCGACGAGCGGAATACCCGATTGAATAGTCTTCTATCTGATGCATTTGTCGGTTATCTGACCGCGCGGATTACTCTCGGGATCGCCAATACCATGCTGACAGTTGCTATTGGTTGGCACCTGTATGAGCTAACAGGCGACCCATGGAGCCTCGCCCTGGTTGGCCTTATGCAGATAATCCCTGTCTACGCGTTCTTTTTTATCTCGGGTTACACAATCGACCGCTTCCCTCGAGTTTGGGTAGTCAGAGTCTGTGCCATCTTAGAGGCGTCGGCGGTGATCGGCATCGCGCGAATCCTGATCAAGGAAGATCCTGACCTTTTTGCTCTCTATGGTTTGATTTTTCTGCACGGCATTGGACGCACGTTTCACGGTCCTGCTCTTCACGCCATCCTTCCGAATATCGTATCGCCCGAGCTTTTGGACAGGGCGATCGCGATGTCTAGTACAACCGGGAATGGGGCATCCATCGTAGGGCCAGTTATTGCCGGATATTTAATTTTGATGATAGATCGAGAGATTTATAATGTCATCGCACTAGTTTCGGCCGCTACCCTGATCGGCTATCTCTTTATCCCGTCAATTAAAATTCCGCGGGAGAAAGATGATAGATTGGCAACGCTCCTTGCTGGTATCAAATACGTTCGCGATAAACCAGTAATTCTGGGTGGCCTCACTATCGATCTATTGATGGTCGGTCTCGGTTCAGTCATGGTTTTACTACCTGTATTTGCCGCAGATATTCTTCACGTAGGTTCAGAGGAACTCGGATTGATGCGAGGAATGCCGGCGATCGGTAGCGTGCTGATGGGATTATTTCTCTCGTCGAGACGTCATGAAATAGACGGTGCGGGTGTCAAACTTTGGATCTCTCTTATCGTATTCGCGAGCTCTATTCTGGTGTTTTCGGTCTCAGAGATTTTTGTCTTATCACTGCTGGCTCTTTTCTTCTACGGTGCCTCAGACATGGTTAGCGTCAACATACGAATGGGTATAGTTCAGGCCGCTACGCCTGAGAATTTACGTGGACGTGTTGCGGCTGTGAATATGTTATTTATTCAAACAAGTAACGAGGGGGGTGATGTGCGCGGAGGAGCGTTAGCTGGACTGATTGGTCCCACGCTTACTGTGTTAGCGGGAGGTATCATGAGTCTTGGATTCCTTTTTTGGAGCCGTAAATACTTCCCGGAGCTCTACACGTTAGACAAGATCTCAGAACTCTCTCTCAAGACCCACAAAAAATGATCGACACTTCCTCGTCGGTGGTTCTTAGTCTCACTATGACTACGAGAAATTAGCGGAGACGCTGCATATAATGAGATGTTGGTGGTAAAAATGGCAGCAATTGGAAATTTCCTGCGCAACGAATCTGATGTTTAGTTGACCTTTGCGCTGAGTAGCTTATCCTCCCGCGCCTTCATTTATTTTTAATTGGATAGATTGTGAATACCTTAAATGCACCCTCGATAAAGCCAAACAATCCAAACTTTTCTTCCGGTCCATGTTCCAAGCGACCGGGATATCAGTTGCGAGCTCTCTGTGTAGGGACATTGGGACGCTCTCATCGGTCATCAGTTGGTAAAGCAGCGTTGCGGGAGGTTTGTGAAGAGACAAAACGGCTGTTAGGTCTTCCAGACAATTATTTGGTGGGGGTCGTCCCCGCATCTGATACGGGCGCGTTTGAGATGGCGATGTGGTCGATGCTAGGAGCGCGTGGTGTTGACGTATTTGCGTGGGAGTCCTTCGGTAAAACTTGGCTAAATGACATCGTCAAGGATCTGAAGCTACCAAATGTAAATATTTATGAAGCGGACTATGGTGTGCTTCCAGATCTATCTTTGGCCAATAAGCGTAACGACATCGTTTTCACATGGAATGGAACCACGTCAGGTGTCAAGGTGCCGGATGGCGGCTGGATACCGCAAGATCGTGAGGGGTTAACTTTTTGCGACGCCACGTCAGCTGTCTTTGCCATGGAGATGCCTTGGTCAAAGCTCGACGTCACAACATTTAGTTGGCAAAAAGTGTTAGGTAGCGAGGGCGCGCATGGGATGCTTATTCTGAGCCCGAGAGCAGTTGAGCGTCTCGAGACTTATACACCACCATGGCCATTACCGAAGATCTTCAAGCTGACAAAAAAGGGTAAGGTCATAGACGGTATTTTCCGGGGTGAGACGATCAATACGCCTAGCATGTTATGTGTTGCGGATTATTTAGACGCCCTGGGATGGATTGATTCTATAGGTGGTCTTAAGGGGGCTATCCGTCGCTCAGAAGAAAACCTCGCAGTTATCGCTGATTTCGTCAGTAAGTCTGATTGGTTGAGTTTCTTGGCGCAGGATGAGAACACAGTGTCTAACACGAGCGTTTGTCTATCTGTAGAGGCTACCCCATATCAGGTCAAAGAGATGACAAAATTACTTGAGAGCGAGGGTGTTGCGTTCGATATTGGTGCCTACCGAGACGCTCCTCCCGGATTAAGAATCTGGTGCGGCGCCACCATCGAAAAAACAGATGTCAAACTTTTAATGAATTGGCTTGATTGGGCCTATGCAACCGTCGTTTTCAGAGGATAAACGAACAGTGTTTTCTATACGTACATACAACGCGATATCGCCTACTGGTCTCGCTCGATTTAATAGCTCACACTATTCGGTGTCCGCGGAAAGTTCAGAGCCTGCGGGTATTTTGTTGAGGAGTTATAAATTAACGACTGACGAATTACCCGACACGGTGGTTGCTGTCGCTCGGGCCGGCGCAGGCACGAATAATGTCCCAATCCCGCAGCTGACTGAGCGGGGTATTGTTGTTTTCAATACCCCCGGCGCCAATGCAAATGCGGTCAAGGAGCTGATCTGCGCTGGGTTGATGATGTCGTCTCGGGACATCTTTGGTGGCTTAAAGTTTGTTGACGGACTAGCGGGTCATACAGTTGATGATCTTGATCCGTTATTAGAGTCTGAAAAGAAACGTTTCGCTGGGTCGGAAATATACGGAAAGACGCTTGGTATTGTGGGTCTTGGGGCAATCGGCTCACTGGTGGCGAATATGGCCTTGGATCTCGGGATGCGTGTTATTGGGTACGATCCTGCGATTTCCGTTGAGGCGGCGTGGCGGTTATCTAGCCGCGTTGAAAAAATGCCAAGTCTCGACGCGCTACTGAGGGACGCTGATTACATAACACTTCATGTGCCGGCAATTGAAGCGACCAAGAACATGATCAACTCTGGATCCATTTCAAGAATGAAGAATGGGGTAAAGCTGTTGAATTTTGCCCGGAAGGAGATCATCGATGCAAATGACGTCATCAGTGCTCTGGACACCGGCAAGATCGGCGGGTATGTGACAGATTTTCCAACCCCCGAACTGATTGGTCATCCGAAAGTATTGCCAATGCCACATATCGGAGCGAGTACGGGTGAGGCGGAAGATAATTGCGCAGTTATGGCCGCTGATCAACTGATCGATTTTTTAGAGAACGGAAACATAAAAAATTCGGTCAATTTACCTGATACGTCAATGACCAGAGGCTCGGACTTTCGCTTAACGTTCTCTAACTCCAATGTCCCGAATGTATTAAGTAGCGTCCTCGCGCAGATATCCGCAACAGGCGCCAATGTTATCGATTTAGTGAACCAGAGCCGTAACGAGATCGCCTACAACATTATGGATCTAGATCAGCCGGTCACTGACGAACTTTTGGACGTTATTTCAAATCTAGAGGGGGTGATTCGAGTCAGGCGTGTATGACTGACCGATGAGGGATCCACTTTTGGAGCCGGAACGGTCTGACTAGCTGATGACATTTATCGGGGAGCCCTCTCGGAAGGACTCAAACGTGGCGAGCATTTCCTGATAAAAAACGGTGAAGGTTTCTTCGGTACAGTAGCCTACGTGTGGGGTTGCCAATACTCTTGGGTGAGCCACAAGGCTATCCGAATTGTTGGCGGGCTCTACTGGGAAAACATCCGTGGCTAATCCACCCAGAGTGCCGGCATCTAGGCAGCGTAAAAGTGCCTCCTGGTCGATGATTTCGGCTCTTGAGGTATTGACGATATAACCGTCTGAGCCCAAGAGACTGAGCTCATCCTCTCCAATAAGACCTCTACTGCGATCAGAGAGTTTATAGTGGACACTCACAAAATCTGATCGTAAGAATAACTCAGATTTTGATACCGCCGTGACTCCCATGGCGACGGTTTTTTCCGTATCTAGGTTACTGCTCCAGGCTAGAACGTCCATCCCGATCGCTAGACCAAGCGTGGCTACCTGACTTCCCAACCTGCCGAGCCCAACAATACCTAATGTCTTGCCCCGAAGATCCCGCCCCATAACAGGTTGCCAGACGTTATCGATTTTGAGGCCATTGATCAGTGGCACAGCTTTTCGGCAAAGCATCATTATCAGCATAAACGCATGCTCTGCAGTGGCGTGGCCCGGGGAGGATGTACCACAAACAATTACTCCACGGTCTCGGGCCGCGTCAAGATCTATCGCCGCGTTTTGCTTACCTGACGTTACGATTAGTTTCAGGTTTGGTAAAGCTTGGATGATTTCGCGTGGAAATGGCGTTCGCTCCCGCATCACTCCGATCGCGTCGAAGGGCAGAAGTATCTCGATCAGCTCATCAGTGCTTGGAATATGCGAGTCAAAGAATGTGAATGTTAACGCATCTGAAGAGTCCCAGTCAGCGAAGGACCTCGCCCTATTAAAATAATCATCAAGTATCGCTATTTGCATTATTTTTGCTTGGTGTGGTTGGGGCCATGCATCCAGCTCAAGGTATCCTCAGTGGAGCCTTCGACTATGTATTCTGCGCCCAATGGTTTCTTCCACCCACTTCGATCGATCGCTCTAAATATGGTCTCGTAATCCAATTCACCAGAATCGGGTGGTCCGCGATCAGGGACCGACGCAAATTGAATGTGGCCGATAAATGAGTAGCATGCCCTGAAACGCTCGATCACGTAACCCTCGGTCCGGCCTACGTGGTAGCAATCGAACATCAGCTTTACATTGGAACAGTTCAGGGTTTCAAGCAGGTCGCACGCATGGACAGTATCTCTCAAGAAATATCCTGGCATATCGAAAGGGTTGAGGGGCTCGATTAATACCGACATGTCATGTCGCGACGCGATATCAGAGGCGTACCGTAGATTCTCCAAGTAAGTCGTTTCAGCTGACGGACCTGTAATTTTTCCAGCCATTACATGCACATTCTGTGCTCTAATTTGCGACCCATAGGTAAAGGCCTGATCAATCGCTTGTCTGGCCTCGGGAATCTTGTCCGGTAGGGCCGCAAGGCCAGCATTTAGTGAGCCGCGTATCGTGTTCAGTCCAAGCATTGAAACTGCCGTTGATTCGAGCGCTTCGCACACATCCATAATGGGTTCGTTGTATGGGAAATGGCACTCGACCGCATTGAAACCAGCGGTGTGTGCGGCCCGGATGGCGTCTGCTAATGTATGTTCCCGCCAAAGAAATCCGAGATTGGCTGAGAATGTCGGCATCAGTCCCACTCCACGTTGTACTGCTTCACTATCTCCTGTACCTGCTCGTTGCTCAGAATATTTGGTTCGAGCGAACGTGTCAGGTAGGCAAGTTTAGCCGTGGCCTCCAATTCTTCCGCTGCGTACACCGCCGCCTCTAGGGTTTTTGCGGAAATGACTGGGCCATGACTTGCGAGCATCACCGCGGCATGTTTTCCCGCAAGGCCTTCGATTGTGCGTCCAATTTCAGAGCTTCCGGGGATGAAGTAGGGTATCAGTCGTACCTTACCCAGCTGCATGATCCCGTACGGCGTAAGATGCGGTAACCAATCCGTGATATCGTCGCACGGTAAAAGTGATAGAGCCGTCGAGTAGCAACTGTGCAAGTGCACAACCGCGCCTGCCTTGTCCGCTCGTGTATTGTAAAAAGCCTGATGGAGCGGTACCTCTTTTGTGGGTTTGGGACCAGATAGAAGCTTTCCATCCGGGCTGATCACACTTAATAACTCGGGCGTTAGGCGGCCGAGAGAGCTGCCGGTTGGTGTTACCACAAGATTACCGTCAGGGAGACGTGCTGAGAGGTTGCCGGTACTTCCGTGCGTGAGCCCTCGTTGGTAGAGGCTCAATCCGAAGTCGCATATGTGTTCTCTCACGTCTTTCATATGTCCTCCAGAATGGCGAGAGCGTCGCTGAAAAAATCCGGAGTTCCAAAGTTTCCACTTTTCAGTGCCAGAGCAACCGGATCCCCTGGTGAGATACTGAAGACCCAAGGCACTCCCGGACAGATTTCTCGACCAATGATGACTTCGTCAATGTTGAGCGCTTGGGTCACGGCTCCGGCCGTTTCTCCCCCAGCCACTACAAACCGTCGTTTTCCGAGTTGATGAGCAGCGCTTGCGATTTCAGCCATGGCTTTCTCAACAATTGTACCGGCTTCAGTTACACCAAGGGCTGCTTGGGAGGCCTTCACTGAATCAGGTGATGCTGTAGCATAAATGAGCGGAACCGCGTCAGATGGTAGCGATTTAATCCAAGAGATACAGGTATTAATTTCCTCTGAACCTAGGCTTTCGGGTTCGATCTGATAGCTAGGATGTCGCTGGCGGTAGAGATCGACTTGCTGTTGAGTCATTTGTGAACAGCTGCCACTCAGAATTATCGCTCGATCTTGAACATGAGGGTCGGAAAAATTCTCAGTGGAGGCGATTCCCAAAATCCCTGGCAACGGCATCGCCAGCGCGCTTCCTCCGGTGAGCAATACATTCGATGGTGTATTCCTGGCGAGAAACTCAAGATCCGAAAATTCAACCGCATCACCGATGACGTGCTTTTCTTGCGGAATCGGAGAACCGTTTTTTTGCGCGACACGATTCCAGACACTGACCGATGCCTTGACCTGTGGAGCCAGTATCCGAGCTAGATTTGCGTCTGTCATCGGGGTCAGTGGGTGGTCTTTCATACTGGATTCATTCAGTAATTGGTTACCTACGAAGAGGTGGCCCATAAATACTGACCGACCATTTTCTGGGAAAGCCGGGCAGTATAGCGCCTGACTTTGTTGGGTGATTTTCATGATTGCTTCCGCGACAGGTCCTATGTTCCCAGTCTCCGTCGAATCAAAGGTTGAGCAATATTTCCAGTACAGCTGTGTGGCACCGCCGGCAACTAACCAATCCGCGGCAATAGAGCAATCCTTCACTGCTTTTTCAACCGGTTCTGTTCGGCACTTAAGCGCAACAATTTCGATATCTGATAGTCCACCAGATGGTCTTGTTGGCAGGCCAAAGTGTAGCGTCACCGACGCGCCGCTGCGTCTTAGTAGCCCAGCCAGGTCGGTCGCTCCCGTAAAATCATCGGCGATACAACCCAGTTTCATGAACTACTTCCTGGTAATTTGATGCCTGATCGTTCGGCGAGGACTTTAACGACCGCACTGTCATCTTCAGCGCCAAGGCCTGATTCTGATGCTTTGTTGTATAGAGCAAGGGCAGCGTTCGATAGGGGAGTGACTACATTTTTTTGTTCCGCCTCTTGGGTAACTATTCCTAGGTCTTTCACAAAGATGTTTACGCTCGAGAGTGGTGTGTAGTCGCCATCAGCGATGTGCGGAGCACGGTTTTCAAACATCCACGATGAGCCGGCGCATTTACTGATCACGTCGATTACTTGGTGCAAATCCATCTTTAGCCCAGCCGCGAGATTCATCGCCTCCGCCGCAGCCGCGATATGAACTCCCGCAAGTAGTTGGTTGATCAATTTCATCTGTGAGCCCTGTCCGGCATCGTTTCCCAGCTCGAAAATATGTTCAGAGATCGCATCAAAGACAGGTTTTGCTTGAGACATTGCTTGGGGCGAAGCCGATGCCATGATCGACATCCGTCCCTCCAACGCCTTGGCGGCACCACCACTCACAGGCGCATCGATATATTGGAAACCCTGACTAGTTATCCGGGATCCGATCTCGGTTGCTTTTGAGGGAGCGAGGGTCACGCAGTTGATGACCAGGGCATCAGGATTCAAACGGTTGAGCAGTTGGCTGTCGAATAACACAGATTCGGCTTGGCTTGCGTTCACGACGAAGATTAACACGCAGTCGATGTTGGCTATCGAGTCGAGTGATTTGGTGGTGTTCCCTCCTGCAGATTCGAATCGTTCGAGCGCATCAGGATCTAGGTCGAATCCAGTTGTGGAAATACCACTACGGACGCACGAAACGGCGGCACCAAAGCCCATTGACCCAAGGCCAATGACCAGAGTTTGCATAGGAGAGCTCCTTAATATCTCGTTGGTCTTGTCGATCGTTGCGGTTATCTGGTAGACAAGAATTCGATCACATCATAATGAAAAGGGGTGTCTTGTGGCCAGAATTGTCGTAACCGGGGGCGGTGGTTTTTTGGGTCAACGCTTGATAGGCGCGTTGCTAGAGTCTGATCGCTGGGTCATAAATGGCGACCACGTCTCTATCGAGTCACTGTGTGTGATAGACCGGGTAATCCCTGAATATTTTAGGGCTAGGGGGGTAGAGACGATCGAAGGTGATTTACTTTCCATTATCCGAGAGCGGCACGAAATATTTGAAGGTGTCGATGCAGTGATACACCTTGCGAGTGCCGTGAGTGGTGAATGCGAGGCTGACTTAGAGCTTGGTCTTGAAGTAAACGTAAATGCAGGCATGGCTCTGGGAAGACGGCTCGCCCAAGAGAATAATAAACCCCTTCTTGTATTTTCCAGCTCACTCGCCGTTTACGGTGCAACGCCCGAGTTTCCATTGCCTCGGGTTATTACTGATGATATTCGTCCGAATCCGCAAAATAGCTATGGTGCTCAGAAACTTATACTCGAGACGTTATACGCTGACCTGGCACGTCGCGGTCTTATTTCTATAAGGACACTTAGACTGATGACAGTGTCTGTGAGGCCGGGCGCGCCCAATCAAGCGGCGAGTGGTTTCTTGTCGGGCATGATCCGTGAACCTCTCGCCGGTATTGACAGCAACATACCTGTACCTCTGGAAACGGAGGTTGCGCTGAATAGCCCGAAGCAAGCGGTTGATGGGCTAATCCGCGTGATGGGTATATCAGACGAGGTCTGGGGAAGCCCATTGGGTTTGAATCTGCCGGGAATTCGTATTTCTGTCCAGGGAATGATCGACGCTCTCGGGGCAGTAGCTGGCCGCGAAATACTTGATCATCTCACTTACGAAACGGATCCTGTTATTCAGCGCATCGTAGCAGGCTGGCCCTCGTGCTTTGGCTCAACTCGAGCACAGCGCCTCAGATTAGGATCAAATGAGCGTTTCGAGACGGTTGTGAGACACTTTCGTGATACTAAGTAATTCGACAAGCGTCTTCGAAAGCCAACCTTGGAGCACGGGGACGAAGTGCTTGGTCGTCGCCGCGACCCAATAAAACGACACAATTAAATTTCCACCGTGTGTCACCGAAGAAGTGAGACTCAACTGCTTTTGAATCAAAGCCACCCATTGGCCCGCAGTCAAAGCCTAGCGCACGAGCCGCCGCAATCAGAAAACCAATCTGCAGGTTCGCGTTCGCTAGCGCGTATCGCTCGAGCCGGTCGACGGCCCATCCTGAGTGAACTGTAGGTTGCTTCATGTGTGGCGCTAGGGTCGTAAACTTGGTGTGAAAATCTAGATCGTAGGCAAGAATTGCAGCGGAGCCCGCTGTTCTGGTTTTTTCTTGGTTGAAATCTAAAGCACACTTCGCCAGTTGTTCTATGGACTCTGCGGTATTTACGAAGACGATACGCAGCGGACACGAGTTGTTCGCTGTGGGCGCTAATTTAGTTAACTCATAAATTGCTCTGATATCCTTCTCAGAGAGCTGGTCTCCACCAAACTTTTTGTGAGACCTTGCATCGGTGAAGATTGATTCTTTGGAGAAGTCCATACAGATCCTTATATGTTGGTGCTGAGTGGTTAAGTTGCGGTTCTCTTATAGGTAGGGTAAAGCCACTTCCTTATCAAGACTAGGAAACCCATAAAGCGTATGATCGCACGAATTCTACATCCGTTTATTATCGCTCCTATGATCTAGGCAGGGTTCTATTCAGGACTAACCGTCGTCGTATTTATCTTAGACTGGTGAGGGGTAGGCTCTTAATAAGTTACTTATGGAGCTAAGTGTCTTGAGTTAGAGACAGAGAATCGGGGATGTGTATAAATTTCGCTATCAGGAAATCATCATGAATGAAGAGTATCCACAACAAGACCCAGCGATTAGGACTATCGCGATGCCTGCAGACACAAATCCGGCCGGGGATATTTTTGGTGGGTGGTTGATGGCCCAAATGGATCTGGCGGCTGGAAATATGGCGGCACGCATTGCCCGTGGAAGGGCGGCAACGATTGCGGTGGAAGGTATTCAATTTTTGCGGCCTGTGCGAGTAGGAGACGAGGTCACTCTCTACGCTGATCTGGAGTCCGTAGGCAGAACTTCGATGAAGATCCATATCGAGGCCTGGCGGAGGGCTAGGGATAGTGACGAGACTGAAAAGGTTACAGAGGCAGGTTTTACTTTTGTAGCACTTGATGAGTCGGGTAATTCGAGACCTGTTTCTGACATCTCCAGACAGGTTTGATAGAGGTTTTACTTGGAAGAATTAGGTGTTCGTGACAGATTTCTATTGGTCGGATAGAACACGGGTAACCTTTACGGTGTAATTGCTTGAGTTAGTGGTTTCTGTGTTCGGTGGGAAATTACGGATTTTACTGAGACATGGGAATTCGTAAGTGCTAGAGGACGGCTTGGAGCCATTTTCATCGCTTTGGCGCTAACCCAGGGGATGTTGTCGTAACGATCGCTTGATAAGCCCAAAATGATATTTTTTCTTAAACGACTGTCTAAGTGGACTATAGCCCGGGTAGCCGCCGCTCTAGGTATCAGTATGACGCTCACCAGAGGATGACCGACCAGTTTGGTTTTGTTAGGTGCGACAGGTAACCTTAGAGCATGATCATGTTTCTTATTGGTTTTTTTGCCCTTGGATGTGGCACGGGTAAAGCGATTATTGAGGTTGCGACTGGCTCTATCTGGTCCCCCTTGGCACGATTATCGTCTGTAAGTCTGGGTAATAGACGCATACTCGTATAATAAAAATTTAATGAGGCTCAACTAATTGAAATTTTCTCCGATCTTCTAAGTATGCCTACTAGGTTTGTCTTAGCCAGCGTTTTTGTTTCTGTCTTGGGGTCTGTGCCCGCCGAGGCTGCATGCCGTATCTATCACTACGATCATGACGGCAGCCCTCACACACCTTTAAAATTCAATGTGGCCTGTGAGCGGTCGTTTGACATTCGAAAAATGCCAAAATACAAGGTTCCGTCGATTGACGTATCCACCGGTCGCACGCTAGTGCGGAATCCGAGGCACATTAAGCTCCCTGCTCCCAAGCCTAAGTGCGAAATCCCAAGTGTCTATCACTTTACTATTATGCAGACGCTCTCTGTTTGCACTACAACAAGGTAAACTCCCGGTTTTGCCAAGGAGAGTTAGCTTGATTACCGAATCGGAAGCGAATCACCTTAAAGAGAAACAGCGTGTGTTGAGAGGTGGGTTTCAAGACAGTCTTGGCCTGAGAGTCCATCGGGCTATCAGTTGGTTGCAGCGCGCAGCAAAAGAGCAAGATGATCCGGACGCTTCGTTTGTTTTTTTATGGATCGCATTTAACTCTGCATATTCGCAGGATATAGGTATCGCTTATCATGTCTCAGAAAAAGGCCGGTTCAAGAGTTTTTTGAGTACCCTTTTGTCGTTTGATCAGGGTGATCGCGTTAAACACCTCGTGTGGACTCGGTTTCCTCATGAGATCCAGTTGATTCTGGAAAATCCCTATGTTTTTGGTCCTTTTTGGAGTTTCCATAATGGTATCGAAGGACATGATGATTGGTCGCTGAGATTAGGTTTGTCGGTTAAGACTGCCAAGCAGGCACTCGCAGAGAATGATACCGAGCGGGTGCTAAATGAACTTTTTGATCGCTTGTATGTTCTTCGCAATCAGATCATACACGGCGGGTCGACGTGGGCGGGAGCAATCAACCGCGCACAAGTCCGAGATGGTTCTGAGATTCTGGCCTCTTTGGTACCAGTATTTATCGAGTTAATGATGGAAAATCCCGGTCATCCATGGAAGGAGCCGATCTATCCCGTCATTGGCCAATGGAAAGCAGATGAATTCGACTAATCGGACCACGTTCGCTCTTGTTGATGGTGATCTCGAACCCGAGACAAAGAACTCGCTAGTTGCACCATCTACTGTTAGAAGTGGAAGAAGATTAGAATGCAAAGGCGTCGGTAGGTGTCCCGCTCATCACAAAAAAGATACATAGCTAGTTTCAGAGCCGGAGCAAGCGATGAAGTTTCACTGTTTAGATTTTCTTGAAGAGCACACCCGATCGATACTGCAATTTTATGAGCCGATTGTATTAGATAAAAGCGGTGGGTTTTTTCAGAATTTTCAAGATGATGGGACGATTTTCGATAAAAAGTCGCGACATCTTGTCTCGTCTGCGCGTTTTATCTTCAACTACGCGGAGGCGTACCGCAGAGGTCTCGGAGATCATTACGGTGAGTGGGTCCGGCATGGTCTTAAATTTATTGAAGAAATACACCTGCAGCCCCGGACAAATCAATACGCTTGGCAAGTAGGTCTGGTGCGAGACGAAGCCGTCTACGCGTATGGTCATGCTTTTGTGCTCTTGGCGCACGCTAAAGCGTCGATAATTGGTGAATCAGATTCCATCCTACGATTGCGATCGGTTGATCAATTTCTGCTGGATCAATTTTTTGAACCCGAGAATGCTGCGTTTGCCGATGAGCGTTCAGCTGATTTAGCAGAGCTATCACCGTACCGGGGACAAAATACCAATATGCACCTCTGCGAGGCCTATATTGCTGCCTACGAAGCCACTGCAGACCGAGACTTCCTTCTTCGTGCGCGAAGTCTTGCGAAGCGGTTTGCGAGTGATTTGGCGTCTTTGGCTGGTGGTTTGATCTGGGAACACTACCATTCAGATTGGACCATTGATTGGGACTATAATAGGGACAAGCCTGGTGATCTTTTTAAGCCTTGGGGATTTCAACCGGGACATCAGGTTGAATGGGCGAAACTACTTCTCCAGCTCAATGAGATAGAGAACGACGAGTGGTACGTAAGGCGAGCCTCTGAATTATTCGATAGGGCGTTGGAGCATGGTTGGGACAACGATTTCGGTGGCATTGTTTATGGATTTGCACCTGACGGTTCGTTTGCTGATGATCATAAATACTTTTGGGTCCATGCAGAGGCATTTGCTGCTGCGTATCGACTCTATGTTGCGACTAAAGATAAAAAATACCTCGCCTGGTATGAGAGAATTTGGACATATTCGTGGCAATACATGATTGATCACGTGCACGGAGCATGGTTTAGGATTCGTGATCGACGAGGGCAAGCGATCGACAACCTTAAATCTCCAATGGGGAAAGTCGACTACCATACGTTAGGAGCCTGTTGGGACGTTATAGACCAAATAAAAATCGGTATCCCAGCGCGTGATTAGCATTGTTCAGGAAATTTAGCCGGATCTTTTCAGCAGTTTTGATTGTTATCCTAGACCCTAGCTAAAGGTCATTAAGGGGAAAATCTATGATGACCCAGGGAATTTGCTCATGTATTGGTAAATCTCGTGGGAAAGGCATGTGTAAGCGATTTGGGATTTTAGGGCTCGATCGAGTAGCGGAGCAAGCACTAGTTCCCGCAGCCACGCTGGGGGGCACGCAATTTTTTCCGTTGGCTCATCGAGACGGACTCGCCTGATGGGTTTCGGGAGCAGATTTTTTGCGGGTTTTGTATAGGGACACCCGAAGTGGCCTGTGTGACTTGCCTAGAACGGTCCCCCCCAATCATCCTCACTACTTTTTTGATCGAGGCGGTAAAGGCTTAACTGCCGGTTCTGTGTGAGAAGCGCCTTGGAAATAATGCTCGTAGCCCTAATGAACCGCTCTTTTGGATCAAATTCTGATTCAAGAAGCATATATGGCTGCTCATCACACAAAAAACGTCTGCGAGCGGGGAGCTGAGTATCATTCGATGTGAATCTCATCACAGAAGGAGTACTCAATCCGCTGATCGGTTGCCGCAAATTGCTGGTGATTGCAATCAAAAACTGTCTTACTCGTTATTAGTTGGATTTTGCACCCCACAATTATATCTCTTGCGTTGATTGAGGTTCGCACTAAAAATCAGTTGTTGGGCGCAATGAAAGCTCTAGATCCTCTTAAATCCAGACAGTGC
>Ga0163109_10001856_pt1 | contig 16603 bp, 14 predicted proteins | sample CRUFie1St13metaG_FD_108704 | JGI IMG/M metagenome (GOLD analysis project Ga0163109, IMG submission 108704) | Marine microbial communities from the Costa Rica Dome - CRUD Field 142mm St13 metaG | ecosystem: Environmental > Aquatic > Marine > Oceanic > Photic zone | place: Costa Rica: the Eastern... | reverse complement strand
ATTTAACCTAATATATATCTCTCTTTTAGTTTACAATTTTTATATAAATTCTTTAATTATCACGAAAATAATTTAATAAATTTTCAACATAGAAAGATTTTTTAAATTTACTTATTTTTTTTATAATATCTTTTTTTGAGATCCAGCCTTTCCTAAACGCTATTTCTTCTGGTGATCCCATTAAAAATCCTTGGCGATTTTGCAAACTTTCAACAAAATTAGAAGCTTTTATTAGAGAACCTGGTGTACCTGCATCAAACCAAATAAATCCTCTTCCTAGCAATTCATAATTAAGTAAATTTTTCTTCTGATAGATTTTAAGTAATTCAATTATTTCAAATTCATTACGAGACGATTTAGTTAAATTTTCACAAAATATTGGGGCATTTTTGTCAAAAAAGTAAAGTCCTGTAATTGCTAAATCACTTAAATAATTAGAAGGTTTTTCACTCATTTTAACTATTTTATTATCAGAATCTAATACAGCTATTCCAAAATTTCTAGGGTCTCTTACTTTATACAAAAATATACTGCAACACTCAGCGTGATTATTTGAATTTTCTAACAATTTTACAAAACCAGATCCATAAAAAATATTATCACCTAGTATCAAAGCACTTGTATTACCATTAATAAAATCCTTCCCAATTGTAAGTGCTTCGGCAATTCCACGGGGCATATTTTGTATTAAATATGTTATTGATATGCCAAAAAAATCTCCATTACCTAATAATTTTTTATAAAGCCTTAAATTTTTACTATCACTTATGATTGCTATCTCTTTTATACCAGCTAACATCAAGGTACTGAGAGGATAATAAATCATAGGCTTGTCATATATTGGAAATAAATGTTTGGACACTCCTAATGTTGTAGGATAAAGTCTAGTGCCTAATCCGCCTGCTAAAATTAAACCTTTTCTCATGACATATAAAGTAAAAACTTAAATCTTAATCCAATTTAAAAGTGATAACATTATATAGAACAAATATATTATTTAAATATTTAAAAGCTTACAAACATTTAATTTTTAAAAAAATAGTTATTTAATTTTATTGGTTGAAAGGTTTTGGTACTCCTGACTTCTTAAGGTTTGAGATAATTTCAATTACTTCTATAGAATCAAGATTAGGTGTGTATTCTAGATCTTTAAACTCCGCTCCTTTTATTATTGGTTTTTTATCAATCAGAAAAAATCTCTTATCATATATCCATTTAATAAGTTGAAGCATTAAAGCAACTTCTTTGATAAACATTAAGTGTCGTAATTCTTTTAAATCTTTATAATATGGTCTATTCATAATTGATACCAACACAGGATAACCATTATCAATTTCATTTGTAACTATATGAATTGTAACACCCATTACCAAACTACCATACTCAATCTGGTTTTCAAAAATTTTAGATACATCAAAATTTTTTTTATATTGGTATCCTGAATACGTACCCTTAAAAGCTGGAAGAATTGAATTATGAAGATTAAAAATTTTGTTTTTGTATTTATGAAGTACTTCCATATCAAAAATAATCCTATTATTTTGAGAAAGAACATAATCGATTTCATGTTTTATTAAATATTCATTAAATTTTTTATTGAAATCATTTTTTATAATACGTGTCCTTATTTTATTTTTGTTCCCTATAAGCAAAGCTCTACAATCAGTATTAGACACAATAGAGAATATATTTTCTCTAAAAAAAAATAACTGTAATGCTTGTTCTAATTGGTAACCCGATCCTGTTGTAACAAATACAAATCTCATATCTCATATCCTAGAAAACTACTTAAAATTCATAATATTTTTATGAAGTAACACCAATGTTCATGTTTTAAAAGATAAATAGAATACTTTAAATTCCACTATTTATAATTCTTAACAAGAAATATTTTGTTAAAAATAAAATATTTTATTTAAATTTTATTTTAGATTTATTTAGGCTTATCCTACATTAATCGATCTAATATCAATTTAAATTTTCTTAATCCAATATAAAAAATTAATATTTTAGGCACAAAATTTGCTATTATATTATTTTATATAAATTATGAAAATTTTATCTTTAAATTTTGGTCATGATGCTTCTATAACTTTGTTTGAAAACGGGTATTTAATAGACTTTCTTGAAATTGAAAGAGTATCCAGGTTGAAACATCATTTAGGTTTAAAGTCTAAATATATTTTTGATTTTTTAAAAAGAAATTCGTGTAGTTTTGATTTGATTGATATGGTAGCACTATCTGGAACTCAAGGCTGGGGTTTATTTCATAGTGATGATATTAAAATAAATTATTGTTACGATAATCTTCATAAAAGTTATGTTAATTTTTTTCCTACATGGAATTTAGAATATATGAGTTACTTTAATGGTTCTCATAAATATTATGATTCACATATTGAAATACAAAATCTGAAAGTATCAAAAGCGCCAATGAGAAATATTTGGAAAACTCCATATTTCCAAAGGTTGATACAAAATAAATCTGAAATTTATCAAAGACTAAAAAATTTAGATAATATAGAAACAAATGTTTTAAAATCTTTTCAATCTAATTTTTTTGATCCATTGATTTTCACAATCGATGGCATCACTAAACCTGGTTTTTATGTGGATCACCATTCCTGCCATGCATATTATGCAAGCTATTACTCAAATAAAGACTTATTGATAGCCACACATGATGGTGGATTAGATATTACCCCTTTTTGTTCAGGTGGTATTTATTTATCAAGACCAAATAAAGGAGTTTTACCTATTGCTTCTCATGAACTTAAACTGGGAGCTATATATGATCAAGTTGCAAGTTATTTCGATTTGGATGCTGGTAAAATGATGGGATTATCATCATATGCAAGAGCAAACGAATTAATCGAAGTAACACTATCTCGATTTAAAAATATGTATAACTCAAATAAAAAAATTCCAATTGATTATATCAGTAAATCTATTTTGACAGATTCTAGTTTAATAGATGAAAGATTAATATTCGAAAAAGCACTAAATGAATTTAAATTTGAATTTGAAGATACATCACTAGCTATACAAACTGCTGCCAATGCTCAGTTTTTTGTTCAAGAAGCATACATTTCTTTAATAGGAAAGTACTGTGCAAAGATTTGCGATAATATACCGGGGTTAAGAGAAATTTATACGACAGGTGGTTTTTCACTTAATTGTCCTACTAATACTGAATTAAATAACCGTTTTACAAATTTAAGGTTTATTCCTTTGCCAGCGGTTGGGGACACAGGTATCAGCTTAGGTGCTGCTGTAGCACTAATGAACTTTTTAGATTTTGAAATTAAGCAATGTACAAGTGATCCTGCCTTTCCACCATCTACTTTAGATCATAGTATTAAGAAGAGTAATTTTCAAAAATTAGAGCTTATTTCAAATGATTTAAATTTTATTTTAAATTTTTTAGCTAATGAACTTATAAATGAAAAATTTGTGTGTATACATAATAGCAGATCTGAAGTAGGTCCTAGAGCCTTAGGTAGAAGATCAATATTGTCATCAGCAACTTCAAAAGAAAGATTAAGCATTTTGAATGATAAAAAAGGAAGAGAGAACTGGAGACCACTTGCTCCAATTTGTAGAAAAGAAGATTTTTCTAATTTCTTTATTGGGGATTCATCAAATTCGAAATATATGTTATCAATATCAAAAGTAATATCAAACCAAATTCCGGCAATTACCCATATTGATAACACCGCTCGAGTTCAAATATTAGATGATAAAAAGAATAAATTACATAGACTTTTATCAGAATTACAAAAACTTCAAGAGATACCAATTTTAATAAATACGTCATTCAATAAAGCAAATGAACCAATAGTCGAAACTTTAGAAGATGCAGCTAAATCTTTTTTAGACATGAAACTAGATTACTTGTGGACTGATGAAGGTTTATATAAAGCTTCAATGTAAAAATTTAGCAGGAAAAAGTTTCTTAAAAAATAAATCAGATAGTAAACTCAAACCTACCATAAAATAAAATTAATAAAATTGAATTTGATTTGTTAAAAAAATTTCAAATTAATTAAAAATCAATACTTTAAAATGAATTTGTATAGTAAAAATAATATAATTTGAATTAAAAATTTGGTCTGTGATTATATATTTATTTTTTTCAGATAAATTGGATGGTATTGTTTCATTTTTATTTATAAGAAATAATGATGAATATAAATTTCTGTTATTAAATTACTTTTAACATTCCTCAATATAAATATGACTATAAAAAAAAATTATGATATACCACTAAAAAAAATTTCATTACCACAATATAATGAAGTTGCAAAATATTTAAAAAAAATTGATCTCAATAAAATTTATACAAATTATGGACCATTGGTACAAAATTTAGAAATGATTTTAGCTAATCATTTCAAAACAGATCCTAAGAAAGTAATTATTACTTCAAATGGTACAACCAGTCTGAAAACTATACTTACTAGTATAAAAAATAAGTTAAAGAGGCCCTATTTATCAGATTTAAGAAAAGAAAAAAAGTTTTACTGTATCCTTCCATCATTTACGTTTACTGCTTCTGCTATGTCGATAATTGATACTGGTCTATACCCAATTTTTTTGGATATAGACAAAAATAGTGCACAACTGACACCTGAAATAGTTGAAAAGTTCTTTAGGAAAAATTTAAACTTAAAAAAAAATGTTATTGCTGTAATGCCTGTTTCTCCTTTTGGATCTAGAATAAATAAAAGAGAATGGGATAAATTTTATTTTAGAAATAATATTAAAATAGTTTATGATGAAGCTTGGTGTTTTGACTCATTTTCAATGAATAAAGTTGGAGATTCAGCTATTAGTCTTCATGCTACAAAGTCATTTGGTTGTGGAGAAGGGGGGGTTATCTTAACAGACGATTTCCAAAAATCACTCGAATATAGGAAAATTATAAATTTCGGTCTCAACCATAATAAACAATCTGTAATTATAGGCTATAATGGAAAAATGAGTGAGTATAATGCAGCTGTTGCATTAACCTCAATTGAAAAATGGTCTGAAAATAAATCCAAATGTTTAGAATTACAAAGACACTATATAAATAAATTATGTTCATTATCTAAAATAAAAATTTTGGATGGTTTTGACACCACTTTTGCGTGGGGCTCACTACCTCTTATTTTTAAAGAAAAAGTTAATCTTAAAAAAATAATAACAAATGCTGCTGCAAATAAAATAGAATTTAGAGATTGGTGGAAACAGGGACTTCACAAATTTCCAGCTTTTGAAGTTTTTCCTAAATCCTGCCTTAAAAATACTAATTCACTCTCTCAAAGAATAATTAATGTACCTTTTTATCCAGATATGGAATTAGATGATATCGATAAGGTTTGCAATGAACTATATAGATATGATAAATAAATATACTTATTTTTTAATTAACACAAATATTATAATTTAATAAAAAAATAAGCTTACATTTTTATCTTGGAATAGTTAAATAAAAAATCTTCCTTAATACTTTTTCTTATCTTTGAAATTTTAAAATTTTTACTTTTTGCTATTGATAAGTTTGGAAATAACTACATTTTAAATAATTTTTTAAAAAAATTTTCAAATTCAGAACTAATATTATTTGTTTTAGGAAAAATATTATTAAACTTTTCTGAAATTTCTTTTGCAAACTTATTCTTCAGTTTCTTATTATTAGCCCATTCAACAGCAATTTTTGCATAATTTGATTTATCTTTAACCAAAGGACAGTATCTAAAATTAAATTTTTCATATATTGAAGATACAACTCTTCCCCTCATAAAAGATCCCGGCCAAGAAACGATAGGTTTTTGTAATTGAAGAGTTTGTTGAGCTGTAGATCCCATTCCAAAATGTATTGTGTCCAAGTGCAAATCCATCAATTCAACTACTCTCAGGTAAGAAAGATGCGGCAATCTTTCTAAAAAAACTGAATGCTTAATAATATTAGGAAAATATTTTTGCCACCTTTCCAGTAATTGTTTTAATGCTAACTTGTTTGGAAATATTGTAAATACAAATAATGCATCAGGATCTAAACTAATTATATCATTTAATATAACATCAAAATCTGGATGTATTTTAAATAAAGATTGAAGACATCCATAGTATTTTTTTCCTTCTGGAATTTCAAAATCTGAAAATGAAAGGTGTTTAGGAATATATTTTAATGATTGGTCTAAAGATCCACTTATAAACATATTATCAAATAAAACTAAATTTTCAGTATAATTATTCTGAGCGTTATCAGGTTCATTAAATTTATTAGAAATAAAATAATCCACAGTATTTAATCCAGTAGTATCAGGATGTCCACCTAAAGCAACTTGATATTTTGCTAACCTATGTGCGGCTAAGTAGTAACTTTTGATTGTTAAGGCTGCTTCTGGATATACCATGATATCAAGTTTTGTATCTAGGATGGCATCTCTGATTTTTTCAAAATTTGATTTTTCGAAAATCTTGAAATATACATTAGATAAAATTTTTCCATCATTTTCTTTAATTATTTTATTTTTGCCAATTGTATCTTCAGAAAAAATATATAAGTCAAAGCAATTTTGATCTAAATTCAAAAAAATATCTAGAAAACAATATGGTATAGGATGATCACTTAAATATTTAGCAAAAAAACCTACTTTAATCTTTTTTTTAGTTAAATTATTTTTATCTCCTTTATATAAGTTTATTTCAGGTAGCTTGTTTTGGAAAAATTCTCCCTGTTTTTCTAATATTTGCTTTGTAGATAACCCGTCATAAGAAAGATAGAAAGGATAAACTTTTGAAGAATAACAAATTCCAAATTTTGATCTAATTTGTTCATTATAATTCGAGTCTAATAATTTAATTAATCTATCTCTTTGCTTATAAATGTCATTTTTTGTTGGTAAGATTCTATAAACTATTGAGGTATAGTTAATCTTAATTTTTCCATTATCATAATTTAAAGCTTCTTTTTCTAAAAATTTGTAAGCTTCATCAATTAACCCTTCATGCTTAAGAGAGTTTATAAGATTTTCAAAACTGTTGATACTTAATGGTTTAAATTTTAAACTTGACTTAAAGTTTTTTATTGCTGGCTGATATTCTTTTAATACAAAATAGATGTTAGCTAAATTTTCAAATGCTTCTGCATAACACGGATTGATTTCAGTTGCTTTTGTTAAATATTCAGCTGCTTCATAAAGACTTTCCGATTTCAAACCATTTGAAAAATAATTTTCATAAATTGTTGCCCCAAGATTATTTAATGCTTCTGAAGATTTAGAATTTATTGAAATGGCCTTTATAAAATTTTCTTTTGATTTGTTATAATTTCCTAAATGATTATAGACAATTCCAATATTATTATACGCTTCAAAATAATATTTATTAATTTTAGTTGCTTTATTAAAAAAAATTATGGCTTTATCAAACTCTTCCATATTCTGATAAAGAATCCCTAAATTGTTAATTGCTTGATGGTAATTTGGATTAAATTTGATGGCTCTTAATAAGTGAATTTCAGCATCTTTATATTTTTTTAAGTAAGTAAGAGCTAATCCCAAATAATTATTAGATTGAGAACAATTTGGTTTTAACTTTAGAGCTATTTCTAGGTGATAAATAGATTTATGTATTTGATTTATTTTTAGAAAAGTTAAACCAAGAATCGAGTGTAAAGAAGAAGAGTATGAAAATCTTTCAATTATTGAAGCACCTAGATTTAAAACTTCTATGTATTGACCATCGTTAAGAAGTTGGAATAATTGTTTCTTAGTTTCAATGGTTATATCATTAGATAGATTTTGTCTTTGTATTGTCATGATTTTTTGTAAAACTAAAATCAAGTTATGTGCAAAAATCATTCCACTCAATATATATTAGAATTGCGTTGAGTGGATATAATTTTGTAGTTAGTTTTTAAAAAGATTTGACCATATTTTAAAATTAGTTCCTAATATTTAACGAAATAACTCCAAAACCTGTTTTGCCAAAACTATTTCCGTTATAAAATATAAAAATAAAATCTTTAGTTTTAATTGCAGCTGGATATGCTTGCATTTCTAAACTATTTCTATTCCAACCATTTTCTGGAATTACTTGGTTTATAGACCTTTTCCAATTTATCATATTCTCTGATTTAGCATGACCTATCTTGTAACTACCTTTACCATTCCTAAAGTCACGACTGTCCCTAAAGCAAAACCACATATGATATTTTTTATTTATTTTAATTACGGTAGGTCTTGTGATTGCTTGCTCAAAATTATTTTGACCAATAGCTACTTTACCCAAAATATTCCATGAAATTAAATTTTTTGATTTAGCAATTTTTATGTCATAAGTATGTTCAAGCTTACCATCTATTTCTAGCCAATCAATTCCTGAGCAATAATACATTATAAATTGATTCCCATATTCACATATCCAAGGCGATGTGGCTGATAATGGTTCTAATATACTTTGCCCTAAAATTGGACCTTGATACGGTTTGTAGAATTTTTTTTCTCCAGATGATAAAGCTAATCCCATAAGATTATTGTAAGGAACGCTTTTTCTTAAACTCCAACCACTATAAAAAAGGAAAATTTTTTTTTCTTTTCTAAATGCACAACTAGGCATTATGCCATGTTCATCAAAATGTCCTTTTTTACCAAAATCAAGTAATGGGTTTTCATTGGTAGCAATTATCTTTGTTGGATCACTACTTTTTACATCTACATGATAAATGAATGATTGATTTTTTTTGTTTCTACCAGAAAGGAATACTCTAATAACATCATCATTTATTAAAATAGGAGTTGGTATTTGAGCATAACGTAAATTTGAAAATTCTTTTTTAGGCTGAAATACGATACCTAAATCATGATATGAGAATTCATTAATCATCACTCAATATTTTTTTTGCTTCTCTTTTCACTAATCGATCTAACCAAAGATGCATACTTAAACCAGATTTTTCTTGCGCCTTGTAAGCTAATTCTTTTGTAGTTTGGCTTACACCTTCTAATTGACCATACATTCTGGTTAGATGAGTACCGCCTCTTTTACCAGGGATTTCAAATGAAAAATTAGCGTATGGTTCTCCCTCCCCAACTTCAAATTCTATCAAATAAAAAACACCACCAATAATCCATTCACATTTAACATTTCTTGCTTCAATTGGAATATATTTAAAAGGTACTTTTGATAAAAATTGTTTGTTGTAATTGGAAAGAATTTTTCCAAATTGAGTATCCCTCAACCAAATAGGAAGATTTTCATCACCTATAACAACTTTGCCACCAACTTTGGTAACTCTAATACACTCTTTTAGGAAGTGAGAAATACTTGAAAACTCACCAACTCCTCCAAAAGAAAAAACACAGTCGACAGATTTATTAGGTATCGGAATATTTGTTGCGTTTGCAAGAGCGAAAAACTTATTAAAATTATAATTTCTAATTTTATGAATAGTTTTTGCAATCATTTTTTCTGAGATATCAATAAATAATCCATACCCATCCTTTCCTAATTTATTACCTATGATTAATGAATCTCTTCCAGTACCACAACCGACTTCAAGAATTTTACTATTTCTTTTCAACCCTAATTTATCTATCATGTATTTTCTTAATTGATTTTCGTTTTCACCATAAGTTTCGAAAGTTAAATGTAAATATTTGTCATAATCATCAGATCTATTATCATAAAAATTACTAGTTGTTAAATCTCTCTTATTTAGTTTTGTTGGATGTAATAAATTCACCAAATTATTTGGATATGTTTTGAAAATATTTTTACCATCAGTCCACTGATTACTTTTTTTAAATAATTTTTTTCCATTTATTGGTGAAATCCACATAATTCTTTTTTCTCCAAAATTTAATTTATATTTAATAAATTGTTTTTTTAAGATTAATTTAAATTAAAAAAATATTAAATTTTTTTTTTTAATAAGTATATAACTCGTCTCAGTACTAATCTGATTATTAATAGTATGAAAATAATAAGAGTTATTAGGTTGAAATTTTTCAATAATAACTATGCCTCAAGTTGATAAAAATTAAAAAAATATGGTCATAAATAGAAAAATAATTTTTTTAATAAGATTGGAAAAGGAGACATAATTTATGTTGGAAAATTATACTCAAACTTTAAAAAAACAGGGAATTATTTCAAAAAGAAGGAACTATGAGGTCAACATAATTTGTAAAAGTCAAAAAGATTGATTTGAACTTTATAATTTATTACCTAGTAAACTTGAAAAATTGACTAAAAGAAATATTTTTCAAATTTATGTCATTTTTATGGATTTTTTGCTTTATTTGAATGGGGAACAATAGTTTTCTCAAAACCTAAAAAATCATTGGCTTTTCCGTTAATAAAATCTTCAAAAGTAAACATTTCAAAATTATTCTTTTTTTTAAAATAACTACATACATTTCGCTCGTAATTTTTTTTGGCTTTTATTAATCCTGATTTTGTGAAGTCTCCATTACAAAAATTATTTAGCCAAACATAAGTACCATATTTTCCGTTATAGAAAACATATTCCATTTTAGTCTTTATACATTCATAAGTTGAACCTTCAGGACCAGCACTGTAATCTAACATTTTCACAAAAGATTTATACCAATCCTCTTCATCTCTACTTACTAAGAAAAACTTAGTATTTAAAAATAAATTATTAGCATGTTTGTAATAATCAGTACCTCCAAACGGAGCATCCGAAAAAGTATCAAAGCTTTCAACAATCTTATCTATTATTTGATAATTATTATGATTTTTTGCTAAAATTAGAAAATTTGATTTATAATCTTTCCAATGCCCATCACATGAAATTTTATGATTCATTTTAGACATAGTGCCAAATGATGTGGTCGCAGTCTTAGGTAAACTTAGATTAAAAATTTTTAACGTATCACGATTTATAATAATAGATTTTCCATTATCCTGGACAAATTTAAAATTTATTATATTTCCTTGTTGGTTCATTTTTATATAGCTTTTAATATTAAATAGAGGTTATTAATCAAATAATACATTTTATTATAAAAATTTTGCAATTTCGATGCCATTTATAAATAATGAAATTGTAACCTTTATAAAATAATTTATTGTTCAAAACCAAATAATTTGTAAGGCAAGAAAATGAAAAAAAAAAAAGGAGAATTTGAAACTATAAAATTCCAGAAAAGACGTAAATCTTTTTACAGGTATACCAACTATCTAGAAAAAGAGAAAATTCCTACTCAAGATATATTAGAGCATTTCAGTGCATATGTAGGGCATATGTCTTTAAATAGAGTTTTAACCTTGTATGAATTTTTTAAAATGACAAGAAAAACAGCTGGACACATTGCAGAAGTTGGAGTTTATAAAGGTGCTGGATCAATACTTTTTGCTAAACTACTTAAAATTTTTCAATCAGAATCCTTAACGCAGGTTCATGGTTTCGACTGGTTTAATGGAGCTAGTTTAGGTGAAAATGATACAAAATTGACAAATAACGGAGATTATAAGAGTAACTTTTACGATCTAAAACAATTAATAAAAAAACAAGATTTAAAAAATATTATAAAATTACATAAATTAGACATCAGAAAAGAACTAGAAGATTTTTTTAAAAAAAATCAACATCTACAATTCAGACTAGTATTCTTAGATGCGGGTCAATATGAAGTTATGAAAAAAGCAATCCCAGCATTTTGGGAAAGATTAACTCCGGGAGGAATAATGATATTCGATCATTATTCACATGAGCTTGCGCCAGGTGAAGCCATAGCCTTAAGAGAAGTTTTTCATGACAAAAAAATACTTACGTTAGAAAATAGCTGGATGCCAAATGCATATGTAATTAAAGAATAATTTTTAGTATCTTAAAACTTGAATATTATATTCAAATTAATCAATAGTATATTCAATTCAAATAATCTAATCATAAGAAACTATAATTGATAAAAGGTTTTATTTTATGATAACAAGAAAAATAAGTAGGAGTGAAAATAAATTACACATAAAAAAAATTAAAGAAGATGGTTTTAGTATTATAAAAAGTTATCTCTCAGGTGAAATATCTGACATACTAAAAACAACCGCAGAAAAAATTTATGATCATAGAAAAGTTCATCAAAAAGCCCCCCTTGGGATACAAAAAAAGATTAGTATTGATAAGATAATAAACAACATTATTTCCTATGATAACAATTTTTTAAGTATTTCAACTAGCGGAGATCATCTTAATATTTATTCAGAATTCCTCAATGACAAATACTATGGCTTAATTCCGCCTAATCATCCAAATTTTATTTTAGCTCAAGCAAATATAAGAGAAGGAAAAAGCAGTTTACCGTTTCATGTTGATGTTAGACTGGTAACACCTGGCTATAAAACATGGTCAATGCAAGGTGTAATTGCGCTTTCAAAAAAAGATACCCAAACAGGCGGACTTAGGGTAAGGCCAGGTTCACATATATTTGATTATTTTCCTGATAGTTCAAAAGAATATGAGGATGCTATAGACGTAAATTTAGAAAAAGGTGATATGGCCATTTTTTCAAGCCAACTTCATCATGCAACCTATGAATCTCAAAAAAAAGAGAATACAGGATGGTCTTTAAATTTAACTTATAGGTCATGGTGGTGTAAGCAACAATTTGATTTGTGGTTAATGATTGATAAAAAGAACAAAATAGCATTAAATGAAAACCAAAAGTTGATTTTAGGTGGTTGCTCTTTAGTTCCATTAGAAAAAGGTGCTTCTCCTTCATCTCGCAATGGATACTCTGTTTTAACAGATAATTAAAATAATCTTGAACACTAATTTTATATTGGAAGTTTTACTAATGGCAGTTTTTGTTATAAAGAATAATTATAATGCTTCACAAATTTATAAATTTAATTATTAAAAATGAATAAAATTAAAATTGCGATGATGCAACCTTATTGGTTTCCATATAAAGGTTATTTTAGTTTATATTTAAATTGTGACGTTTTTATATTTTTAGACGATGTTAATTTTATAAATAAAGGATACATAAATAGGAATAAAATTTTGACCAAAAATGGCCCGGTAAATTTAACTATACCGTTGTCAAAATCTTCTCAAAATAGGAGAATAAATCAGATATATACACACAATCTAGAATATTTCTCCAAGAAAATTGAGAAAACAATTTTTAATTCCTTTTGTAAAAGACCCTTTGGAAAGGAAGCTTTAAAATTATTTAATCAATCAACTGGAAAAAATGATAGACCTATTTTTGAGATTGCAGTTTCTTCAATTATAAATACTGCAAGATATTTATCCATATCTAAAGATTTTTTTTTTAGTTCTAAGCTAAACCTCGAAAATTTTTCGGGTGAAAAACGTATTATCGAAATATGTAAAATCTTTAAAGCCACTGAATATGTCAACTTAATAGGAGGAGTAAATTTTTATAATCCTGAAAACTTTAAAAAAAACTTTATTAAACTTAGTTTTCTAAAAAACCATAGTTATAGTTATGAACAGGGGTCAAAATTATTTTATCCTGATTTATCTATTTTAGATTTAATTGCTAATTTAGACATTAAGAATGTTATAAATCAAATCAACCAATTCTCAATAATACGCAAAACTATTTAAAAAAAACTTTATTGATTATTACCAAATTTAGTAAGTTTTAGAAAGTTTGGAACTGAAAGTTTGAATTTTTCATCTTGGTTCCTAAAATAGACACTGTCTTTTTTTGTATTTTTTGAAATAAAAGTTCCAGCTCCAATTATATTGTTACTTCCTATATTTAAATTATCAGAAATTGTAGAATTCAAACCTAAAAAGGTATTTTCACCAATTTTTGAGAATCCTCCTACTGCACTATTAGAAGCAAGCCAACAAAAATCTCCAATAGACGAATGATGCCCAATTACAGATCCAGGCCAAATAATCGAACAAGTTCCGATTCTTGCAAAAGGTTGAATTAAAGATCCAGGAAAAATTATTGTTCCCTCAGAATATTTAAATATTTTTGGTTCAAGGCAATCTGGTATCAAACTTCCTACCTGCCAACCATCATTTTTAATTCTGTTATAAACTTTTTGCCTATCAAAATTATTATTTGAATATCCAACGCAAATTATAATTTTGACATCATTTTTGTCAAAATTGTCTTTTAATTTGTCATAAGTAATAATAGGTATCGAAAAATAATTATCAGTTGTAAGTTTTTCAGAATCAACAGTTATGCAACTTATTTGATAATTACTATAAGACTTGAAGTAAGAAATACAACATTTTGAAACTGTACCATAACCAAAAATAATTATTTTGTTATTCATGATTTAATCTTCTTTTTAATTCCAATCTATCTATTTTTCCATTTTTATTCACTGGTAAAGTATCTAAAAAAATATATCTCATGGGTTTCATATAACTAGGTAAATTTTCATGCAAAATTGAATGATTAAAGTTTTTTGTTTCATTATTATTTAGAGAAACAAATGCTATAATTTCTCCAAAACTTAAATTGTCTTTTTGGTGATATATAACGCAAGTTTGGGAAACATTAGCATTACTTGCTATATGAAACTCTATCTCTTCAAGCTCAATTCTATAACCCATATGTTTTATTTGTAAATCTGTTCTTCCTCTAAAATTTAAGAGACCGTCAGCCCTAACTTCCACGATGTCACCAGTATAGTAATGGCTGATAATTTCTTCAGAATTAAGTTTTATAATCTTAAATTTTTTGTTTTTTTTATTTATATCATTTATATAACCTGGGGAAATTTGATCACCAATCAAAATCAGTTCTCCTTTTCTTTTATTTTTTGAGATTTTAAAATCATGGTAAGGACTAATATAACCTATTGGACATAGATCATTTAGATCTAAAAATGTATCACTATCAACTTCATAACTTGAGCAAATACAAGTAGCTTCAGTAGGTCCATAAACATTTATAAATTTGGCAGTCTTACAGTAGATATTATAAAACTCCAATAATTTAGTTTTATGAAAACCTTCACCACCAAAAATGAAATATTTAATAGAACAAAGACGCTCACTCCTTAAAGATTTCATTTTCATACAATAGATTATAAATGTCGGAACGGAAAACCAATGTGTAACGCTTAGTTTATGTAATAGCTCTATTACTTTTTTTGTATTCCTAATACTCTCTTGAGCTACAGGTACTAGAGTACAACCATTATAAATACTACAATAAAAATCAAATATGGAGTTGTCAAAATACATGGGGTTTAATCCTGATAATTTTGAACTTTTTGAAATCTTAAATCTTTCTTTTGACCAATTAATAAAATTAATAACACTACCAAACTTGATTGGAACACCTTTGGGGATGCCAGTACTTCCAGAAGTAAACATTATGTAACATAAGTCACTAATCAACACATCTTGTGAAATATTTTTTAACATTTTAATTAAAAATCTTAAATCAAAATTAAAAATAGCTTCCTTGAGTTCTAATTTTTCGTAAAGGTTAATGAGTTTTGTAGAAAAGAAATTATATTCAGTTACAGGTTTTAATAAAAGTTCTATATTTCTTTTTCTTTTTTTACAAATGCTTGGATCTAAATTGGTATATTTTATTCCTTTAATATTGCACGCAATTAAAAGAGCATATGCCCATTTACTTTTATCGTGAAATACAACAACTGTGTCATTTTTTTTTATACCTTTTTTTTCTAAATCATTTATAAAAAAAAAAGAAATTTGAATAAGTTCAAAATAAGATACTTTTGAATTTTCATATTCTAAAGCAACCTTATTGGGATCATCTTTCAAAATTCCAAGTATTTTTGAAGAAAGATTATTATTAAAAGTCAAAATTAAAAAATCCCTCCATCGATTCTAATAACTTGGCCATTGATATAATCATCAGAAAATATATAGATTATAGCCTTGGCAATAGATTCAGTTTTACCAAATGATTTAAGAGAAATTTTTTCTTTTATATCTTGCAGTTTTTTTTTGGTTAAATTTTGTCTTGTCGACTCCACATCGAAATATCCAGGACTTATGCAGTTAAAACGATGTCCTAATGGACCTAACTCTAAAGCGAGCGACCTTGTAAATCCTTCAATTGCTAGCTTTGATGTAGAATATGCTACTTGCCCAGGACAACCTAAAGCCGATATTGAACTTATATTTATTAGGTTACATTTTAATCCAAATTCATTACATATTTTAAGATATTGCTTACTTATTGTAAAAGTTGAACCTAGATTTAAATTTAATACGTGATCAAATTCTGTTTTCGTAAGATATTTTTCTTTCCTCATCAATGAAAAAAATGGACTGTTATGTATTAAGCCAACAAAATTAACCAAATATATAAAATCAGAATGATGTGATGCTATTTTGTTAAAAGTATCATATAGTTTATCTTCATTAAGAACATCACATTCAAAAAAATTACAAATATGACTTTCACTTGGTTTTTTCAAATCCACTATAAAAATATCTTCATATTTTGTTTTTAGATAGTTAAATGTTTCAGTACCTAAAGAACCACTACCTCCTGCAATAATAATGGACACTGATTCTAATCCTCATCTTTTAAAAGAATTTCATAAATTTTTGAAGTAGAGACCATTCCTACCATCTGCTCTTCTGTTAATTCAATCT
>Ga0163109_10001855_pt1 | contig 16608 bp, 11 predicted proteins | sample CRUFie1St13metaG_FD_108704 | JGI IMG/M metagenome (GOLD analysis project Ga0163109, IMG submission 108704) | Marine microbial communities from the Costa Rica Dome - CRUD Field 142mm St13 metaG | ecosystem: Environmental > Aquatic > Marine > Oceanic > Photic zone | place: Costa Rica: the Eastern... | reverse complement strand
TTAGAACAGGACCACTCCTTCATCAACGCGGGGAGGATGTCTTCCGGCCGTCCCTCCTTGATCAGCAAGGCACCACCCACCCCTTCCAGGGCAGCCTTCAAATCGGCGATGCTTTCCAGCACGAACCGCGTGCGAAAGGGACCCGTTTTCACATGGCCCCAACGGTCGGTGGACCAAAATCGGTCGTCCAGCACCACCACGGGCAGCACTTCGTCCGAGCGAAGCGCCTCGGCCAAAGCAGGGTTGTCGTCCAGTCTCAGATCGTTGCGAAACCAATGAAGGGTGCGTGAAGTGCTCATGTCAAAGATGTTCGAGGTTGGCAAGGACCGCATCCCCACGGTCCAAGAGGGCTTGCTGTTGTGCGTCCGGCATTTTGTCCCAGGTGCGGTACACCATGCCGATGCGTGGATTGCGTTCGAGCCGGTCCCGGTTTCTCGCATGGAAATGCCAGTACAAGCTGTTGAATGGACAGGCGTCGTCTTCGGTTTTGGCCTGTCGTTTGTACTTGCAGGAGGCGCAGTGCGGCCCCATTTTGTGCATGTAATTTGCGGACGAAACGTAGGGTTTGGTGCCCACAATGCCGCCGTCGGCAAATTGGCTCATGCCGCGCGTGTTGGTCATCTCGACCCATTCAATGGCGTCGATGTACACCCCGAGGTACCATCGGTCCACTTCGTCGGGATCGATGCCCGCGAGCAGCGCAAAGTTGCCCGTGACCATCAAGCGTTGGATGTGATGGGCATAGGCGTGGTCCAAGGTTTGGCCAATGGCGTGTTGAAGGCAGCGCATGCCGGTGTCTCCAGTCCAAAACCAAAACGGCAACTTCCGGTCGTGTTGAAAGAAATTGAGCCCCGCGTACTCCGGCATGTGGGCCCAATACACCCCGCGCATGTATTCGCGCCAACCAAGGATTTGGCGGATGAAACCCTCGGCTTGCTCAATGCTTGCGTGCGACGGTGCCTGACGCCACTTCTCCTCCACCGCACCAATGACCTCCCGAGGGTGCAGCATCTTGGTGTTCATGGCAAAGCTGAGGCGGCTGTGGTACACCGTCCAGCTGTCTTCGGTCAGCGCATCTTGAAAATCGCCAAACCGCGGAAGCAAATCCTCCACGAAAATGTCCAACAATTCGAGGCTCTCGCCCTGTGTCACGGGCCACCCAAAGCTCGTGGCATCCACCCTCCCGACCGTCTCCACGCCTGCCTTCTCCAGTTCAGCAAGCACCTGCGTCACATCGCGTTCCCACAGACAGGGCGCTGGCGGCACATGGCCTTTGGGTAGTTTTTTTCGGTTGTTGGCGTCGTAGTTCCACTTCCCCCCTTCAGGCTGTCCCGCACCGTCGATCAACACGTCATGACGCTTCCGCATCATGCGGTAGAACGACTCCATCAAGTACTGCTTTTTGCCTTTGAAGTGGTCGGCCAAATCGGTTCGCCCCGTCAAAAAATGCTCGGTGTCGTCTGTCGAAAAGGACACGCCCAATTCGTCGGGCCACGCCTGGGATGCCTGCTGAAACATCTCGTCCAGTCGCCATTCGTCAGGGGCTTGGACGCGAACCTCCGTCGCGCCGGTTTCCCGCACCACATCGCGCAAGACGTCCATCATGGGCCGAACGGCATCGGGACCGTGAATGGGGAGGTAATGCATGTGATGGCCCTCAGCGATGCGCTCCTTGGCAAAGCTGCGCATCGCTAGAAAAAAAGCCAGGACCTTCTGCACGTGATGCGGGGCATAGTCTGTTTCCTGACGGCTCTCCATCATCACCGTCAACACATCGTCTTGAACGTCTTGCCACCATGTGTGCGACGCGTTCAGTTGGTCGCCCAACAAAAGACGAACGGTGCGGGCGGGACGGAGATGTGTGTTTGGGGCAACAGACATGGTGCTGACGTAACACCGCCCGAGGCCTCATGTTTCCTTCGACGACGACGATCTGTTGCGGCGGCATCGTTCCCCGCAATGTTTGACGTTGTCCCAATCCCTGGCCCATTTTTTTCGCCACGTGAAAGGTCTCCCGCACGTGACACAGATTTTCTCAGGAAGGTGAGGTTTTTTGTGAGCCATGCCTCAGGCCTTTGCTCCTCGCAGCGCCCGAAGCTCGGACCACGACATGGGCACTGGCGTCGCACTGACCCGCGTGGGTACATCCACATCGTTGAGGAATTGCAAGACCAAATCGTTGAACAGCTCCGGCGCCTCGATGCTGCAGACGTGGCCGCAATTTTCAATCACGCTCAAGCGCATGTTGCGCTGGATTTGTGTGAAACGCTCTGCAGCCCTGAAGAAGATGTGGTCCTGGTCCCCCATCACCACAAGCCCTTTCTTCATCACTGGGCGTTGCACATATTGGCGCACCAGCTTGAAAAATGGCTTGTACAACTCCACCCATTTGAGGTACTCCCCTTGGGTCAGCTTGCGGCTTTGCCGTCTGAAAATCCATCGGCTCAAGCGGTGGTTGCGGCGCGGCAACACGATGAAAGAGAACAACCAATAAATCGCCCGGTAGGGCAAAATGAAATTGAGTGCTTTCGCACTGTGCACGAAGAGATGCATCAACCAACTGCCATCAAAAATGGCGCCCGCCATGACCATGCGGTCAATCAGTTCAGGACGCTCGATGTCGATTTTTTGGAGGATCACACTCCCGATGCTCAAGCTCACAAAATGCGCCTTCTCAATGCCCAGGTGATCGACGACACGCAAAATGTCCTCCGCCACAATGTCGAAGTCGTAGGCGGGAAATTCAGGCAGGATGTCTTTGCTCAATCCGTGGTCCCGCAGGTCGAGCAAGAGCAAACGGTAATGGGGTGCAAAGGCCTCAATCTGAAACTTCCAAGTGCGGATCGACCCTCCGGCACCATGGATCAACACCATCCACGGCGCATCGGGGTTGTCCCCCACAATCTCGTGGTGCAACAGGGTGGCTGGGTCTCGAAGCTCAGACATGCCTCAAAGTTCGCGCATTCTGCCCTTGGTTTGGGCACGGGGAGGCACAACATGTCGGGCGAGGATGCGCCGGCCCTCGGCCTTGACCTCAGGACGTTTTCGAAATGCCCACATCCGTTCCCTGGCCGCCCGTGCCGCTTCTGTCAAGTCGAGCATGGGCTCGGGATAGCCTTCTGACGCCCACCCGCCCATGGCAGCCTCCATGGGAGGGGCTGTCCACGGGGCGTGAATCCACTCCGCCGGTACGTCTTTCAATTCAGGAATCCATGTCCGAACAAACCGCCCCTCTGGGTCGTGCTCCTGCCCTTGTTTCACCGGGTTGTAAATCCTGACGGTGTTGATGCCTGTCACACCCGCCTGCATTTGGAATTGGCTGTAATGGATGCCTGGTTCAAAGTCCAAAAAACACCGCGCCAGATGCTCCACCCCATCTTGCCAAGCATGGTTCATGTGGTGCGTCAAAAAACTCACAAGCATGGCGCGCATCCGGAAATTGAGGTAGCCCGTTTCCCTCACGGCACGCATGCACGCATCCACCAGCGGGATGCCGGTCGTCCCCTCCTTCCAACGAGCCAGCCACTCGGCATTGTGTTGGACAGGAAGGGCATCGTATGCCCGGTTGACATTGCGCCACTCCAGTGCGTGCTCGGATTCGAACTTTTGGATGAAGTGACAATGCCAGCGCAAACGGCTGCCAAAAGCATGGTGATTCCGGCCTTGCGAAGTCGATTCGAGCGCCTGATACACCTGCCGAATGGTCATCGCACCCCAAGCCAAATACGGCGACATGCGGCTGCAACTCTTGCGACTCAGCTCGGGCTTGCTGATGTGCTTTTGGTAAGTGTGGATTCGGCCTTCTTTGAGAAAGCTTTTGAGGTAAGCCTGACCTGCGCGTTCTCCGCCTGGCTGAAACGGCCCAGTTCCTCGCATGTCCTGGCTGTGGGTGACTGAAGGGGGCTCGTTCAACACCCATGCCTCTGGCCAAACCACCTCTGCCTCCTGTCCTTCTGAAGCGCGCCATCCCTCCAAGTCGGGATTGGCCCAAGGCTGGGCCATGTTCACGTGCCATGCCTCCACCCATCCGGCGCGGGAGGTCCGTCCGCGTTGCACCCCCGGCTGCGGAACTTCATGCCACGGCACACCATGTGCACTGCACCATTTGGCCACCGCTTTGTCGCGGTCAAACGTCCACAACACCCCTGTCTCCTCATGCGAATGAAGGGCCTTCACCCCGCACGTTTGCCTAAGATGTTCCAACACCTCCAACACAGGGGCACACACCCTGTGAAACGTCAACCCCCAATCTTCCTGGTCAAGTGTGACGTTGACGTCGTTTCCACATTCCCATTGAAAGGCCACATGGCGCAAAGACGTGGTGGGATGCGCCAGCAGACCGGGTTCGTAGATCTGCACGAGAAGGACCCGAGCTCCTGCATGGGAAGCCTCGCGAAGGGCGTGTTGCAGCGGTGCATGGTCCCGCGTCCGCAGGTCCCTTTTGAACCAAACCACATGCACCCCCTCCACCATCATACGTCGTTCCAACCCACCATCACATCGGTCAACACCTTGACCTCCGTGTCCACTTTGGCATACGACAGGCGTCCCAAATGCCGCGTGTCGTGGTACCCGTCCAAGCCACTGATCGCTGCCGTTCGTGCACGGCCCAAATCGAGATGCCCATCCTCCGCCATCGCCTGTCCATCCACTTCCACCCAGGCAACATCGAGGACCATGAACCGACACCCGTTGGGCAGCTCCATGTCCTTGGCAAGGGTCAAGCCCATCCGGATCCGCGCCTCTTGCACAGCGGGTGCCATCCACCCATCCGTTTGACCGCATGGCGTCAGTCCCACTGCGTCAAACTCTGACGCATCGGCGGGGTAGCGTGCACTGCATTGATGCGCTTGAACAACCCAGTCCACGCCGATGTGGTTGAACGTGCATTGCCCCGTCTCCATGACATTTTTGTACGTATGTGCATCCGCGCCTGGCGGCCGCAGGACCATGCCCATTTGGGCTGGACTCGACCCGAGATGCACCACTGAACTCACCACGCTGAGGTTGTGCACGCCTTTTCCATCCACAGTCCCCACCAAGGTGGCACTTTTGAACCCGCTGAGGCTGTTCACCAACCGCGCCCTTCGGCGCGCAGGCCACATGTCCAACGCTTCCCGCGTCCAATGCACCATGTCCGCCTCTCGGCTCATCGCAACGCGCCCATCCCGGCGTCGACCTGCATGACCTGTCCAGTGATTCCCGCCGCATGGGTGGACACCAAATACGCAGCCGCCGAAGCCACTTCATCTGCCGAAAGCACCTTTTTCAAAGGATGACGTTCCGCAGAGGCCTCTCGCTTGGCGTCGTTGCCGAGCAAGCTCGCCGCCAAGCTCGTGTCCGTCAAACTCGGCGCGACTGCATTCACCCGAATGTCCGGCGCCCATTCCGCCGCCAGTGTGCGCACAAGCCCTTCCACGGCGCCTTTGGACGCCGCGATACTCGCATGAAACGCCATGCCCGTTTGGACGGCCACGGTACTGAACAACACCACTCCAGGCTTGACTCCGTCCGAGGCGGCCGCCTTGAGAAGGGCGTGGTTTGCCTTGAGGGTTTGGACTGCGCCCAAGACATTGATCTTGAAATCGTCCTGAAACTGCTCCGGCTTCAAACCGCGCAACGGCTTCAATTTGATGGTTCCTGGGCAGTAAACCAGTCCGTCCAACTTGTCGGCAAACCCGGACAAATCACACGGATGCTCCACCGCATCAAACACCAAACTCTGGTAGTTGGGATGCTCCCCACCCTCGCGTTGCACACCCGTGCGCGAGACGCCAACCACACGGGCACCATCCGCCAAAAGCTGCTCACGCAGGGCCGCTCCGATGCCTCGGCTGTCGCCCACAATCGCCACCGTCCTCATGACTTCTCGGATTGGAGGGCCATCAACTTTGCCTCAACCTCAGCGGCTTGTGCCACCAACGCATCGGACTTGGCACGGTCCACCGTGCTCATTTTGTGGGCGCGGGCCAACAGGTCCGCATGCTCCTTCCGAAGCTTCTCCACGGGGTCTTTTTTGAAGAGTCCAAACATGCCGACACAACATCCCAACAGGGCGTCGTGTTCGCGCAGCCTGGCACACGAACGTCAGGCCAAGTCCGCGAGCTTCTCTTCGAGAACAGCAATCTTGGCCAACGCGTCCGCCTCCTTCTTGCGCTCGTTCTCGACCACTTGCTCCGGCGCGCCGTTCACAAACTTCTCGTTGGAGAGTTTGCCCCGAACGCTGCGCAAAAAGCCTTGCTGGTACTCGAGGTCCTTTTGGACTTTGGCGCGCTCGGCGTCGATGTCAAACCCTGCGCCAAACGGCACCGAGAACCGGTGCGTGCCTTGCACGAACCCAAACGCCCCTTTCACTTTTTCCGTCACGTGCTCAATACCGCTAAGGTTGGTAAGGTGGGCAATCCACGGCTCGAGGTGGGCAGGGTATCCGTCGCCAATCTGCACCTTCAATTCGAGCTTCTCCTTGTTGGGGATGCCGTTGTCGTTGCGGATATTTCGGATGGCGGTGACGACTTCTTTGGCCATGTCGATGTCGGCCAAAATGTCCTTGTCGTAATCGGCACGCTCCGGCCACGCCGCCACGCACAAATCGTCGGCATGTCCGTTGCGCTCGCCTGTCCAGTGCCACACTTCCTCGGTGAGGAAAGGCATGAACGGGTGCAACAGCTTCAGCATGCGCTCGAACATCTCAAGCGTCGCGCGCTTCGTGACCCCATCAATCGGCTCGCCAAACGGCGGCTTGATCGATTCGAGGTACCAGCTGCAGTACTCCTCCCAAACCAGGCGGTAGGTCGTCATCAGCGCCTCGCTCAAGCGGAAGCTGGCAAACGCCGCATCCAACTCTTCCATGGCCTGTTGGCTCCGTGCTTCCATCCACGCCACAGCTGTGGCCGCCGCTTCTGGCCGGGCCTTCGCCTCGTCCACTTCCCATCCTTGCACAAGGCGGAATGCGTTCCAAATCTTGCTGGCAAAGTTTCGGCCTTGCTCACACAGCTTATCGTCAAACGGCAAGTCGTTGCCCGCAGGCGACGTCAACAGCATGCCCACGCGAACCCCGTCCGCCCCGTACTGCTTCATCAGCTCGATCGGGTCGGGACTGTTGCCCAAGCTCTTGGACATCTTGCGCCCCTTCTTGTCCCGAACGATGCCAGTGTAGTACACGTTCTTGAACGGCGCTTCGCCTCGGTAGTGGTAGCCACTGATGATCATGCGGGCCACCCAGAAGAACATGATCTCCGGTGCCGTGACGAGGTCGTTGGTGGGGTAATAGTACGCCACCTCGTTCTCTTTGTGCAGGCCATCGAACACCTGAATCGGCCAAATCCACGAGCTGAACCACGTGTCCATCACGTCTTCGTCACGACGCAAATCCGCCATGGTCAACCCTGCGTCGCCCGTCTTCTTTTGCGCCTCAGCCAGAGCCTCTTCCTCCGTCCGCGCCACGACGTAGTCTTCTTCGCCTTCACCAAAGAACCACGCTGGAATCTGATGGCCCCACCACAATTGGCGGCTGATGCACCAGTCCTTGACGTTCTCCATCCAGTGGCGGTAGCTGTTCTTGAATTTGGGCGGGTGAAACTGAACGGTGTCGTTCATCACGGCCTCCAAGGCAGGCTTCGACAATTCCTCCATCGCCAAGAACCACTGCAACGACAAGCGCGGCTCGATCACGGCATTGGTCCGCTCACTGCGCCCCACCTTGTTGGTGTAGTCCTCCACCTTGACGAGGTTGCCAAGGCGGTCCAACTCCTCCGGAAACTTTTTCCGGCACTCGAACCGGTCCATGCCTTCGTAGTCACCCGCTTCTGCAGACATCGTGCCGTCGGCGTTGATGGTGTCGATGGTTTCGAGGCCGTGCTTTTGGCCCAAGTCGTAGTCGTTGGTGTCGTGCGCAGGTGTCACCTTCAAGCAGCCCGTCCCAAACTCGATGTCGATGTAGTCGTCCGCAATGATGGGCACCTCCCGATTCACGACCGGCACAATCGCCTTCTTGCCCACGAGGTCTTTGTAGCGTTCATCATCGGGGTGCACGCAGATGGCCGTGTCCCCCATGATGGTTTCCGGACGTGTCGTCGCCACTGTGATCCAGCGGTCGTTCTCCCCAACAATGGCGTAGCGAACGTAGTACAGCTTGCCGTGCTCTTCCGTGTGAATGACCTCTTCGTCGCTCAATGCCGTCAGCGCCACAGGATCCCAGTTGACCATGCGAACACCCCGGTAAATCAATCCCTTCTCGTGAAACTCCACGAAGGTGTCAATGACCCCCTTGTAGTAGCCTTCATCCATGGTGAAGCGCGTGCGGTTCCAGTCGCAACTCGCCCCCAGCTTTTTCAATTGTTCAAGGATGATTCCACCGTGCTCGTGCGTCCAGTCCCACGCATGGCCAAGGAACTCATCGCGCGTCAAGTCCGACTTTTTGATGCCCTTGTCCCGCAGGCGCCGCACGACCTTGGCTTCCGTCGCGATGGACGCGTGGTCCGTTCCTGGCACCCAACACGCATTTTTCCCCTGCATCCTCGCGCGTCGGACGAGGACATCCTGGATGGTGTTGTTGAGCATGTGTCCCATGTGCAACACCCCCGTCACGTTGGGGGGCGGAATCACCACCGTGTAGGGCTCACGCTCGTCCGGCGTGGAGTGAAAGTGACCCGCTTCGAGCCAGTGGGCATACCATTTGTCTTCTGTCAAAGAAGGATCGTACTGCGCTGGAATGTTCATGTTGAGCTCGTCCTCGAGTTGGTTTCAGGGAACAAAAATACCCGCATTCAAACAAGAAAAGCCACCCCGCAGGATGGCTTTGCTTGATTCTTTGAATTGTTCCGGCCTTATTGCTTGCCCGTGGTGGGTGCACCAGCGGCAGGCTGCTTCACTGGAACGCCTCCGCTGTTGCCGAGGTCTGAGGCCTCCACTTTTCCTTTGATGCGAATGACCTTGGTAGGCTCATTGGAGGCATTGGAGGTGATCGTCACCGATTTGTTGATTGGGCCAATGCGCTTGGTGTCGTACTTCACCGTGATGGCCGACTTGTTGCCAGGAGCGATGGGCGCCTTTTCGCACTGAGGCACGGTGCATCCGCAAGATCCTTTGCACTTCGAAATGATGAGTGGCTCCGTTCCACTGTTCATCACTGTAAACTCACACGTGCCGTTGGCGCCTTGTTGAATGTTGCCGTAGTCGTGAACGTCTTTGTCCAACGTGATGGCTGGTCCTGTGACCACTTCTTGGGCCAAACCCAATGAAACGATGCCCAACATAAGGGCACATGCTGCGAAAAACTGCTTCATAACGATTGAAATGTTCTGTTGTTTGAGGGTTGAAGATAAGAAAGAATGCATTCTCCGTGCGCGACGGAGGTCATCACGACAAACGATCTTCACAAAGCTTCAAATCTATTGGGGGTTGAAACGCATGACGCATCACAAAAAAAAGGGCCGCCCGAGGGCAGCCCTTTTCAAATGCGATGGTGCAAATCTGATCAGTTGCACGTGCCTCCGAAGAAGCTCAAGAAGTTCAGCAGGTCAGAGGTTGCAACGGTGCCGTCGTTGTCGAGGTCACCAGGGCAGTCGCTGCCGCCACCAGTTTCGTCGAATTCACAAGATCCATCGTCCGTGTTGGCCAATGGGTTGTAGTTGGTGGCATCCTCGTACCTGCAACCCTCCACGACCAAGTTCAAGCAAGAGCCGTCGTCGTATCCAGCGTAAGGGTCAAACTCCACGTAAGCGGGATCTGTACACCCACCTTCTGGGCAGGCCTCACAGCTGTTGTAGCAAACCGCATCGAGTGTGGTCGCGCCAGTGATGGTCACAACACGGTTGACGAACTCTCCTGGAGGAGTGGTGCAAGACTCAGAGCCGTTGAACGTCTCAGCCAAGCCCCAGTCCGCATTCTGGATGAACTTGTACTCGTGCGCACCTGCAGGCAAGGAGATGGTCACTTCATACACCCCGTCACCGTCGTCGTCAGACATGGGGTTGGACGTGTTGTTCCAGCCGTTGGCTGTGCCAGCCCACGCCACGCTTGTGGTTCCAGGAGTAAGCGCTGGGTTCATGTCCACAGCAAAGACCACGTCGTATGTGCAAGCCAAGCTCAAATCGCAAGGGCTTGAGAAGTTGTTGGCCGTGGGGTCCGCACAGCCCACATTGAAGTTGGCCATCGGCGCAGCCCACAAGTACTGACCGTCCTCAGTGATCGGCACCGGTGACTGCCAAAATTGACCGTTGCCAACCAATGGGACGACATTGCCGCCTGCAGCAATGGTGATTGCATCACCACAAATGCCCAAACTCGCGGAAGAGGCAATGGCAACCAAATCACCCAAAAGTCCCGTTGGGTCCGTGATTCCATCAAAGGTCAATGCCGCAGCTCCATCTCCCACAATGACTCCATTGATGCTCACATTGGGATTCACTCCACCGTCGGCTTCGCAACCACCAGCAAGAGCTTCAAACGCAGTGCCAGAGAGCGTCAGACCCACCAACCACACATTCTCAACACCTGTGGAAATGGTCTCAGACTCGAGGTAGTCGCAAGAACCATCGTCGGTTTGCGCCATGTTGTCGTAGTTGCATGCCATGGGGTCGGTGCAACCTGGGGCGATGGCATTGCCTTCGCAATCGAAACCTGCATCTGCGTAGGTGCATGACCCATCGTTGGACGTAGCAAGGGGGTTGTAGTTGCACGCAGACGAATCGTCGCATCCAGGACCTTGTACGGCAAGCCCCAAGACAGCAGCCATGCGCGGCGCGGAGAAGCCCACAATGGTGTCGCAGTAAGCGCGGCCTTCAAGTGGTCCCATATTGGGATTCAAGGTGAGTTGTGTTTGAACAATGGTTGTTCCATTTGCTGCATCGACAGCTGATGTTGTGGCCACATCCCACCACTGCCAAGGAGCCCCATCTGTGGGCTGGGTTGGTGCATTGTTCACGTAGTCGTTTTTGACAGGATAAAGACCGTCCATGCCCATGTTCCCGTTGGCCAAAGCTTGTGCCGAGAATACGTCCGTCAATCCAAGGCTCTGGAAGGAAGCGTTGTTGTTGGGGTCAGGTTGCGCATTGATCTCGGTGTGAATGTCAAACGCACCACTTGCTTCCACGACGTTCTCGTTGGTCGTGGGAACGACAACGACAGCTGTTGTGTACGGAGCGAAAACATCCGCCGGACACTGAATGCTGATCATGGCAGGATCTCCTGGATCGAGCCAGTTCAGGTCTCCCAATGCACCTCCGAGATTGACCTGGAAAGCCACGTCTGAGCTGTATCCAGGGTGGTTGGCAATGCACAATTGAACAGGGTCTGGACCGAAAACACCAGCTGGAGCAAAACCGTCAGTGATGGCCTCTGGGTCGCCATTCACCTGCTCAATCACCATGGGAATGTAGTCGGCCGCACCAGGCGTACCCGTCCAAAACTTGGCAATCGGCGCACCGTTGTCATCCAGAATGATATCGTTGTAATCCGAGATGGTGGATGCTGCGTAGCTCACGTAGCCGCCAGTTCCTTCTCCGAGGTAACCAATCTTGTCTGGGTCAATGCCGTAAGGGTTGCTCATGGTCGCTTCCGTCATGCGGAAGTAACGAACCGCAGTGCGCGCATCCTGAACGCCACGGTAAGCCGCATTGATGAGTTGGCTGGTACGCTCTGCTTGAGTCGCAGCCAGTGGGTTCCATCCGAGGCGATAGTCAATTGAAGCCACGACATAGCCCATCTTGGCGTATCTCGTACACAGTTCTACAGCCACCGAGTCCGACTTGGTTCCAACAGCACTTCCATTGAGGTACTGAGGCAAGAAGTTTCCGGTGTGGATGTAAATCATCAGTGGGCGATCGGTTTCCGTGTCTCCTACGGGTTCGTAGATGTCACAAACCAAGGGTTGCGTTGCGGGCGGTTGGCTTTGCAACAGCGGCAGAATCGTCACGTTTTGACCATACACCACGTTTGTGGAGACCTCCACATCGGAGAACACCTCATTGATGTAACGCACCTGTGCGTCCAGCTGGCTGAACGCCAAGACGCTGAGTGCGAGGGTAAATAACTTTTTCATAAGGGTAGTTTGGTTTTTGGTAAATATAGGTCAATCGGGATAAAAAGGTGTACGAACAACACTATTTCGTCGACAAATACCAACATTGTGTCGATAAATGTCAACCTCACTGAAAGTCAATTCACATCGAGCGAAAGACTCATGTAAGCCAACCGACCCACTGTCGGTCCTCCATACGTTTCGATGTGTTCATTCTTCAGCAAGTTGCTGGCTCCAGCTTTGAGCGTCAATCCTTGGGCCTCAAAACGGTAGTTCACTTGGGTGTCAAGCAAGTCGTAACTGGGAACAAATCCCGTGAACTGCGGCGATCCCTCGAACACGAAGCCCTGCACCCACCGGTAGTTGACGCCGAAACCCCAAGTGTCTTTGTCTTTCGCGGCCAAACCTCGGGCGGTGAGGCCCGCATTGTATTTGTGTTCCGGCGTGTTGAATGCCGGGATGATGGGGTCGTCTTCGTCCGTTTTCACGAGCTTGTTCCAGCTGTAGTTTCCATTGAGGGTGAAGTGGTCGTCGATGAACCAATTGAAACCCAACGAGGCCCCTTGGGTTTGGACTTGGTTGAGGCTGTTGGCCGCATAGCGATACACATCGACACTCTTCACGGTATTTTCCAGCAGGCCCGATTCCCAAAAATCAACATCCAAGGCGATGATGTAGCCGATGAAGTCCTCGTACCAACTCCGGTAGGCATTCATGTCTAGGTAAAGCGATTCACCAATCGTCGTCCGGTACCCCATCTCCACTGTTCGCACGCGCTCAGGACGAATGGCGTCAATGCTGAACCGGTTGTCGTCCACAATGGACCGGTCCAAGCCAATGTTGAGTCCCGATGAACTTTCGCGGTACTCCTGAAACGTTTCCAAACTGGTCAGCGCCGAATCCCCTCTGAGGTTTCCGACCAAGGTGGCTGGCCCCACGTCGAGGTCCAAAAACTGGTCCGCCAGCGTTGGGTTTCGGAGGGCGGAGCTCACACTCAACCGCAAGAAGTTCTTCGAATTGGGGCTCCAAACAAAGGACCCGGCTGGGGAATAGACGTACGGGAAGTTCTCGTTTTTGTCCATTCGGATGGTTGCCGTCGTGATCAGTTTGTCCTCGAAGAAACGCTTTTGGGCTCCCGCATACACACCAATCTCCTGGTTCGTGATGACCACAGAATCGGGGTCGTTGAAGATGGTGCCGTCCGAATCTGGCGTGTAACGGCGGCCATTGGCCCCGACCCTCAGCTCATCGAGCCACCAAGGCCGGAAGATTTTTTCAGCGTGAACGTGCACCAAAGAGGACTTGTCGTAGAACCTCGTGCCGCGCTCTTCGTCGTTGTTCTTCCTTGTCGTGAAGTGTTCAAACAAATCTCGGAATTGTGCTGTGCCAGGCGCTCCACCTCCAAGAGGATTCGACGTGATTCCAGGCACAGTGGACAGTCCAGAATCGGTCCAACCCGCCACTTGATCGTGCCAATCCGTCAGGTTGCCCATGTTCTCCGCATTCCACGCGTCCACTTCTTCTGGAATGTAGCCAGACGTCGGCACCCAAATGGTGTCACCAAAAATGACCCCAATGCTTGTTGAATCGCCAGTCAACCCGAATGCAGGGTATGTCTCATCCAAAACCGGAATGATGCTGTCGGCCCAAAAATTCACGTACAAATCCCGCCATTCCTTGTCGGTTCGAATGCTGTCTTGCATGCGCAATGCGGTCGCGTAAGGATCGTAGCTGTTGCCCGCATCTTCGCTGGTGCGGTAGGCCCGGATGAACCAATCTCCCTTCTTCCTCAACTCAACTTTGTGCTGGTAAAATTCGATGTCGCGCAGGCTGAACCGGTTGTCTCCCTGATACACTGTGGTGCCGCGCCCCATGTTGAATCCGTAGATCAGCTCAGGACTTTCGTAGGTCTTTTCCGGTTGCAACCGCCAATGCCCACTGAGGCTTAGCTTGAGGTTGTCTGTGTTGTAGTCCACCAAATCCACCTCCTTGTAACCGGTCCTAAAGAACGTGCCCACCCCGCGGAAGTCGGAATTCACGTCTTCGGCAAAATCCATGATGCCGCGGTATTCATCTCCGTAGATGTTCACAGCATCGAATCGTCCCGGATTGGAGGCATCCACATCGGAGCCGTCGATGGGCCCGTAGTTGGTGGCCTCCCAATCGTATGCCGAAAACGCGAAGGCATTCACTTTGTAGGCGAAAACCGCATCCCCCGCGTCATTTTCGAAGGATTCCGCCCAGCGGAAACCCCACTCCGACAAGTTGCGCTCCCCAAACCGATACGAAGCACTCAGCCCATCGAACACAAAGGGGTCCTTGGTTTCCATGTTGATGACGCCATTGAAGGCGCCCGGACCGAAGTACGCCGAGCTGGCGCCCGCAACGATTTCCACCGACTTCACATCGAGGTCGGGCGCGCCGAGAAAGTTCCCCAATGAAAAGTTCAATCCGGGACTTTGGTTGTCGACGCCATCGATGAGCTGCAACGAGCGAACCGGCGAGGTGCTGTTGAAGCCGCGGGTGTTCACGATTTTGAAGCCCAACGAGGCAGAGGTCAAATCCACCCCTTTCAAATTGCCCAACCCCTCATAAAAGCTGCCGGTTGGCGCTTCCTTGATGGCCAACGCATCCATGGTTTCCACCGTCAGCGGGGCTTGCTTTTGTTTTTCGCTGATGCGCTCCCCCACCACTTCCGCAGTCTCAATCAACACCTGGTCCGGCATCAATTTGACGTTGATGCGCTGGTTGGGCTGCGTGACCTTGACTTGTTTCAGGGTGTAGCCGATGAACGTCACATTCAACGTCACTGGCAACGATGGCACTGTCACACTGAAGCGACCGTCGAAATCGGTCATCACGCCCTGCGTGGTGCCATCGACCATGACGCTTGCGGAAAACATGGGCTCTCCGGTGTCTCCATCTTTGACAAAACCGACGACCGTGGTTTGGGCTGAAAGAGTCCATGAGAAGAGCCCCAAAGAGATGGCAACGGTGGTCCGGCAACGTGCCGACGCTGTCCAAAGTACAGCTGTCCTGAAAACGTCAAAAAGGCGCATAAGGGAAGTTTTGTGGACGCAAGATGCATTATCTGTGCATTCAAAAGCACCTCCGGCAACCAAAGGTTGTCCACCAGACACGCTGAAGATGTTTCTCTTCAGTCTGGCTGAGCTGCGATGTCCCAAGACTCCGGCGGCTCCAAGGCGATGTCAACCCGGCTGCCAGGACGGAGTTTGCGGCGGCGGCGGTGTTCAGGCTCGCCGTCCACGTGAACGAAGCCTTCGTCCACCAGCATTTTGGCCTCGCCCCCCGTGGCTGCGATGCCCGTCGCTTTCAAAAACTGAAGCAAGTCGATGTACTCCGTGTGGATGGCAAACGACTGGCGGGACATCAGCGCAAGGGTGGGAACGCGCTTGGGTTCACCTCGCGCATCACGTTGTAGGCCGCCTCGACGATGTCGTCCACGTTGGGCTTGGAGAAGTAATCCCCGTCGCTCCCGTAAGCGGGAAGGTGGGGCTTTGCGGCCAACGTTTGGGCCTGCCCATCCAAATGGCGCCACGCCCCCTGGCGGTTCAGCACGTCGTCAAGCAGGTACGCAGAAGCGCCACCCGACACATCTTCATCCACCACAAGGAGTCGGTTGGTCTTTTCAACCGACCGTGCCACGTCGCCGTTGAGGTCAAAGGGCAGCAACGTTTGCGCATCGATCAATTCCACGTCGATGCCCAACTCCGCCAAGCGTTCGCAAGCATCCAAGGCCAAATGCAGCGTCGAGCCGTAACTGAGCATGGTCAGATCCTGCCCCTCTCTGAGGGTTTCCGTGACGCCCAAGGGAATTTTGAATTCGCCGATGTTGTTGGGAAGGGGTTCTTTTTTGCGGTAACCATTGAGGCACTCCACAACAAGGGCAGGTTCCTCGGCCTCGAGGAGGGTGTTGTACATGCCTGCCGCTTGGGTCATGTTCCGTGGCACACACACATGCATGCCCCGAAGCGAATGAACAATGGCCGCCATGGGAGAACCGCTGTGCCAAATGCCTTCAAGCCGGTGGCCCCGCGTGCGAACAATCAACGGGGCTTTTTGGCCTCCCGCCGTGCGGTATCTCACGGTGGCCAAATCGTCCCGCATGATTTGCAACGCGTAGTACAGGTAGTCGAGGTACTGGATTTCAGCAATGGGGCGCAATCCACGCAACGCCATGCCAATGCCCTGTCCGACGATGCTGGCTTCGCGGATGCCCGTGTCGCTCACGCGGACTTCGCCAAACTTTTCCTGCATGCCCTCCATGACCTGGTTGACGCCGCCAATCCCTCCCGTGTCTTCGCCAAACGTCAGCACGCGCGGATCGCGACGGAACATGGACTCAAAGTTCCGCTGGAGGATTTGGCGGCCATCGAGCTGCTCGGGGTCCGCATCGTATCTCGGCGGCACCGGCACCACGCGCAAGGCACTGTCGACGCCGTCGCTGTACAACGTGCTGCTGTATCGGCTGTCGTTGTCGCGGTCAAACGCCTCCAACCAACGTCCAAGCGCGTCGCGCTCGGGAGACGTCTCTCCGGCCGTGTCGGCCAGGGTGCCACGGACGGCCT
>Ga0163109_10001854_pt1 | contig 16614 bp, 11 predicted proteins | sample CRUFie1St13metaG_FD_108704 | JGI IMG/M metagenome (GOLD analysis project Ga0163109, IMG submission 108704) | Marine microbial communities from the Costa Rica Dome - CRUD Field 142mm St13 metaG | ecosystem: Environmental > Aquatic > Marine > Oceanic > Photic zone | place: Costa Rica: the Eastern... | reverse complement strand
GGGCAGCTCTTGGCTGGCCCTTTCGCAGGCACGGTACTGGGTTATTTCGGCGCAGAGGTGATCAAAGTCGAGCCGCCTACCGGGGACCCAATCAGACAATGGCGAGAGGTCCGCAACGGTATGTCACTTTGGTACCACTCCCTCGCCCGCAACAAAAAAAGTGTGACCCTAGACCTCAAGTCCGATAAAGGCCGAAAACTGGCATTTGATTTGCTCACCAAAGCCGATGTCGTGATCGAGAATTTCCGACCCGGCGCTATGGAGAGCTGGGGGCTGGGGCCTGACCAAGTCAAAGCGCAAAACCCCGGCATTATTTATGCACGAATCTCGGGCTACGGACAAAGCGGACCGTTCTCGGAAAAACCCGGCTATGCCTCCGTTACCGAGGGCTACGGAGGCTTTCGCTACATTAACGGAGAGCCGGGCAAGGCTCCGGTGCGACCCAATATCTCACTGGGCGATACCGTCGCGGCAATTCACGCGGCGCTCGGCGTGGCGTTTGCCATCATTGAGCGCAACAAGAGCGGGAAAGGCCAGGTGGTCGACGTCGCGCTGTATGAGTCAATCTTTAATCTCTTGGAAGGTATCGTCCCCGAGTTCGACGGTGCCGGTGTCGTCCGCGAGCCTTCAGGCACCACGATTACAGGGATCGTTCCCACCAACACCTACCTTTGCTCTGACGATAAGCACGTGGTCATCGGCGGCAACGGCGATTCCATCTTTAAACGCCTGATGACAGAAGCAGGCCGCGAGGACATGGCGAATGACCCGGAGTTAGAGCACAACCAAGGGCGAGTGATTCATGAGCAAAAAATTGATGACGCATTGACCAATTGGTGTAGCGAGCACACTTCTGCTGAAATCATCAGCAGGCTGGAAGCTGCGAGAGTGCCGGTTGGCCCTATTTACAGCGTCGAAGACATGATGACTGATCCACACTACATCGCGCGCGGCATGTTTGAGACAGTCGAGATTGATGGCGAGCCCCTGAAAATCCCCGCGATTATGCCTAAGCTCTCCGACACGCCGGGACGTACCGATTGGCCCGGTGCGAGAATCGGGCAGCACAACGCCGAAATCTTGGGCGACCTGCTGGGCCTCTCCGAGGAGGATCTCAACGGACTCAGCGAAGACGGCGTGACCTGCTGAACCGGCCTTCCTCATGAAACTCGAAGGGCTCACCGTTCTGGATCTATCGCTGTTTCTGCCAGGTCCGGCTGCCACACAGTTAATGGCCGACCATGGCGCAAGGGTCATTAAAGTGGAGAACCCGCGAGCGCCGGAACCAACACGGTCTGCAGCGGCATTCCCCTGGCAGCAGGGCGGCGAGACAGTGATGTTTCGCAATACTCAACGCGGCAAAGAGAGCATTGCCCTCGACCTAAAGACAGAGGCAGGCAAGGCTGCTCTCCTCGCACTAGCGCGCAAGGTTGATGTAGTCGTTGAAGCGTTTCGGCCCGGTGTAGCACAGCGCCTGGGGATCGACTACGCATCGCTATCTGCAGATAACCCGGGCCTTATCTACTGCTCTATCTCGGCATTTGGGCAGACCGGGCCATGGCGCGACCGCCCCGCCCACGATACCGCCACGGTGGCAGCTGCGGGCATTCTCGATGTGACGCGATCTCCTGAGGGCCACTCAGGGCCGGCCATTATCGGTATTCCCATAGCCGATATGCTCTCTTCGTATCTGGCGCTGTCCGGTATTTTGATGGCACTCAATCGGCGTCACCTGAAGGGTGAGGGCGATTTTGTCGACATCAGCATGTTCGAGTCAGTCCTGGCCGCCAGCCCCAACATCATGGGCCCTGTATTCGGTGGAGATCAGGCGCCCGAACGATTGAATGAGCGCACGCACGGCGGTAACGCCATGCTCAACGTTTACGAGACCGGTGATGGCCAGTATTTGGCGCTCGGCGGCGGCGAGCGCAAATTCGTCGAAGCACTTTTCGAGGGCTTGGGCAGACCCGACTTCGTCCCCGCGGTAACCGGCCCCGCGGGCAAGGGTCATTGGGAGGCCATCGCCTTCCTGCGAGATACCTTCCGCACCCGCCCAAGAAGCGAGTGGGAAAAGTGGTTCGTGGGCCGAGATATATGCTGGAGCCCAGTTGTATCGCTCCACGAAGCTTGGCAGTCCGAGCACGTATTAGAACGAGGCATGCGATTCTCCGACGGCGACGGGAATGACCACATCGGGTCAGCGATCAAATTTGCTGCGGAGCCTGCTCAGATCAGGACACAATTACCCGCAATGGGCGAGCAAACAGCCCAAATTCTTGACGAACTGGACTTGACCGAAGCATATCGCAAAGCGATATTGGACGGGTTATAGTTTAATGTCCGGACAACAAGGCGTTGCTCGCGAATCTGCGGCTGATCTGAAGCTTTGGAAACGCGGTAAACACCCAAAATCACGGCCTGGTAAAAGGTCTTACAGAAGGAGGCTACCCATGAGGAGCACCCCACTCAGCCGACGCCGTCAGGCACTGGCGACTCTCCCACTCACTGCGGCTGTGTCCGCCGCGCTCTCTGCGACCGCCCTGTTCTTGCCCTCCACTGCCTCTGCGCAGTTAGAGGAAGTCGTCGTAACAGCTCGTGCACGCGCAGAGTCGTTGCAAGACGTACCAAGCACTGTGACCGCGTTCACGGCAAGCCAAATCAATGACATGGGTGTACAGCGAGCGGAAGACTTTATCTCGCAAACGCCAGGAGTGAGTTTCGTTAATACGGTCGAAACGGGTGACTCATCCGTGTCTATCCGCGGAATGACGGGCGCGCGAGATGCAGAAACGAACTTCGCGTTGATCATCGATGGCATCCTCTATATCAATACCTATGCCTTCAACCGAGAGTATGCCGACTTAGAGCAGATAGAGATTTTGAAAGGCCCGCAGGGCGCTCTTTATGGTCGGTCCGCGGCGGCCGGTGCAATCATTTTGTCGACAAAAAAACCGTCACAGGAGTTTGAGGCTGAAGTTCGCGCGGGGTTCGCAGAAGACAGCACCTATACCGGGCTGGCTACCGTCTCTGGATCGCTAGGCGAGAATGTTGCTGGCAGGCTGACAGTAGATTATCGCACCACGGATGGTTTTTATTACAACTCATTCCTCGATGATAGCGTTGTGGATGACGCGGAAAACTATGCGGTGTCGGGCAGGATCGTAATGGACCCCCGCGATGACCTCTCAATCGATACGAAGATCCGATACGGTAAGTCAGAGGCAGCTGCTATCACCTTCAACGCCGCCTTTGAACTTCCGCCTTTCGTGCCATTTGGTACTCCTGGCTCGGAATCTTTCTATCAAGACGTTAATACCCACGAGTTTATATTTGCTGGCAACGTTCGACCCGTGAACGAGCAGGACGTGCTTGAAATCAGCGTAAAGACTGACTTTGAGATGGAATGGGCCACAATGAGTGCTTGGGCTTTTTACAGCGATACCGAGGACACGTTCATCGCAGACGGCACATCGGGTGCTTTTGGCTTTTACGGCGGTACTGCCGCATGCATTAACTCACTGGATGCCCTGACTCCATCCTACACTCCTAATGTTCCAGGTGGCGTAACTGCGTTGCCAGCCCCAGCCTTTATTTTTGGCTCTGCACCCGGTGCACAAGTTCTCCCGCCTTACAGCCCCACCACATGTGACGGTTACCAGTATCAGGAGCGGTTTCAGAGAGACCTGAGTATGCAGGTGCAGCTTACCTCGCCAGCGGATCAGCGCTTGAGATGGCAAGCGGGTCTGTATTTCCTTGATATTGAGAGGTATCAGGCAGTCTCACAATTGCGTGACGACGGCACAAACTGGCCCAATCCAGCTGGCAATGTGCCTCGGTCGATATATAACCAATTCACAGATGCCATGGTAAACGACACATTCGACACGGAGACGTTTGCCATTTATGCATCACTTAACTACGACATTACAGAAGCGTTCGAATTGTCCTTGGCCATGCGCTACGACAGCGAGAAGCGAACGGTTACTAACGGAGTGCCGTCACCAGCAGACGGAGCATTAAGCACGTACATAGATTATTGCGGTGGCCAGTGCACTCTGAATGGACAACCTTTGAATGGCTCACCGCTGAATCCCGGTTTCGTGAATTTTAACGACTTCACTGTATCAGCCCGAATGCCGGGTAACGCCCAGACGTTTGACCAACTCCAGCCAAAGGTCAGCTTGACGTGGGACATCAACGATGACTCTACGATCTATGGAAGCTGGGGAGTAGGATTTAAGGCTGGCGGGTTTAACAACACCGGCGCCAACCAAATCGTGGACTATTACCTGGTCCAAAACGGCGGCGCTCTGGTTGCTCCCCCAGATGTCATCCGCAAAGAGACCTCTAGCTCCTTTGAGCTGGGTTTTAGGTCTACCCTTCTGGATGGAAGTTTAACCCTTAATGGAGCCATTTTTCAGACTGACGTAGATGATATGCAGTTCTTCGAGTTCTTTGTGGGTCCATTCGGACTCCTACGAACCGCTGAAAACATCGATGAGGTGTCGCTAAGCGGCTTTGAACTGAGTGCGGCTTGGGCAGTGACAGACAATCTCCGAATTGATGCGGGATATTCAGAAGTTGACGGTGAGATTGATGTCAACAACCTCCGCCCCTACACAGCGGGGAATGAGGTGCCCAATAATCCGGAGTTCACTGCTAACGCGGCAATTCAGTACACGCTTCCGCTTGGCAATCTTGAATTGTTCGGACGCTTGGAGTACTCCTACAAGGGTGATACTTGGTACCACACTGTGCAGGATGATGTACTGCCAGCGACCCTGTTTGGAGGCCCCCCGGCAAACTACGGGCAGACCAACGGCCAAGGCGGTACCATGGTTAATGGATATGGCCTGACCAACTTGCGACTGGGTCTGAGGGCTGATAACTGGAGCGTAACGGCATTTGCTCGCAACTTAACCGATGAAGAGTTTGTAGCAGAAGTTATTCTCGCACCTGAGTTCGGCGGAGCGTTTGTCGCGCCGGGCACCCAGAGACGAGTCGGCGTTGAAGTTTCCTACAGCTTCTGAGTCGCTCAAACAAAAAAGCGGGGCTAAGCCCCGCTTTTTTTTGTCCTGAATTTTTGTCTTATCGACCGCACCCTACCCACACATCGTTTGCAGATCACAAGCTTATTGTGGTGCCTCCATCTACGGGAAGCACCTGACCAGTTAGGTACCGCGCCTTGTCAGAGAGCAGAAATACTGCCACGTCAGCAATATCTTCAGGATCTCCCACGCGACCTAGGGGAACTGTTTGCGCAAAAGCGACTAAACCATCCTCACCCAGGGAATTAACCGGATCCAAAGTCTGAGCAGAGCGAATGACGCCGGGCGCAATACCGTTGACGCGGATCCCATCGCCAGCGAACTCCAGAGCCGCCGCCCTCACCAACCCCATTACACCCCCTTTGCTTGCCACATAGGGAATGTGTTCGGACCAACCCAGCACGGCGCCCACGATCGAACTAATGCAGACCACAGAGGCTTTATCGGCCTTGCGCAGCCCTGGAAGTGATGCTCGAAATACACGCATCATGCCTTTCAAATTGACATCTAAGGTTTCATCCCACTCTGCATCTTCGAGTGACGAAAGCGGCAAGGTCCGCGCGATACCGGCGTTTAATACCAACGCGTCAAGCACCGTAAACCTGTCGAGCACCTCAGACAGCACACTGTTCACTGCGTCAGTATCAGTCACATCAAGGTGATGAAACTCGGCTGATAAACCACGCTCACGGATATCCGAAACAGCCTGCGCACCTTCGTCGTCTAGAATGTCTGTGATAATTACATGGTAATTAGCTTCTGCGAGCGCCAAGGCAGTCGCTCTGCCCAAGCCAATGCCAGCGCCAGTTACAATTGCGGTTTGCTGTGACATGTTGTCTCTCCAAATTGCTATCGCAACCATCAATTTGCCAACTCATGGAACAAAGGGCAACTAACCTGTGGGGCATACAACTATTTGCTTCTGACAAAACATACCTAGTGGTCGGGGCGAACCGCCATTGGCGTTAAGAAGCCACTGAGCTATATTCGCGCAGTGGTAAATACTCAGCGAGGACCGGCGCCATGTCAGCTCCGTATGCAGAACAGAACACCCATAACGCCCTGCCAAAAACAAATCACGACGAATTGTCTCGACAACACTTCGTCAGGTCCTTTAAGGAGCATATCGTCGAATCACTTCACCCGGGACTAAAGCTCGCTTACGAAAAAAGAGCGAAACCTCAGTATGTTGTCAAGCATCAGCGAGAGCCCGGCACTCTTCAAGAAGTAGGCGAGGTCATGAAGCAAGACCAACACTATCAGGCGTGGAGCTCTCTTCTCCGTACCAGCCAGGAAATGATGTGGTCTTCAACGCAGATACCAGTAGAGCGGGCAATCGCCGATCTAGCCGCCAATGCTACTGACAACAAGCTTGGCAGCTTGACTCTGAACCCGCAGTTAGGCATCCCAAGTTACCACACGGCAGTCGATATCCACTGCCAGCCGGGCGGCTACCATACCGAGTACATCGAAGGAGACGTGGCACAAGGGGCGATTTACGACAGAGCTGTGTATCTCTACGCCATGGGTCAGATGGGTAGTAACAACGCCGACATGGGCGACAGCACCGTAGCGTGGTTAAAGCAGACTCAACCTGAATTCAGCCCGAGTCGCATATTAGATATGGGATGCGCGGTGGGACACAGCACGCTGCCCTACGCCACTGGATACCCCGCGGCAGAAGTGCACGCGATCGATGTAGCCGCACCGATGCTCCGCTACGCACACGCCAGAGCATCTGCGATGGGTAGTGCTGTTCATTTTTCGCAACAGAACGCTGAACATACGCAATTTGAGGATGAATCTTTCGATTTGGTTGTGTCACACATTTTGCTGCATGAAACCTCCTCTGTTGCGATCAAAAATGTCATCAAGGAATGCTATCGAGTCTTGAAACCGGGCGGGTGGATGTTGCATGTAGAAACTCCACCGTACGGAGATATGGAGCCATTCGATCAGTTCCTGTTCGATTGGGACAGTGAAAATAATAACGAGCCCTTTTGGCGAAAGAGTCATCAGCTCGACCTAGACGCCTTAGCCAGGAATGCAGGCTTCACTAGCGAAGTGCTGCAAACTATGGTGCCCAGTGCATTTCAGGAGACACAGCGGACTAATACATTCCAAGGCGGCGATTTCGGCGGCGGCGGCGTATGGTTCGTTTACGGGTGCCAAAAATGACTGAGCCCTCCTCCGACGATCAATTGGAGCTGCAACGGAAAGCAAAAGGGAAACGCCCATATTACTTTTCGAATCCAGATGTAGACAAACTCTTATCGATGATCATGGCCCTAACAGGAGAATTGGCGATTGCCCGCGACCGTATCGATACCCTTGAACGGGTAGCAGCAACCAAAGGATTATTCTCCTCGGAAGATATCGAGAACTTCGAGTTGAATGCCGATGCTTTGCAAGCGAGAGCTGACCGCCACAGGCAGCTGCTTCGAGAAGTGAATCGGATTATCGTGGGCGAGCTTGAAGACCTCGAAGAAGCGAACGAAGAGGACTATACCGCCGTGGTAGAGCAAGTCGAACAAGATGAAACGTGAGCCACCTCGAGACTAAATGGTCAACCTAACGCAAGGAAAAAGCCGCTATTATTCGAACTGCAAGCTGGGCATGACCTCAACACCAAAGCGTTCGATGCCACTCACGAAGTCCGGCCAGCTAAAGAGCATGCCGTCAATACCCGTGTTTTTAACGATTGCCTCAATGCGTCGGCCTACCGTGTCTGCGCTCCCATAAATAACCGGTATGCCCATGAAAGCCATATTTCCTTGCTCAACATCCTGATCCAGCGCCGCCTTTAGCTGATCAGCTGTACCGCCGGTGTTGGTGTCCAAACTAGCGCTAGCAAGAATATTGCTTATCGCACCGTGATCAGCAGAATCGATGATATGCCGAACTTCAGCCTGCGCTGCTGCATCTGTTTCAGCCAATATCATGTGAAATAAGGCATACACCCCCACGTCACGCCCAGTCACCGCGGATTTCTCCCTAATATCCTCGACCGATGTTACAAGATTATCTTCACTGGTCAGGACAAACTGGTGATCTGCGTGCTTGGCAACGAATTCACGTCCCGCCGGCGACTGTCCCGCGCACACCAGCGGAATACGTTGGTTGGGCTTCGGCAAAACTGAGCAATCATCCAACGTGAAGTACTCACCCTCCCAGCTCGCCCGTCCGGTCTGCCACAGCTTCTGCAATATTTCGACATACTCAGAAGCGTAGTCATAGCGACGCTGGTAATGCTCGTCCCCTGGCCACATCCCCATCTGGGCATACTCTGGTCGATTCCAACCGGTAACAATATTTAATCCGCACCGGCCGTCGCTAATGTCGTCAATAGTGGCAATCATTCTGGCGACGACCGCAGGATGCTGGCTCAGAATAGAAATCGACGGGAACAAACCGATATTATTAGTGGCGGCAGCTAGGCCTGCCATCAGCGTGAAAGATTCCAGGCAACTGTCCCAATAACCAGTCTCACCACCAAAGCCTCTGAATTTCATCATAGAAAGCACAAAATCTAATCCGTGCTTCTCAGCCGCCAGAGATATCGCCAAATTATGTTGAAAGGTGGGCTCATAAACTGGGCTACCCGCTGAGGGGATGTAGCCATTACTGCCATTAGGCAAAAAGACGCCAAATTTCATTCTTATCTCTCCTCGGTCTGCAATGATAAAAGATAGCGCCCGTAACAAATACGGCGGTCACCCACACTCGGAAACCATGAGGTGCATCGAATTTTTGAGCCGAATACTTTGCCTGCTCAGCCAGGTGCCCAAAAAAAGCCGGGCAACGCCCGGCTCGGTCATGATTATTTGGCGGAGTTTTAGCCCCGCGCCATCTTGATGCGGCCCTTTGGTTTGGGTTGCTCCTCAAGAAACTTCAGTGCCCATGCTTGGAACTCAGGCTTGCGCGGTGGCTCGAGACCGGTTTCTTTCTTGCAACGCTGCTTGAGCTCGGCAATATCACCGCCGCGGTCAAACATTTTGACCTTGCCTCGCTGCTTGGCCATCTTGGCGCGCAGTGATTTGGTCTTCTTTTCGTCCACCGTCATATCGGCATTCACGACAACGCCATAGCGCCTCGCGCCGTCAATCGATACAAGACCTGCACGGACGTCAAACTCAACGCGCTCAGTTTCACGCTTGAGGGGGTCACCACAGCCACCACCGCCCCAGGTATTGAAGTACAGGATGTCCCCGGCATTCACCGAAATCCGGTCACACTTACTCGGCATCATTTCTTCGCTGCCGTCAACACGCTTGAGAATCTTCTCCGACCGACGCCCGGGCAGCCCGCCGTTCACACCCCACGGATACGTCAACCAACGGTCATCGTGAATGGAGATAGTGCCTGGCTCGAGGAAGCAATAACCCATCCGCAGACCGTTACCACCGCGGTTGTAGCCTGCGCCTCCGCTGTCGGTGATCGTCTCATAAGCTTCGATACGCAGCGGGAAATAGCTCTCAAGAAACTCATTGGGCACATTAGTAAAGCTCGGCCACAATGAGTGGCCGTCTGGGCCGTCACCAGAGGGCTTGCCGGGGATGCCGCCAAAACCGATCGAGTAAAGCTGATACCACTCACCGTTCTTGTCGTAACCCGAGTACATAAAGTGTGGACTGTCAGAGAAGCCAGCACCTGCGAGGAAGTCGGGGTCTCCCTGCCCCAAGAGTCCGCCCAGCACGTCAAAAATCCTACCCAGCGCGTGCGTGCGGCAAGAGAGTGCTGCGGGCTCACGCGGTTTCAGTAAGGTGCCTTCAGGAATATGCACTTCCATAAGGTCGTAGAAGCCATCGTTGAACATGATTTGCGGGTCAAACACCATGATCATATAGACGCCGCAGAACATCTTGAACATCTCTTCATTAAGATAGAAATTGATCGAGCTGATTGACTGGGGATCAGTGCCTTCAAAGTCAAAAATGACTTTATCTTTGTCACGCCACATCGAGCATTTGATGCGATACGGGCCCATTCCCAGGCCGTCGTCACAAATATAATCCTCAAAATACTGCTTTTTCGTGGGCACTGTGTCCTTTATCAGCTTGGCCATCGCTCGCTTATTCCGGGCCAGGAGCTCGTCCAGCGCTGAGTAATACTCATCATCGCCAAAGCGTTCCGCCATCTCGATCACACGCTTCTCAGCAGTCCGCATAGCGGCAACGAGGGCATTGAAGTCACTACGGTTCCAGGTCGGCATGCGACTGTTGTGCAGAATCAAATTCAGTACATCAGTCTGCAGCTCATCATTTTTAAAAATCTTCAGGGGCGGCACGCGAATACCTTCCTCAAAAATTTCCCGTGCATCGGTTGGCAGGCTGCCGGGCACCTTGCCCCCGACGTCAGTCATGTGACCAAACATAGCCGCGTAAGCAATCAGCCGGCCATCCTTGAAAATCGGTCGAAGCAGCAGCCAGTCGTTGATATGGCTGATCGCGCCGTTACATGCATAGGGGTCAGTAGTCAGAAACAAATCCCCCTCTTCGATAGTTCCGTCGTAGGCCTCTTTGAAACCGTGGATAAAGCTACCGAACTGGCCGACCACCATTTTACCTTCTAAGTTAGCAATCATCGGGAACATATCGTTCTGTTCACGGATACCCGGTGACATAGCTGTTCGAAAGACGACCGCATCCATTTCGTAGCGGGCGTTCATCATCGCGTTTTCGATGATATCGAGGGTGATCGGGTCGATATCCTTGCGCTTGAATTTCTTGGTGTTGGTTTCAACGATCGTTGCAGGCATTGTTATTTCCCCTCGCTCAAGCTGACGGTGCTATCAGGATGTTGCCGAATTTGTCGACGTTGCCGGTATGCCCGGACAGGATGACCGTGGTCGAGTCCATCTCCAGCACGATCGCTGGCCCGTCAATTTTGTTACCGGCCTTTAATTTATCCCGCCGATAAAGGTTTGCTTCCATGTTCTTGCCTTCCATGAAGACGATTGACGTCCCAATCTTGGCCGCAACTACCGGCGTGCGGCCGCCAGAGCCAGTCACTTTCTTCGCGTCGATTTCCGCACTCTTGCCCTGTGCCACCGCCCGGATATTGACGATTTCCTTGTCCGCTTCGAGGGCAAAGGTAAACAACTGACGGTGCATCTCATCGAAGGGGTCGCCAATTACAGAGAGACCCTTCGATTTGAGTTTCTTGATGTCAAAATCCACTGTCAGGGTGAGCCCCTGACCGGAATAACGGATGTCTGCTTGGTAAGTTACCGAGCGATGCGCCTTGGGTACGCCCTCTTTCTCCAGTGTTTTTAGCGCCTTGTTTGCCAGCTGCTGGAAAATTTTGGTGAGCTCACTTGTCGACGTGTTAGCGAAGCGGCGAATAAACGTCCGCGACGCCTCGTCACGCACCCGCGTAGTCGCGTCTCCATAGGCACACAACACACCCGGGCCGGGTGGAATGATAACTGGCCAGCTGTTCATGAGCTTACCCAACGCATTAGCGTGGAGCGGCCCTGCGCCGCCGAATCCTATTAACGCAAAATCGCGAGGGTCAAAGCCTTGCTCGACGGACACCAACCGCAATGCCCCGTACATATTTTCATTTACGATATCGATGATTCCAGCGGCCGCCCGCTTGACCGAGATACCTAAAGCGTCTGCAACCGGTTTGATCGCCTTTTCAGCGAGGTCTTTACGGATCTCCATATCACCGCCGAGCCTCACCTCGCTCGGCAAGTAGCCCAGTACCACGTTGGCATCGGTGACGGTTGGCAACTCACCACCCTTGTTATAGGCGGCCGGGCCAGGTTCTGCCCCCGCACTTTCCGGGCCAACACGGAGTGCGCCGGTCAATTCGGGCACGTGCGCGATTGATCCGCCACCGGCGCCAACTGTGCGAACGTCAACAGAAGAGGCTCTCACCGTTACATCGCCCACAGTCGTCTCCCTGCGCAACTGTGCATTGCTGTCCTGCACCAGTGCGACGTCAGTAGAGGTACCCCCCATGTCAAAGGTCAGAAGATTTTCGAATCCCGCCTGCTTAGCGACCCAGACGGCCCCCGATACGCCACCCGCGGGTCCCGACATGAGCAGGTTCACCGGCAGCGACTGCGCGACCTTTGCGGAGGCCATGCCACCGTCAGAGCGGAGGATATGCAGCTTCACATCTTTCATTTTTGCCTTGAGTTTGCGCTCGAGGCTCTTAACGTATGCAGCGACTTTGGGACGGACATAAGAGTTCGCAACCGTTGTAATCGTCCGCTCGTACTCCTGCATCTCGGGCACCACATCATATGACAACGACACGGGAATACCCGGCAGTACTTTTTTGGCGATCTTTTCCACTTCCTTTTCGTGCGCCGGATTGGCGTAGGAATTCACCAGAGAAATGGTGAGCGCTTCGATATTTTCGCTCTTGAGTTTTTTCAGCTCTTTGGTAAGCGCGGTTTTGTTGAGCTTTCGCACCACAGATCCGTCGGCTGCCATGCGCTCGTCCGCCTCGATCGTGCACGACAGTGGCGCCAGCGGTTGACTCTTGTTGTAGATCACCCAGCCACCCAAGCCACCCGGCACATAAGAGCGGGCGATTTGCAGGACCTGCTGGTAACCCTTGGTAGTGACCAAACCAACTTTTGCACCGGTACCAGTGAGAACTGTGTTGGTTGCGACCGTCGTGCCGTGCATGACCTGAGCGATTTCGGAGGGATCTATACCGGCGTTGTCGCAGACTTTTGCGACGCCATTCATGACGCCGATAGACGAGTCCGCAGGCGTACTGGGTACTTTAGCCGTGTGAATCGAACCAGACTTCTCATCAACGAGAATCAGGTCAGTGAACGTGCCGCCAACGTCGACACCCAGACGATAAGGCATGATGGCCTCCTCTTATTGTGGATCTTATTGTGATCTCTTCGCGATTTGGTCTGGCCACTCCCAAATTTCGGATGGTCTGCCCAAAACAAACAATTGACCGGACATTTGTTACACTTTCACTCTCATCCCAAAGATGCACCAATCCGCGGAGAGGTGCAACAACTCGTCGTCTCTCAGCTAATAGCACCCGGAGCTACCCATGCTAAAACCTCTCGCCGGCATTCGTTTACTCGCCATTGAACAATTCGGCGCAGGACCCTATGGCTCGATGTATCTTGCCGAGCTGGGTGCCGAAGTGATCAAAATCGAAAACCGCGCTACAGGTGGAGACCCCTCCCGCCAATCGGGATCAGTGACGCTGGCGGATGACGATAGCGCTTACTTCCAGGCATTTAACCTTGCCAAAAAAAGCGTCACGCTCAACCTCAAGAGTGATGAAGGCCGCGCCCTCTTTCACGAACTCGTCAAAACCAGCGACGTCGTATGGAACAACTTGCGTGGTAGCCAACCTGCCAAGATGGGGCTCGATTACGCCGCTTTGAAGGCCGTCAAGCCAGACATCGTCTGCACCCATATTTCTGCTTATGGTCGCGACAACGATCGCGCAGACTGGCCAGGCTATGACTACTTGATGCAGGCGGAATGTGGCTTCTTGTCGGTGACAGGCGAGCCCGGGACACCTCCATCGCGTTTCGGCCTGTCAATGATCGACTTCATGACAGGTGTTGTGGCGGCGCTGGGCTGCGTATCTGCCCTGCTCGCGCGTTCTAGCCAGGGCGGGCGAGATGTGGATATCAGTCTGTTTGACGTGGCACTGCACCAAACAACTTATCCCGGTACGTGGTACATGAACCACGGCATTGAGACAGGTCGCGTTGCACGTTCCGCACACCCTTACAACACGCCGGTTCAACTCTATAAAACCGAGGATGGCTGGATTTTCATCATGTGCATGACCGATAAGTTCTGGGGTCTTTTATTGGAGCGCACCGGTCATACCGAACTGGCGGACGACCCGCGTTTCAACTCTATGGCAGGGCGGGCAGAAAACCGCGACGCATTGACAGAGGTTCTCGACAATGTCTTTCAAACCGCAGGCACCGACCACTGGTTTAACGTGTTGCAGACCTACATTCCCGTCGCACCTGTCTATGACTTGCCCAACGCGCTCGATAATCCTTTTGTCTCTTCAATTGGCATGATCCAGACAATGAATCATCGCAAGTTCGGTGACTACCGAGGACTCAGTAACCCCATCAAGATTGGCAACGAACGCCTACCCACCGATTGCGGTGCGGGGCTGGGTGCCAACAACGACGATATTCTCGGTGGTGAACTAGGAGTAGAAAACCTGGAAGATCTTGCCACGCAGGGAGTTATCTAAGGGTTGCACGGTGTGCCTGGGGCTTGGCAAGGCTGTACCCATATAAGCGAGTCGGTGATAATCCTATTCTAAGCCTCAGAATCATCAAGAGATTTGAGCATAAGGGATCAGCAAGAGATCAAGCGCGAGGAGCTGTCTAGGTTTTGGCCACTGCACCTTTACCACAGCCTCTCACCGGGCTATGCCGGGCCCCAGGAGTTGTTACCGGCATGTTCCAGGTAATCTGCGGATGACGGCACCGCTGGGTGGATGCAACTTCGCCTGCGAAAACCCCTCAGTGACTGTCGAGGAAATCGAACAGGATCCTACAGAACGCTATTTTCTCATCCTTACCGGCTACGACGTGCGCCACATCGGGCATCGTTACCCCCACTGCATGTCGCAACCCCTCTTCCAACGGCTGGGTTGTTCTGGGGCCAGTGATGATGTCCTCCCCTGCATGTATGACCAACGTTGGCGCTTCGATGTCACAGGTGTGGACGGATATCATGGCCTTTGCAGGCTTGAACGAATCGCAGGTGTGTCTGAATGCGACCCTCGAGCGCACCCCACACACCACCACTGCCCAGTAACTTTCCCCGGTTGGCATTATAGTAATCGGGCTTGAAAGACAGGCTGGCAACCATTGACTGGAACGCATGAAAGCCCGCATGCTCATGAATGTCGCCAAAAGCCTGCAGGTGATCCGCCAGCATGGGGTCTGCCCAAGTCCAGCAACCCATATTGACCATACATCTCACGAGGTCGGGACGCTTCACCGCAACCCACTGACCAATGCAGGCCCCAATCCCCACCAACCCGACGAAGTAAACCGACTGCATATTCAGATGGTCCAAAAGACCTATGATGTCATCGGCGAAAAGCTGTGTAGACGCGGGAACGGAGTAATCGTCGGTCGATTCACCTAGGCCACGGTAATCGATGATGACCGTTGAATATTGATCAGTCATACCGCGGGCGAGGTAATGACTGCGGCCATGGCAAAACGTATCCCAGCCGCCGATGTACACCGCGGGCGGCCCTTCTCCGTGAACCTCGTAGTACATGTCATGGCCGTTAATCTGGGCAATAGGCATTGGGGTTCTCCTGCCGAGTCAGTCGGACTGATAGCGAAAAGATTTACAGAGTGTTGATATGTGCGAGAACGCTCTGCAGATCAGTGACGTCCGCATACCGCCGCCCCACGTCACGTAAATTACTCGCGTGCGCCTCTTCATCCTGATCGCCGCAACAGTCTTCTGGCACAATCGTTCGGTATCCGGCTGAGAAGCTGTCAACTACGGAGGCACGTACGCAACCCGAGGTCGTACAACCCGTAATGATGGTCGTATCAATGCAATGCGTTACCAACCAAGGTTTCAGCGGCGTCTCGTAAAAAATGGACGGGGCCGTTTTGATGAATTGGAAAATGTAATCGTCGTCCCGGATGCGCGGATCCAATTCAGTGCAGGGGTGGCCGTGATAAAAGCTACCGTCATAGAGCGAGTCGATCTTCCAATAGGTCATCTCGTCCGGGCCGCCCCAGGACACAGCACATGAAGCTACTGGGATCTGCTTTTCTTTACAGGCCGCCAAGAGTTGCGCCGTGTTGCCCACGGCGCGCTGCACGTGATCACTGCGCCCGAGCGGATTGCTCGCATCAGTGAAGCCTTTCTGGAAATCGACGATGATCAGCGCAGGCCGAGCACCAAAACCAATGTCGCGCTGTCCGTACCCTGCCTGTGCAAACTTGTCCATTGGCGGCGTCGCTCCGTTGTGCTTTTCGTTTAGGGACCGCAATATGGCTTAGAATGTATGAACATTTCAAGAATGCCGACCACAACATGGCCCAACCCAGCTTCATTGATAACTTCAGCCAGCAATTTACGCTCGCCCCAGAGCACACCGCTCTTCTCGTCATCGACATGCAAAACGCGACTGGCAACAGGGAAATGGGTTTGGGAAAGCTCCTGTCAGAACAAGGTAATAGCGCATCAGCTCAATACCGATTTGATCGAATCGAAAATTTACTCATTCCCAACATTCAAAAATTGATAACAGGCTTTAGGGAGGCAGGCGCCCACATCATTTGGATAACATATGGCGCTAACGCGGCCGATGCCAGTGATGCGCCTCATCACATTGCACCGATTATCAAAGCGACCAATAACATTGCCGGGCAACCCGAACACGAGATCGTGGAGGCGCTCAAACCGGGCCCCGGCGATCTGGTGCTGAATAAAACGACACAGGGTGCGTTCCGCTCTACAGCGTTGGACAGCTCACTGCGGGCGCTCGGCGTCGATACCGTGGTGTCGACGGGCGTATCAACCAATAACTGCGTGGCCATGACGTCGATGGAGGCCTG
>Ga0163109_10001852_pt1 | contig 16621 bp, 26 predicted proteins | sample CRUFie1St13metaG_FD_108704 | JGI IMG/M metagenome (GOLD analysis project Ga0163109, IMG submission 108704) | Marine microbial communities from the Costa Rica Dome - CRUD Field 142mm St13 metaG | ecosystem: Environmental > Aquatic > Marine > Oceanic > Photic zone | place: Costa Rica: the Eastern... | reverse complement strand
CATATCAGATGAAAGATTAAAAGACAAAATAATTACTATTGATAGTGCTTTAGATAAGGTTAAAAATTTAAGAGGTGTAAGTTATTATTGGAACTCTGGTAATAAAAAAGGTCAAAAAGATTTGGGTGTTATTGCACAAGAAGTTGAAAAGGTATTACCAGAAATAGTTGTTGAAAAGAAAATGGCATATTTTGGTAATAAAAATTATAAAACTGTTGATTATGAAAAACTAACTGCTGTACTTATTGAATCTGTTAAAGAGTTGTCAGCAAAAGTTGAAGCATTAGAAAATAAATATTGTAATTGTAAATAATGGCAGTACCAAATGAAGATATTAGTATTTTAAAATTAGCAAGAGAACGAAAAGGATATGGTTTCACAAGTTCAACCAACATACCAGCACCAATATATAATTCAGATTTACACAGATTAAGTGGTGGTAATACAAGTGGAAGTGGTACAAGTTATCCAGCAGTTAATATGAATAATATTGCTGAACAACGACCTGATGGAAACCCACCTGAAAAGTTTAGTGAATTTATAGGTTATGAACAAAATTTAACTAGAACAGGTTTTTATTATATATATAGTGCATCAAGTTCTAGTGCTGCTTGTTTAAGTGGGTTACCAGATTTTACTGCATATTATCATACTGACGGAAACAATTTATTCCCAGATGATTTAACAGGTATATATACTGCTTATACAACACAAACAGGTACGACACCAGCAGCAAGTGGATTTTACCAAATATTTAATTCTAATTTTAATTCAATAGGTAAATTTATACAAGTCGGTTCTAATGGTGCTATTATTGGTGGTGGCAATTGTTAAAATTATTATTAAATTTGTAAAAAAATAAATTATGGGAATTTCTTATTCATGGCACTTTAATCAGTTAGATACAGCTGTTCAAGAGGGCGACAATCAAAATGTAATTAAAAGAATACATTACACTTATAAAGCAGCACATTCGGATAACCCTATGCAATATGTTGCTGTTATAAATGGCACAGTTAATTTAGGTGAACCAGGTGATGATTTTATTGATTATGATAATGTAACAAAGGAAAATGCCATAAGTTGGGTTATGTCTGCATTAGAATTAGAAAATATGGATGAATGGAATAGTAATCTTGATGAACAAATAAATGCAAAGATGAACCCAACAATGTTATACAACTATCCAAATTGGTAATAAAAATTAATTTAAATTATATATAAAATGGCAAAACTTGAGGAAAAAGAACTACAAGAATTAAAAGAAACAATATCTAAACCAAATCAAATAGCATTAGAAATTGGTATGCGAGTAATTGCACACAGCCAAATTGATAAGTTAGTTGGTGAGTGGGAAAAATCAAAAGAAGATGAACAATCTAAAATGAAAGAGATTGAGGAAAAACATGGTAAAGGTCAAATAGATATTAATACAGGCGAAATAACTCCTTTAAATGAGGAATAATGCCAATTTTCAATGCATCTAGTTTCTTATTGTTTAAAGATGAAACAGCAATTGGTCATTCAAAAGATGTTAAGGTAAATATTGAATTAGATCTACAAGATTCAACATCAAAAGATTCACAGGGATTTAAAGAATTTATAGCATCAATAATTGGTGGATCTGCGATTGTTAGTGGTTTAACAGCGTATGATGATAGTTTAAATTTTGAACAATTTGCTGATTATGTTTTAACAAGATCAGTTCAACAATTTTATTTTAAAGATCCAAATGAAAATTCATTTATAGTTAATGCTCAGGGTATTATTCAAAGTGTAGATGAAGTCAGTGATCATGAAAAAATTACCAAGTTTAATTTGAATGTCAAATTTACAGGTATATTTACAGCAGGTGATAATAGAAACTGGGAAAATATATTCGATTTTTGGGAAGATATATCTCAGAATTGGGAAAACGTATAAATATTTTATTTGTATATTTACAAAAAAATTTAAAACATATATAAATGGCTACAAGTGGTGTATTTAACGGAACTGATTTAATTTTAAAATTTCATTCTACGGATGGTTCTGAAATAAAAGTAGGACATTCAACAAGTGCTACATTATCATTAAGTAATGATTTACCAGAAGCAACAAGCAAAGACTCTAGCGGATTTGCTGAGCATATTGCTGGTGTAATTTCAGGCGAATTATCTTTTGAAGGTTTAATTGTTTATGATGAGTCAAGTGCTCAGAATGTAATTGATGCTTCAGATTATTTAATTGCAAGAACAAAAGTATACTGGGAATTTGGGACTGATTCAACAGGTGATAATTTTTATCATGGTGAAGGATTCTTAAATTCTGTTGAACATTCAGCAGAAATGGAATCACCTGCATCTTATTCAGGTTCAATTACTGTAACAGGTTCAATTACAAAAGGAACTAGATCGTAATTAAGATTTAAATCAGGCACATGATTAATTCGTGTGCCTTTAATTTTATAATATGGCAAACAAGAAAAGGGGTTACTATACTATTAAATTAGGTGGTAAAAATCGTGTCATGCATTTCAGCATGAATTTTTGGGCAAATTTTACTGATTTATTAGGCATATCGTTGCAAGAATTAGGTGATGTTTTTGCAGGTGGTGTTTCAATAAAAGCAATTAGAACATTAATATATTCTGGTTTATTAGCTAATGATCAAGAACAGGGTAATGAAATTGATTATAATGAGTTTAAAGTTGGTATGTGGTTAGAAGATTTAGAAGCAGATAAGTTAGATGAAATAGTCAATGCAATGTTAGAAAGCAGAATATTAGGTAATGATTTAAATGCAGGTATTGATCGAAATATCAAAAAAACCACTAAAAAGGGAAAGTAACAAGCCAACTTGATTTTGATACACTAATTGATTTTTATATTGGTCAGGTTGGCATCAATCCAAATGAATTTTGGTTTAATACTTGGAAAGAAAATCAGTTATTAGGCGAATCATATTTAATCAAACAAAATTTAGAATGGGAAAGAATCAGGTATTTATCAACCATGATTCATAATGTTAATTGCACAAAAAAATCCCAAATGATTAAACCTGATAAATTATTTCCTTTACCTCAAGATGTATATTTAGAAAGGGGTAAACCACATTCTACTCAAAAAGAATATTTAGCATTTAAGAAAAAATTAGAATCTGTTAAGTGGGAAAAGAAAGAATAATTATTTAGTATTTTTGTATAAACTTTTTTTATGGCAGAACAAAGATTAAGGTATTTTATTACTGGTAACGCATCTGGATTAAATAATGCGTTAAATAAAGCAAGTGCTAGAGTAAGTCAATTTGGTAACAAAATGAAATCGGTTGGTGCTAGTTTACAAAGATTTAGTGCAATTGGTGTTTTAGCTGGTGGTGCTGCAATTAAAATGGGTGTCAAGTTTGATGAATCCATGACAAAAATAAAATCTTTAGTTGGAATTGCTGGTGATGAAGTGGATGCAATGGGTGGTAAAGTCAGGGAGTTGGCTAAACAAACTGGCGTGTCAAGCACAGAAGCGGCAGATGCGTTGTTTTTTATAACATCTGCTGGTCTAAGAGGTTCGGAAGCAATGGATGCGTTAGAAGCGTCTTTAAAGGCCTCTGCGAGTGGATTAGGTGAAACTAAAACAATTGCAGATTTGGCGACCTCTGCCATGAATGCTTATGGATCAGATACATTATCGGCAAGTAGTGCGACAGATATTTTGACTGCCGCTGTTCGTGAAGGTAAATTGGAGAGTTCAGAATTAGCAGGATCAATGGGACAAGTTTTACCTGTGGCTAGTGCGATGGGTGTTTCATTTAATGATGTCGGTGCGGCAATGGCTGCAATGTCAAGAACAGGTACCCCTGCTGCCCAAGCGGCAACACAATTAACATCTATTATGGCTGGACTTTTAAAACCAACTACTCAGGCAGAACAAGCATTGGCGACAATGGGATTAAGTTCAAGTGGTCTAAAAGAACAGATTAGAGAGGAAGGTTTATTAAGTGTATTGAGTACATTAAAAGAAAGATTTGATGCCAATAGTGATGCTGCTGCTCAAGTATTTCCAAATATTAAAGCATTGAAAGGTGTTTTAGATTTAACTGGATCTGGTGCTGAACAAGCAGGAGAAATATTTAAATCCATGAATAATACGTTGGGCGATTCACAAAAAGCGTTTGACGAAACTTCAAAAAGTGCATCATTTAGATTAAAAAAATCTTTAAATGCCGCAAAAGAATCATTTGCTGAAATGGGGGCAGTTTTGTTAGAAGCATTATTGCCAATGTTACAGGGGTTAGCCAATATTGTTAAAAATATATTTACTGCATTCAATAATTTAGATGGGGGTACACAAAAATTAATAGCTGCCTTTGGTGTTGTTCTTATAGCATTACCAACATTAATAAGTTTATTTGGAACTTTAACAACTATTGTTGGTGCATTATTATCACCAATTGGATTAATTGCTGCTGCATTAGCAGGAGTTGCATATATAATATATCAAAATTGGTCGGAAGTTGCGCCTGTGGTGGTTGGTTTATATAATCAATTTGTTGATTTATATAATTCATCTGAATCATTAAGAAAAATAATTTTTGGCGTTGGTGCAGCATTTAAAACTGTTTTTATAGGTATTAAAACAATAGTCATGGAGTTTGTAAATGTTTTTCAAACTATGTGGAAATTGATAAAAGCATTTAGTGAAGATGGATTCGATGCAAGTTTTGGTGATATATTACAAGAAGGTTTTGATAATGGTAAAAAAATAGCATTAGATGGTGCAGATGAAATAGGAAAAGCGTTTACAGATGGATTTGATAAAGCAGTTGGTTCTAAATTAGAACATAAAACAGTTGATCAGTTAAATACTGGTATCTCAAATGCTATAGGTACGGTGAAAAATAAATTCAAAGGTTGGTTAGGTGATGTTCTGAGTTTAGGAGGTGGTGGTGAAGGTGGTGGTGAACCTATAAATGATCCTGAAAGTGTTGCTCATTTTATGAAATTATTTTCAAGTTTAGGAAGTGATGAAAATCAAGAAGCGGTTGGTGAAACAACTGAAAAAGTAGGTTTATTAAAACAAACACTAGATGCTGTGGCCAATAGTGCAGAGGTTGTTGGTGAAGGAATTAAAGGTGCGTTTTTAGGTGCGTTTGAAGCAATGATGGAAGGTGAGAATGTATTTAAAGCGTTAGGTCAAATGTTATTGGCGTTGATAAAAAAATTAATAGCTGCTGCTTTGGCTGCTTTTGTTTTATCTGCATTGGTAAAATCTATTTTTCCAAGTGGCGGAGGTGGTGATATGTTTAAAGGAATGGGTGATTTTAAAAAATTATTTACCTCATTTTCTGGTGTTAAATTTGCAAAAGGGGGAATCGTATCTACACCTACAATGGGATTGATGGGTGAATACCCTGGTGCAAGAAGTAATCCAGAAGTAATCGCACCATTAGATAAATTGCAGGGAATGCTTGGTCAAACTGGAGGTGGTCAAGTTCAAGTTGGTGGTGAATTTAGAATTAAAGGGCAAGATTTAGTGGTCGCTTTACAAAGAGCGGAAAGAAATAGAAATAGAATTAAATAATGGCGTACGCAGTAAAATTTAGATTAGAGTTTTCAGATGATAATCTTAAAGGTAAAAAAATTGAAATTTTACAGGATGGTTATACTGGTGGAACGATTTATGATTTAATTGGCACAAGTAATCCAGTCATTATATCATGGGATCAAGATGATGATTTTTATAATCCAATAATTGGTTCAACTTGTCAAGTTAATTTATTTGAAACAGATGACACCAATTATGATGATTTTTATTCTGCTGATGAAAGAGAATATAAAGTCAAAATTTCTTATAAGGATGCAAGTGATGTATATCAGACATATTGGGAGGGTTGGTTATTAATAGATCAATTTAAAGAATCTGTAACGACAAAACCATATCCAATAACCTTAACTGCGTATGATGGTTTAGGTAGTTTAGGAGGGTTTACAATGCCAATTGATTTAACATCAACAGCATCAAAAGATCTTTTATATTATATATATAATATTTTGAATAATATTAATTTAGGTTTTGATATATATATTTCAAATGATATTCAAAAGGATGGTGCATCAGGAAGTGATTATACAATTTATGATCAATCAACAGTAACACCAAATGCGTTTGTAAAAGATGATGTTGGTATTAGAGATGCTAAAGATGTATTGGAACAAATATTAAAATTTACAAATGCTCGTGTTTTTCAAAGTTATGGGCGTTGGTATATAATAAATAATTCAAGTTATAGTGAACAAAGTGTAAAAAATTCAAGTGCAACAACTGCGGATAGTGGTTCAATACCAACAGGGATAAGAGCAAGTGAGACCAGTAGTTTACAAAGTAATGGTACAGAAACTATAAAATATTTTATATATAATTCAAGTGGCGTATATCAATCAACAAGCAGCGTTGATATATTATCGCAAGTGCCAAGTGATTTACAACCACTAAATAATAATTTAAGCAAAGAATATCTGCGACCATTAACCAAATATATTTTAGAGGTCAATACCAATAATTCTTTTTTTGATACAGACAGAGTTTCAAATGGTGGATTTGAGCATGCTGCTACAAATTGGACTTTAACTAATAGTACAGTTGATAATACCTTTTCATTTAAAGGTGATAGGTCTATTAAAACAACAAGTGTGCAAACATCAGCAAGTTCTACTGCTGTCGTTTTGCAAAATAGTTCTGCAATTGATGTTGTATCAAACACAAATATTGCTGATACATTAATTATAAATAATTATTTTGATTCAACTAGTGGTAATAGCAGAGGTTTTAGATTTCAAATTAAAATTGTAGAAGTTGGGCCGGGTGCATCAAACACATATTATTGGAATAATAGTTCAAGTGCATGGACCACAAGTGCCACAATTAATGATCAAGATGTTGATACTAATAGAAGATGGAAAAAATATACTTATAATTTAGATTCATATCCAGCTGGAAATACTGGTGCATACGAATTAACATTATATCTTTATTCAGCATATCAAACAACATCAACAAGTGGATTTGTTGCTATGTTTTATGATTCTATACAATTAGAATATAAAAATTTTGATGGCACAAATAGAACAGATATATTTTCGAAGTTTGATTTATTGCAATTTATTAGGTCAAGAACTGCTGATTTATCAGGTGTCAAACAAATTGATGGATTTTATTTAACCAATGATAAATATGCCAGAATTACTGGTGATTATTATAGATCAAGAGATAAAACAAATTATTTAAAAAGTATTGAAAAAATTACAACTCAACAAATCATGAATGATTATAGAAATTTTGTTTTAAGATATGAAGGTGATTTATATAATAATAATACAAACCCAATAGGATTACATAATAAGGTGTGGATTAATTTTGGTACAAGTGTATTACAAGAGCCAGTTAGTTGCTATATAGATGGCATGAGTTATAATGTCAAAAGGAATTTATATTCTGCCATTATGCATGTACCAAATCAAGATGATGATATTACATCTGATTTTCAAATAAGATTTTAACTTTTTTCTTTTCCTGTTTGCTGCTGGGTACTCCTTTTTTATAGGGGGGTACCCTTTTTTTATTTAAATATTTTTTTATTTTAAAAATTATTTTTGTATTTTTGATGTCAAAATATAGCGTATGGAAAATTTAAATGTATTTAAATTGTATTTTGAAAAGGATCTGAAAACATTAGGTCTGAAAAAATATACAGTTTGTCAAATGTTGCAATGTACTATGCCAACATTGTCAAATAGAATTGAAAACCCTGGATCTTTCACGGTTGATGAAATAACAACATTGAAAGAAAATGGTTTTGAATCAATGAACAGATTAATTTAAAAAAAAACTATTTATGAAATCAGTAAACATTAAAGGAAAACAATATATCACGGTTAATGAAAGGTTGATATATTTTAGAAAACAGGCAATCTTTAAAGGTTGGCGAATTGTTGAGGAATTAGTTGATCTCAACGATAAAGAAGGTGTTTTCAAAGTATCTATTTTAGATGCTGAAAATAATATTATTTCATCTGCACATGCACAAGAATATAGAGATACCAGTTATATAAATAAAACATCATTTTTAGAAAATGGTTATACCTCTGCATTAGGTAGGGCATTGGGATATTTAGGAATTGGAATTGATACATCTATTGCAACAGCAGAGGAAATGGTTAATGCCTTAAATGGTCAAAAAAAATATCAATCTACAAATAATTCAAATCAATATAAATTTTAAAATTATGAGTGAAACTAAAAAAGAGCCAAATTACATTGAAGGTATAAGAATCTTTAATAAAAACGAGAGTGCACCATGTTGGAATGGTGTTATAACTCCAAATCAATTATTTGAATATTTAAAATCTGGTAAAGCAGATAAATGTAAAACTGAATATAAAGGAGATACACAATTTAAATTTAGTTTATGGGTCAATCAAGATGGATCGGCATCTATTACTAAAAATGAATACCAACCACCTCAAACTAATAAAGATAAAGATGAAGAATCAAATGATCTTCCTTTTTAAATATTAGCAGCAAGAGGAAAATGGGCAATCGAAAGGTTGCCTTTTTTTTTGGTTTATTTTGTTTATTTAAAATATTTTTATAAATTAAAAGAAAATTTAATAAAATGAGACAATATAGAAGTAATCAGGGTAGGTCGCCAGAAAAGGTTGATGAGATATTTAAATTATTCATTTTTGTTGGCAAAATCTTAATCTTACCTTATATCATTTACAATTTAACAAAAACAATTTATGAAGATTATAAAAGATAGTAATGATCAATATCATTCAAGTAAAAGCATTAGTGCAAGTGGTTTAAAAGAAATAAGCAAGACATCTGTTTATCATTATTTAAATAAAGTTAGAAAAGAAACTGATTCAATGATTTTCGGAACTGCGGTGCATACAGCATTATTAGAGTCCGAAACATTTTATGATATTTATTATCCTATGCCATTGATAAAAGATTTAAGAACGAAAGAAGGTAAAATTTTAAAAGCAGAAGCAGAGGAAAAATCAGATGGTAAAATTTTATTATCTCATTATGATCATGAAAGAATAAAACATATTATTCAAAATTTTAAAAAAAATAAATTAGCACAAGAATATAGCAAAGGTGAAATTGAATTATCCCATTATACAGAATATGATGGTGTTGGTGTTAGAGTTAGACCAGATATAATTAATCATGTTTCTGGATATATTGCTGATGTCAAAACATGCCAGAGTGCATCACCTGAATCTTTTAGATTAGATGTTTTTGAATGGAAATATCATTTACAAGCAGCATTTTATATGGATATTTTAAATTTTGATGAATTTAAATTTATTTGCTGTGAAGTAAATCCACCTTATGCTGTTGTTGTGCATACCTTAGATTCTGAGTTTATAGAAATAGGCAGGAAATTATGGAAACAAGCATTTATGGATTGGAAAGATTATCATGTCGCTGGTAAAATAAAATTATTTCATCATGATAATATTTGTGAAGATGGTTCATATTTAATTAGTTTTAAAAGATGAAAAAAATTAGAAAAATAATTGAAAAACATTTTAGACTAAAATTAGATGAACCAACCAGAAGGCATGAAGTTGTTTTTGCTAGAGGTTGTTATTATAAAATTGTAAGGGAAATGCTGGGTTTACCATATAGTAAAATAGCGAAATCATTGAATAAAAATCATGCGACAGCAATGCATGGAATTAAAATGGTTAATAACTTAACAGAGACCGATAAACAGTTAAAACATGACTTTGATTCTTTGTTAAATAAATTTAGTCATTATAATAAATTAAAAGAGAAAATGACTGCAACTCAGTTAGTTAGAGCATATAATGATTTATTATTTGCAGTTGAAAAAAAGGATTTAGAATTAAAAATAAAAGATGGGAAAATTGCAGAATTAAATGAACTTATTTACATATTATCAGAATTGGAATAAAATTCTTTAATTTTGTAAATAAATTTAATGGCAAATCCTTTTGAAAAATATTTAGGCAAAGAAGATAAGTTACAAAATAAAGTAATGTATTATTTAAAATTAAATTATCCAGATGCTTTATTTACCCATGTAAGTAATGAGGGGAAAAGATCACCTTTTGAAAGATATAAATTAAAATATTTAGGCGCAAAAGCAGGGATTCCAGATGTAATGATTTTTACACCTAATAAGTATTATAATGGATTAGCCATTGAATTAAAAGTTGGTTACAATAAACCATCTGAAAATCAAAAAAATTGGATAGCACAATTAAATGAAAATAACTGGAAGGCACTATGGATGAATAACTTTGATGAAATTATAACAATAATAGACCAATATTTTAATAATGAGAAGGACTAGATCAGTTTATTTCGCAGAGGATTCACAAAAAGTCAGATGGACTCAAAGCAGTTCGGATGGATTCGTTTATAATTATAAATACGTAGGCGAGGCAACAGAAAATGAATTTAATATTTTAATTGATCTTTTGTGGTATCTTCACGAAGAAAAACAAATGACTTATGAAGAGTTTAATCATGTTTACACAGAATTGAGAATGTTTTGTGATAGGGTGATGGGACTTGTTGATGAGTTGTAAAAACTATTTATGAAATATAATTTAATAATCAAACCTAAAAAATTTGATAGGTTTACTGTTGTGCCAAATTATATATTAAGGCATAAAGGGGTTTCGCTTGGATCAACAGGACTTTATACATGGTTATTTAGTCATGATTCAAATCAAAAAATTACAATAGAATTTATTGCCAATCATTTTAAAGAGGGTAAGGATGGGGTGAGATCCAAGATTAATGAATTAATTGATTTTGGATATTTAGAAAGAATAAAGGTTAAAGATCAGGGAAAATTTAAAGGTTATAATTATAAATTAAAAGCACACCCTAGTCGGAAAAATCGAAGTGGGAAAAATCCGAAGTCGGAAAATCCAACACAAAGTAATACTAATAATAATATTAATAAAAGTAATACTAATAAAGATTCAGTTCAAATTATATTGCCACATTTTACAAAATTATTTCCTGTAAAATATCGACCACAAACAGATGCACAAAAAAGTAAATGGATGGATTGTTTAGATAAATTAAATAGAATTGATAAATATGATTTTAGAAAATTATTTCTTATAGTAAAATTTATTAGAAATGATAATTTCTGGAGTGAACATTTTTTGTCATTGTTGAAATTAAGAAATAAAGATAAAAATGATATAAAATATATAGATCGTTATGCTGAGATATATAAAAAAAATAATTTACCAATTGGTTATAAAAAAATTAAAAAATTAAAAGATTTTTATTTATATACTGATCCAAATGGGCATGAAAGATTAGGTGCTGAATTAATAACTGGTAATTTATTAAACGAATATAATTTAGAATTGGTATTGACAGAAAACGAGATATTGCAAATAATAAAACATAAAAGAAATGAATAAAGGTCAAGTTTTTATATTAAATGATGTCGAACAAAAAATTGTTGAATTTATTGGTAAATGTAGGCATAAACAAAATTGTAAAGTTGGAAGGGGTAAAGGAACAATAAACAAAGAAAATGTTGCTGATTTAGATATTATTGGATTCGGTGCAGAGTTTATATTTTGTAGGGAATTAAATTTATTTCCAGATTTTAAGATTGATATTTTTTCTAAATGGCAAGGAAATGATTATTACGATGCACATATTTGGGGTAAATCAGTTGATGTTAAAGTAAATAGAAATGAAAATAATCCATTAATGATTCCTGAAAGATTAAAATCAGAGTGTCAATTATTTGCTTTGTTTTCTGCTAAATTTCCTAAATATAGATTTGAAGGATTTGCAACAAATAACATGATTTTTAAAAAAAGTAATCTGAGAAAAACAAGAGTCATGGCTTATGTTTTAGAAAAGCACAAACTATTATGTTTAAATGATTTAAATATTTAAATTTTTTTTTTATATTTAAAAAATTATTTATGAAATATACTGAGGAATTTGAAAAATTAGGGATTAAAGTAAAAACAAATCAAAGTCAATTTAAAACAATTTGCCCAAATTGTTCACCTAATAGAAAGAATAAAAAAGATCCATGTTTGTCTGTTGATCTTGAAAATGGTTTATATCATTGTCATCACTGCGGTTGGAATGGATCAGTAAAATTTAAACAAAAAAAAGAATTTGTAATACCACCAAAAGTAAATTCAAATTTAACTGAAAGAATTATTAATTGGTTTAAAAAAAGAGGGATTAGCGAATCGACTTTGGTACATTATAAAATTGGCGAATCTTTAGAATTTATGCCACAAGTTCAAGCAAAAAGAAGATGTATAAATTTTAATTATTTTGATGATAATGAAATTGTAAATATTAAGTTTAGAGATGGTGAAAAGAATTTTAAATTAGTATCTGGTGCAAAATTAATTTTCTTTGGTTTAAATAATATTAAAGAAAGTGAAAAATGTTACATTGTTGAAGGTGAAGTTTATGCATTGAGTTTGCATGAAACTGGTTTATATTCTGTTGTATCAGTACCAAATGGCGCAAATAAAGGAAATCAAAAATTAGATTATTTAGATAATTGTTGGGAATATTTTGTAAATAAAAAAGAAATTATTTTATGTACAGATAATGATGATGCTGGTTTGTCATTAAGAAATGAATTAGCTAGAAGGTTAGGATCTTATAGATGTAAATATGTAGATTTTGAAAAATATAAAGATGCCAATGAAGTTTTGGTTGAAATGGGTGCGGAATTTTTAAGAACAAAAATTGCAGAAGCAAAAAATTTTCCAATTCATGGCGTTATAAATATTGATAATATTTGGCAGAATGTTTTAAGTTTTAATGAAAATGGTATTAAAAATTATTCTATTGGTTTAAAGGGTTCTGATGATTATTTTAAAATGTCAATGGGCGAATGGTCTGTGGTTAGTGGTATACCCAATAGTGGTAAATCAGATGTTTTAGATCAGGTTTTGTGCAATATATCAATGCAACATGATTTTAGATGTGCAATGTTTTCACCAGAATCATACCCATACGAAGGGCATATAAAAAGAATTGCAAATAAATTAATGTCTAAAAATTGTAATAATGATGATTTAAATGAAGTTAAAGATTTTATTGAGGAACATTTTTATTGGATAAAAATTGATTTAGAAAAATTAACATTAAAAGCAATATTAGATGCATTTAGACAATTAGTATTTCAAAAAGGAATTAATGTTTGTGTTATTGACCCATGGAATATGTTAGATCACTCAGCACAAAGAGATCATTCATATATAGGCAGAACATTATCTGAAATAACTCAATTTTGTCAGCAAACTAAAACTCATTTATTTTTAGTGGCGCATCCAAGAAAAATTGAAAGTGAAGGAGGTCAATATAAAAAACCAACATTATATGATATTTCTGGAAGTGCTGATTTTTTTAATAAAGCATATAATGGTTTAATAGTTTATAGAAATATCGGACAAAAAACAAGTTTTGGATCTGATTCTGTAAAAATATTTATTGAGAAAGTAAAAAGAAAAGAAAATGGCCAGTTAGGTTATTTTGAAATAGCACCAGATTTTTTAAATGGTGGGATTTATAAAGAAGTTAAAAATTCAGATAAAAAGTTTGAAATAATTAAAGATAACGATATACCCTTTTAATATGGATAATATAGATTTTAAAATACAAAAAGAAAAATTATTGGATTTGGCAAATGAAATCATGTCAAAAAAACAACCAGAATATACAAATCAAGATGAAGATGTTTTTTATAATTTTAAAAATACAGCTAAAAGTTTAGGTTTAGAACCTATGGAAGTTTGGGCAGTATTTTTTCATAAACACATTCAAGCAATATTAACCCATGCTCATAATCCAAACATGGATGAAGCAGAGCCAATTGAATCAAGATATGCAGATGCATTAAATTATTTATTTTTGGGGTACGGATTGATTATAGAAAATAAAAAAAATGCAAAAGTATTTTGATGCTCAAAGTTGGTGTTTAGCAAATGGAATTAAAATTTATATAGTGGCAATTCAATATTCAAAAGAATGTTTTTTAGAGGTTGATAATAATGGTAAAATAACCAAATCACCTTTAGTTTATAAAAATCAAAAAGTTGCCAGTCAAAAAATCTGGGATCTTTATTTATATTTGTACGAGCAAAGTAATTAGTATGGAAAAGGTTAAAATAGGATCATTAAAAGAAAATCCCAATAATCCAAGATATATTACAGAATCTAAATTTAAGAAATTAGTTAAGTCAATTAAAAAATTTCCAGAAATGTTAGAAAAAAGACCAATTGTAGTTGATGAAAATTTAATGGTATTGGGTGGTAATATGAGATTAAGAGCATGTAAAGAAGCAGGATTGAAGCAGGTTTATATTAGTGTTGCAAAAAATTGGAGTGATGAAAAGAAAAATGAATTTATAGTAAAAGATAATATTGGATATGGCGAATGGGATTGGGATATTTTAGCGAATGAATGGGATGTTGATCAATTAGATGAATGGGGTTTAGATGTACCAAAAGAAGATGAGGAAAAGGAATTAGTATCAAAAAAAATTGTATCACCTCAATATGAAATAAAAGGTGAAAATCCTGACGTAAATGAATTATATAATGTTGATAAAGCGAATTATTTGATTGATAAAATTGAAAAAATGGATATTGATGATGATGTCAAAAGGTTTTTAATTTATGGTGCAAATAGACATGTGGTTTTTAATTATGAAAAAATTGCTGAGTTTTATGCACATGCTGATAAAGATATTCAGGAATTAATGGAAGATTCCGCTTTAATATTAATTGATCTTAATTCAGCAATAGACAAAGGGTTTGTTGATTTAACCTATGAATTTGGAAAATTATTTGAATCCGAGAATGAAGTATGATTTTGCAATATTTATAATGGTTTATGGGAGACCAGAAAAAAATAAAACCTTTAGAATGTTAAAAAAAAATAATTTTAAAGGTGAAGTTTTTTTGGTTGCTGATAATACAGATGAAAAATTAGATGGCTACATTGAAAAATTTGGCGATAAGGTTTTAGTATTTGATAAAAAGAAAGTCGCTAAAACGATGGATTCTGGCGATAATACGGGGGATTTACGAAGCACATTGTTTTCAGCAAATACAATATTTGATTTAGCTGAGCAGAAAGGTTATGAATATTTTTTTATTTTCTGTGATGATTATTCTGATTTCAACTTCAAGTTTAATCATAAATTACAATACAAAAGCAGAGTTGTTAGGAATTTAGATGCAATGTTTCATATTCTTTTAAAATATTATAAAAAAATTAATGTTAAAACAATAGCATTTGCTCAGGGAGGTGATTTTATTGGTGGCACAGAAGCACATATAATTAACAAAGGGTGTGGAATGAAAAGAAAAGCAATGAATACCTTTTTATGTTCTACAAAAAGAAGATTTCAATTTGTTGGAAGATTAAATGAAGATTGTACAACCTATGTATTATTGGGCAGTAGGGGTGATTTATTTTATACTATTCCTAATATTTCAGTTACTCAAGCACCAACATTAGTAACAGAGGGCGGTTTAAGTGATGTTTATTTAGATTATGGGACATATATTAAATCATTTATGAGTGTCATGTATAATCCATCATCAATAAAGGTTAAAATGATGGGCACAAAGAATAAAAGAATCCACCATAAAATCAACTGGATCAATGCTGTTCCTATGCTTTTAAATCAAAAACATAAAAAAATCTAAAAAATTTTCTTTTTTTTTAAAAAATATTTTGCCATTTAAAATATTCTTTTTATATTTGAAGTATAAATCAATAAAAAAAAAATTATGTCAGTAGCATTAATCACAGAAAAAGAGTTAAATCAAATGACTAACACTTTAACATCAAACGAAGAAATTTTAAATTTCGTTGAAACAACAGAAATCTTTGAAAAAAGATCTAAATTTTCTTATGAAGATTCAAGAGAAACATTAGCAAGAGCATTATGGTATGGTTACGTTGCTAATAGAACTGCATTTAATCTTCAATATCAAGAAAATGAACTAATCAATTACAACATGGAAGATTCAGATGATCACTATGAAACTTTACAAGATGGTTTAGGAAGATTAGGTTTTTTGCTTTATAATATTGCAACAAATGATGGTAATGTATTTTTATCAGATGAATGGTCAAATCTTTTAAGAAAGGTATATGATAAGTTTAGAGTTGAAGAGACTCAAGATGTACCAAATTATATTTATTAATATGAAAGTAGAATTTGAAATACATGGTTACATGGTCGATTATTACCTTAGGGGTAAATTAATTGGCCATGTTAAACTAGATGAACCAGATAGGGAGGTTTTAGGTTATACAGGTAGAAAAACAGAAATCTTAAATCGTGAAGTTCAATTAAGTAACACAAAAATAATTAGACCAGGTGTCGAAGTGGTTACAGAGTGCATTCCAATTTGCGGAAAAATTAAAGGATCGCACAATGAAAAATTAAATATATTGTTTAACTCTAGAATTTTTTATAATGGCTAAAGAAACAAAAACAAGAACCGATGCATTGGTTGAATTATATAATACTTTATCAAATGATGATCTTGAATGGCTGATTACATTTGCATTT
>Ga0163109_10001849_pt1 | contig 16625 bp, 13 predicted proteins | sample CRUFie1St13metaG_FD_108704 | JGI IMG/M metagenome (GOLD analysis project Ga0163109, IMG submission 108704) | Marine microbial communities from the Costa Rica Dome - CRUD Field 142mm St13 metaG | ecosystem: Environmental > Aquatic > Marine > Oceanic > Photic zone | place: Costa Rica: the Eastern... | reverse complement strand
TCGCGAGAGACCATCGATGCGGCCATGCGCAATGCCGGGTTTCGAATGGGTCCGTTTGAATTGATGGACCTGATCGGGAACGACGTCAACTACGCCGTGTCGTGTTCGGTCTTTGAGGCGTTTTACAACGATCCGCGGTACCGACCGAGCTTGATTCAAAAACAACACGTCGATGCCGGTTGGCTCGGGCGCAAATCAGGCAAGGGCTATTACACGTATACGGAAGGGCAAACGGACCAAACAGCCATCGACGCATCCATTGATCCCAACCAATTTGACTGGATTGTCGAACGCATTGTGGCCATGCTCATCAACGAAGCGGCAGACGCCTGTTACCTCAATATCGCATCTCCTGCAGACCTGGAAACGGCCATGACTAAGGGCGTTAACTACCCCAAAGGCCTTCTTGCCTGGTGCAACCAATGGGGAGCTAAAGCAACGTTAAATGTTCTGGAGAGCTTGCAAATCCGCTACGGGGATGACCGCTACCGTCCCAGCCCTGTGCTGCGGGACTTAGCTGCCCAGAAGTCGGGCTTCAGCCTTTGAGGCTCCAACGGCGGATGCTGTGAAAGGCATGCGTCAACCGGTCCTCTCGTTGGATTCCTTCTGGCACCAGAGCGTCTACACGTACTTCTCCGGCCGCGTGAACGATGGCCGTGGCGTCGAGCAAAACACCCACGTGCACGACCTTCCCAGCTTCATTTTGAAAGAACACCACGTCCCCGCGCTGCTGCTCACCCCACGAAATGGACTGCCCCACCTCGGCTTGTTGGGACGCGTCCCGTGGGACGTCCTGCCCTGTCAATTTCCAGGCCACCTGAATCAACCCTGAGCAGTCGACACCGGCAGCCGTTTTTCCACCCCAGAGGTACGGAGCACCGATGAATTGCTCGGCCGCTTCAACCGCATCCTCTGCGGCCTCCAAAGTGCGGCCGAGCGCTTCAACCGGTTCGAGCCCATTGCCATTAAGGGACCAATGGCCCGAATCGTTGCGCCGGAGTCTGCTCCCAGCGGGGTAATGCATCAAAGCGCCATCGCTGCGAAGCCATCCAGAAAACGGCGCTTGCAAAATGAACGCCGATCCCGAATCATCTGCGGGAGCAGCCCATTGCTTGCGGTCCACCCATCCTGTATAGCGATCCGATTCCAATTGGATCTGAATCCAGTCTTTTGCTCCGGTGCTCAGCACCACGGCCCGTTCTCCAGCCAATGCCTGCGTGCACAGTTCAGCGCGGTCACTCGCATCGACCCGAACCGGACCGACAGGAACAAGGAGCACGATGCGATCACCTTGCTGCATGAGCGATTAGACCAATTCCACCATCAAAGCGGAAGCACCTCCACCACCGTTGCATATGCCTGCACCGCCTTTTTTCAGGTTGCGGGCACGCAGGGCGTGGATCAACGTAACCACGATCCGTGAACCACTCGAACCAAGCGGGTGGCCGAGGGAGACGGCTCCACCGTTGACGTTGACCTTGGCAGCGTCGAGACCCAACAGGTCGACATTGACCAATCCAACAACAGAAAACGCCTCGTTCAATTCCCATAGGTCCACTTCATCGGACTGCCAGCCGGCTTTGTCCAATGCGCGGGGCACGGCCTTCGAGGGTGCAGTGGTGAACCATTCTGGAGCGTGGGCTGCGTCGGCTGTGGAGGCGATGCGAGCAATGGGTGTCCAGCCGTTGGCTTGAATGGCTTCTTCCGATGCGAGGACCAAAGCGCTCGCTCCGTCGTTGAGGGTGGAGGCGTTGGCCGCCGTCACGGTACCATCTTTCTGGAAGGCCGGACGCAGCGTGCGGACCTTCTCCATTTTGACTTGGCCGAATTCCTGGTCGGTATCCACGTGGATGGGGTCGCCCTTGCGCTGGGGAACTGCAACGGCAACCACTTCATCAGCAAACGCACCTTCGGCCCATGCTTTGGCCGAACGGGTGTAGCTCTCAATGGCGAAGTCATCTTGGGCTTCTCGGCTGATGTTGTGCTCCTTGGCACAGAGTTCGGCGCAATTGCCCATATGGGTAGCGTTGTACACGTCGGTCAGACCGTCCAGCAGCATCCCATCTTTCATTTTGACATCGCCGAACTTAGTGCCGGACCGAGCGTCAAAGTAATGGGGGACGCGGCTCATGTTTTCCATGCCTCCCGCGACAGCGACTTGAATGTCACCGCTCGCGATGGCTTGAGCAGCCAACGCGATGGACTTCATGCCACTGGAGCATACCTTGTTGATGGTGGTGCACGGTACATCGTTCGGGATGCCTGCTTCCATGGCCGCTTGACGCGCGGGCGCTTGGCCCAGTCCCGCTTGCAGCACGTTGCCCATGAACACCTCTTCCACTCGGTCAGCGGCCACTCCGCCTTTCTCGAGCGCCCCTCGGATTGCGGCGGCACCGAGGTCCGTAGCCGACACGGAGGACAAGGCTCCTAAAAAACTTCCCATCGGCGTTCGCACCGCGGAAACAACGTAAACTGCTTTGCTCATTGTCATTGAATTTCGGCAAATTTAACGGCTATTGGCTCCCCGGAGGGCTCCTTGCGCGGTGTTTGGCACGGTGATTGGATTTACCCTGGCAACAAGCACATGAGCTTATGCATCAGGTGAATTTGGTTTAGGTTAAGCAAAGCACTGGGAAACGTCCCGGTGCTTTGTTCTTTTTACATGGCATTCAACGAGTTAGCGAATATGGACTCAAAAACCCGGGCCGAATTGCAACCATTTTCCGGGGAATGCCGTACCAAAACCACGATTCTTACAACACGTTCTCATGTCCATCACAGGTATCCCCATAATGCACTCACCAAGCGCACTCGAGCAATACAAAACGCTCATTCGCCACGTGCATGCGGAGCCGGTCATGATCCGGAGAGCAATGCGAATTGCCTTCCGCAATTTGAACCCGAAGGAGTCTATTGAACTCCGGGATTGGCTCGAAAACAGGTACCAACTTTAACGAAACTCCATCCACTAGAAAAGCACCCTTATCGGTGCTTTTTTTGCTTCCCACGTGGCGGACGTTCGCGCTGCTCGCCCTCCCGCTGCTTCCGCTTCCAATGGGGTTCGGCTTTGGGGCCCTTGCCTCCTTTCATGAGGTTGAGGAAGGGTTGCGGCACACGGGACTTGACGTTGACCACCTGCCCATCGGGCCCGACCAAATCCACCCCAAACAAATGCAATCCACTGCGGCCAAGCGGATCCGGCATCTCCTTGCCCTTCCCGATCAACAGGCATTGCTGGCGGCGGAGGCCACTCATGAGCAAAGGCACATGCTCGAAGCCCGCTTCCATCTTCAACAGGGTATGCGCCGGCGTGGCACGCATGGTCCGGTAGGCGAACTCGTGTCTCGTTCGCTTTTTCTTCCCCTCTTCCTGATCGAAGCAGAACAGCACATCGTCTGCAGGCAAGTGGCCTTCCACCAACACATACATCCGGCGCTGAAAGTGCTGCCATTGGTCTTGGAGGTGCTTCCTCCAAACGAGGTTCTTGGCAATGATGCTGATGCCTGACGACTCCTTCTCAATGCGGTTGACAAATTGAATGCACTCGCATTTGGGCCGCGCCTTGGTCATCCACAACTTCATAGCCGTGAACGACGTCTTTACCTGCGGCTTGGGAGAGGCAAACACCATGCCTGCCGGCTTGATGTACGCCAAGATGTTCTCGTCCTCGTACACCACTTCATACGGCGCTTTTGAGGCCTTGGCCCGATCGGAGGCACTACCACCCAAGTCAAAATCTTTGACGCTTTTGCGGGCAGCAAGTGACTGCCAGGTGACCGTCTGGCCTGCTTTCAATTCAGCAGAGGGAATCTTGAGCACGTCTCCATCAACGGTGACGGCTCCTGCTTTGATGGCCGTGCGGGCGCGGGTACGCGTGGCGTACTGCCCGTGTTCCATCAAAAAATCCAGCAACGGCGCATCCGCCTTGACCTGCTTGCTTTCCATGGCGCGAAGGTACTGACTCCGGTGCCTTGGCCGACCGGATTCGAAAAAGAGGGGTTAGGCTTCCGCGTCGGTGGAGGAACTCATGGTGTGGAAGACGTTCTGTACGTCATCGTCTTCCTCCAGTCGCTCAATAAGCTTTTCGACTTCGGCCGTGGCTTCTGGGTCCAGTTCCTTGGTGGTGTTCGGCACCCGTTCGAGGCCCGATTCCACAATCTCCATTCCGTCCGCTTCCAATTTGGTCTGCAATTGACCGAAGGATTCGAACGTGCCCGTGATGACCAAAGCATCCTCGTCGGCGCTCACTTCTTCTGCGCCGTAGTCAATCAACTCCAATTCCAGTTCTTCTGCATCTACGCCCGCAGCGTTGATCTTGAAGAAGCACACGTGATCAAACATGAATTCGACGGAACCTGATGTTCCGAGGTTGCCGTTGCATTTGTTGAAATGGCTGCGAACGTTGGCCACCGTGCGGTTGTTGTTATCCGTTGCGGTCTCCACAAAAACAGCGATGCCATGCGGCGCGTACCCTTCGAAATTGACCTCCTTGTAGTCGGAGGTGTCCTTATCGGTGGCTTTTTTTATGGCGCGCTCAACGTTGTCCTTGGGCATGTTGGCGGCGCGGCAGTTCTGCAACACTGCGCGCAAGCGCGGGTTCATGTCGGGATCCGAACCATTGCCTTCGCGGATGGCGATGATGATGTCCTTGTTCAGGCGTGCAAACGTCTTGGACATCGCTGCCCAACGCTTGAATTTGCGTGCTTTTCGGAATTCAAAGGCTCTTCCCATGGTTCAGTGCTTTTGGCAAATATCGCACCTTCAGGCTATTTGGCAATTCGCTTGAGGCCTTGACGAAAATTCCTCCTAATTTTGAAGCAATGCGACGTCTTTCACTTGTTTTGCTCGTGGTTGTCCTGGCAGCGTGCCGCTACGATGTAGAGGAAACGCTCTACGGGTCAAATTGTCCCGATGTCATCGAAACATACGAAGGCAGCGTGCGTACATTGCTGGAGGCACATTGCACGGGTTGCCACAGCGGGGCCTTTCCGGAAAGCGGCCTCGATCTCACCACCTATACCTCTGCCCGTCAGGCCACCTTGGAGGGCTCGTTGCTTGATGTGTTGGTTTTGCCCGAATCCAATTCACTCAACATGCCACCCATCGGAGCTTTGGACTCGTGCCAGATTGCCCTTTTGCAAAATTGGGCCGCGTTGGATGCCCCTGAATTCTGAACCATGAACAAATCCACCCTCCTATTCGCTGTCCTCTTGTGCAGCTTGCCGTTTGCCGCTAACGCTCAGCAATACCTGACGCGGGAAGGCCAGGTGCGGTTTTTCTCTACCACCCCCATCGAAGACATCGAAGCTCAAAACCAGCAGATGACGGCCTTGCTTCAAGCAGACGGCGCCTTTGCATTTCGGGTGCCGGTGCTGGGTTTTCGCTTCGAAAAAGCCCTCATGGAAGAACACTTCAACGAGAACTACCTCGAATCGCACACCTACCCCAACGGCTCGTTTGAAGGCAGCATTGCCGGTTTTGATGCAGCCTTGCAGGACGGGGAGCAGCACGATGTGGTGGCCAAGGGGGCACTGACCATCCACGGGGTCGTCCAGGAACGCGAAATCCCATCGAAAGTCCAGTGGAATGGAACCGGGTGGGACATTGATTCGGTATTTGAAGTGGCACCTGCCGACCACGACATCGCCATCCCCAAAGTGGTACGGAACAAAATCGCGCCGTCCATCGAGGTCACGGTAACCGCCACGCTACTCCCACGCTGATGCGAACACTTCCTGCAATTATTCTGGGCGGCTTCATGACCGTTGGCTTACTAGACGGTGCAGCAAAGGCCCAAAGCCTGCTGGACGGCATCGAAGCAGCTCCACTCGTCATCACCCCAGTGTCCGCAACGTTCAAAGACACGCGGATCATCAATGTCCAGAGCAACGAGACGCCGGGGAAAAACGTGCTGCATTTTGTCATCGCTCATCGCTTTGGCCAAATCAACGAAGGTGCTTACGCCCTGTGGGGGTTGGACAACGCAAGCATGCGCATGGCCTTCGACTACGGCGTGACCGATCGATTGGCCGTAGGCGTAGCCCGCAGCACCTTTCAAAAGACCTACGAGGCGAACATCAAATGGCGGGCGTTGCGGCAAAACTCCGACAACAGCATGCCTGTTAGCGTAACGCTGTACTCGGTGGCCATGGCCAATGGACTGAAGTGGAGCGATTCTTCGCGCGAGAACTTTTTCACTTCACGGTTGAGCTACGTGAATCAAGCTATCCTGACAAAAAAGTGGGGTTCTAGCCTCAGCCTAGCATTGATCCCGTCGTTCATCCACCGTAACTTGGTCGAAGGCTTAACCGACGCACACGACCAATGGACACTCGGGGCAGGCGGACGCTACAAGGTCACCTCTAGGGCGAGCATCAATGCAGAATACCACTATGCATTGGCCGGATTGCCGACGGAACACGTGAACAGTTTGTCAATTGGCATGGATATTGAAACAGGAGGTCATGTCTTCCAGCTGCACGTCACGAACTCTCAGGGCATGTTCGAACGGGCATTCCTCACCGAGACCGGTGGACGGTGGCGGGACGGCGCACTTTATTTCGGGTTCAATTTGAGCCGCGTTTTTGATTTGTAAAAAACTCTGCGATGAATGCACTGTTCTCCTCCCTTCTGCTCACAACGGCCTTGGTCGTCGGGCAACACGCTTCAGCTACCACTTGCCCCACGGATTCCACGGAAGTCCGGAATAAACGTAAAATGGAATCCAACGGAAACTGGGGCGGACTCTCGTTCAGTGCCTTGTCCATGGCGCAGTTTCAAGGCAATTTGGAAAACTACACCGCCACATGGGGAGCTCGGGAAGATTTAGGGTTGATCACGGATGATGCCTTTGAATCGTTTCGCGTATCCATCAATCCTTTTGAACGCCGCCAAAAACTGCTCGGAGAATTCTTCGGAATCACGACTGGCATAGGATTCGATTGGATTCGACTAGGCGTTGCTTCTGACTGCGTACTCGGGTACGATGCATCCTCTGAAACCCTCGTAGCCACCGTGCTCGAACCCAATTCGATGGATGTCAATGTGAACCGCATCAATGCTGTGTACCTGCGCGTTCCGGTCCTCGCATCGGTGCACCTTTTCCGATCAGGCGGCAGTGGCCTTCATGCCGAAGGAGGACTCGTAGCCGGATACCTATTACACGGCAAATACAATCGAGAATACCGGGTCGGAGCAACCAACACCACGACTGAAGAGGATTTCCGTGTCTCTCCTCTGCAACTGAGTGCACGCATCGGAGTTGGATTCGGAAAAGTCAGTTTATTGGGCGAGGCGGCCCTGTTGCCGTTTTTCGATGAAAACCCTGCGAATTCCCCGAGCATGCACAGTTTTTCGGTTGGCATCCAAGTCGCTTTGAGGGATTGATTGAGGTCGTTTGAACCAACCGAGCACAGGGTTGTTCGATTGGCGTGTCTCCATCCACCACGTTTTTCATTGTTGGCAATCCGCATGCGGATCGTTCGGCATTCATCGAAGCCATTCGACCTGCCCTTCAACCCCTCGGCATGGAGTGGGTTTCGCTGGCAGAGGAAGCCGCCGATGGCCACTTTGATGTCCCGGCCTTTCAAGCGCGCCTAACTGCAGCTTCCACGCTCGTTCTGCACTTTCCCTTGTATTGGTACAGCCCGCCCGCCTTGGTTAAGCACTGGTTGGATTCCATGTTGACTCCCGGTTGGGCGTTTCCAAGCGAAACATCCAAGCTGCGAGGCAAAACTTTGCTGGTCAGTGTGACCACAGGTGCTGCACTTTCCACTTTTCAAGCGGACGGATCCAATGGTTCCAACCTTGAAGAGCTGTTGCTCCCTTTGGAGCGAACCGCCGCCTATTGCGGCATGCATTGGGGTGGCATTGTAGCGACCCAATGGAATCCCTCATCCACCACTGCAGCGACATTGAGCGCGAGCGCTGAACACCACGCAGCTAGCCTGGTCGAGCGCATCAACGCACCAGGGTAAAGGATCCGGTGAGGTCTTGTTTGCCAGGAATGGTGAGTACGTAGTAGTACGTTCCTTCCGCTTCACCTTCTGCTCGCCAGTTGTTGCCGTAGTTGCTTTTTTGGTATACCAGATTCCCCCACCGGTCGAAGACCGTCAATTGGTTTCCAGGGAAACTTGTTAGGTATTGGAAAACAAGCTCGTCATTCTGTTCGTCGCCATTCGGAGAGAACACATTGACCACCTCCACATCACAATCTCTCACTTCCATCACTACGGTTTGCGAATCCCCACACAGGCCTTCTACAGTGTAGGTGACTTCGAGGGGTCCTGTGCCCGCTTGCATCAGGTCAACCGCGCCAACATCGGACAGGCACCCACCGCAATTGGCGGTCCATACTCCCCCCGGCCAAGCGACGCCCGGCTGTATGCCTTCAAGAGCCTTACACACCCATTCTGGTAAATTCACCGAAGCATCGGCTTGAGGAACCACCACCACATCCACTTCGTCCGTATCGACACAAACATCGTCGATGGTGTACGATACCGTGTAGGTCCCGGCGCCAACTGTCGGATCGAAGGACGCACCAACAAGGCAGTCGTCGCAATCCGAACTCCACACGCCACCTGACTCCGCAGCCGACAACGGCTGGAGATCACCGCTTTCACACAAATCAGGCACAGCGTCGATGGTGGCATCAACTGCAGGAGCTACCGTCACTTCTCCGGTGAAAGGAGCGCTGCAAGGATGGTCGAATTCAAATGTTATGTCGAATGAACCAACCGCATTCGCTGCGAACGTGCCCGTATTCTCGTTTGTAATGCAGCCAGGGCAGTCATTCGCACTCCATTCGCCCGTTGCGTTTGTGGTGTAGGCCTCGGGTATACCGTCTCCAAATGTAAACGTCAGGTTGGCTGAGGCACCCAGGCACAGCGGTTCGATGACATTGAATGTTCCTTCCAACACGGGGCGAATGTCAACCGTCCACATGGCTGTATCGGTACAAGCGCCGTTGGCAATGGCATATTCAATGGGTAGGGGTCCAATGGGTGCATCAGCCACGTTGAGTAAGCCCGACTCCGAGAGGCAATCCGGGCAGGAGGCCGTCCAACTTCCACCAGAAACGTTAACCACCAGTTGAAAATCCTCGGATGTCTCACACAATGAAGCGGGCACATTGGACGCTCCGATTGCAACACCTTCGTTTACCGACACCGCAATCTCGTCATTAACGGGGCAGTATCCATCAGGGGTGAAGACCACCGTCCATGTGCTGGTGTCTTGTCCGAGGGCACTGAAAACACCGGTAAGCGAATCGATGCATCCACCGCAATCCGAGGTCCAGTACCCAGCAACATTCGATTCAAACACCACCGTATCACCTTCGCACACAGACGACGGGCCCGTGATCACTCCTTCAACTGCCCCTGCAACACCAACCTCGATTGTGGATTCCCCAGGACATACACCTAAGGTGGTGAAGGTCACCGTGTTCAACCCTTCGTCAGCTTGATCTGCAAAAAACACGCCCGTGTTTTGACTGATGCAATCACCACAACTTGCCGTCCAAATTCCGATTGGCGGCGTGGCATCAAAGTTGAAAACTGCGTCGTTGCACAGACCGGTCGTTGCAGCAGTGAATTCTGGCGTCAGCGTTGTGCTAATGAAAATCTCGGTATCCTCGACATCAGCGAGGCATGAGCCATCCAGCACATGCGTCACTGGAAGCCACCCTTCACCAGCCAAGATTGGGTCAATCGTCAGGGTTTCCTCGTCAAAGCACCCATCGCAATCTACTGTCCATTCTCCAGAGCCTTCATTGGGCACAATCACAAACGGCTCGCTTTCACTGCAAATTGGCGACGGCCAATCAAAGCCTGCATCCGCGTCACTGACGGCAGTGATGATGAGTTCGTCTGAAATCACTTGAACGTAATCATCTACGGTTGGCGCAGGGCCGCTGTAGCCATCAACGCAAATCGATTCGGAACCGTTGCTGCCTGAATCTAAGGATGCAGAGCTGACCACAACACCATCGGCATCGGCCATGTTGAATTCGGCACTGCCCCAGCCGTTGCCTGCCGAATCAAACATTTCCAAGGTGTAGCACCCGTTGGGAAGGCATACTTCACCAGAGAAGGGAGCCCCCCCTTCGAGCAAAACGGCCCCATTTACCGAGACGATAGCCCAGTCAATTTGATTGTTGTTCGAAGACGACCCGGCAGAAGAAACGGCTACATCATAGACGGTGCAAAATTCGCCCGGTGGCAGTTGGGCAAACCATCCTGTCAACGTGGTGGATTGCGTGGTGCAGAAGTCCAAGGTGTCGCCCATGCTGAGAAATTCATCTCCTGCGTACCAGAGTGTGGTGCCCTCCACCACTTCACCGGAGGAAAAGCGCCAGGCTTCATTGGATGCACTCCAATTGCCTGTATTGAAGCCTGCGGGAGAAATTCCGACGGTTCCAGGTTGATTCATGATGCCCACCACCGCGCTTCCCCAAGAACATGAGGGTCGGTTGCCTAGATATACCTCGATAACGTTCGTGCCTTCATAGAGAACAACCTCTGCACTTACCTCCTGGCTCGTGCAGCTAAATTGACACACGGAGTTCCACGTCACCACAAATTCTCTGCAGGGAGCAGTTCCATACGTGCTGTAACGTACGTCTCCACACGTATTGGGATTTAAATCGCTGTAGATGCCCATGACGCTGTTGTTGGGCAAATTTTGATTGGGATTTGTCCCATTCGGATTGTATCCGGCTGTTTCACCTATGTCAAATGATATCCATCCATTGCTGGAAATGCGACACTGCGTGTAGTTGTTACCGAAAAATTCGAACGTGAAACCGAGCGGTATGATGGGGCTGTACACATCGTCCCCTGTGGCTATCGCAACATCTCCTTGATTGAAAGGATAAGGCAATGCATATTCAATGTCCTCAACCTCGTATTCTGTTCCGCCAGCGGCCACAGTAGCAATGCTCGGAGACACCAGCGTCAAGCATGAATCCTCGCACGTAACTTCCACATCCTCACCGATATCAAAAGCTGCAAAATTCGCACATTGCGATTGCAGTTCAGCGGAAACGAAGACAAAAACGAGCACCGCACTGATTTTGGTCAACTGCTTCATATTCATGTGAAAAAATTCTGGTTTCATGCACGTATGGACAACCATTGAACAAAATTGATAATAGAGGCGTAATATCTGCAAAATAGATTAAAAATGCGCGTTGATTTGCATTGGATTACCATCTCTGGACTCTTAGTTTTAATCACAGTTGGGCTAAGTGCTTTTAAAATTTATCAGAGCTCGGCAACCTACCCTCCAACCCCAGCCATGGAAAACTTTTATGACTTGAGCGCTACAACCTTGGAAGGCGCTTCCTTTTCGTTTTCCCAATTAAAGGGGAAGCGCGTGTTGATCGTCAACACAGCCTCTCGTTGCGGTTTCACCCCTCAGTATGCCGACCTCGAGTCCTTGAACCAACAACATGGCAACGATAACTTCGTAATCCTCGGATTCCCTTGTAACCAATTTGGATTTCAGGAGCCTGGGTCTTCGGGAGAGATTGCCACATTTTGTGCAAAAAACTACGGCGTGAGCTTCCAGATGATGGAGAAGGTCAACGTGAAAGGGAGTGACGCACATCCGGTCTACAGGTGGCTCTGTCAAAAAGTTAAAAACGGCGTCGAGGACCACAAAGTGGCTTGGAATTTCCACAAATTTTTGGTGGATGAAGAAGGTCGACTTGTTGCATCGCTGCGCAGTGGAGTGAATCCGCTTGACCCCACCATCGTTGAGTTCGCCGCGCGTTGAGGGAAGCCTAACTCCGGGTTTTGGCGTATTTTAGAGGCATGCCAAGATTACCTGTTTTCCGCGCTGCGACTCTCGATTTTTTGGTCGTGATTCTCGCCTGTGCATTGGGCACGATGCATGCCCAAAATTCGTTGGAAGATCCCAGTGAGTTCCTCGGCTTCGAGCTTGGGGACCGCTTCAGTTTGCACCACGAAGTCATTGCGTTTTCGAAGCACATGGGCAAACAGCCCGGCGCAGCGTATGTGGAGTACGGCGCGACCTATGAAGACCGGCAACTGCAAGCCGTGGTATTCACGCATCCGGACAACATGGAGCAACTGGAAGACATTCGACTACAGCACCTCGACCGAATACAAGGCGGAACGGGTGATTCCGAGTTTGATGAACTGGCCGTTGTCTGGATGAGCTACAATGTCCATGGAAATGAAGCGGCATGCACGGAAGCCGCCCTTGAAGTCATGCATGCGCTTGCCGAAAAATGCGCCGCAGGTGACCCCATGATGAGGCGCCTGGTGGTGCTGGTCGATCCTTGCCTCAACCCGGACGGCCATGATCGCTACGCCTTCTGGTTCAACCAACACGCCAGTTTGCCTCCCGATGCCGATCCGAATGGCTTGGAACATGATGAACCTTGGCCTGGAGGGCGTCCCAACCACTATCTGTTCGATTTGAACCGGGACTGGGCATGGCAAGAGCAGCGAGAGACGCAAGCACGTTCGGCTTTGTACCATGCATGGATGCCCCATGTGCATTGCGATTACCACGAGATGGGCTACAACTCGCCCTACTACTTCGCCCCAGCAGCGGAACCCTACCACGAGGCCATAACCGATTGGCAACGTGAATTTCAAACTGAAATCGGCCGAGCGGCAGCGACCAATTTTGATGCCCGTGGTGAACTTTACTACACCCGTGAATCCTTCGACCTGCTCTATCCAAGTTACGGCGATACTTATCCCATGTACAATGGCGCGATCGGCATGACTTACGAGCAAGGCGGAAGTGGGCGCGCTGGGGTTCTGGTCGAACGCGAAGACGGGACGGTATTGAGCTTGCGTGACCGCATCGACAACCACGTGGAATCCAGCCTATCTGCTATTGAAACAAGCGCACGGCTTGCTGGCCGTCTTGTCGACGAGTTGGCCGCTTTCCATGAAATCAACCGAACTCAACCCCAAGGGCGTTTCGGTGGGTACCACATTCCTGTCAATGCCGCGAATGCCTCCCGTGTGGATCAATTGGTTCAATTCCTCGAACGCCACGAAATTGAATGCGAACGAGCGACGTCCACCTCACGACCGGTGAGTGCTTGGGAGTACGGCGCTAACATCACACGAAACGTGGTGGTTCGACCCGGGGACTTGTTGATTTCAAGTTACCAGACTCACAGCCGCATCCTCGACGTGTTGTTTGACCCCGAACCGGTGCTGACGGATTCATTGACCTATGACATCACCACGTGGAGCGTGCCCTACGCCCGCGGCCTGCAAACGTTCGGCCTATCAAAGCCTGTGCAGGGCGGGGAATGGGAGAAGGCGCATTCCTTGCCCAACTGGGCTTCATCTTCCTATGGGTACGCCATCGCTCCAGATCAAGATGGGTATGCCCATGCCCTGTCCCAACTGCACAAAGCTGCGATTCACGTTCGCACCTCCTCCAAAGCCATCGTTCACGCCGGTGCGTCGTTTGCCCCTGGCACGTTGTTCGTTTTGCGCGGCGACCAAACAAATGCGTCCTGGGCCAGCACCCTGCAATCCCTCGCAACGCACGTGGCCATTGTCCCCATGGAAGGCGGACACGCCATCGAAGGGCCTGACATGGGTTCCGATGACGTCTGGCTGGTGAAAGCACCACGCGTAGCGCTACTCACTGGCGATGAAACGTCCAGTTTGGGCACGGGTGAGGTGTGGTGGTACTTCGAGCAAGAGCTCAAGTACCCCATCACCCGCTTGAATGCGGAGGCTTCTTCACCCTCGGAATGGAGCGGATTTGACGTGGTGGTCATGCCCTCTGGTTGGTACAGCTCCGCAACGGAAACATGGATGGAGGAATTGAGCACTTGGGTGCGGGACGGTGGACGTATCATAGCTTTGTCCCGTGCCATGAACCTGTTCTCTGCAGAATCCGGATGGGGATTGGAGCGCTTCAACGACAGCGCAATGGAGCAAAGCGTTCAGGTGCGTAACCGCGAAGAGCGTATTGCCAACCGCCAAAGGCCTTTTGATGAGCGAGAACGGCACTACGCGATGGGCATCGGCGACGGTTCCATCTACGCGGTCGAACTGGATCGTACGCATCCCTTGGCATGGGGCTATCCCGATCGTCCTTACTACAGCCTTCGCTCCTCAAGCAGCCGATACGCTACGTTGGAAAGCGGATGGTCGGTGGGACGCTATGGCGAGCGCGTCAGTGGATTTGTCGGTAGCCAAGCAAATCGGGAATTGGAAGGCAGTTTGGCCTTTGGTGTCCAATCAATGGGTGGTGGTCACGCGGTATTCTTCACGGACAACCCCCTTTTTCGGGGCTTTTGGGAAAACGGAAAACGACTATTTGACAACGCCGTTTTCATGCCGTTGGACTGAAGGTCAAGGGCCGAACATAGGCGCATACCGGTCTGATGTTTCCCGAGTGGCCAAACGTAACGCATGGCGCACATCGTCCGGTTCAAGGACCTGAAACTCGCTCCCCCATTGCAACGCGAAACGCACAAACTGTGCATCGGGCACCAACGAAATATTGAAAATGACCCCTCCTGCTGAAGACTCAATGCGCATGTCCTGTGAACTGTGCATTGGTTCTTTGTGAAAACGTTGGGCAAGTCGGTCAGCCACCCACACGCGAACAGGCACAACGGCCTCCCCTTCAGACGATACCACGCCAGGCGTCAAGGCCATGCGGTTTGCCGCATGCACTTCCCAATTATAGGCCTCGGGCTTCAACGAATCCGGCCAGTCCACGGCAACCGAATCCAAAGAAGTAATCTCGTTCAATTGGACGATGAGCCGGAAAAACGACTGGCCCTCTCCATCCCATGCCGTTCCCATGGCGACGATGCCGTCCGTTTGCTGCATCAAACGATCGGCTAAAAATGCGACACGCTCCAGTCGGTCGCCCATGCCCGGTGCGAAAGCCATGCGCAGCGGTGTACGCTCTGAGGCCGCACGTAGCAGCGCTTCGTACCAGCGTCGTTCATCCTTGGACCAAGCAGGCTCCATGATACGGGGTTGCCTTTCCGCATCGGGCATTCGCCCACGAATCAAGCCCAATTGAATTTGCAAGGCCAACCTCGCGCGCAGCCACCAATCCCATGCAGCTGAACCCTCAAATCGCTCCATCGCACGTATGAACCGATGGGCCACTGCCGTCTCGTTCTCTGTGAGGTTCGCCCCGTATATGCCCTCTTCACCATCGGGGTATGCGAAATGAACTTTTCCTTCAGCCCTTCTCCGTTCGATGCGAATGCCATAGGCCTTCTCCATGTCAGCGATGTCCTTTTCCAAGGTTCGCATGGCGATGGGTTTTGTGGCCGGATTATCATCACGAAGTTGTCGATTCACCTCCTGCAGCAGCGCCGCTTTGGTCCAGATCACGGACGAATCGCACGCAGCTTTTGCCATGCACGCATCCAGGATGATGTAACGAAGTTGGACGTTGCGTTCAGGAGAGGCCATGCTTCGCAAATGTATTGCGAATCAGTTTTCACCCGGCAGCGCGCAAGGCAGCGGTTCAGGTGCATCGTTGTCCAGTAGCACGTCAAAACCCAACGCCGGCGAACGGGTGGAATTCTGGAAAGGCACCATGGGTTCAGCCTCAGGCTCCGGTTTGGGCTTGCGCCAATTCAATCGCCACACCACACCTGCTTGAGCTGCCACGTATGGAGCGTTTGTGGGCATGCTCCACTCGACAAGTTCATCCTCGTTCTCGATGCTAAAATGAGACCAGTCCAGCGCCTGATGTCCTTCCGCAGCGGCGAAGAGCAAGATAGGCCCCAAAGGCTTTACCACACTGACGCCCCATGTTGAAACCAATCCAAATCGATTGCCAAAGGTTAGCGTGGATTGAAGGCCATTGCCAACCCGTGCATTGACTGCAAGGCTCCAGCTTGTGGGGCGTTTCCCAACCTTTTCAATCAGACCGCCCATGCTCACTCGGCCGCCTTTCTCGCCCTGAAGCAGGGTGTACTCAGCACCAGCAATCAAGCGATTGGGGAGCTTGGCCTTGTACGATGCGTTCGACTCCGAAGCCACATGGTAGGCTTCGATCGCCGCTAACTCCTGTTCGGCCCAGCGTTCAACAGAATCTGTCAAGGCGTCGACTCCATCCACCCAACCGTTTCCACCGTTGGTGGCGTCAAATCCGTCCAATTCCCAATCGAACGCGTCCACTTCATAAGCGAGGACATCGTTGGTCCAACGAATGGTACCACCGAGATTGAACTGCAACCAGGTCGACCAACGATTGTTCCATTGCATCTCAACGCCCACTTCTGCGCCCCACCCTTTGTTATCTAACGATGACACATACTCAGGAAACACCTCCATGAGTGAGTCCAATTGATCTGCCGATTGCACTTGATAGAGTTCATTAAGTCCGCTACTGACTACGCGGCCGCCCCCCTGGAGATTCCACGACCAGTCTGCTGCGTCCGTAGTAAGCTTCCAGTGATTTTCTTCAATGGCCAAATGGTGGTAACCGTGCAACCGGTGAATGCGTAGGCCCGCACGCAGCCGATCCCCAAACGAATGCTGCAAGCCCGCACTGTAGGATCGATAGTGCAATAGGCTTGTTTCCAATGAACCGAGGTCCAGCGTCACCGCATCGGCACCATTGAAGCGTGCATTGCC
>Ga0163109_10001845_pt1 | contig 16637 bp, 14 predicted proteins | sample CRUFie1St13metaG_FD_108704 | JGI IMG/M metagenome (GOLD analysis project Ga0163109, IMG submission 108704) | Marine microbial communities from the Costa Rica Dome - CRUD Field 142mm St13 metaG | ecosystem: Environmental > Aquatic > Marine > Oceanic > Photic zone | place: Costa Rica: the Eastern... | reverse complement strand
GGGCACAAACTTCGAAATCCATGGCTGTACAACCTATGCTCCGCCTCTGCAGCTCGGTCTTCGCATAACAATAGTTCCGGACTGTAATCGTAGGCATCAATATCAATATCCAGATCGTCTAAGCACTGGCCTGGCAGCAGCCCTGTTTTTTCGATCGTATTAACCCCGCGCAGATTCGCTGTAATAGTGCAGCCAAAGCTGCCACTGAGATCCCTCTCCAAGGTTTCAAGCAACTCCTGGGTGTTTGCGAAGCGTATTTGACTAAATCCGTTGAGGTACAGCTTCATAGATTTGCTTTCGACAATGTTCGGGGACGTTACCGGCACGTTAAAGCTCAGTTCAGCAACCTCTGGTTTACCACGGGCGTTGAGCCAGGAAAATTCGTACGCGGTCCACTGATCCTCGCCAGCAAGTTGCCAACCGTCTAGCCCCACCGCTTGCCGCCCCTCCGCTCTCGCCATGGGATGCAATAACGACTTATCGTAGCCGTCTTGATACTGGGTTTGCGCGCCCAGAGGTCCAGCATGAATGGTCGGCGAACTGTCCATATCGCTGCTCTTGATTTTGCTGTTATTGAAGCAGCATAGAATACCAGACGCCCTGCATTTCCGGGCAACGCTGCAAATACAAAACCCACATAACGCGCCCTGCCCGATAGCCACCGTGGGGCTAAACGTTTAATCTGCGACATCCGATTAAAGTGCTAAACATGCTCGATACTTTTCAATCTTTTACCACCGCATTCGCCGATCTGGCTTGGGGCCCTTGGCTACTGTGGTTATTACTCGGCGGTGGCTTTTACTTTTTGGTGCGCGCGCGCTTCACGCCCTTTCGTTATCTTGGCCATGCCATTGACTTGCTACGCGGTAAGTATGACAACCCAGATCATCCGGGCCACATCAGTCACTTCAGCGCTCTGTCTGCAGCCTTAGCGGGCACCATCGGCATGGGCAACATTGCGGGTGTCGCTCTAGCAATAAAAATCGGCGGGCCGGGCGCCATTTTCTGGATGTGGATGACCGCTATCTTGGGCATCGCAACAAAGTTCTTTACCTGCACTCTGGCCGTTATGTATCGCGGCAAAGATGACGCTGGAGAGCTGCAGGGTGGGCCGATGTACGTTATTCGTGAAGGTCTACCAAAACGTTTTCACTTTCTCGCTTTCTTCTTTGCCATCGTCGGCATGGTGGGCTGCTTGCCAGCATTGCAGGCCAATCAATTGATCCAAATCTTTCGCGACCTAGTTTTTCTCGAGCAAGGCATCCTTGCTCCCGGCGCCGACCCTTTTTATTACAACCTTGGCAGCGGCATCGTCCTTGCCGTGCTCACTGCCCTAGTTATCTTCGGCGGCCTTTCACGCATCGCCCGCACGGCGACGGTACTGGTGCCCTTTATGGCGGTCCTCTATCTCGCGGCCATAGTCATCGCGCTGTTAATGAATGCTGAGCAGGTACCTGCCGCCTTCGCTTTTATCATGACTGATGCATTTTCCGGTGACGCAGTGGCGGGCGGCAGCCTGCTGGCGGTCATGATTTACGGCGTACAACGTGGGGCATACAGTAATGAAGCGGGCATGGGTACCGAATCCCTAGTCCATGGGGCCGCCAAAACCGATCAACCTATTCGCCAAGGCTTGGTCGCAATGATCGGGCCAATTATCGACACCATGATCATCTGCACGGCCACAGCCTTGCTGATTTTGGTCGCCGGCACCTGGCAGGGAGCAGAAGCCGAGGGTGTAACCTTAACCGCAAATGCCTTTAGCAGTTTACTTGGCCCCGTCGGCACTGTGATTATCTTTGCCTGTGTCCTGAGCTTTGCAACCACGACAATCTTCACCTATTCCTTTTACGGTTCCCAGTGCGCCAGTTTTGTTTTCGGCACCCGCCATCGAACCAGCTATCAATGGGTATTTGTAGCATCGATCGTTTTGGTTTCTGTGATGTCCATCGAAGCGACTGTCGGCCTAATCGACGGCTCCTTCGCTCTTATGGCTATCCCCACCATGGTCTCGGCTATCTGGCTAGCGCCTAAGGTTCTAGCCGAGGCGAAAATTTACTGGAAGACACTGCCGAACCTAAAACCCAACTAGCTTCGGCACGCTAATACGCGAGGACGATCACGTTATGCCTTATCAACCGTTACCCGAAGCGTTACGCGCGGCAAAACCGGCAAGCGAACACACCCAAAGGGCCCAAGCTAAGGTGCGTGAGCAACTAGATTTCGCCGATCGCCAAAGTTTCGACGACGCGGCAAAAGGTTTCATTGCCACCCTAGAACCATTAACCCTGCAGCGCGATAGCGGGCAGGTCACTTACGACCTTGCACGCATGTCATTCCTCGAGCAAGAAGCGCCAGACACGGTAAATCCCAGCCTGTGGCGCCAAGCCCAGCTGAACGCCCAGCATAACGGCCTATACGAAATCTCTGACGGTCTGTATCAGGTGCGATCTTTCGATATCGCTAATATGACCTTAATACGGGGTAACAGCGGCTGGATTATCGTCGACCCGCTGACCTCTAGCGAATCCTCTGCTGCAGCTTTGCAGTTAGCCAACGACCACCTGGGCGAGCGACCCGTGGTGGCGGTCATCCACACCCACAGCCACGCCGACCACTTTGCAGGCGTGTTGGGCGTTATCAACCACGATGATGCCGCCAGTGGACGGGTTGCCGTCATCGCGCCCAAAGATTTCGTTAAAGAGTCACTGAACGAAAACGTTCTGGTAGGCAACGCCATGGCACGGCGCTCCACCTATATGTACGGCAATCTGCTACCTGCCTCGCCTACCGGGTACGTCACTACCGGCCTTGGCGCAGCATTATCCATGGGCACGACTGGGTTTATCGTACCTAACGACCTGGTATGTGAAACCGGTGAGACGCGTTTAATCGATGGCATCGAATTTGAATTTCAGATGACCATGGGCACCGAGGCGCCGTCCGAGTTCGTATTCTATCTGCCTCAGTTTAAAGCCCTATGCATGTCGGAAATCACCTCCCACCATTTGCACAATGTCTATACCCCTAGGGGTGCGCAGGTGCGCGACGCACTGGCCTGGGCCGCACAGATCAATGAGTCGATAGAACTATTTGGCGAGCGGCTAGAAATTCAATTTGCCTCTCATCACTGGCCAATCTGGGGACGCGAGGCCGCCGTGGAGTATTTGCAGAACCAAAGAGATCTTTACAAATACATTCACGACCAGACCCTGCGCCTAGCAAATAAGGGTTATAACAAAGAAGAGATCGCCGAGCGGGTGAGCTTGCCAAAATCATTGAGCGAAAAGTTCTATAACCGTGATTACTACGGCACAGTGCATCACAACAGTCGCGCTGTTTATGTGAAATATTTGGGGTTTTTCGACGGCAATCCGGCCAATTTATATCCACTGCCACCTACGGAACAAGCCGTCCGCTATCTGGATTTTATGGGCGGCGCAGATGCTGTAGTAGAAAAAGCACAAGACTGTTTCGCCGGCGGAGACTACCGCTGGGTCGCTGAAGTACTCAATCATGTGGTTATGGCAGATCCCGAGCACATTGCAGGGCGCGCGCTGTTAGCCGATACCTATGAACAATTGGGCTACCAATCAGAATCTGCACCGTGGCGAAACTTTTATCTCTGCGGCGCGCTAGAGCTGCGCGAAGGACTGCCTGAAACACGTAACTACGCCGCGAGCCCCGGCATGGCGGCGGGCATACCAATTGAAAACATTTTCCAGGTCATGGCCGTACGTTTGCTACCAGAGCAAGCTGCGGTACAAGATTTGCAATTACTGTTGCGTTTCAGTGATCTTGAATACGACTATGTGCTGCAAATAAAGAATGCGGTACTGCACTATTTCGTTGCGACCGCTGCAAGCCAAAGCGATGCGCAGCTGTCTCTGAGCACTACCCACTTCAAGCAAATGATTATAGGCCAGACCAACGCCGGGGAATTAATCGAGCAGCAGCAGCTTAAAGTCGATGGCGACGTGAACGCGCTGTTACGGCTGGGATCGTTATTCGACCAATTTCCACGTCGTTATCCACTGGTGACCCCTAGGGAACAGTAAGCTTTTAGCCAACGCTATTGGGAGGAGAGAGTTATGCAGACTGTATCAGTAACCTGTGAGGCAGGAGAAATTCAGGGCCGAGTCAAAGAGGAGGCGCTTTTATTCGCGGGAATTCCCTACGCGCAACCACCGGTGGGCAATTTGCGCTTTAAGGCGCCGCAACCGTTAAGGCCCTTTTCCGAGCCTTTCCCGGCCTTAAAATTCGGCGCCGCAGCACCCCAAATCCCAAGCGGCGGCATGACCGATAGCGCTCCTGTTCGCTGGGACGAAGACTGTTTAACGTTAAATATTTCGGCCCCAATAGGGATTGAAGACGACGTCCGAAAACGCGCCGTTTTGGTATGGATTCATGGCGGCGGCTATCGCACCGGCCAAGGCGCAATTCCCTGGTATAACGGCACCCGCTTTGCTCGAGATCAAGACATTGTCGTGGTCTCCATCAATTATCGACTTGGAGCTTTGGGGTTTGCGGACCTCACTCACCTCGGCGCAGAATTTAAAACATCCAACGTCAACGGCATGCTGGACCAAATTGCGGCTCTGCAATGGGTACATCGTAATATTAGCGCCTTCGGCGGCGACCCAGCCAAGGTCACCATCGCCGGCGAGAGTGCCGGAGCATTTAGCGTCGGCGCATTGATGGGTTGTCCGGCAGCTAAGGGGCTGTTCACTAGGGCTATAGCACAAAGCGGCGCAGCCCAGCACACCCTCAACCCAGAAGCAGCGCAAACTGTCGGCAAGGCGTTCTGCGCGCAATTACAACAAGACAATGCTGTGGGATTACTGGCGGCTTCTGTAGAGGACATTCTCAGCGCGCAAAATGCTACCGCGGCCGAATTCGAATCTGGCGCCGGCGTAATCAGCAAATTAGGCACCAGTGTTTCGACGTTTTACCCCGTCCACAACACCGAACTGTTGCCTGAGGATCCGCTACAGGCGATAACATCTGGGAATGCCGCCAATGTTGATGTGCTTATCGGCAGCAATAGCGATGAGACAACGCTGTGGGGGCATGGTGAAGTGGACGAGGCGAAATTGCAGCGAATCGCCGCAGAATTCAATGTGAACGACGGCATCAGCGCTTATCGGACCAATCGCCCGGAAGCGAATGCAGCCGAGCTGCTGGTCGCACTGACCAGCGACCACATGTTCCGAATTCCGGGCATTCGTTTAGCCGAAGCTCAAATCGAGCACACCCCTAACGTCTGGATGTATTTATTCGACTGGAAGTCTAGAGCTTTCGACGGGCGCTTGGGCGCAACCCACGCCCTAGAGATCCCGTTCGCTTTTAATAATTTGGATCGCGCCGGCGTCGATGCTTTCATCGGACCTGGCCCCATGCCCCAGCACTTAGCCGATACCATGCATGACGCATGGAGCGCCTTTATCAAAACCGGCACAGTCGACTGGCCCGGTTATACCCTAGCCCACCGAACAACAATGGTATTTAACGACACCAGCGCTACCGTGGACGACCCCATGAGCGAGGAGCGGGCTATTTGGCAAGGCGTGCGCTGATTAACTTAAGAATTCGTCAGCGTGTAGATCAAGTGCGTGGCGGGCATGACGCTGGGCCATAGTGGTAAACATCCGGTCTCCACGCTCGGTGCGCTCTACGATCATAGACGCAACAACGGTCACCGCGAATCCAGCAAAAGCGCCATAGCGGTAGGCTTGCCAACACTCGGGCCACTGAAAATTCGTCACCCCCGAGGCAGTCAGCGCATCAAAATATCCCCGCACCAATTGCTCCTCAACTGGTGCGCGATCCGCAGCGGTCAGCCCTGCACCAATGAAATAGGCTACATCACTTAGCGGTGAACCCAGCGTAATGCTCTGCCAATCTACTGCAGCGACATCAATGCCTGCGTCGTTGCTAGTGAACAGCAGGTTGTCCAACCGATAGTCCACATGAATCAGCGAAAATACGTCGGGGAGCCCATCTGCCACCAACGGCGAGTCATCGTCCTCGCCCAATTGCTGAATAATGCGGCACTCATCGTCGGCCAGCTCGGCACCATAACGATCAACAAAGCCTGGCAGTTGCGCTCGATAGAGATCGCGGGTGGCGGTGGCTGGACGCCCCTCGCGATTATATAACCAGGTCAATTCAGCCAAGCTTGAGTCGCACCAACTCGGCCCATGCAGGCCAACCAATTGACTAAGTGCCGCCGCCGCTGTCTGGGCATCACAGCCACGCAGTTGATCGCCTTGCTGAGCTGGCGCCAAGTCTTCCAGCAGCAAAAAGAACTCTGGCCCCTCTCCGTCAATCTCGGCGAAATAGCATCGCGGCGTACGGATGCTTAAACGGTTCTGTAACTGTTGGTAGAAGCGCACCTCTTTGAGGAAGTTTTGCAACGCAACACCCGTGGCGCGACTGCTTGGATCGTCTGAAGGAAACTTGCCTACCAAACTGCTGGGCGCATCGGCAGACGCTGTCGCATAGTCAAAGGTATAACGGATGCACTTGCCAATTTGCCCGGTACCCACTCGTTGAGCCGTAAAATCGCGGACCTCGGCATCGATGCCGGCCGCTTGAAAACATTGGTTAAACCAACCTGCATCGATTGTCTGCTCATCGGGAATCTGCGGCATCATATCTATCCTCCAGTCGCCAAGCGCGCATCAAACAGCGGCGCCGCTGGGCTAAAACGCTGCCTGTGTTTTGCGACGGCAGCTTGAATTTGCGCGACGACCTCGGGATTCGCCTCAGCGACATCAAAGCGCTCTGAGGGGTCGCGGTGCAGGTTGTACAGTACCGGCCGTTCATGTTCGGTGCGCTCAGGCGGCAGGCCATAGGCGCCTTCGGTCACAAAGTGCAGTTTCCACGGCCCTAAACGATAGGCATACAATACGCCGGCACGGTAATAAGCCAGTTCGTTGCGCGGACTCGGCGCCTTACCCAACAGCGTCTGCGTCAGATCTTTGCCGTCGACTCCGGTTGCCACATCACTGCCCACAAGGGACATTACGGTAGGAAACACATCCAGAGCCGAACCGATATCGCTCACCACCCCCGGCGGTAACTTACCCGGCCAGGAAAAAACTGTCGGCACACGCATTCCACCTTCGAAGGTCGTGCCCTTACCGTCTCGCAGCAACCCAGCACGACCGCCTTCTTCATTCATGGTCAGCCACGGGCCATTATCACTACTAAACATGACTAGCGTATTGTCCTCAATACCCTGAGCACGCAGTGCTTTGCGAATTTCTCCGACGCTCCAATCGATTTCCTCCACCACGTCGCCGTAGCGGCCACCGATACTTTTGCCCACAAAATCAGAACTGCGGAAGAGTGGCGTATGCGGCATGGTATAGGGCAAATAGACAAAAAACGGCCGCTGCCGATTGCGCTTGATAAACTCCACCGCTGCCTCGGTATAGCGCTTGGTCAAATTCGCCTGCACCGTAGGTTGTTCTACCGAATCAACAAACTCATCGTTGCGCCGCTGGCTACTGATCAGTGGTGTTGCATAGTCTTGTTCTTGAGGATTCGCGTATTTCTGTGCGCGGCGGGCAAAGGATTCGACACGGGCTGCATTGTCCCCGCGCTGAGACATCGCAACCAATTCCTCGAATCCCGGCTCGCCAACCCAGTCCATATCGTTGGAGTACGGTACCCCCAGCCACTCATCAAACCCGTGCCGCGTGGGCAAGGCATGGGGCGCATCACCCAAGTGCCACTTGCCAAACATACCGGTGCGATATCCACGCTGTTGTAATGCCTCCGCTAGAGTGACCTCTGCATCCGGCAGTCCACCCGGCTCATTCGGAAAATAAACTCGTATTGTGCGGCCATACAATCCGGTGCGCAGGGGCAACCGCCCAGTCAGCAATGCGCCTCTGCTTGGGGAACACACCGGTGCGGCAACATAAAAATCTGTCCAGCGTTGGCCATTGCGCGCTAACTCATCAATGTGAGGAGTGCGTATGTAGGGATGCCCATAGCTTTGAACATCGCCATAGCCAAGGTCGTCGGCAAACAGAATAACGATATTCGGTGGGGCTGAAAGCTTGGCTTCTGGTGCTCTAGCAGTCCCAGCAACCGCACCGTTGAATCCCCAAAACCATAGTACGAAAACGATCGCGAGCCGCTGCATCATTTCTATCCCCCACTCTTTACACCCCAACACTACTGCGAAACCAGAGCGTAAGTCACCCTCAATCCGGGTAGCCGTCCAAGCTTTTATGCAAGCCCTCAAGTAATTGGCTTATACAAGCGCTGAGCATGACAAAGTCGGCATCGTGCTTAGCCAGTGGATCGTCCATGGGCTCGTCAGGCATGGATTCCTGATCGGCTAGTCTGAGTTTGCGCACTACCAAGTCAGCGTCCAGTACCAAACGAAATACCTGATCAAAATTTAGGCCCAGACGGTCAACAGTCAGCCCCTCTGTGACATGCCGTCGCACTGCTGGATCGGCGAGATCGATATCTAACCAGTTCACTGTTGCTGCAACATCACTGGGATCGCGCATACGGCACTCGCGGCCGAGCGAAAACGAGTCTACCCGAGACTGCAAGAACACCCGTGTGAGCAGATCCAGAACCGGACGTCGATACACTAATGGCGCGAAATGCAGGCTGACCATAGCCCGTCCGAGATTGTCCAGAAAATATTCCGCCACTGTTTGCGAGGGGGTGCCTACCACCAACAACTTTTGGTCGCGTAAAAAAATCGCCTGGACCCGATCCGACCGGGTGAGTGCTTGAGGCAGCAACTGCGAATAGACATCTTCTTTGAGTTCACGCTTTTCAGCTCGATTTGGCTCACTTTGCATGCGCTGTTTAAACTCAGCAATGCGCTCCGCCAGCGCTTCCTTCACCGCCGCTGCCGGCAATACTCGGGTCTGCACACGCAACTGCATCAAATCGTTGCCCGCTAGACGTCGACATAGCAGATCACCGGCATTTTCTAGCGGCGCTTCAAAACCGCCGCTACGCTCTGCAAATGCTCCGCAGGGTTTAAATTCTGCAGCCGCGAGCAGATCCGACAGCGCTTCCTCACTATCCGGCCATTCAGTTTGGATGCGATAGACACGAAAATTGCGAAAATTTGAATTCACATTAGCTCCAACAGTTATCTTTGCGGGCCCGATCCCGCGTTGAGCTGCACAGTGTACTCCGAGCCGGGCGGCTTTACGCTGCATGCCCTAACAATTGATTACCCACTCGGTCGCGGTATGATCAAAGCATCGCATTTGAGGGGATACCGATGACGCAAGATTCACAACAGCCGACTGGCACGCTAATGACAACCCGCCGCAAGGTCATGCAATACGCTACTTTGCTTGGCGTGGGTTCCACCAGCTTATTGCAATCGCGCGATTTAAAGGCTGCGATCGTTGATGGCAAAGAAGCCGCCGGGTTAAGCGATCCCTGGCCACAAATGCAGTACCGCAAATTAGGCCGAACCGGCCATAACAGCAGCCGCTTAATCTTCGGCTGCGGCGCTACCCTATCGCGCAGCCGACACGACGATCTGCTGAATCGTGCTTTTGATGCCGGGGTCAATACGTTCGATGTGGGTTATAAGCATTATTACAACAATGCAGAGCGCAACTTAGCGCCATTCTTGAAAACACACCGTGACGATATTTTTCTCATCTCTAAGGCTCAGGTGCCCGCAGACATCGATTGGGACGAAACGATCACTGCTGCCCAGGCGAAAAAAGCCGCTCAAGGTTGGCTGGCATTCTTAGATGAAAGCCTCAATGAGATGGGCATAGATCATGTCGACGCGTACTACTTCATGGGCCAAAACAACGTGTCGATCATGCGCAGCGAGGAACTGCATCGAGCCTTCGAAGAGGCTAAGGCCGCAGGCAAGGTGGACTATTTAGGTGTTTCTACCCATGAAAATGCCGAGAATGTTCTGCGAGCCGCAATCGACACCGGCGTATTTGACCTCGCCATGATTGCTATTACGCCCGGCGGTTGGTACGACTGGAACGATCGCTCTATTTTACCTGGCTCACCGCCTATGAAAGACCTGCAGCCCCTGTTGCAGGAAGCCAAAGAGCAAGGCATCGGCATCGTTGGCATGAAGGCCGGTCGCTACCTGGCGGGACGCGCTTGGTTGGGCTGGGGCAACCCTAAGGCATTTGACGACTTCTACGAACCTAAGCTCCTGCAGGCAAAGCTGTCAGAGTTTCAACGCAGCTACGCTTTTGTACTCGAGCACGGTATCGATGCCGTCAACGCGGATATGCAAAGCCTACTGCACCTACAAGAGAACTTTATTGCGGCGGCCACTTCGGCTGATTACTTCGAGCAAACCGCATAGATGGCAACAGCGCTGTTCTATCAACCCCAGTGCGGTATCGCTGGGGATATGCATTTGGCTGCGCTGATTGATTTAGGCGTCCCTCTCGATTACGTGGAAACAGAACTGGCACGACTGGGTCTTGGCAGCGCATTTTCGCTACGGCTCAGTAATGAGCAAAAAATGGGCATCAGCGGCGTAAACATCCGGGTCATCGCCGAAGATCAGCACGATCATCGGCACCATTCGACTATTCAGCGCATGATTCGTGACGCTGGCTTTAGTCCGAGTATCGAGCGGCGCGCTCTGGACATTTTCCAACTCATCGCGAATGCGGAGGGCAAAATCCATGGTATCGCACCCGACGATGTGCATTTCCATGAAGTTGGCGCGATCGACTCCATCGTTGACATCGTCGCCGCGGCTATATGCATCGACTATCTGCAGCCCCAGGTCATCTTATGCAATCCTGTGGAAGTGGGCAGCGGCTTCGTTGACTGTGCCCACGGCCGCTTTCCTGTACCCGCTCCCGCTACTCAAGAGTTACTGGTAAGTGCACCCTGCACCTATGGCGGTGTAAAGGGCGAATGTACCACTCCTACCGGCGCAGCAATTCTGGCAGCCAGCGTTGACGAATACGTGCCACGGAGCGCCTTTAAGCCGAGCAAAATCGGCTATGGCATCGGCGTCAAAGATTTTGAGATACCCAATGTGCTGCGCGTCGCTCTGGGTGATTACCATGCTGAAGACGAACTGTCCCAGCACGTAAAATTGGAAGCCAACATTGACGATATGAGCCCTGAGGCATTTGAGCCACTTATGAACGCCCTATTTGATGCTGGCGCCGCCGACGTCTATTTAACCCCAATCGTGATGAAGAAAAGCCGCTCAGCCCAGTGCCTGTGCGTATTGTGCGAGAGCGACAAAGCCGAGGCTCTATCCGATCTTATACTCAATCAATCCACGACCATTGGTCTGCGCCAGTTGCCCTTCAGCAAACGCGTATTACCACGACATATGCGCAGTATCGAAACTCAATTCGGCGCCGTCAGAGTCAAAGAGGTTACCCAACCCAACGGTCGACTGCGATGGAAACTCGAACACCAAGATGTATTGGACATCGCTGCCCGTAGAACTGACAGCGACTACCAAGAATTACGAAAAATTATAAATAAAGAGGTTGAGGATTATTACTCAAACTCCTGATTTTTATACCAATTACTATCTAAACTACCGCCCCGCTGGATTTCAATTCCGCGATTGCCGCCGCATCTAGACCAATACTTGCTAACACTTCTTCAGAATGCTCGCCGGGTGCAACAGGCGGCTCCGGCAGCTCGGGTTCTGTTCGTGAAAAGCGCGGCGCTGGTGCGGCCTGCACAATATCTGCCGACGCTACAAAGGTATTCCGCGCCTGGTTATGGGGATGCGCTACTGCCTCGTCAAAATTCAGAATTGGCGCATAGCAGATGTCCGTACCTAACATGATTTCATCCCATTCATCTCGGGTCTTGGTCGCGAGGACTGCGGCTAGTTTTTCACGCAACTTCGGCCAATCGTCGCGACTCATCTGTTTTGCCAGGTCCGGGTCCTGATCGAGGCCAGTTTTTTCCAACAACAATGCATAAAACTGTGGTTCGATAGAGCCAATAGAAACGAAGCGCCCATCCTTGGTTTCATAAGTGCCATAAAAATGTGCTCCACCGTCCAGTAGGTTACTGCCCCTATTCTGGTTCCACACACCCTGCCCCATCAGACCGAAGATTGAGTTCATAAGCAGAGCCGATCCATCGGTCATTGCTGCATCGATCACCTGACCCTTACCTGAGACACCGCGCTCATACAAAGCGGCGACAATGCCGAAGGCCAGTAACATGCCACCACCACCAAAATCACCCACCAGATTAAGCGGCGGGGTTGGACGAGATCCCGGCTCCCCAATGGCATGCAGCACACCAGATAAAGAAATGTAGTTGATGTCGTGGCCCGCAGCATGGGCCATGGTGCCCGTCTGCCCCCAGCCGGTCATTCGCCCGTATACGAGCTTGGGATTACGTTCTAAGCATACATCGGGGCCAAGACCCAGACGCTCGGTTACACCGGGGCGAAAGCCCTCCAGCAACACATCAGCAGTCTCAACGAGCTTTAATACCGTTTCTACGCCTTGAGGATTCTTCAGATCCACAGCGATACTTTTGCGCCCTCGAGCCAATACATCAGCGCTACGCGCTCCACTACCTACCGCGGCAGATCGGTCAACACGAATAATTTCAGCGCCCATGTCCGCCAACATCATGCCGCAGAATGGCCCCGGGCCAATGCCCTGGAGTTCAACAACTCTTAATCCTGTTAATGGTCCCATCTATTTCCCCTCGTCGTGTTTGCTAGACCCGTGTCTATGCGTAAATTACTCACCCATTGTAAGGAGCATTTCTCTGGCAATAAAGACACTACGCTAGAGTGCTTTGCATTCAGCCGAGGCCACCTTAGACTGGGCGCTGGGATACTGGGAGCACAACTACATGGTCGATATCGACGACTTAAAAACGCAATATCTAAACAATGAATTCGATCGCAAAGACTTTATTCTAAGTTCCGACCGATTGGTCATAGCCGCCACAACATCAGGCGAGAAACGTCCTCAGTACGTTGATCCGGATCATCCTGACTTTCAGGCGACACCGGCATTTTTATGCAGCCTAGCCTCCGGCCGGCATCTACCCATCGATTTTCCCGCTCTTGGCGGCGTGCCTATGGACGGCGGCAAGGCGGTAGAGTGCTTCGCACCGGTGCGTCCGGACATCAAACTTACGGGCAAGACTCATCTACATGACATCTATGACAAAAAAGGTCGTTCCGGGCGCATGATTTTTATCGTCGTGCGCTTGGAATTATTCGATGAGAGCGGCGAGCATCTCGCAACAACAGATTCACGTTTAGTCATTCGGGAGAAGTAGCGATGAGCGTTAACACAATTCACGATGTGGAATTTGGTGCCGAACTACCCGTATTTGAACCGGATACCCGCATTGAAAACACTATGGCTTTCGCCAAATCCGTGGGCTGGGGCGGACCGCGCTTTGAAGATCATGAGGGTGCGCGCAAGGAGGGATTTCCAGGTGCATTGGTGCCAGGAATTATGGGCATGGGCTTTTTGACCAGCGCAATTCACAGCTGGGCTCCAAATGGCAATGTTGAGCACATCGACACGGTATTCCGTGCCCCCATGCTCGCAGACACTCCGGCCATTATCAGCGCCGTAGTTACCGACATTGACGAAGAAGAGGGATTGGTCGAATTAGACATGACCGTGAAGAATACCAAGGACGAAACCCGGGTATTCGGCACCGCCAAGGTGCGCTTGCCTATCGAATAAGTTTTAGCCTGGGAGCAAATCGCGCAACGCGACCTCAGTACCGACTTTAACTGCCTGACCTTGCTTAAGGACCGCCATGGCGGTCCAGTGGCTTTCGCTACCCTTGGGCACTCCGACTGCAACTGATTCGTCCCAGAATATCGGGCGTCTGAAGTAGATGTCAGCACTGAAAGCCCGGGGCTGATAACGACGCCACATTTCTGCGGTTAAATAGTGCACCCCCATACCGCCACCAATTAGTGGCGCGCGGAAACCCGCTTGTTCTGCGGCCTCTTGTTCATAATGAATACTATTACCCTCCATGCTGTAGGCCTTAACCCGTTCTGGAGTCAGGGTATATTCATTCAATAGCTGCAGTTCTGCCGGGTCTGCGATCACTGGCTGTGGCCGCTCTCCAGCACCACCTTTGTCCGCCGCATTTAGATCCGGCTTCAACGAGGTACGCACCGCACTGATCACCCGACGGCCTTGTTCGTCTTCGAACCAGACATCGGTGTGTACACGACGACCGCGCGGTACCGCACGTACCTCGAGAATTTCCCCACGCACGTTGAGCGGCTCATCCAACAATGGCGGGCGATGCATCTGTAAGCCCTGCAACATATTTATGTTGCCTTCGGCACTAATGCCGCTGCGTATACCGGCATGGATCGCAATACCAATAAAAAACGCCGGATCAACCTGCTCACCGAATATGCCAGCGTCAATACCGCAAGCTGCCAGCTTTTCAGTCTGGTGCGTTGGTGCCACCGATATTGTATCCGCCAGATATTGGAATCCAGCCTCAGGCTCGACCCAGTGATCAGGTTGCTCGAGCATCTTTTTCTCCTATCTGAACATATGGGTGCCACCACAAACGGTCAAAGCCTGACCGGTGACATAGGCACTCGCATCCGAAGCCACAAAGACGGCAATGCCCTTGAAGTCGTCTGCTTCGCCAAAGCGACGCAAAGGTGTTTGCTCAGTAACACGCTGTGCCGCCTCTGGGTTATCCCACAATGCTTTCGCGAAATCAGTGCGGATCAGTCCGGGGCAAAGCGCATTGACCCGAATGCCCTTAGGTCCCCACTCCATTGCCAGGTTTCGAACCAAGGCGATGTCTGCCATCTTCGAAATATTGTAAGTCCCCAAAGTATCCGACGGACCAAACGCTCCAACACTGGCGGTAATCATAATTGCGCCGCGCCCTTTTTCGAGCATGTCTGGGGCTACCATCTGACACAGCCAATGATTCGAGCGCAAATTAGAATTCATGGTTTTATCGAAGGCTTCGTCCGGAATCTCTGACATGGGCCCGTAAAAGGGATTAACCCCAGCGTTCGCAATTAATGTGTCGATTGGGCCCAAGCGCTCACGGGTTTCGTCGACCAAAGCCTGTAACTGCTCTTTGTAGCCGATGTTACAGGCGATGGCGATGGCGCGTTCCTCACCACAGGCGGCGTTAATCTCGGCAGCCGTCTCTTCGCACTGGTCTAACTTACGACTGGAAATCACTACCTTACTGCCGTGCTCGGCTAATGCCATGGCCATAGATTTACCCATGCCCTTGGATGCACCCGTAATTAAAGCGACCTGCCCAGTCAGATCAAACAGCTGTGTCGTTACGCTCATCAGTAATCCCCCGTTGCTAAAAACCTAGAGCATACCTTTAGTCTGCCGCGGGGTCTTGTGCTGGGGCTATCGAGTTGCACAGACAGACGCCTAGGCGAGCAATGGGGAATTGATAGATTTGTTACGACACCAAATTCCAGCCTCCATCCGGCGCATCTTGGTGAGACTTAAGATGCTCTACCAACGCTCTAGGACGATAACTCCCATCGGCATGCCAACGCGCCTGCACCGAGTGGTGGATCCTCGTTGGCACCGAAACTTGACTGGTCTTGTAACTGATCAATGGCTCTATCGGGCGCGCATATCGTTCGCGAAGGCGATAAAAGGTTCTTCGAGATTCGTGCATCGGCGCCAGCACATCGGCCTTGCCACCAATAGCAGTATGCCGTTGTAGTCCCAAACCAAACTGCGCGGCTTGTTTGGTCATCCATTGCAACGAATTAGCCGCCAACAGCGTACCGGAATCTGGACAAGGGGGGTGACCGCCACCCACATCGCCGTGGCATCCAGCAAACCAAACCTGCTGCACATCCGCCGCTTCTCGCGGTAGCCATAGCGTCGGCTGAAAATCAACGCGCCGCTCGTTAAGCGCCAGGGCCTGACGAGCGACTTGGACATTGGGGCCAAGTTTAGCGTCATAGAATTCATCGCGATTATCAAACAGGCCCAGCACTGAAAGAGGAATCCCCATAGCGCCAACGGTATCCCAAACTCCAACAAACTTTACTGTCCGCGACTTAGGCTGAGCATACTGTCTGCGGAACGCCACCGACGCCTTTCCGGCAGGGGCATAGTCTGGCCAGGCACGTTTGTAATGATCGAATGCGCTATGGATTAAACGCGTATGGGCACGCTTAAGGATTCCGCAGTTGTTAATCAAACCGCATAGCGACCGCACGACATAAGCACCGCGACTGAAGCCGAAGAAAAACAGTTCATCGCCTGGCTCATAGTTCTGCACCACATAACGATAGGCGTCTACGATGCTCCCTTGCACACCATTTCCAGCGAAACCGCTAGACCAAGGGGTTTGGTACCAACCCAAGCCGTCGTCATAAAACGCCTGCTGCGCAATGCCATCTGCGGCACGCGGCTGTATTGCCTGAGCAATCCGCTGCACATTCGTTGGATGGTCTTTGCGTGGATCTTTTTCCGGCCGGTTCCATGTGCCGTCAGCACAAATAACAATCCGCTTTGACATTCTTACCTCCATATAAATAAAACTCCGGAGCTATTCGGCGTTGCCCTACGGTTTTTATGCGGGCTGTTGCACGGGCACAACGACTTGCCGACAAACGGTTACTAATGTCTTACGAGCGCGCCGATGGT
>Ga0163109_10001844_pt1 | contig 16639 bp, 14 predicted proteins | sample CRUFie1St13metaG_FD_108704 | JGI IMG/M metagenome (GOLD analysis project Ga0163109, IMG submission 108704) | Marine microbial communities from the Costa Rica Dome - CRUD Field 142mm St13 metaG | ecosystem: Environmental > Aquatic > Marine > Oceanic > Photic zone | place: Costa Rica: the Eastern... | reverse complement strand
CAAAACAGATCCATAACACGGGTTGTCATTCGACCATCGCTTGTCTCCAAATTTAATTTTTCCTTTGGCTGAATGGTAGTAAGTTGATCGAATCGGAAAAGTTTTTTACGTTCATGAATAGGCAAACCGTCCACAGAGTGTACATATTGTACTTTTGGGTTAGACCTTCTTTTATCGAAGGATGCGTCGGCATGGATCATGGATCCTCGTTTAAGCTTAAATCTCCGCACAAGTTCCTTCGGAACAAATGGGTCATGAGGTGTGGTTTTGCCGCCCCGACTAGGGTCAAGCAAAACACCTGCTTTGTTTTCGACTAGGTCGAGCATGCCCTCAACCTGTTTAGGGTCGGGAGCGCTATCTTGTACTTCGCTCATAAGATGCAAAATGGGTTTGCCTATGAAAAAGGCGTATTGAAGGGGGGAGTCCGAAACTAATGTAATCCCAAAGCCGAACTATTAGAACTTATTCAAAATCTCAGAAGCAATACGTCAACCATGTAAAACGAAAATTTGTAAATGAGGTGGTTCTTTTAAACTTATTAGGTTATAACTAATTTTTGATGAAGTCATACTATTTAACAACTGCAATTGATTATGCTAATGGATCCCCTCATTTGGGGCACGCTTACGAAAAAATATTAGCGGATGTTATCAATAGAACGAAAAAAATGATGGGACAACCTTCACATTTTGTCACCGGTCTCGATGAACATGGGCAAAAAGTCCAACAAGGTGCTGCCAAGGAGGGCATTGAGCCACAAGTTCGCTGTGATCGAATCGCAAATGAATTTCAAAAGATGTTGGTTACTTTGGGAATTGCACATGACGATTATATAAGGACCACCGAAACTCGTCATAAACAGGTCGTTGCAACTTTGCTACAAGACTTATTTGATAGGGGAGAAATCTATCAGGCTGAGTACAGCGGTTTTTACTCGATGAGAGCCGAACAATTTCTTCAGGAGAAAGATAAAGTAGATGGAAAATGGCCAGAAATTTTTGGCGAGGTTACTGAAATTACGGAAAAAAATTATTTTTTTAAGTTGGGAAAATACCAAGAATGGTTGCTCCAGTTTTTACAAGAAAACCCGAATTTTATTCTGCCTGCACATCGCCAGTCTCAAGTCATCGAGTTTCTTAAAGAACCTCTTAACGATCTTTGCATTTCACGACCGAAAGACCGGTTGTCTTGGGGCATTCCTCTTCCATTTAATCAAGAGTATGTAACTTATGTTTGGTTCGATGCGTTGGTAAATTATATAACTGCTGCTGGCTACGGACAGGAAGATTTCACGAAGTTATGGCCAGCGGATCTTCATGTCATTGGCAAAGATATTCTAGCTCCTCCCCATGCAGTCTATTGGCCCATTATGCTCCAGGCTTGCAACATCGATCTTCCTAAGCAGATTTTAGCTCATGGATGGTGGACCAGTTCCGGAGAGAAGATGTCCAAGAGTACAGGTGAAAGCATTAGCCCCCTAGAATTGGTCAAAGATTATGGTGCAGACGCTTTTCGCTTTTTTGTGATGAGGGAAATGAAAGTGGGGCAGGACGCAGAATTTTCTCTTGAAAGATTTGAATCAAGATACCGGGCCGACCTAGGAAATGACTTAGGGAATCTAGTAAGCAGATTGCTACATATGTGCTCAAATTATTTTGATTCTGTGGTCCCAGAGAATTACGACTCTGAACAGCCAGAAATTGAACTTCAAGAAAAGTGGAAGGAAACTCACAAGATTGCATTAAAATTTTTTGAGGAATTTCAATTTAGTTTAGGTTTGGAGCAAGTTTCAGGATTTATACGGGCAATTAATAAATATGCAGATGAAAGAGTGCCCTGGAAACTTGCCAAATCATCCGACGCAGTAGATCAGAAAAACTTACAAAACTGTATCTCCAATATGATTGAAGCCCTTCGTCTTGCCAGTTCATTACTTGTGGCAGTGATGCCGGAAATTCACTCAAAAATAAATGAGAGACTCGGGCTGCCCCCATGTAAATCATGGGAGTGTGACCTTGATTGGGATAATCGTTTAAATGGAAAAACGATTAAAGAAAAAATTATTCTGTTTCCTCGGAAATAGGCGTTTCTTTTTCTTTATCCACCCATTGAATCTCTAAAGAAAGCACACGAGTGTCGTCCGCTTCCAGGATTTTAATGTGTAAACCCGCAAGTTCGAGAATTTCTTGATTTTCGGGAATCCTGCCTAGTTCTTTGGTTACAACCCCACCGACCGTAGCGGTGTCGTCCTCGTCTTCAAAAAGATTAATTTGGTCGGGAAGATCATGAACGGACACAAGTCCGGAAACCTTCCATTTATTTTCGTCAATTTTTTCCACGGCTTTTTCATCCGAATCAAATTCATCCTGAATCTCTCCGACAACTTCTTCTAGAATATCCTCTAGAGTGATTACACCATCAATGCCGCCAAATTGATCTCCAACGAGTGCCATGTGAACCTTTAATTTCATCATTCTTTTGAGGGCAACAGGTAGAGGCTCTTCCCTTGAAAGGCGGGCAGGTGCTTTGGTTATTTTTCGCAAATCAAAATTCTGGCTCGTATCTGAAAGAGCACGAAAGGCATATTTTACATGCACAACCCCGAGGCATTTGTCTAAATCGTTGTCGCAAAGAGGTAATCTTGTGTGACCGCAGGATTTAGCTATTTCAAGGTTGGTCGAATAAGAATCATTTACATCAAGGATTTGAACCTGATTACGGGGAATCATTACGTCATTTACCTTAAGCTGGCTCATTTCAATGGTGTTTCCCATAATTTCGAGAATTTCAGGATCTAAATTTGCTCCCTCGCGACCCACGACTCGAATATGGTCAGCAACTTCACTCTCCTCATCCTGCTCAGTTACCATCTTTTGATTGGATGATTCCATACTTTTTTCCAAGATCAAAATCAAAAGGGATAAGGGTTTGCAGATAAGCCTGATTAGTAGCACAGGAAATAGAGCAATTTTAAGATAAAGCTCTATATTTTGGCTTTGACTGATTTTCTTTGGAAACATCCATGAGGAAATTCTTTCGATGGATAGCGAGGCAACAAAACAAAATGTGAGTGCTCCAAGATGATTTTCATGAGTTTGACCATAATCAGTGAAAAATTTTGAAAACACCAAAAATCCAAACAATATCTGCAGAGAAGAAAGAGTAGATGCTTCCACATGGAAAGGGCGTTCATGATTGGGCAGTTGTAGGCAATCCGAGAATAAGCGGACGATTTGGTTTCCAGAGCTGGGACTGGCAACCAAACCCGAGCGAATTCGGTCAACAAGGGTTCGATAAATACCTAGGGCACCAGCCCAAAAAATAAAAACGAGCCATATCGCCAAAATGTTTGGCAAATGAAAGCTTACAAAAGTCATTTAAGATCAGGTGTTGGAAGAACTTCTTCTAAAGTGGCCAATGCTTTTTCATTCTCTATCTCAGTCCCTATGGAAATACGAAGATAGTTCCCCAGTTCATTAGGCATAGGTCTTGTGATGATGCCTTTTTGCTGTAGTGCCTCAAAAATTTTTCTGCCATTTCCCACATTGACCAGTATGAAGTTTGCATAACTTGGGACATATTCTAAACCTAGTTCTTTCAATCCTTGCTCCAACTGCTTTAGGCCGTTTTCATTTCTTCTTCGACATTGAACTACCCAGTCTTCATCTTCCAAAGCTGCGATTGCAGCAGCTTGAGCTATGGAGTTGGCATTGAAAGGCTGCCTTACTTTTTGAAGTAAAGTTATCATCTCTTTTGACCCGTATCCGTACCCTATTCTTAGCCCAGCTAGTCCGTGGATTTTGGAAAAGGTACGAAGACCTAAGACTTTCTTTCCTGTTTTGAAAAAAGGACGAAGGTCGAGTGGATCTTCAAGGTATTCCGAGTAAGCTTCATCAAGGCAGAGAATCACATGATCAGGCATTGCATCGATAAATGAAGAGATTTCTTCTTTTGTATTGGCTGTACCGGTTGGGTTGTTCGGGCTTGGCAAAAATACAATTTTAGTTTTCGGGGTAATTGCTTCTAGTATAATATTTAAATCGTGCCTGAGGTTTGGCATCTCAACAGCCACGGGTTGTGCACCCATCAGAAGAGCTACCAATTTATAAACAGCAAAAGCGTGCTCACCAAAGATGATTTCATCGGTTTCATTTATAAAAACATGACCTATCAACTCGATGATTTCATTAGACCCGTTGCCGAGAATGAAGTTGTCTGTAGAGAGAGAAAACTTGGAGGCAAGACTTTCCAGTAAAAAAGTTCCACTGCCATCCGGATACAAATGAACTTTTTTAAGGGCATCCATGGCTTTTTCCAAAGCTTTAGGTGATGCACCCCAAGGGTTTTCATTGGAGGCAAGTTTGACGATTTCGGGCTCGGCTATGCCAAATTGCTCTGCAACTTTTTCTACAGGTTTGCCAGGAATGTAAACAGGTTGATCGAGGATGCGAGGGTTCGCAAGTTGCTTTAAATTCATTTAATAAAAGAAAGCTAACTTTATGCTGTTAATACTTCAAGGAAAAGCTTTGTGGAGAATTCGCGTATTGTGAGATCAAAACACTTTAGTATGGTGGGATTTTGTGAAAGTTGCACTTTTTGGAGCTTCAGGACTATTGGGCTGGTCCATTTATCAAGAATTGAACCGAAGAGGGTTTAATAGCTTTCACTATTGCCAACAACCATTTGGGCATGGTCCAACATCTTTATTTAGAGGGTTGGATTTACTGGATGAAGTGAGGCTTACCCGTGAGTTGCTCGATGAATGGCCTGACGCTATCATTAATTGTGCCGCTGTATCGTCACCTGATTTAGTTAACAAAAACCCCACAGGTGCGGCAGAGCTAAATGTGAATGTTGCCCGGAGGCTAGGTGAAATATCTTCTCACCTAGGTGCTCGATTTATACATATTTCGAGTGACATGGTTTTTGAGGGCCGTGAGGAGCCTTACCGCTCCACTGATATGCCGAAACCGCTTAGTGAATATGGGAGTCAAAAACTAGAGTCAGAAAAACAAGTCCTCTCTGCAATCGATGAAAATGTAGTGGTTTTAAGACTCACATTGATTAATGGCAACAGTCCGCGAGCGAACCGTAGCCCGCATGAAAGAATCTTTGAATCTATTCAAAAAGGCCAGCCCCTTACTCTTTTTGATGACGAATACAGACAACCTTGTTCTGCCGATAATGTAGCAGCTGTGGTGGTGGAATTACTTGAAAGACCAAATCTGAACGGATTGTTTCACTGGGCAGGAAGTGAAGTTATATCGCGTTTTGAATTAGGCAGGCGGACCCTTGAGAGGTTTGGTTTTTCTGAAAATTTAATAAAAAGAGGCTCAATCAACGGATCCTTTGAGCGGGTTGGGCACCGTCCAGAAAAACTTACTTTTGAGCTATCACCATTAGTTGGTAAAATTAAGACAAAGCCCGAGAACATCAATCAACAACTCGAAGGATTGAAAATCCCGGATAAACTATATGAGTGGTATAGAGAAACTGCAGAAGATCCAACCAAGTATGTCTTGCGTTTATAAAAGTTATGTTAATTTACCCTAATGCCAAAGAAAGTGGACTAATCAATATGGCAAAAGATTGGTTACTTTTTGAAAAAGCAGATCTTCCTTCCTTCCGTCATTATCATTGGTCGTCCAAGGAAACAAGTTTTGGGTATGGCCAAGATTGGAAATGGGTTGAAAAAATTACTAATAAGTCGGTAGAAAAATTAATTCGTAGGCCGACAGGCGGTGGAATCGTAAAGCATGGGGATGATTGGACTTATTGCTTGGTTATTCCTGGGGTTCATCATGCATTCAGCATGCCGCCGCTTGATTTGTATAAGCAAGTGCACCTTTGTATATCATCAGCATTGGCAAAACAGGATTTAGTGACGACCTTGCAACCCTGTCCCAAGGAAAAAGGGAAAATTATTCCCGGCGATTGCTTTGAGGAGCCCGTAGGGTGGGATCTAATGAGTTTTGATTCTTCAAAAAAGATAGCCGGTGCTGCAATGAAGAGATCCCGAAAGGGAGTCTTGCTCCAGGGAACAATTATCATGGATAAGTCATGGACACTCAGCAGAAAAAAATTTCAAGAAAGCCTAATTCATTACATCTCAGAGATGCTTAATGAGAAAATTGACCATGTGAATTGGCCAAATAATGTTTCATCCGATATTGATAAGTTGCAAAATCAATTTGCCACTCTCGAGTGGAAGAAAAATAGAATTCGGAACTAAGACTCTTTCCGTAATGTCATTACCGACTCAATGTGACGAGTTTGGGGAAATAGATCGAAAGGCTGAATATCTAAGATAGAATACCCTCCATCCATTAAAATTTTTGCATCCCGTGCCTGAGTGGCTGGATCGCAGGAAATATAGACAATGTAGTTTGGACTGAATGCCAAAGCTTGGGATAGAAAGTTTTGATCACAGCCCTTTCTTGGTGGGTCAACCAAAAGGGTACAAGGTCGGAAAGTTGAATCAATTGTATCAAAAATGGAAGATGCGTCTCCTAGAATAAATTCCGTGTTAGTTATCCTATTGAGTTCCGCATTTGCTTGTGCACCAAGAAATCCTTCCCTGCTAATTTCTATCCCGATTACTTTTTTGAAATAAGATGCGGCAGAAATACCAAACAGTCCGCTTCCGCAATAGGCATCAATTAAAAAAGATGATTCTTGTGGTTGTGACTGTTGAATAACATAATTTACTAAGTCGGTAAGTATAAATGGATTATTCTGAAAAAACTCTCCTGCCCGGAATTGAAAAGTTAAGTTACCAACTCTTTCCTGTACAAATTCATTAGGATCGGTAGATATGCTTTTGTTTGTATCCCGAAAGAGTAGGGTACCCCCCTTTTTAAGTCCGTGCAGACTGCCTTGAAGACGTTGCTTCGCCGGAAGCATAGCTTCATTAATTGCAGGAGTCGCTATTGGGCATTGATCAACATCGACGAGTACCCTTCTGGTTCCTTGTTTTAAAAACCCGACTTTAAAAGAGTGGGCGGGATGAGGTTTTTCAAAATGAGGAGTAAGCTTTGAGCGGTAACCATATTTTTGTGGAGAGGGGATGGGCTGGTTAACTTTAAATTCAATACCACCGATTCGAGCAAACGAATCCTCGACCTGTTTCTGTTTCCATTCTAATTGAGCTGCATACTCCATATGCTGGTACTGACAGCCCCCGCATTCACCAAAAAGATCGCATGATGGTTCGACCCGATTTGACGATGCTTTGACGACCGAGATACAGTCAGCCGATGAATAATTTTTATGATTACGGTAAATGCGGGCTTTGATTCTTTCACCCGGTAGGACATAGGGTACTTGCACAACCCACCCATTATCTCTTCCTATACCCAGTCCTAAATTAGTTATGGATTCTATTTCTAAATCAAGTAGGTGATGATAGGGGTAGGGGTGAGGAGTAAATCCTTTCGGGGTATTATTCATTATGTTTTCTCTTAACGAGCTCGCTATCTTCAAGCAAAGCCGTTTTTTTAAATATGTGCAGACAAGAATAGAAAGCACTTCGAATTCAAAGATTAAGCATTTGGTTCGTATGAGAAAATCGAGTCACTATCGAAAAGAGGTGGGGTCATTTCTTTTGGAGGGGAAAAGGGAGATTGGTGCCCTACTAGCAGGAGGGCACTCATTGGAAGAACTTTACTTTCTAGGAAATTCCCAGGACGAAGAGCTAAAGAACTTTATATCAAGTATAACCGAAAAAGGTATCCCTAGTCTTGAAGTTGCTGAAGGACCAATGAGAAAAATCTCTTATCGAGGCGAAGCAAGCAAAGTAATCGGAGTTGCCAAAACTTGGGATTTGAATCTTAGAATTCTAAGAAATGAGAGTTTAGATGCAGTTCTTATATTGGATGAAATTGAAAAACCTGGGAACTTAGGTGCTATACTCAGAACAGCAGAAGCTATGGGAGTTAAGGCAGTTTTATTATCCGATACGAGTGTAGATTTTTTTAATCCAAATGTAATAAGATCCTCCATGGGCTTATTTGCTACTCAACCAGTATTTTGTGGAACCAAAAAAGAGATTCTGGAATGGGCCCGTAAAGCAGAACTTTTGGTTGTTGGTACTAGTTCGAATGCGAAACAAACGATTTATGAGTATGATTTTCAATCGAGAACTGCGCTTCTAATGGGAAGCGAAAGTACGGGACTGGGTCAGTTTTGGGAAAAGAATGTTGATGCGATGGTTTCGATTCCTATGAAGGGTCATGGAAGTTCATTAAACCTCAATTGTGCAACTGCCGGAATACTCATGGAAATTAATCGAAGAAAATTTAATTCAAAGACTTAAGCCAGGGTATAGTTTTGTCTAAAGCTTCTTTCATGGAAAGTATGGGCTCATATCCAAAATCCCTTTTTGCTGCTTCGGTTGAGAACCAATGGTCGTGTGCTAATTGGCAGGCAACAAAGCGACTCATTGGCAAATCAGACTTAATGGGAAGCACTTTCCATAAAAATTCAGCAAATGCTCCAACCATGTAAGCTTTTGGGAAACTAAGATTATTTTTAACTGCATCAAGACCTACGGTTTTAAAAATAGAATTTAGCCAGTTCCATAAAACAACTGGCTCGTTTTGGGAAATGAAATATGCCCGCCCACCGATTGGTTTTCCACTAATGAGTGCGTCCAAAGCCAAGATATGGGCATGTACTACATTGTCGATATGAGTCAAATCGACTTTGTTTAAACCATTACCAACTATTTTGAGATTCCCCATCCTATGCCGGTTAATTACTTTTGGTAAAAGGTGTGGATCATTCTCTCCCCAAATTAAGTGTGGTCGTAAAGCAACTGTGACAAAATCATCTCGATTGGATGAAAGAACTTTTTTTTCTGCAATTGATTTAGTGTATGAATATGGGGATATTCGAGAAGAGATGTAAGGCATATCTTCTTTTCCATTCCTAATTGCCCTACCTGAGAATACTACACTTGGGGAACTTGTATGGATAAAATATTTTACATCATTTGCTTTTGAAGCCTGCAAAAGGTTCATAGTGCCAATAAAATTCGCTGAGTAATAATCACCGAAATTTCCATCAACTCCTGCTTTTGCTGCAGTGTGAATAATGCAATCTACACCTTCAAAAATTTTAGTATCATTAATTTTTTGGGATAGATCTAAATTATGGTGTCTAATTTTAGTATCGAAACATCCTGTATTTGATCGGCTCAATGTTTCAACATTATGACCAAGTTCGAAAAGTTTTTGACTAATTTTCTTACCAACGAATCCGCGTCCTCCTGTCACTAGGATTTTCATTCAAGCAAACCAAGTCGTTGATTTTTGAGAACTCGTTTTGTCCATTTTTTGGATAGGGATAACCTGTGAATCTTCGCATTGTGTCTAGCGTCAACAGGAAGTTTTTTTTCAATAAACACTCTCCTCATACCGTATTTCCCAAAATTTTTTCTGAGCAACGAATAAATCTCGTGATAAAGTTTTCGATTTGTAATCTGGCTCGACGCCTCAACCACTAAGGATGGTTCCTTGATCTTTCCCACTCCTATGCCAATCAAGGCACATCTGTTTACTCCATCGATATTATTAAACATGTGTTCGCACCTCTCAGTTTCAAGCGGTCCAGATTCTGTTTGGATACACTCAGCTTTTCTGCCAAGGAAACGTAGATTATGGTCTTCATCCCAGTAGCCTAAGTCTCCCATTCTATGGTAAACATTGGAGTTGAATGTAAATCTTGCGTCCCTTGTTGCGCCGGGCATTTGATCATACCCATCGGTCACTGTATCCCCTGAAACGCAAATCTCACCTGTTTCTAATTGGTTATTTATTGGAATAATTATGTCTTCGTTTTCATTTGGAATAGGAGAGTTTCTGACTGGCATGAGTTGAATAGAAACATCTTGAACGGGCTTACCCAGGCATGAACCTTCACCTTCTATTATAGACCTACTAAGATTAGTAATCTCATGATGATTGGAGTAACTAACAGGAAGAGCCTCCGTCGCCCCATATGGAATGAATACATCGCCTTGAGGAAGTCGACTTGCTAAATTACAAACTAGATTTGGTGAGGCTGGTGCCCCGGCTAGCATAATACGCTTAATGCTTCCCAGGCTCACATTGTTTGTTTTACAGTGATCATTGATTTTTTTCCCTATGACTGGTGAACAAAAGGCTGATGATACCCGATACTTAACAATTGTTTGCACAAGTTTCTCAGCATCTGCTTTGGCAGGCTTTGTAGGGTTCATTTCTGGTATTACTGAAGTAACACCCAGAGCAGGGTTAAATAACGAGAATACAGGTAAAGTGACAAGATCGAGTTCACCTTTTTTTATCCCGAACTCTTCACTTAAAACACGAATCTGGGCATTAAAGTTTTTGTGAAGATAGCGAACACCCTTGGGTGGACCCGTTGATCCGGATGTAAAAACTATTGCAGCGAGGTCATCATCTTGCACATCACATATACGAGTAAAAACTCCATCGTAAGAACTTTGAATATGATTTAAAAAGTCTTTAGTGACTACTATTTTTAGTTGCAGTGCGGAAAATGATTTTTTGAAAAATGATGATATCCAGATCGAAAAATTTATTCCAATAAGATTTGTAGCTTTGGATTTTTTTATGCATTTAAGTAGCGATCTGATACCCATGCCCGGATCCATAATTATTGGTATGGCACCCATATATAAAAGTGCAAAGCAGCATACTATTAATTCGTAACCGGGCCTTACCATTAGGAGCGTTCGATCTTTTTTCTGTACTCCCTTTTTTTTGAAATATGAACTGCAATAAATTACATCCTTGTGCAACTCCTCAAATGATTTTTTGAGATGCGGTTTAGTATCAGAAATGATTGCTACTTCACTAGGAAATTCTTTTGCATTATTCTCAAGGTGTTTTGATAAATTTCCAGAGAATATTTTTTCGACCATTTCCTTTATTAACTTCTCTCAGCAAGCCATCTTTCAGCTTCAATTGCAGCTTGGCAACCCATTCCAGCAGCAGTGATAGCCTGTCTGTATATGTGATCTGCACAGTCACCAGCCACATAAACACCTGGAATATTAGTCAGAACACCACTGCCTGTTTTTGGAACTAGATATCCGTTTTCATCTAGTTCTAATATATTTTCAAAGCATTTTGTATTGGGGACATGGCCGATAGCTATAAAAACACCTTTGCAGAAGACTTCTGATATTTCTCCATTCTTTATGTTCGAAACTTGAACACTCTTTACTTTTCCCTCTTCATCGGGAATTATCATATCAGGTTTTGTATCCCACAATACTTTTATCTTGGGGTGATCTAGCACTCGTTCTGCCATAATCTTTGAAGCTCGAAATTGGTTACGTCTGTGCAAAACTGTTACGCTTGAACAAAACCTCGTCAAAAATAATGCTTCTTCACAAGCCGAGTCTCCTCCTCCAACTACCACAACATCCATGTTTCGGTAAAATGCACCATCACAGGTTGCACATGTAGTAACCCCTTTGCCACCGTACATCTCTTGCTCACCGGGTACTCCAAGAAGTCTTGGGGCTGCACCTGTTGCAATGATTACAGCTTTTGTTTCAATTACTTTATCGCCTGCGCGGAGTACTTTCTTGTCTTCTTCTAATACAACTGAATCCACAAATGAATTTTGAATTCTTGCCCCAAATTTAAGAGCTTGTTTACGCAAACTATCCATTAGCATAAATCCATCAATACCATCTGGAAACCCTGGGAAGTTCTCTACTTCAGAAGTAGTGGTCAATTGACCGCCAGGTTGCTTTCCTTCGAGTATAAGAGGATTAAGGTTAGCTCTAGCAGCATAAATACCAGCGGTAAAGCCGGCACAACCAGTGCCTATGATAATAATATTTTCCATGAATTATTCAGATTCAATTTAGGTGATTAGTGGTAGCATAATTGATTTAAATTTTTAGAATGTCGAGATGTCTTTAATTGATAGTCACTGTCACCTAAAAACTTTTGTTCAAAAACACACTTTGGACAGTGTATTGTCTCGGGCAAAAAATGCTGACGTAGAAAAATTTATTACTGTGGGAACTAGTATTCAAGACTGGGACTGCTATCAATCCTTAGCACAAAATAACGCTGATATCTTTTACTCCGTTGGCTTGCATCCTTGCTATGTTGCAAGCGATTGGGTTGTTGATGTTGAAAAAATTCAGTATTACTGGGAAAGTCACTGTAAACCTGTTGCCTTGGGAGAAATTGGACTTGATTACTTTCACTTACCCAAGGATAAAAGATTATCTGCAGAACATGTGCATCATCAGCAACAATGCTTTTCTTGGCAGTTAGACCTTGCCAAATTATTAAATTGTCCTGTCATCATTCATTCAAGAAATTCTTTTGAAGATTGCGTTAATCTCATTGATCAAAGTGGACTAGAGTGGGAAAGAGTTGTTTTCCATTGTTTTTCTGAAGGCGAACCTCAAATGAAGGAAATATCTAACCGGGGAGGCCGAGCTTCTTTTACAGGAAATATAACTTATGCTGGAAATGATCATATTCTTGAAGCTCTCAAAAATCAGGGAGTTGAGAAACTAATGCTCGAGACAGATAGTCCATATTTATGTCCAGAGCCCAATAAAAAATCTAAGAACGAACCTTTTAGGGTGAAGGATATCCTCGAATTCATCAGGACTTCTTCTGGATATGATTTGGCAGAGTTTGAGGATATTATTTCGAATAACACCCAAGAATTTTTTGGATTGAATTGAAGATTCAAGCTTGTAGTAGTTGGGATTTACTTTATTTTACAAATTCTTCTAAAAATTAACTAAACACTTTATTTAGTTTCATAAAAATGAGTGAACAAATCGATAACCTAGAGGAAAATCCCCTTGAAGATTCAGAAGACTCACGTTCGCCCAAAGACAAAGAACGCGAATCCAGGTCATCTGTAAGAAAAGAACTACGAGAGCAAAGGCAACTACTCCGTGAACTGAGGAAAAGATTAAAAAGCGGAGAAAATTTGACTGATGATATTGAAGCCTGCAAAGGTCAAATTGACTTACTTTACAAAGAACTACAATCAATCGAAGAAGGAGGTCACACAACATTTCTGGAAGCAAAAGATGCTATTGCTCCCAAAATGAATTACGCAGAAAAAAAAGAGCACCTGAAAGACGAGATTAAGCATATTAAAAAAGAAATCCTTGTGTTGGAAGAATCTCTTTATCAGCCAAATTTGTCAGACCAGGAAAGGGACGAAATCATTGCAGAAATTTCAAGGTTAAAGAAGGACCAGGAGGATTTTTCTGAGGAGATGAATGCTTTACTTCAATTCAATCATACACGTTTTGTTGAAGCTAGAGAAGAAACAAGAGGTCAGATGGAACGTGCTGAAAAAGAACTTAGTCTTCAAACGCAACTTTCAAAACTCCAGCAGGAACTAGCAGAAGCCAATAATAATTCAGATTTAAACAGGGCAAACGAATTGATTTCTGCAATATCTGAACTACAGGCAGAGATCAAAGATTTTGACCGTCCTGATGAAGACGCTTTTCTGGAGAAATTTGATGGGGATACCCAAGATCCATTTCTTGAAAGATAACATTAACAAATTTATATATTCTTTTTTTCATTAGAATATATGGTTACTTTTGCTTCGTGGTGGCTTAGCAAATATTTGGCACGCTTTATTGCTTTGGCCGTCGAAAGCGTAGGGTTTGATCGTGTGTGAGGAAATATATTTTTTCGGTTTATGCGCCCCATTACCCCGGAATTTTTGAGGATTCTTATAGCATCCTTTCTTACTTCACAGAGTAAGACATGACATTTTTTCTCTTGGTAATATTCCAACAATTCTTCTAGTGCTAAAACAGAAGTGGCGTCCAAATGGTGGGCATTGAGTAGCTTAAGAACAAGGACCTTAATATTCCTATTTTCGCCAACCCGTCTTATCTGCTCATAAAATAAATCAGCAGCAGCGAAAAAGAGTTCCCCCTCTACATGTACGATTGAAACCTCTGGTTGAGAAAATTTAGTTTTATTTGGAATGTAGGTAAGTTCGCCGTTTTCATTATAACCATGTTCAGTCATTTCCGGTTCAGCAACTTTCTTGAGAAATAAGAAAACCGAGGTGAGGACACCAACAAATATTGCGAATTGTAGTGAAAAGATTAAACCAACTGTGAAAGTAACAACAAAAGTTAATGCATCTGAGCGTGAGGACTTGATTGCCGTAACTAATTGATTTTTCTTAATCAGAGAAAACCCAATGATAACGACAAGAGTTGAAAGAACAGATATAGGTATCCATTTCACAGCATTTCCTAGGTACATATAACCAATCAAAACCAAAAATCCCGTAAAAATATTTGAGGTACCTGATTTTGCACCCGAATTTACATTTAGAGTTGATCGAGTTAGGGAACCCGATGCAGGCATACCAGAAAAAAAAGCACAGCCTAAGTTTGCAATGCCGAAAGACAGAGACTCTCTATCACTTTGAATCCTCTTACCATTTCTGGAGGCAAGCGATTTTCCAATTGAGAGACCTTCGATCAAGCATAGCAATGCAATGGCGAAAGAGGATTGTAAAATTATTTCCCAATGCTCAATAAACAGGTTGAAGCTTGGTAAAGATAAGGGGAGTAAGTTTGCCTGAAAGGATTCAAGGCAGAACACTTGAAAGTTTTGATAAATTAGAATTTGACCGGCCAAAGTCCCCAAAACCAAACTTATTGCAACATTGGGAAGGCTATTAAAATTTCTTTTTAAAAGGTAAAAGCATAAAAGAGTAAAACCACTTAAAAAAATGGAAGAGGGCGTATGGGAAGAAAAACTATCTAAAATATAAAATATAGATTGGAAAAAATTTGTTCCAAGCGGAAGATCTTTCTGGAGTCCAAAAACAGTGTCCATTTGATTAATAATGATCAAGAATGAAGCAGCTGTAATGTAGCCCGTTATTACGGTCCTCGATATGAATTTTATAAGAAATGAAATACGAAAAAGACCCGCAAGAACTAGCCAGATACCTGTGCAAACTAGGATGCTTGGAAGTACTAATAGGGCATTTTGCGAAAGTTCTCCATTTGCTGATACCATCTTTATTTGAAGAAAGACACCTAGTAGAAGTACTGCAGTTGCATTAGTTGGACCAAGTGTTATGAATCTTCCGCCACCGACTATGCCCCCGATAAAAGCAGCAACTCCAGAAGCAAGCAGGCCAAAGTGTAGTGGCAATCCGGCAATCAGTGCATATGCCATACCTTGGGGTATTGCTAATAAGGCAACATTTAAGCCTGCCTTAGCATCTTGATAGAAGTATGTAGGCTTTAACATCTTTCGGTGCACTAAATCATGTATGAAAAATTTATTCAGCAAGGAAAGTTATTAAACTTTGAGATTCATTCCAAAACTTTAGCTTTTCGTAGTATTCCGATTTCAGTTTTACTAAGGAATTATTAACCTTTTTAAATAATGAAATTTCAGCAATTTTCGGATTTTCAGAAGATGCAACCGCAGAATCCTCAATGTTTTTCAACTTTAGATCATTCAACTTATTTTTTTTGAATTCAATATCTTGGGCAAGTTCATCGATAGCATTTTCATATTCATTAAGCAGGAGTGATGAAAGTTTACTTTTATTTGAGCGCATTTGTTCAGCCGTGGAGGACTGAGGATTGTTTTTTAAAACTCTCGTCAACTGTTGTATTAAAAGAATATACTCTTCGATTTTACCATAATCTCTAAGAAAATCATTATCCAAAAAACTCTCTTTCTGTTCTGAATAATTGAAAGAGTTAATTTCTATGTAAATTTTTTGTAAATCGTCCAATTCCTTTTCCAAAACTTTAATCTCAGATGATATAGTAATTTTAGCAAAAGAATCGTTACTATTTTCTTTAAGTTTGTTAATTCTTGAAATTAATTCATTCGATTTATTTTCCAATAGAATGATTTTTTGTCTCTGTGATTTCATCTCTGGAATTGAAAGAATTGAACTTTCAGAATTTTCGTAGAAACTTGTAATTGCTTTTAGTACAGCAATTTGAAGTATCTTTGCCGTCCTTTTCGTTTTACCTTTAATTATAATCAAATGTGCATTATTATTTTCAGATTCGTACTTCGTGTAAAACAAAGTAGATAAAAAATTTGTTGAGTTGAATTCTTTAGAGGCAAAGTCATTTTGAGATAAAATTTCTTCCTTAGCCTGAATACTACGATTGAGGAATTCGTTTAAAAAAAAAGTAAACTTTTTACTATTTATAATTTTATCGTTGAGGGTTTGAAGTAAACCAAGATTCTTGCCGTAATTGATTTTGATTTTTTCCGTTTCCCAAGTGTTGCTTTGAGTATTTTCATTGAATGGCAATTCTTCATCATTTTTGGAAACTTTTTTTTCAACTATTTTGGTCACCAGTTTAAATTCCGCGTTGATTTCATTACGGAATGTTAAATAGTAAAAAACTATCAAAGATAATGAAATCGCAACTATGCAGATAATCGGATGTACACGCACGGGGTATTACTCAGGGTTTCTTTACATTCATTGCTCTGCTAAATTCCTTAATATCTAAATCATATTTTATGTAAAGTGAGATGAATTCAGTATCTATCGAGTATTCTCAGTTGCTAACATCAATCCAAAAGTCTTTGTATGCCTTTATCTTGTCTCTGTT
>Ga0163109_10001841_pt1 | contig 16646 bp, 14 predicted proteins | sample CRUFie1St13metaG_FD_108704 | JGI IMG/M metagenome (GOLD analysis project Ga0163109, IMG submission 108704) | Marine microbial communities from the Costa Rica Dome - CRUD Field 142mm St13 metaG | ecosystem: Environmental > Aquatic > Marine > Oceanic > Photic zone | place: Costa Rica: the Eastern... | reverse complement strand
TTTTTTAAAAAAAGTAGTTTCATCAGAAAAGAAAAATTTGAACGATGAAATATTAAAACTTATTGTTAGAATATCCGAGGGATCTGTAAGAGACTCTTTATCTTTACTCGACAGAATTTTACTTAGTGCTGATGAAGATGGTGATAAGTTAGATTTAAAATCAGCACAAGAAATATTTGGTTATTTTGATAAAAGTTACCTTTTAGATATTATTTATGAGTTATTAAAGGGCAATGAAGAAAAGGTTTTAGAATTATACAAAAATGTTTATAACCAAGGCATAGATCCAAAAATATTTATAAACAATTTTCTTGAAATACTTTACTGCTTAAAAAATTACAAAAATATAAACAATCTTAATTCATCTCTAGATTTTTCAGACACCGATATAAAAAGAATCGAAGATTTGGCAAATAAAGTCGATAATAAGACAATAATATTATTTTGGGAGTTTTCTTTAAATATACTTAGTGAAATCAACTTAGTCTCAAATCAACACTTAGCCGTAGAAATGTTTTTAATTAGATTAATGTACTTAAAAAAATCTGATCCTAAAGAAATCAAACCTTTTAGTATTTTAAACGATGAAAATAATAATAAAAAAACTCAATTAATTGATAAAAATTATAAAAATAAATTAGATAAAAATGACAATGAAAACAAAACAATAAATCAAATTAAAGTTTCTTCACAAGAAAAACAAAAAAAAGAAATAGACGATCAAAAATTATCAAATAAAACAAATATAAATTCATTTTCTGATTTGATATTAATGTGTACTTCAAAAAAAGAAATCAAGTTAAAATACGAATTAGAAAATAATGTAAACCTGGTTAGCTTTAAAAATAAAAATATTGAAATTTCTTTTAACGAAAACCTTGATAATAATTTTATAAAAAATCTAACTTCAAAATTATTAGATTGGACCGGAGATAGGTGGATTATTACTTTGTCTAAAAAGGTAGTCTCAAAAACAATCAAAGAGATAAAAAAAATTAATGAAAATAATGATTTAGAGGAATTAAGAAACTCCGACAGATACAAAAAAGCAATAAGTTTATTTCCAGATCTTGAAATTGTTGATGTTAAAAATTTAAAGAATAAAAATAATGAGTGATTTTAATAAAATTTTAGAGAAAGCAAAAGAAATAGAATTAAAAGTTAGAGAAAGCCAAGAAAAAATAAAAAATATTAAAGCAGAGGGTTCTTCTGGCGGTGGTGATGTAAAAATAGTTTTGAATGGCGACGGAGAAATTGAAAGTTTAAATATATCTAATAAAATTTTTAATGAGCAAAAATCTTTATTAGAAGATCTAATAATTGCAGCTCACAATAATGCAAAAAATAATTTAAAAACTAAAACCTCAGACGAACTTTCTAAAGTCACCGGTGGGTTTGGAATACCTGGCTTCAAATGGCCTTTGTAAATTATGATGGAATTAAAAGAAATTGACGAACTAATAAAGGCGGTATCAAAATTTCCAGGTTTGGGGCCTAAGTCTGCAAAAAGGATAATTCTAAAACTTATAAATAATAAAGATGAAATTATGAAACCCACAATAAATGCTTTAGCAAATGTATATAAAAATATTTCAAGGTGTAATTATTGTGGCACATTAAAATCTTTAAAAGAGGAATGTAAAGAATGTAGTAATTTACAAAAAAAATTTTCTAAAATATGTGTGGTTGAAAATATTGCAGACCAGTGGAGCATAGAAAGTACAAATATTTTTAGTGGCTATTTCCACATTTTAGGAGGGACTATTTCTGGAACAATCGATAAAAGTCAAAGAGTACTTATCGATTCACTTAAGGAAAGAGTAAAAAATCAAAAAATAGAGGAAGTTATTGTTGCTACAAGTGCAACAGTCGAGGGACAAACTACAGCGTTTTATATTGAGGAAACTCTTAAAAATACTAAGGTTAAAATTTCTAAATTAGCTCAAGGTCTTCCAGTAGGAGGAGAAATCGAAAATTTAGATGATGGGACATTATTTTCGGCTTTTAAAAATAGAACCCAAATTTAATTTTTTTTTAAATATCTGTTAGCGTGTAATAATGGTTCTGTATAACCTGATGGTTGATCTTTTCCTTTAAGAACTAAATCACATGCTGTCTTAAAAGCTATTGATTTATCAAAATTAGGTGACATTTTTTCATATCTCTGATCGTTTTTATTTTGATCATCAACTATATTTGCCATTTTTTTCATTGTCTCTAAAACTTGAACATTAGTACATATTTTGTGATGAAGCCAATTTGCAATATGTTGTGACGAGATTCTTAAAGTTGCCCTATCCTCCATTAAACCAATATTATTTATATCAGGAACTTTTGAGCAACCTATACCACTGTTGATCCATCTAACAACGTAACCTAAAATTCCTTGACAATTATTTTCTAATTCATTCCTTATTTCATCCAAATTCCAAACTGGTTTAGATATAATAGGAATGGATAATAATTTATCTAAATCAAATTTTAATTTTTTTCTTATTTTTTTGTGAATATTAAAGACGTTTACTTTGTGATAATGCATAGCGTGAAGAGTTGCAGCAGTTGGAGAAGGTGTCCAAGCACAATTTGCTCCAGATTTTGGATGTGCAATTTTTTGATTTAACATATCCTGCATTTTGTCTGGTGCAGCCCACATTCCTTTTCCAATTTGAGCTTTTCCAGAAAATCCACATTCTAATCCAATTTTTACGTTATTATTTTCATATGCTTTTATCCAATTGGAATTTTTCATATCACCTTTTTTCATCATTGGGCCTGCCTCCATTGATGTGTGCATTTCATCTCCAGTTCTATCCAAAAAACCAGTATTAATAAAAACTACTCTTTTTTTAACTTTTTCTATGCATTGTTTCAAATTTGAACTGGTTCTTCTTTCCTCGTCCATTATTCCAATTTTTATAGTATTTTGTTTGAGTCTTAAAACCTCCTCAACTTTTGAAAAAATTTCATCTGCAAAAGAAACCTCTTCTGGACCGTGCATTTTTGGTTTAACTATATAAATAGAGCCAGACTTTGAATTTTTTTTGCTACTTAAGTCATGAAGACAAGCAGCTGAAGTAATAAATGCGTCTAAGATACCCTCTGGAACTTGTGTTTTATCTGAAAAAAGAATAGCAGGAGTTTTCATTAGATGACCCACATTTCTATTTAGAAGCAAAGCTCTACCACGTAACTTAATATTTTTTCCACTAGAAGAAATATAATTTCTATCTGAATTTAAAAATCTTACATATTTTTTTCCTAATTTTTCAAATTTTACCTTTAAATCTCCTTTCATTAACCCTAACCAATTTCTGTAACCCAAAACTTTATCTTCAGCATCAACTGCTGCCACGCTATCTTCATGATCTATAATTGTGGATACGGCCGACTCTATAACTAAATCACTAAGACCTATAGGATCATTGTTAGCACTAAAAGCGTAAGGATTTATTATCAGTTCAACATGGAGATTATTATTTACTAAAAGGACACCTTTCAACTTTCTATTATCTGATCTATATCCCTTATATTGTTTAATATTTTTAAGCCTTACAACTTTGTTATTATTTTTCATAATAAGCTTATGTTTAACTATTTTTAAATCATTAATTTTTTTCCACGAGTCATTTTTAAGCGGAAAAATTTCATCTAAAAAATCTCTACAATATCTAATTACTTTTCCACCTCGTATAGGATTATATCTATTCTCTAATTTTACCGAACCTATAGCATCAGTCCCATAAAGAGCGTCGTATAAACTACCCCATCTAGCGTTGGCTGCATTTAAAGCATATCTAGCATTAGATATAGGAACCACTAACTGAGGCCCAGGAATTTTTGCGATCTCATCGTCAACATTTCTAGTTTGTATCTTAAAATTAGTGGTTTTCTTTTTTAAGTAACCAATTTCTAGAAGAAATTTTTTATACTTATTGAAATTAAATTTTTTGTCTTTGTTGTTTATGTGCCAGCGATTTATTGAATTTTGTATATTTGTTCTTGTTTGTAATAATTTTTCATTTTTAATTCTTAATTGATATAGTGATCTGTCTAAACCATACCAAAACTGTTTAGGTTTAATTTTTGTTTTCTTCAGTAGCTCCTTATTAACAAAATTATACAAAATTTTACTTACAAACAGTTTTCTAACCGACTTATATTGATTTAGGTTTTTACTCATGGTTATATAGTATTTTATTTAAATCTATATTTACAAGGATTATTTATGTTAATATTATCGCAATCATTATATTGCATTTTTTTAAATATAATGAATATTATTGTACATGAAAAGCTATTTAAATTTTGAAAACGAAATAAAGAATATAGAAGCAGAAATTGATAAATTAAAAGATCCATACAACAATGAAGGCATATCTTCTGTTAATACTGATAGAATTGACAAATTGCAATCAGATTTAGACAAAAAATTAAAATATATTTACTCTAATCTTGATCCTTGGCAAACAACTTTAGTTGCTAGACACGAGGAGAGGCCAAAATCAAAATTTTTTATTGATAATCTTTTTGAGAACTTTTTCCCTTTATCTGGAGACCGATTATTTGGAGAGGACAAGTCATCTATCGCAGGTCTTGCAAATTTTGAAGGACAATCGGTCATGATTATTGGACAAGAAAAGGGCGATGATTTGGACTCTAGAATAGAGAGAAATTTTGGCATGATGAGACCAGAGGGATACAGAAAATCAATTAGATTAATGAAGATCGCAGATAAATTTGGTTTACCTATAATAATATTTATAGATACACCTGGAGCATACCCAGGTGTAGGCGCTGAGGAAAGAGGTCAAGCAGAAGCGATAGCTAAATCGATTGAGTGTTCTTTAAGTATTAGCGTTCCAACTATATCAATAATTATAGGGGAAGGCGGATCTGGAGGTGCAATCGCCTTAGCATCATCAAGTAAAATTTTAATGTTCGAAAACGCTATTTATTCAGTAATTTCACCAGAGGGATGCGCATCAATATTATGGAGAGATCCTAAAAAAACTTTAGAAGCCGCAACTGCAATGAAACTCACATCTAAAGATTTACTAGAATTAAAAATTATTGACGAAATCATATCCGAGCCAAACGGTGGCGCTCATAGAGACAGAGAATTAACGCTTTTAAAAGTAAAAAAATCAATAAGTAGAAATTTAGAAGAATTGACAACTATGTCTAGGCAAGAAATTATTGAACATAGAAAGAATAAGTATTTAAATATTGGGAGAGAAAAAGGCTTATCAAAAGACCTATTATCCTCCTATGATTTATTTTCTAACAAAGTTACCAATATATTTAATGTTAAAGAAAAATTTGAGAAAAATAAGAATTATATTTTCATATCAATTATTTTGTTTAGCATTTTATCAATATATTTATTTCAATTATACTTTAGATAGAGAACCACAACAATGCTTGTATTTTTTATTTGAACCACAGAAGCATAATTCGTTTCTACCAATTTTTTTTTTATTTGTATTGATTATTTTTTCGCTAGTTTTTGGTTTTATGGCATTCTCAGCAATTCTTAAATTTAATAATAGCGCCAAAGTATCTTGCCTAATTTTATCCATCAAATTTCCGAATAACTCAAAAGACTCTTTTTTATATTCAACTAAAGGATCTCTTTGACCATAAGATCTTAAACCGATTACTTGTCTAAGTTGCTCAAGATATTGAATATGATTCTTCCAGTTTAAGTCTATAATTTGTAAAAATATCTTTCTCTCAAGATCTTTGTTGCCAGGCACAGAAATTTTAGAAATTCTATCATCTCTTTTATTTAAGAACATTTCTTTCACTGCAACATCGATTTTTTTATTACTTGAGGATAAAATTTTATTTAAATAATTTTTGTCGTTATTTTGTAATAATATTTCAAATTTACCTTTCAAAATTTTATTTTTTTCAATATCTACAGATTTGTCTTTTTCGATTAAAACTTGTTTTATTTCATCTTCAAGAAGCTTATCTATAAATTGAGTTATTTTATCTGTGCTTAAAATTTCCGTTCTTTGACTGAAAATTACTTGTCTTTGATCATTAAGCACATTATCAAATTTTAAAAGAGATTTTCTAATATCAAAATTTCTTGCTTCTATTTTTTGTTGAGCTCTTTCTATGGCTTTATTAATCCAAGGATGTTCAATACTTTCGCCATCTTTAAGTCCAAGCTTTTCTAACATATTATTAATTGACTCAGAGCCAAAAATTCTCATTAAATCGTCTTCTAAGCTAACAAAAAAAATTGAACTTCCTTCATCTCCTTGTCTTCCTGATCTTCCTCTTGCTTGGTTGTCGACTCTTCTAGACTCCATTCTTTCAGTGCCAATAACATACAAACCACCCAGTGATTTTACTTTGTTTTTTTCATCATTTGGTTCATCATTATTTGTGTTATTTGAATTAATATTTTTACCACCTAGTTTAATATCTACGCCTCTTCCAGATATACTTGTTGTTATTATTACAGAGTTTAGTTTGCCAGCATTGGCTATAACATCAGCTTCTTTCTCGTGGTTTTTTGCGTTTAAAACATTATGTTCGATATTTTTATTCTTTAAAAGTTTAGAGTATATTTCTGATTTATCTACACTAGATGTGAAAACTAAAGCAGGTTGTCCTTTTTTATTACATTCAATTATTAAATCAATAATTGCCTTTTGTTTTTCAGCTTCAGTTCTAAATATTTTATCATTTAAATCTTTTCTTATCATTTTCTTATTTGTTGGAATTGAAACAACATTTAAGTTATAAATCTCAAAAAATTCTTGGCTCTCTGTCAAAGCTGTACCGGTACAACCTGATAGTTTTTCATACAATTTAAAATAATTTTGATAAGTGATAGAAGCAAGTGTTTGATTTTCTATTTCAATATTTACATTTTCTTTTGCCTCAATTGCTTGGTGTAGTCCATCTCCATATCTTCTCCCCTCGAGTATTCTGCCAGACAACTCGTCTACAATTTTTATTTTTTTGTCAACTAAAACATAATCTTTATCTTTCTTAAAAAGAAAATTTGCTTTTAAAGCCTGATTTACATGATGAACAATATGTAGATTTGCAGGATCGTAAAAATTATTATTTTTTAAAATTCCAATATTACTTAAAATACTTTCTACATTATCGATACCATTATTAGTAAGTATTATAGTTCTGTCTTTCTCGTCAATTTCGTAATCAGATGACTTTAAATTTTTTACAAAATTATTTATAGATCTATATTGTTTACTTATGTCTTCAGACTGTCCTGAAATAACCAGTGGAGTCCTCGCTTCATCTATCAGACAAGAATCAATCTCATCTACTATTGCATAATTTCTATTTTTTTGAACAATTTGACTTAATGAAAGTTTCATATTATCTTTTAAATAGTCAAAACCTAGTTCACTATTAGTAGCGTATGTAATATCACAGTTATAATTTTTTAATCTTTCTTTATCATCTTGGTAATTGTTAATAAAACCACAACTTACACCTAAAAAATTATAAATTTTTGACATATCTTCACAGTCTCTTTTGGCAAGATAATCATTAACGGTCACAACGTGAACCCCTTTCCCATATAGTGAATTTAAATATGCGGCTAGAGCAATCGTAATAGTTTTACCTTCACCAGTTTTCATTTCAGCAATTTTACCCTGATGTAAAACTATGCCCCCTAATATTTGAACATCAAAATGTCTTTCCCCTCTTTGTCTTTTAGACGCCTCTCTCACCAACGCAAAAGCTTCACATAGCATATCATCACTAAGGGATCCATTTTTTAGTTTAGATTTTAAGATATTTGTTTTGGCTGGAAAATCCTTGTTTTCTAACTTCGAAACTTCCCATTCAAGATCATTTATCCTTTTTAATAAGTGTTGGATTTTTCCAATCTCATTTTGATTGTTACTTTTAAATATTTTACTAATAAAACTTATTGGGTTTAGCATTTTTCAATTTTTCATATATATTAATATTTAAATAATTATATAGTCATAAACTAATAAATTTAAACATATGGCAATAAATTTAAGTAATTTCTTAATTTCTAAAAAAGACAAGTCAAAAATGGCAGACTTTCAAGACTTAGATCATCTTGATGGATTGTCAATTTCAGTCACATCAGCAAACCTATATAATAACAGCAGGGATGATCTTGTACTTTTTTATTTCAGAAATGGAGCAGAATACGCATCTGTATATACGCAGTCAAAAATTATTTCAGAAAACATTAAATGGAATATGTCGATTAAAAGTAAAAAAATTAAAGCACTTATAGTTAATGCACGCAATGCAAATTGCTTGACAGGCTTAAAAGGTTATAATTCTTTAAAGGATATTGCTGAGGAGACAGCGAGGCAATTAACACAAAAACAAAAATTAGATGAGGATAATCCTAAAAAAATTAATTCTAAAGACATTATATTTGGATGCACAGGTACCATAGGAGAACCGTTTCCCCATATAAAAATTAAGTCATCGATAAAAAGTTTAGTTGATAAAATAAAATATACGCAAAATAAATATTTATGGATTAAATCTGCAATGAGTATATTAACAACAGACTTAAAACCAAAACTCGCTATGGAGGAATGCAAAATAGGTAACACAAAAATAAAGATTTATGGTATCGCAAAGGGCTCAGGTATGATTTTTCCAAATATGGCCACAACACTTGCGTATATTTTTACTGATGCAAATTTACCCTCTACTATTTTAAAAAAAATTTTAAAAAAGAATATACATAATACATTTAATGCAATTACATGTGATGGAGATACAAGTACTAATGATATGATAACAATTTTTTCCACAGGTCTTGCTAAAAATAAAAGTATAACAAATATTAACGATGTAAAATTAAAGGATTTTGATAAATCATTAAATAGTTTATTATTGAACTTAGCCAAAAGAGTAGTAAGCGATGGCGAGGGTGCATCAAAATTTATCCAAATAGATGTGCTAAATTGCAAGAGCGAGGACGATGCAAAAAAAATTGCTTTTTCAATTGCTAACTCCGCTTTAGTTAAAGCTGCAATTGCCGGAGAGGATCCTAACTGGGGCAGGATAATGATGGCTGCTGGAAAAAATGATGTTGATTTAAACGTAAATATAATAAATTTAACATTAGGTGATCACAAGGTTTTCGAAAAAGGACAAGTTACTAAAAACTATTCGGAAGATAATGTTAAAGAATACATGAAAAATGATACTATAAACATTATATTAGATATTAATTTAGGCAAAAAAAACTTCACCTGTTACACAATGGACTTCACAAAAAAATATTTAGAAATTAATTCTGATTACAGAAGTTAAATAATGATTAAATATAGACTAAAATGCAACAGCTGTTCAAAATTGTTTGACAGTTGGTTTTCATCATCTCTTGAATATGAAAAACTTAAAAATAAAGAATATCTTTGTTGTCACTTTTGTAATTCTAAAGATATTAGCAAATCTATAATGGCACCCAATTTATTAAGCTCAAATTTAAAAGAGGGAAATAAAACAAAAAAGAAACAAGAAATAAAAAAAAAATTTTTAGAATTTCAGAAATTTATTAAAAATCATTTTGAATATGTTGGAGACGATTTTGCATATAAAGCAAGATCACTGCACTATAATAGTAAAAAAAATATAAAAGGCATTTATGGAAATGCAACAAAAGAAGAGATCGCAGATTTAAATGAAGAAGGTATAGAGACAGAATTATTTCCCTGGATAGATGATAGAAATAATTAAATTTTTCTAAACCTTGCCATATAATTTACATTATCATCAGCAGAAATACCCCAATCCCCCGAAATAACATTATATTTAACGCCAAGAACTTCATCTAGAGATAGAGAGTTTTTTTTACATATCTTCACAAGTTTGCTTGGGGATATAAACATATTCCAATCATGAGTACCAATTGGCAACCATCTCAAAATATATTCAGCACCTAATATGGCAAATATGTAGGATTTTAGGGTTTTATTTAAAGTTGCAATAAACATTATTCCATTTTTTTTTAAAAACTTAGAACTTTCTTTTAAAAATAAATTTACATCTTCGACGTGCTCTACTATTTCCATATTTAGAACAACATCAAATTTTTCTTTAGAAATAAAATTTTCTGGTGACGCACAATAATAATTTATTTTCAATTTACTTCTTTTCGCATGAGTTTTTGCAATTTTAATATTTTTTTCTGAGGCATCAATACCGATAACTCTAGCACCTAATCTTGATAAAGGTTCGCAAAGCAAACCACCACCACAACCTATATCCAAAATCTTTATATTTTTAAGAGATTTACCATTACTACTTTTTTTTAATTTATCTAAAATACTTTTTTTAATATAATTTAGTCTGACAGGATTAAACTTATGTAATGGTTTGAATTTTCCATTCGGGTCCCACCATTCTGAGGCTAATTCTGAAAATTTATCGATTTCTTTTTTATTAACAGTTATATTTTTCATTGATAGTTGACATTTTATTTATGATAATATTTATCTAAATATAAAATTTAAATAATATATAGCAATGAAAATAATTGTATTAAAATTTGGAGGGACTTCAGTTGGAACTCTAAAAAAAATTGCAAAAGTAGCTAAAATAATTACTTCTTATGTAAGTAAAAGATATAGAGTAATCGTTGTATCTTCAGCTATGAGTGGTGTTACAAACCAATTATTATTAAAAACAAAAAAAATTTCAAAAAATTTTCCTGACGAAGAAAAAGATGTGATTTTATCAACTGGTGAACAAATCTCATGTGCTCTAATAGCTGGAAAACTTAATGAGCTGGGTTTTAGGTCTAGATCCTGGTTAGGGTGGCAATTGCCAATTTTGACCAAGGGTAATTATAGTTCATCAAGAATTATTAAAATAAAAAAAAATAAATTAATTAATTATCTTAAATCAGGAGGCATACCAATCGTTACAGGATTCCAAGGAGTGAACTCTGATTTTAGAATTACTACATTAGAAAGGGGAGGTTCAGACACAAGTGCAATATTGTGTGCAAAGTTTTTTAAAGCTGAAAAATGTATAATTTATACAGATGTTGAAGGCGTTTACACAACAGACCCAAATCTAACAAAATCTGCAAAAAAGATAAATAAAATATCCTATGAAGAAATGTTAGAAATGTCATCACTCGGTGCAAAAGTAATGCAACCAGCTTCAATTCAAGAAGCAAGACTTAATAGAATTGAAATCGATGTTAGGTCAACTTTTTCAAAAAAAATTGGAACTACCATAACAAAAAAAAAAAATATCATTAGCAGAAATACCATAAGAGGAATTTCGTTCACAAAAAATGATACAAAAATTACATTGATAGGAATTAAAGATAAACCAGGTGTAGCAGCATCTATTTTTAAACCTCTTTACGAAAATTCAATCAATGTAGACATGGTGGTTCAGAATATATCGGCTGACAGTAGAGAAACAGACTTGACATTTACAATTAAATTAGAGGATTTAATAAAAACTAGACGTTTATTGGAAAATAATAAATCAATCAAATTTAAAAAATTGTTAATAAATAAAAATGTTTCAAAAGTATCAATTGTTGGTGTAGGAATGATAACTACACCAGGAGTTACATATAGAATGTTTAAAGCATTAGCAAAAGAAAAAATAAATATTGAGGTTATATCTACTTCTGAAATTAAAATATCTGTTTTAATTAATAAAAAAAATTTAAAAAAATCTGTTGAAATACTCCATCAAGAATTTAAATTGAACAATAATTTATGAGTTTAAGACCTTACAGAGATATTCCGAAAAGAAAATCCAAAGAAATAAATGTGGGAAATGTCAAAATTGGTGGCCCAAACCCCATATCAGTACAATCAATGACCAATACACTTACTACCGACATAAAAGCAACAATCAAACAAATTGACGATCTAGCTAATGAAGGAGCGGATCTGGTTAGAGTTTCATGCCCTGATGAAGATTCCACTAAAGCTTTAAAAGAAATATGTAAACATTCTAAGGTACCTATAATTGCTGACATTCATTTTCATTATAAAAGAGCTTTAGAGGCTGCTGACAATGGCGCAAAATGTTTAAGAATAAATCCAGGTAATATTGGAAATAATTATAAATTAAGAGAGGTAACGAAATCAGCAAAATATAATGGCTGTTCAATAAGAATTGGGGTGAATGCTGGATCTTTAGAACAAGATCTGCTTCAAAAATATAAAGAACCTTGCCCAGAAGCTTTAGTTGATAGTGCTTTGAGAAATATAAAATTAATAGAAGATAATAACTTTGATCAGATCAAAATCAGCGTTAAGTCTTCTGATGTTTTTTTGTCAGTGGCAGCATATAGGCAATTATCAAAAAAAACAGATTATCCACTTCATTTAGGAATCACTGAGTCTGGTAGTTTTATACCAGGAAGTGTAAAATCGTCTATTGGTCTAGGTGTTTTACTTCTTGAAGGCATTGGGGATACTTTAAGAGTATCTTTATCTGATGATCCGGTTAAAGAAATTAAAATTGGAAACGAAATTTTAAAATCCTTAAATTTAAGGTCTAGAGGTGTTAAAATAATTTCTTGCCCCTCATGTGCAAGACAGGGTTTTGATGTGATAAAAACTGTTAAAAAACTTGAGGAAAAATTAGCACATATAAAAACTCCAATAACACTATCTATAATAGGCTGTGTAGTTAATGGACCTGGCGAAGCTTCACAAACTGAAATAGGAATAACAGGTGGTGGAAAAGATAGCAATATGTTGTATCTAAACGGTATTCAAAATAAAAAGATTAAAAATGAAGAAATAATATCTCAAGTAGTCTCACTTATAGAAAAAAAAGAAGCTGAAATATTAAATAAAAAATAAATAATGATACCCGTTGATAAAGTAAGAGGAATAATCTCTAGGCATGAATTATTAGAAAATGAATTATCATCTGACAAGGTAGATAAAAAAAATTTTGCTAAAATTTCAAAAGAATACTCAGATTTAAATGAAATTTTAGTTAGTGCTAAACAATATTTATCTTATGACCAAACATTAAATGATCTAGAAAAAATACTAAATGATTCTGGATCAGATCAAGAAATTAAAAATCTAGCTAAAATTGAATTAGAGGATATCAGAAAAAATAAAATTGTGAATGAAAAAAAGTTAAAATTATTTTTACTTCCAAAAGATGAGGCAGATAAAAAAAACGCAATAATAGAAATTCGTGCTGGAACAGGTGGACTAGAAGCAAGTTTATTTGCAGCAGATCTATTTAAAATGTACGAAAAGATAAGCAACAAAAAAAAATGGTCATTAGAATTAATTAGTATATCAAAAAGTGAAGCCGGTGGATTAAAAGAAGTAATCGCAAATATTAAAGGAGCAAATATTTATTCTTTACTTAAATTTGAAAGTGGCGTTCATAGAGTTCAAAGAGTTCCAGATACTGAAACTCAAGGAAGAGTACATACATCGGCTGCAACAGTAGCTGTTTTGCCAGAAGCAGAGGAAGTCGATGTAAAAATTGATGATAAAGATTTAAGAATAGATGTTTTTAGAAGTAGTGGACCTGGAGGTCAAAGTGTTAACACTACAGACTCTGCAGTTAGAATTACACATATACCTACTGGCATAGTGGTAAGCCAACAAGATGAAAAATCACAAATAAGGAACAAAGAAAAAGGTCTTAGAATTTTAAGATCTAGAATCTATGAGTTTGAAAGAAAAAAATTGGAAGATGCAAGATCTAAAGATAGAAAAAATAAAATTGGCACTGGAGACAGATCTGAAAGAATTAGGACATATAATTTTCCACAAGGAAGAGTCACCGATCATAGAATAAATTTAACTTTACATAAACTTGAAGATTTTATGGAAGGTGAGATATTTGATGATATGGTTGACAGTCTTAATTTACATGCTCAAGATGAAAAATTGAAAAATCTAGAAAAATGAACTTATTTCACGCGTTAAATGAAGGTTATAACTTGCTAAAACCAAACCAAAAAAATAGTTATAAAATTGATGCCGAACTTTTATTATGCGAAAGTTTGGATATTTCTAGAGAAAAATTAATATTAAACCTTAATCAAGAAATAAGTATTCTAAGGTTTAATAATTTTTTATCTAAAATAAATAGAAGAAAAGACAATGAACCAATTGCATATATAATAAAAAAAAAAGAATTTTGGAAAAATGAATTCTACGTAAATAAAGATGTTCTTGTGCCAAGACCAGAAACTGAACATTTAGTAGAAGAGTCACTTAAAATTATTTCGAAAAATCAAAAAATAAAAATATTAGAAATTGGAACTGGCTCCGGATGTTTAATAACATCAGTTTTAAAAGAAAGGAAATATTGCACTGCAATCGCTATAGATTGCTGTTCTAAAGCTACGAAAATAGCAAAAATTAATGCAAAATTACATCATATCAACAATAGAATCAAAATTTTAAAAACAGATATTGACAATTTTAAAACAGGTAAATATGATTTAGTTTTAAGTAATCCTCCTTATATTGATAAACATCAACTAAAATATTTGGATGTTTGTGAACATGAACCATTAAAAGCTTTAGACGGAGGAATTTACGGAATTGAAATACTAGTGAAAGTTATAGTTAAAGCTTCACAATTATTAAAAATAAATGGAAAATTAATTATTGAAATTGGCAACAATCAAAAATACAAAGTGATTAAAGTATTAAATAAAAATAACTTTTATATAAATAAAATAATTAAAGACTTTTCAAAATACGATAGATGTATAGTATCAACAAAAATTTCCTAACACAGTTATGAGACCTTTTAAAAATAATCAAAAAAGAATTAGAAATAGAAATATGCAAGATAGATCTTTTAAGAGATCTAATGATATTAACAGATTAAACTCAGAATTTGGAAATAGAGAAAATGGTTATAGAAGAAAAAATAATAGGAATAATGGCAATGTCGATAAATTAATTTTAAAGTATAATGAGCTAGCTAGAGAAGCATTATCTAATGGAGATAAAATTCTCTCAGAAAATTATTACCAATATGCAGACCACTTTTTAAGAATTTCAATTGAACAAAAAGAAAAACAAAAAGAAAAATCTCAAACCTCTTTAGAAACAATTTAAAAATTTGCAACTAAATCAGATTTTAACACATCAGTTTTTATTCTAACTATCTCAAATTGTTTTCTTTGATTTCCCTCTAAAGATTTCCCTGGAGGAAGTTTAAGAAGTTGTGAATTTATTTTTTTTCCATTTTCTATAACTTCATAATGTAGATGAGGACCTGTAGACATACCAGTTGAACCAACATATCCTATTATTTGACCTTGCTTAACTCTATTTCCTGGAATAGCTAAGTTAGAGAAATTTTTCATATGAGCATATATAGTTTGATAAGTTTTGTTGTGTTTTATTTTCACACAATTTCCTCCACCTCCACACCAACCAGCTTTAATTATTACACCATCGCCAGAAGCCATAATAGGTGTACCCTCTGGTGCTGCGAAATCTGTACCTTTATGCATTTTGTTATAACCAAGTATTGGATGTTTTCTCATTCCAAAAGATGAGGACAATCTAGCTCCATTAATTGGAGTTTTCATTAAGGCTTTTTTAACACTTTTTCCATTCTCATCATAATGACCATCAAATTTTTTTTTAGGAAAGTAATATAATTGATTGTATTGTCCACGTAAAATTAGGTTAGCGTAGAGAATGTTCCCATTTTCAAAAACTTTTCCATTTTCGTCGACAAAAGTTTCATATATTAATTGAAAGGAATCATTCTTTCTTATATCTCTTTGGAAATCTACTTGAAAACCATAAAGTCTTGCAAATTCTATTATAATATTTGGACTAATATCTTTTTGAGTCGCACTTCTGTAAAGACTTGATTTAATTATACCTTCTTTTAAGACTATTTTTTTTTCTAAATTAGTGATTATTTCATTTTTGAAAAAAGTATTTTTTTCGTAATCTTTATAAATTTGTAATTTCTTCGATTTACTTACGGGTATTAAGATATTAGATACTTTTATCAAATTTTTATCATTTTCTAATGTCAATTTGAGTATTTTTTTCTGAGATAAATTTTGTACTCCACTCTCCTTTAGCAGTTTAACAATTTTTTGAATTTCTTGCTTATTAACTGAAAGATTATTTAAAATACTTACCAAATTGTCTCCTGTTTTAATTTTATATTCAATATCTTCAAATTTTGGTTTCAAATTTGAAAAAAAATAGTTAACAGATTTTTTTAAGTATGAATTTCTTATAATTTCTAAGTAATCCCTTTGAATTTTTTTTGTGTTGGAATTATATAGTTGAGTTATAAAAACACTTAATATTAAAAGAACTATTAATAAAAAAATCTCAAGATTTTTTTTGAAAAAACTAACAATTTTAAGTTGAATTAAATTCATTTTTTTTAATTATTTTAATCTGAACTGTTTTAACATCAAAAAACCCCGTTTTTGCTGCTTTTTTTAAGCATTTTTTCAATCATAATTCTTGATTTAGGGCTAATTTGTACTATAAGCATTTTTTCCAAACAATAAAATTATTGTTATTATTAGGCTTTGCCTAATTAGCTATTTTAAACGTGAAATTTAAGAAGAGAAGTGTGGACGGTTAAGGTTACCAAAATTTGTCGTACACACTTCAACTACATATAAATTTATT
>Ga0163109_10001838_pt1 | contig 16671 bp, 14 predicted proteins | sample CRUFie1St13metaG_FD_108704 | JGI IMG/M metagenome (GOLD analysis project Ga0163109, IMG submission 108704) | Marine microbial communities from the Costa Rica Dome - CRUD Field 142mm St13 metaG | ecosystem: Environmental > Aquatic > Marine > Oceanic > Photic zone | place: Costa Rica: the Eastern... | reverse complement strand
CGAGGACGCCCTGCTTGCAGGCGCCGCGGGTGGCGTGTCGGCAGAAATCGAAGGCAAATGGGCAGCCCTGAGCCAAGAAGTGCCAAATCTCGGGGTCGTGCTCACCGGCGGAGACAGCGAACACTTGGAACTCCGCAACATCCGCCCGAAATTCGCCGACGCTCACCTGACCCTCAAAGGGTACCATGCTCTGTTCACACACCTCCAAGCCTAACATCTACGCGCCTTCCGCGCCCAAGAAGATCCGCCTCATCGTGCTGGTGTGGATGGCCTTCGGCGCAGGCCTCTCGGGGTGGGCTCAAGAAACCGACTTCAGTCCATTCGCGCGGTTTGGTTTGGGCACAGCACAGGGCAACCTGGCGCCCAACGTGGCTGGCATTGGAGGAATCAGCTCCATCTCCACCACGAACTTGGCGTTCAACGCAGACCAACCCGCCTCCGCATCAGGACTGTTGCAGCCCACCTTCCAAGGTTCCGTCGTGGTCCAGCAAATTCAACTCGAAGAAGGCGACAAAACGAGCAATGCCATCACAGGCGGCCCTGGAAATTTTGGACTGGTCGTGAAGCGTCCCCGGTCGCAAAGCGCCTTGCAACTTGGACTCACCCCGCTTACGTCCAAGGCCTTCTCCATCGCACGCACCTTGACCGACAGCACCCTTGGTGAAATCAAGGAAACGTACGACGGTTCTGGTGGGTTGGCGCGCGCGCATCTCGGATACGCCCGAGGGTGGCGGGGTCGCAGTTGGGTCGACGCCGGCGGCACCGACAGCGTGCTCATCAACCGACAAGGCCTCGACGTGGGGGTGCAACTGGACCATTGGTTTGGCGACGCCATCCAATCGTCCACCACCGACATCTTGGACCTCTCTCATCGGGATGTGCAAACGGTCTTGTCTTCAAGGCATCGCGCCACCGGCACGGTGCTGGGTGCAGAAGGGTACCGCGTGATGCGGGCCCGTTACGACGAGGCGCAACAATTCAGGGGCAGCTGGATGGTCCGTTTGGGGGGCACTTGGAGTCCTGCCCGAACCCTGAACACCGACTTCACCCGCTTGCGACAATCAACCTTGGTTCTCAATGGAACCATCACACCGATCGACACCTCGGCATTTGAACAGGAGATCCTTTTGGGTGAGGTGCCGCAAAAGTGGACCCTCGGCGGAGGCATCCAATGGGACGGTGGACGCGGCCATCGGCTCGGCTTGTTTGTGGACCATCATCGACAGGCCTGGTCCCAATCTGCGGAACAGCTCAGCCACCTGATGGATGGCTCGGCCCAATGGGGTGACGCCAAAAGCACGGCCTTCGGGGTGCTTTGGATCCCTGGAAGAAAGTCAGGCAAAGTCTCAAGGGCCACCTACCGCGCTGGATGGTGCCAAACGACCCTTCCCGTGGTGTTGCAGGGCGACGACATGACCCTTCATCCGCTGGAGGAATGGCGCGCGAGCTTGGGCGTGAATGCCCCGTTGAAAGGGAGCCGGAGCTCAAGTCAAATCCATCTTGGCATGGATTTTGGCAGAAGATCCTCAGAACTGCCCAACACACACCAAGAAACCAACCTAAGATTCCACGTGGGTGTGACCCTCACACCGTTTGCCAAGAACCTTTGGCTGACTCCCCGGTTGTACGATTGAGGACGTCAACACCCTGACCAAGAACCATTGAACCCAAGAAACCAGAACCATGAAGGCCATTCAATTCATCTTGACTTTCGTCTCTGCCATGTTGCTCGTGTCAACCACCGGTTTGGCGCAAGACGAACGCTACGGAGAGACTCCCGAACAACAACTCAAATGCAAAGAAGCCTTGAGTGTGTACAAGTCGTACAAGAAGCAAAAGAACTACGACGAGGCTTACATCCAGTGGAGAAAAGCATGTGCAGTGTGCCCAGAAACCGCCAGTGAAGGCCTCTACGCCGACGGCACTTCCTTCATTGGAAAAGAGTTGAAGAAGTTGGAGGATGAGGACCCACGCAGGGCCGTCCTCGTTGACAGCTTGCTCTACCTGCATGACAAGCGCATGGAGCTTTACCCCAGCACCAAGCGAAGCCCCAACAACCGCTGCGAAGTGCTCGGCCGCAAAGCATCCGACTTCTACAAGTACAACAAGAACGAGCACCAACAGGCTTACGAGATGTTCAAGGAAAGCATCGACTGTTTGAAGGAAGCGTCTTCAGCCACCACGCTCTACCAATACTACACAGCGAGCTTTTACACGATGAAGCGCGCGTTGAAGGGGGACACTTTGGCCCAGGCGAACATGCGTGCCCAAATGTTGACGGATTACCTCTCCCTCACAGATTACGTTCAGTTTGGCATGGCCAAGGCCCAAGAAGCAGGCAAAGACCGGGACGTTCAGCGTTATGAAAAGGCCAAAAAGAACATTGAGACCGTCTTCGTGGCCATCGCCGACTGCGACGACATGGTGCCCGTGCTGGAGGCCGCTGTGGCCGCGGACTCCACGAACATGGACTTGAAGCAGAAAGTGCTCCGACTCCTGAACAAAAAGGAGTGCACGGACAACGGGTTGTTCTTGCCCGTGGCCACAGCGGTGTACAGCGTCGAGCCATCGGCACCTGCAGCGTACGCGATTGGCATTGGATTTGCCAAAACCAGCCAACTTGATTCGAGCTTCGCTTACATGGAAGACGCCGTCAACCGCTGCGATTCATGCAGTGAAAAGGCGACCTACCTGTTGAAGACGGGCCAAATCGCGAGTGCCATGGGACGCACCAGCACCGCCCGGAATTACGCCCGTCAGCTTTTGGAGCTGGATGCCGAGAACGCCGATGCCTACATGCTGATTGGGGATGCCATTGCGGGCAGTTCCAAAGCCTGCAACGATGGCGCCTTGGGCAGCCGATCTGTGTTTTGGGTGGCGTCAGACTACTACGCACGGGCGAAGCGCATGAACGGAGATCTCCAAGACCTGGCTGACAAGAAAATGGCCAACATGGCCAAGCAGTTCCCCACCGTGGACGACATCTTCACTTACGGGAAACAGGCCGGCGGTTCGTTCACTGTGCCCAGCAAGCCAGGCTGTCCTTGTGCCGGAGAAACAACCACCATCCGGGTTCGCTGATGACCGCTGACAACGGGAAACGCTTTTCTGAAAACCGCCCGCCCATTGGGGGTCGGGCGGTTTTCGTGTGGGGCCTTCTCGCTGTTTTGGGTGTTGGATGTCGCGACGCAACACAACCTGCCACGCCGACTGCCTCTGAGTCGGGGGCGACCCAACACCCCTCCCAAATGGTGGAGCAAGGTTATTTCGAATACACCGAGCGTGGAGAGGTGGTGCAGTCACTGCAAGCGGCCTCCCTGGAATTGTGGGAAAGCGACGACGAGGATCCTGAGTCGCCTCCGCTGTGGCATGTGGACGGTGGATTCACCCTTTTCATCGGCGGAACCCGAGAACGCCACTCAGCCCGCCTGTCCGCCATCCGAGGGACGTACGATGACAAGGTGGGGAAACTCGAAGCCTGGGATGAAGTGGTGCTGGTCAACAACGTTGGAGAGAGGCTGGAGACCGAACATTTGATTTGGTCCCACGATTCCGACCTCGTGAGGACCAACCGACCTGTCGAAATTCAAACGCCTCAGGGCGTTCTTCGGGGCAAAGGGCTCAGGGCAGACAGCCAGTTCGAGCGCTACACCATCTTGGCCCCCACAGGTTCCTTCGATTTGGGCGTGGACTAAGGGCCTGAAGACAATTCTCGGAATCTTCCATCTTTGCCCCATGCAAGCTGACCAGGACCCAAAAGCGTCGATGACTTACAAAACGGCGCGTGCCGCCGAGCTCTTTTGGCTCGTGGCCTCCATCGCTACGACGATCTATGTCCTGCATTTGTGGTGGACAGAAGAACTGACGCGGTGGACGTTGGGCTTGTTCCCATGCATTTCATGGTTGTGGTACGGTGTCCGACGGACATTTCGACGCCGCATGACGTGATCTCAATTGAGCGTTGGCTTATCTTTCGTTTGAACCCACACCTGGTGCATGGATCCTGACCCTTCGAGTTCGCTTTTGATTCTTGCGTTGTCCTTGTTCGCGTCCGCCTTTTTCTCTGGGATGGAAATGGCATTCGTGGCATCAAGTCGGCTGCAGACTGAGATGAATGCCCAGCAATCGCTGCGAGGCCGGATTGTCGCTTTGTTGTCAAATCGACCTCAGCTCTTCATCGCCACCATGCTTGTGGGCAACAACCTTGCTTTGGTCATCTGCGGGATGGAGTCTGGCGCCCTCATCAGCGAATGGCTCTTCGACGTGTCGAGCTGGCAAACGGCTTCACAACCTGTGCTTGTCCTCGCCACCCAGACCATTGTCACCACAGCCGTGGTCCTCGTCCTCGCGGAATTTCTGCCCAAATCCCTCTTCCACGCGTCGCCCAACCTTTGGCTGAACGTGTTGGCATTTCCGCTGCTCTTGGTCGTGGTTGTCTTGGCCCTTCCAGCGTGGATTGTCATGATGATGAGCAAATCCATGTTGCGGCCATTTGTGAACGGCAAGGTGCAGGTCTCCGTGGAGTCTCTCGGTGTGAGCGACTTGGACCACTTTGTGAAAGGACTCAGTGGCCGCATGGAACCCGAGCAAGAACTCGAACACGAATTGCAGATCCTGCAGAATGCATTGGACCTTCCAAGCGTCCAAGCGCGCGACAGCATGGTTCCCCGCAACGAAGTGAGTGGCGTCGAAATCGACACCTCCATTCCCGAGTTGCAACGCGCCTTCTCCAAATCTGGGTTTTCCAAACTCGCCGTGTTCAAAGGAGACATCGACAACATTGTGGGGTACGTCCACGCCAAGGACTTGTTTGACCGTCCCGACTCGCTGCGCGCCATTTTGCTGCCCACATTCGTGGTGCCAGAACCCATGCCTGGTGACGAACTCTTGCGACAGTTTCTCAAGCGCCGCCGTCACTTGGCCGTTGTGGTGGATGAATTCGGCGGCACCGCTGGCATTTTGACGATGGAGGACATCGTGGAAGAACTTCTCGGCGAGATTGACGACGAACACGACGATGCGGAAGACATCGAATTCCAAACCGAAGGCGGAATCTGGAAGGTTCCCGCCCGTCGGGAAATACGCGTGTTGAACGAACTCCACGATTGGGGGCTCCCCGAGTCCGACCACTACGACACCCTTGGCGGGCTCATCTTGCATGCTGCTGGAGACATCCCGTCGAAGGGGGACGTTGTGGAAACGGACGGATGGTCCTTCCGTGTATGCGAGGTGGAAGAGAACCGCATTTCCTGGGTCGAGTTCGAACCCCTCGCCGTGGGCTGAGCAAACATGGGTCGGCAGATTGACCGGGAAACGTTATCTTCGCAATCCTTTAAAAACGTGAAGCCTGAGGAACATGGCAATGATTGAACAAATCCGCAACAGACAAGGCCTGTTGCTCGCAATGATCGGAATTGGAATGCTGGGCTTTTTGGTGCCCTACGACGCGGTTCTTGCCCTGATGGGGCAAGGAAATGCCCGGGACGTGGGGAGCGTAGATGGCGAAAGCATCAGCGCCATCGACTACCGCATGGAAGTGGATGAGCGCCGACGACTCGGATTTTCAGGAGATCAACTGCAAGACGAGGTTTGGGGGGACATGACCGCCCAAATCGTGTTGGACGACACCTACGACGCGTTGGGATTGGAAGTGACCGATGCCGAATTCCAGGAAATGCTTTTCGGAAGCTTGGACTCTCCTTACATGGGTCGTGCGTTCTACAGCAACGGTGAGAACAAGGCGTTTTGGCAACAAAACTTCGGCGCCATGCTGAGCACCGACCAAGGCAAAATGAACCTCTTGAGCTACAAGAAGCTCATCATTGCCAAGCGCAAGAAAGAAAAGATGGACGCGCTTCTCGCCGATGCACTCTACACCAACAGCTTGGAAGGCAAGTACGAGTACATCAACACCGAGAAGAAGGCCGAAATCAAATACGTCGCCAAGTTGTACAAGAACATCCAGGACGACGAAGTCAGCGTCTCAGACAGCGATGTGAAGCGCTACTACAACGCGCACAAAAACGACCCCAAATTCCAGCAAACGGAGGGCCGTGACATCTCATACGTCAAAATTCCACTGGGCGCCAGCGAATCTGACCTCAAAGCCATGGAAGTGGAAATGGAAGCGACAGCGGACAATTGGAAAGACGCCGACGACGCAGAGGCGTTCGCCCTTGAAGCCAATGGCGGGAAGGCGGACATCCGCAACTTGCGCCTCGCCCAAGTCGAGTTGGACGTCAACGAATCCTCATTCTTCACCGATCCCGTGGGAACGGTCGTGGGGCCCTACTCCAAGAATGGCCAAATGCAAATCGCCCAAGTGCTCGAGCGCACCATGGTGCCCGACGAAGCGGCCAAGTGCCGGCACATTTTGCTCTCGGCGAAGAACGCCAAAGACAAAGCGGAAATGGCCAAGTTGGGGGCGAGAGCGGACAGCCTGAAGCGCGTGTTGCGCAACGGCGGAGACTTTGACGATTTGGTCCAACGCTTCAGCGAAGACCCAGGATCCAAGAGCACCGGTGGGGTGTACGATTACTTCCCCAAGGGACGAATGGTGAAGCCGTTCGAAGATTTTTGCTTCGACAAGCCCGTTGGCTCAATCGGATGGGTCGAAACGACATACGGAGTGCACCTCATTGAAGTGCTCGGACGCCGCTCGGAAGTCGAAGAAGCCAAAGTGGCGTTCATCGCGAAGACGGTGGGAGCCTCAGCAGGCACAGCACGCGAAGCGTACGCCATGGCGAGTGAGTTTGCCATCAACGCCACAGACAAGGAGAGCTTGATGGCAGCTGCCGAAGAAGCCGGTTACGCCACTGGCGAAGCCAACTCCATTGCGCCTGCAGCACGAAGCATTGCCGGCATCCGCGACGCCGCTGAAATCGTGGCGTGGTCGTACCGCAGCGAGAAAGGAGAAATTTCCAACCCCATCTTGACCCCGGACTTCTACATTGTCGCGCACCTCGACGCGGCAAGAAAGGCCGGCGTACCGGCATTGGACGACGTCCGCGACGAGATGCGGGAAGGTGCGGTCAATGAAGCGAAGGGAGCGCTGTACGCGTCCAAAATGGACGGCGCCAACCTCGAAGACATCGCCGAAGCCATTGGTGAGACCGTGAAAACCGGCCGCGATTTGAGCATCAAATTCCCGACGGTCCGCGGCAGCGGAGCCTCCACAGAGCCCAAAGTGGCAGGTGCGGCATTTGCCATTCCAATCGGCAGCATGTCAAGCCCCATTGTGGGCAAACAAGGTGTTTGGGTCATTGCCCCTCAAAACGTCACAGAAGCTGGAAGCAAAGACAGCTACCTCGACGAGCAGAGCACCCTTGCCTCACGTGCGAGAACGAATTTCCCTTTCACCGTGTTGAACACGATGCAAAAGGCTGCAGGCATTGAAGACAACCGGCGCCAGCAGAATTGATTGTAAGTTCTAGCCAACCGAACATGGACGAGCCCTGCCCCTTGTGGCGGGGCTTGTTGTTTGTGAGGGTTTTGTCAATGGCCTTGCTCCAACCACAGCAGGCTGCCGTCTCCGTAGCTCAAAAACCGGTACCCCTGGGCCAAGCACTCTTTGTACAAGGATTGCCAAGCTTCCATGCCGACAAATGCAGCCACAAGGCACAACAACGTACTTCCAGGTTGATGGAAGTTGGTCACAAGCCCTTTCACCATGCGGATGCTGTACCCAGGGACAATCATGAGCTGGGTCTCAAAAGACAGCACATCTCCTTGCCAAGGCCCGTGATCCAGGATGGCGGTCAAGGCTTTTTGGTCTGACCACCCAAGCTCGACATCCTTCTTCGCCAATGCTCCATACGGGCTGCGCTGAGGCAGGACATCGGGCCATGCCCCGTAGACCTTCCAATGCAAGGCCCACCAATACAGGCTTTCCATGGTCCGCAGGGTGGTCGTCCCTGTCGCCACACGGACGGTTTGTTGGGCCATGTCCAGCAACGCTTGCCGCGTCACCACGCAGCGTTCAGCATGCATGGTGTGCGATGCCACCTCCCCTTCAGACAGAGGCTTGAACGTGCCTGCGCCCACATGAAGGGTCAGCCTGTGCAACGGAAGGCCTTGCTTGGTCAAGGACGACAACAATTCCTCGTCGTAGTGCAAGCCTGCCGTCGGAGCCGCAACGCTGCCTGGTTCCATGGCGAAGACGGTTTGGTAGTCGGTGCGGTCTTGTTCTTCCGCGGCCCTGCGCATGTATGGCGGCAGCGGGGTTTTGCCGAGGTCGTCCAGGACTTCGGCAAATGTGCCGACGGCGACGTGGGACGAAGTCCACTCCAGCCTCACCACACGGCTGCCATCCGGGGCATTTTCTTGTTGAACAATGGTCAGCTCGTGACCTGCACCACGGGCTGTGGCACGTCCATCAGACCAACGCTTGGCATTTCGGACCATGGCCTTCCAAGCCACAGGCTCAGTTGACGCGAGGCACGCTTCTGTGGTTTGGTTGAACGGAGAAAGCAGGAACACCTCGAGCTGGCCTCCGGTCGACTTGGTCGCCAGGATCCGCGCCATCAACACCTTGGTGTCGTTCACCCACAGGCCATCGACCCCCTTGGCCATCAGCCTTGCGGGCAAATGTTCGAACGTCTCGTGGACAGTTCTGGAAGCCGATTCAAAGACGGCCATGCGCGCCGCACGGCGCGGTTCCACAGGATGTTTGGCGATGGCGCCGTCTGGAAGATCATAATGAAAGTCCCCGGAGTTCACCAGGCAAAGGTACCCTCACCCTACCTTCGTTTGCGCATGGGGAAGCATTTGATCATCGGAGCCTCGGGGCAATTGGGCATCGAATTGATGCTTGGGCTGCAAGCGCAGGTGGGTCCGGAGAACGTCGTGTTGTCCGATGTCAAGCCAAGCGACCACCCGTCCTCTGCACTCAGCCCCTTTGTGGCTGCCGACGCGACAGACCTCGATGCCCAGCGCGCCCTGTTTGAAAGCCATCAAGTGGACGTGGTGTACAACCTCGTGGCCATGCTGTCGGCCAAAGGCGAAGCCAATCCCATGGCGGCATGGCAGTTGAACATGGCCCCACTCCTTCACACCTTGGAATTGGCCAAAGAAGGTCTGGTGGGCAAGGTGTTTTGGCCAAGTAGCATTGCCGTATTTGGGCCAGACGCGCCAAAAAACGACACGCCCCAACACGCCACATTGACTCCCTCCACCGTGTATGGGCTGTCCAAAGCGGCTGGAGAGTTGTGGTGCAAGTACTACCACGACAAACACGGTGTGGATGTGCGCAGCATCCGGTATCCCGGATTGATTGGTTCCAACTCTCAACCTGGGGGCGGCACCACAGACTACGCCGTGGATGCCTTCGTGAAAGCGTTGTCTGGAGAGACGTTGACCTGCTATTTGGAACACGACGAACGGCTGCCCATGATGTCCATGCACGATGCGGTCAGAGGCACTATGGAATTGATGGCCGCGCCGCGCGAATCCATCCGCATCCGCACCTCCTACAACATGAGTGGGTGCGCCTTCACCCCGGCGGAATTGGCCTCGGCCATTCGGAAGCATGTGCCAGAATTCAACATCGCATACGCCCCTGACCACAGGCAAACCATTGCGGCTTCTTGGCCCAACAGCCTGAACGACGACGCGGCACGCCAGGACTGGGGCTGGCAACCGGTCCATGACCTCGGTTCTTTGGTGTCGCACGTCCTCGATGGTTTGGCGCAACCATCGCGTCGTTGGCAAGCCGTGGTTTCATGGCGCCCGTGCGGGGATTTGAAAGCTATTTTCGTGCTCAGAACTCCAACGTAGATCCCCATGGAAGCCTTGCACATCAGCAACAGTCTGACCCGTCAAAAGGAAAAGTTTGAACCCATCAACCCGCCGTTCGTGGGCATGTACGTCTGCGGACCAACGGTGTACAGCAATGTGCATTTGGGCAACGTCAGGACATTTTTAACGTTTGACATCGTCTACCGCTACCTCCAGCATTTGGGCTACAAGGTGCGCTACGTCCGCAACATCACCGATGTCGGTCACCTCACAGGAGACACGGACGACGGAGAAGACAAAATCGGCAAGAAAGCCAGGCTCGAAAACCTCGAGCCGATGGAAGTTGTCCAACGCTACACGAACGACTTTCACGACGTGATGAATGTGTTCAACATTCTGAGGCCGTCCATTGAGCCCACCGCCACAGGACACATTGTGGAGCAAATCGAGTCCATCAAAAAAATCATGGCCAATGGCTACGGATACGAAGTCAATGGCAGCGTGTACTTCAGTGTCCGCAAGTTCAATGAGGACCATCCTTACGGTGAATTGTCCGGAAGGAAAATCGATGAACTCATGACCAACACGCGCGACTTGGATGGCCAAAGCGAAAAGCGCGACCCTCTGGATTTTGCCCTTTGGAAGGCCGCAGACGCGAGCCACTTGATGCAGTGGCCTTCTCCGTGGGGGCAAGGCTTTCCTGGGTGGCACCTCGAATGCTCTGTGATGAGCACCAAATACCTTGGCGAGAAATTCGACATTCACGGGGGTGGCATGGACCTCAAGTTTCCCCACCACGAGTGCGAAATCGCCCAAAATGTGGGCGCCACGGGGTGCGGGTGTCCCGTGAATTACTGGATGCACGGAAACATGCTGACCGTCAATGGCCGCAAAATGGCCAAATCGGAGGGCAACGGATTCACGCCTGAAGAATTGATCACGGGCAACCACAAATTGCTCGACAAGGGATACACCCCCATGACGGTGCGTTTTTTCATGCTCATGGGCCACTATGCCAGCACGCTTGACTTCAGCAACGAAGCCCTGCAAGCGGCTGAAAAAGGCCTCTCCAAGCTTGAGAAGGCCATGGAGACGTTGGACACACTCGAGCCCACCCAAGGGGAAGCCACTTTCGATGCCAAGGCGTTCGCGGCCAAATGCCATGCCGCCATGAACGACGACTTCAATACGCCCATCCTGATTGCCACACTGTTCGATGGGGTGAAGGCCATCAACGGCGCGGCGGCTGGCCGAGTTGCCCTCAGTGCGGAAGACATCTCGTCCATCCAGGACACGTTCCAACAGTTCCTGCGTGAGGTTCTGGGACTTCAGGCGGAAAGCATGGGTGGAAATGGTGGAAACGACAGCGAAACCGCCGCCCTGCTCGATTTGATTCTCGACATGCGTGCCACCGCCAAAGCCAACAAGGATTGGGGCACCTCGGACAAGATCCGCGACGTGCTTGCTTCCCAAGGCATCACCATTCAAGACAGCAAGGATGGAAGTTCTTGGACGCGTGGTTGATTGGCGTTCCGCGCTGTTGGTGGCGGCCACAGTCGCCGCGGCCTGCCTTACCTCGTGCGGTCCCGAGGGGCCGTCGACGAAGCCAGACCCAACCTCTGCTGTCCAGCAGATTGTGGAACCGGCGTTCGATGCAGACTCGGCGTATGCGTACGTCGCTCGGCAAGTCGCCTTCGGACCAAGGGTCCCCAACACGGAGGCGCACGAGGCGTGTGCGAAATGGCTCGCATCTGAACTGACACGTCACGGTGCGGAAGTCACGGTTCAAGAGGGGCGTGCCAGGGCGTTCGATGGCACCGTCCTCAACATGAAGAACATCGTGGGCACATTCCATCCTGAGTCCCGCGACCGCATTTTGCTCTTTGCCCATTGGGACACACGGCCATTTGCCGACAAGGACTCCACCCGCGTCAGAGAGCCCATCGATGGCGCCAACGATGGTGGATCGGGCGTAGGCGTGCTCCTTGAAATTGCCCGGCAACTGGGAAAGACCGCCGCCGATGTGGGGGTCGACATCGTGTTCTTTGACGCCGAGGATTACGGAAAACCGGAATGGTTGCCGTCCACGGAAGATGCCTACCAAACGTGGTGTTTGGGGAGCCAATTTTGGTCCAAAAACCCCCATCGCCTTGGCTACCGCGCACGCTTTGGCATCCTTTTGGACATGGTGGGCGCCAAAGATGCCGTGTTCCACCAAGAGGGCACAAGCTTGAGGTATGCACCGCACATCGTCCGAAAAATTTGGAAGCGTGCCAACGACCTTGGGTTCGGGGAACGTTTCAACCCATCACCCACCCCCCAAACCATTGACGACAACTTGTTCGTCTCTGAATTCGCCGGCATTCCGAGCGCAAACATTGTCGATTACCGCATTCAGGTCAGGCCCATGGGGTATGGGCCCTTCCACCACACCCATGCCGACAACATGGACATCATTGACCGGGAGACCTTAAGACAGGTGGGCGTGACCGTGTTGTCCGTGGTCAGACAACCCTGACTCATCCACGAGGCGGTGTCAGAAACCCTGCCACAACACGTGCGACGCGGACCTCGACCAAATGTACTTTTCATGTCATGCTTGTAAGGGTCCGTTCACGCCTCCTCAAATCAGGTTGGACATGCATGATTTTGCTGCTCAGCCGGGTGGCATGCGCAGGCGTATCGACGCCTGAAACCCTGGTCAGCCGGGCAGACTCCTTGAGGCAAAATGGGAGTTTGGTCCAGTCCTTTTCCGTCTATCGCAATGTGGCTTCAGCGCCATTGACAGGCTGCGAACGCGCCCGCGTTGCCTTGGGCATGGCCGCCATCCACTGGACCGCGGGCAACCTCGCTGAAATGTCGCCTCAGCTTGACGTAGTCCGGCAGTCCTGCAACACATGTCCGAGGCATGTCCGTACGCCCATGGCGCTGGAATATGCCGAGCTCTGCATGCAATCTGGTGCGACATCAGACGCCCTTGTGTGTTTGGAACGAGAGCTGACCCTCTCTCCCCAACCTTCATTGTTGCACGACGTGGAGCTCGCCCTCGCGAAACTGCACTTTGTGGAAGGACATTGGCAAAAGGTGTGGAGCGACACTCCACCCGATTTGGGCTGTCAAGCCGAGGGATTGCGGCTGCAAGCAGGGGCGCTCATGGGCCTCCCATTGTCGAACCTGCCCTTGAGGTCGTATTTGCATTCGGCCAAACCCTCCAACCAGCATCACGTCTCGTCGGCACTGACCCACCTTCACACCATTCTTTCCTCGGCCGGAAGGTCCATTGAAGCTTGGCAATTGGCCCAACGAATGACCTCGTTGCACGATCCCGTTGCCGACGCGGAGACTTGGACGGTGGCACAACTGAGGGTGGCCACTTCTGCCGAACAAGCTGGAGAGCCCTTGGAGGCGCTGCTTGCCTTCCACGAGGCAAGCCGTGTGGCCGACCAAATTGACGACATCGGGCTGCGGGCACGCATCGCAAGGGAACAAGCGAGGTTTGAAGAAGAGCGCGGTGCAACGCGGTCGGCCTTGGCGCATTTGGCCTTGGCAGACAGTCTGACGTTGGCCATGCTGCACAACGCGCACCAAGGACGAGAACCACGCACTTTTCAATCGCACCCAGTGATGGCATCGGACCCCTTTGAAATTGCCGCGGCCAAAGCCATGAAACCCGCCACATCTCCCGGTGCATGGCCATTTGCTTGTGCCTTGGTGGTGCTGGGGTTGTTGGCCGCGTCACTGAGGGCGCGGGAACTGAGAAAAGAACTCCGCAAAGAGCGCGTGCGCTCTCTGCGCATGCACCGCATGCTCCACCACGATGTGGGACATGCCTCTGAACAAAGCATCGCATTGGCCGGCCTTGGAGCGCCCGACCGCGACCATGTGGAAGAAGCCCTGACGCGGTCAGACCGTTTGGATTTTGACGATGTCATCGCCTCCCTAGAAATGGACCACGGCGCGTTTGTGGAATGGGAGTTCAACAGCACAGACGAAGGCCAGCATGCCCCAGAAGGGCTCCTCTCCTTGTTGTCTGTGACGCTGAAACGGCTTCTCGAAGGCAAGGAAGAATCCCACACGTTTGAAGGCAGAATCCAAAACGACTGGCATGGCATCAAGGTGGAAATTGAGGGGCCAGAAACCGCTTCCACCCGAGAGCTTCAACGGATGTTTGCCGGTGGCACACATAGCTCCTTGTGGAACCCCGTTTTGCTGCAAATTGAGCGGCTTGCGGGACGCTTCACCGTGGAGAAACGACCCAGTGGAGAATTGTCATTGACATTCATGCTGCCCCACCAAGGTTCAGCAGCTTGACGCTTTAGCGTTCGCCGGAGAACTGGTCCAGGAACCGGCGGTCGTTTTCGAAAAAGTGACGCAAATCGCCAATTTGGTAGCGCAGCATCGTGATGCGTTCGATGCCCATACCGAAGGCAAACCCACTGTATTCATTGGGGTCGATGCCACTGGCCTCCAGCACATTGGGGTCGACCATGCCACATCCCAAGATTTCCAGCCAGCCCGTGCCTTTGGTGATGCGCTTGTCCACCTCTGTCTCGAGTCCCCAATACACATCCACCTCGGCACTGGGTTCCGTGAAGGGGAAATAAGATGGACGGAGGCGAATCTTCGTTTCGGGCCCGAAGAAGCACCGGGCAAAGTGCAGCAACGTCTGTTTGAGGTCGGCAAAAGACACCCCTTTGTCGATGTACAAGCCCTCGATTTGGTGGAACATGCAATGGGCACGCGCCGAGATCGCCTCATTCCGGAACACACGGCCAGGCATGATGAGCCTCATGGGCGGGTCTCGGCGTTCCATTTCCCGAACCTGAACAGAACTGGTGTGGGTCCTGAGCAGGATGTCTGGATCTCGCTCCACGAAGAAGGTGTCCTGCATGTCGCGGGCCGGGTGCTCCGGCGGGAAGTTGAGCCCGCTGAAGACGTGCCAATCGTCCTCAATTTCAGGGCCTTCCGCCACAGCAAAGCCCATGTTTTCGAAGATTTGGACGATTTCCCGCCGCACCACCTGCAAGGGATGGTGAGTGCCAAGGGGCAATCCGCCTGAGGGCCGGGTGGCGTCCTCTCCTGTGGCTTCTGGTCGGGCCACGGTCGCTTGTTGCGCCTCGCGAACCTTGTTTTCCACGGCCTGCTTCAAGGCATTCAGCATGGGGCCAAGCTCCCGCTTTTGGTCGCCTGGCACCTCTTTGAAGGCCGCCATCAAATCCTTCATCTTCCCTTTGCGGCCCAGGTAGGCAATGCGGAACGCCTCCACCGATTCCGGTGTGGTCAGTGCCGCGTTGGCCACCTCTCCCATCAGGGTGTTGATCTGTTCCTTCATGACCGTGAAACGGGGATGTTTTTGCTCAATTCAACCGTTTCATGCTCATGACCACGTCTTCGAGCGGGCGGTCACCGCGACGGCGGTCTGTTGGAACGGAAGCGATGCTGTCCACGATGTCCAACCCTTCGACCACGTACCCGAAGACTGTATACTGCATGTCGAGGAAAGGCGTGCCTCCCACCGTTTTGTACATCTCACGGGCCTCGTCGGAATACACAAACTGCCCATTTTCAACATTGGCCAATCCTTTGCCATACTCCGTCGAGAAGTTCGCAATTCGGCCCTCAATGCCCGACATCTCGTTGTCGCTGAAGGGCCGTCCTTGGACGAGGTAGAATTGACTGCCTGAACTGCGGCGTTCCGGATTGACATTGTCTCCCTGTCTTGCCGCAGAAAGTGCGCCTTTGTAGTGCAGCAAATCGGGGCGGATTTCTGCTTCCACCGTGTAGCCTGGGCCGCCGCTGCCGAGACGGGCGTTGGGCGCGGCACCCTTGCTTTGGGGGTCACCCCCTTGCACCATGAACTCGTTGATCACGCGGTGGAAAATCAAGCTGTCGTAGAACTGCTCGTCCACCAACTTGAGGAAATTGTCCCTGTGTTGAGGAGTGGAATCGCTGAGCATGACCACCATGGAACCAAATTTGGTGACGATTTCAACCTTGGCAGGCTCGGTTGACGCCATCGGGCCTTTCTTCACAGATTCACATCCACTTGAGGACATCAACACAAGGCCAACCACTGTCACGAGAACAGCGGCAAAGAGAGAGGACGCAGAAGTCCGGAATTGAAGTTTTTTCATCATCTTTGAGGTCTGACGTCAAAGGTAGACGCGAACCCAGATTCCACACGCCCATGAAACGCTTTTTCTCCTTCGCCTTGATTGCCGCTTCTGGCCTCCTGCTCGCCGGGTGCTATGAAGTCGATGACACCATCGCCAACATTTACGTGGTGCGCGAGGAAGCGGGAGTTGAAGTTCCAGTCTCTGACGCCACCGTCAGGCTTTTCGCCCTTGGTTCTTTGGACACCGACAACCCTGGCACACCGCGGTTTGACACCACCCAAGTGACCACCGATGAAGGGTTCACCTCCTTCAATTTTTCCAGCTTCTACGTCTCTGGACAGGCCGGATTTGCCGTGTTGGATGTGGAATGCACCAAGGGATCATTGCAAGGTTCTGGTTTGATCAAGATTGAGGAGATGACGGTCAACGAAGTGACCGTTGTCATGGAGTGATTTTCTCTGCTCGCCGAGGATGAACCGCAGCTGCGTTGTCATTCGTTTTCCCCACCATCGCGCCCAATCCAAGCTGCGAAGTAGTCCAGCAAGGCGCGCTTCATCATGACTTCTTGTTCCTCTGAGGAGAGTGCCGGCAAAGGTTCCCCAGCCGAAAAATGGGGCCAGCCGTCCTCGTCGATGCCCTCGTGCACGTAGTGGCCCAGGGGTTCCAGCAGGGTGCACACCCCCACGTGCATCAGGTCCATTTTTTCATCCTTCTTGTAACGCCTTGCGCCTTGACCCGCTTCTTGGAGGCCCACGGCAAAAATCATGGTGGTCAGATCCGGAGGTTCGCCGAAACGCTCCTCCATGAGGCGCTCCAGTTT
>Ga0163109_10001837_pt1 | contig 16673 bp, 16 predicted proteins | sample CRUFie1St13metaG_FD_108704 | JGI IMG/M metagenome (GOLD analysis project Ga0163109, IMG submission 108704) | Marine microbial communities from the Costa Rica Dome - CRUD Field 142mm St13 metaG | ecosystem: Environmental > Aquatic > Marine > Oceanic > Photic zone | place: Costa Rica: the Eastern... | reverse complement strand
TACATATGAAGGAAAAAATACCATATCACCTTCTTTTACTTTAGGCAAATGCCACGGTTGGTTCCAATCATCTGGCATCTCATAGCCTTTACAAGGATGCATATTACGTAAAAACATATGATGCATTGGATTGTAAAATACAGTTGATTCGTGCTCACTAGGATCAAATATTAAATAATGTATAGCACTGTATAGAGTGCTTGGATATCCTCCTTGATGATCATGTTCTTCTTGAAAACTACCTTGAACACCTACATTATACCATAAATCAACATCTACTTTCCATTTTTTGTTTTTGTTAAATCCTGCTTTGTTTAAAAATGTTTGTACTGTTGGTGTATATAATTCTACCCAATCAGGACCTAATTTATCTAAGCCTTCAAAATAATCACTGTATAATTTTAAATTATTGTTATTAGGAGGTATTTCTGTTAATTTTTCCATTACTTCTTTGATAAATTTTTCTTTTATTTTTTCTTGATTTAAAAGAGTAGTCTTGTAAATAGGTATATCAAATAATGATGTTTTGTAAATCATGTTTCACTCCAATCAGATGTCAAAGATAACTTTGATTCAACTTTTTCAAATTCTGCTTTGTTAATAAAAAACAGCAAAGAATATCTAGGTGCAGTTTCAACTTTATAAGAATTAGGTCTGTGCCATTGGTCTGCACCATAAGCAATAAGTCTATTAAATTTGTTTCCTGTTCTTATAGTTTCTGTAAAATTTGAATGATTATTTTTTAAATCTATAAGATATTGTTCTGTAACTTGTTGTTTCAAATTAAGTAATTTTCTTGATGCAAAGTCACCCTGTTCAAATACACCTTCGGTAGTCTTGTCAAAAATGCTTGTGCCTGTATCCATATTTGATGGTTCCTGATTTAGATAAACCAACCCTGCAAAATTTACACCATCATTGTGTATCCAACCGTAATTTGCTTCGTCTACATCATACGTATCATTTTTGTGAAATCTAATATCTATTTCAAATTTACTTAGCCCATAAAATATTTCATCTGCTATACGTTTAGCAAAATATTTTGCAAAGTCAATGCAATCTTTATCGGCAGTTTTAAACAAGTTAATTGTTCTTTTACCGGGCCAATTTTCGTCATTGTGAAATTCTAACGTATCTCCTAAGTGCATTACTTTCCAAGGATTTACAAAAAAATCATCACGCACATGTATGGATTTATAGTAATTATGCATATGTTTACTTATTGGTAAATCATTATCAGTTTTTAAAGATTGGTATTAAAATAAGTAAATGTATGATACATGACCTAGCTCATCCTAAAGAAAAAATAGCACTGTGGCCTACTTATATTTTTGTTTACAAATATAGAGATTGGCCTTATGATAAAAAAGCTATTGTGGACTGTATTAGATCAGAAGAAGTATTGCAGAAAAAAGACATAGATAGTAATATTGCTTTAGGTATAAAAACAGGCGGAATAAAAGAAAGTAAGTTTGATTTTTTAGAAAAAACAGAAAAATATCCTATACTTGAAAAAATGACAAAATTTTTCCATGAAGCAATCATAGACGTTGTATCTCATGGTTTACCTAGCGTAGATGAAAGATTTACTCTACCAATTAAAACTGAAAATTTAACACCAAAAATATTCGAGTCATGGTATCATATTACAAACAATGAAGGTGCTCATGGATTACACTGTCATCCGGGAGCCAGTTGGGCTGGAATATTTTATGTTCAATCTTCTGAATGTAAGTTTGAAAATGATAACGGTATAAACAGATGGCATAATTCTGCAGCAAATTTAGGACCAGGAGATATTGGTGCTATGTGGGTAAATTCTAACAGCATTTATAGAGTTGAACCAGAAGAAGGCACATTAGTAATGTTTCCTGCATGGATGTGGCACGAAGGAACTGCGTATAAGGGAGAAGAAGATAGGATACTAATTAGTTTTAACAGCGTAGTAGGTGGTACAGGTAATGATAGAAAAAGTGAAGTCATAGAATGATAGATGTTGTTGATAATGCATTTGGAGAAGCCACAAGACAGGAAATATTTGAATTTGTAAAAAATTTATCATATACAGTTGGTGAACAAGATAGAGAAGATACACCTCCAACTGGTGCTGTAAGTGAGTTATGCAGTGATGATTATGATTTACCCAAACTAATAGAACAAAAAACAGGTAGAAAAAGTAATCAAGTATTACGCTATTATGTGAATAGCTACAAAAAACAAGAATTTCCTTATTGGCATGATGACGGAGAATGCATTACTATACTTTATTATCCAAACAATATTGATAGTTTAGACGAAGGCGGCGAAACACAGTTTTATTTAGAAAATAAAATCATAGGTATACCTTATAAGCCAGATAGGTTAATTACTTTTGATGGCAGAATACCGCACAAAGCAACTGCTTTTAGAAATGAAACAAGATACACAATAGCTGTAAAATATAAACAACTACCGTGGAGTTAACATGAATAAATTTTTATGGAAAATTGAAGATACATGTATAGATTATACACCTGTAACGGTTATAAAAAACGCAATTACAAAACAACAATGTAAGCAAATTGTTAAAGAATTACATGAATATGTTGATAGTGAACATGATTTAGAAAGTAAAAAATTTAATGAAGATAATAATCCCGGTTGTTGGAGAGGTTTTCCCACACTTGCTCCAGACGATGTTCCTGGATTATCAGCAGAAAACAAAGATCTAGTAAGAAAAACTATTGAAGAAGCTGGAAAACACTATTTAAAATCCATGCCACAAGCTGAAAAATTAAGTTTTACTACTTGGCAAGCAAGTATGTTTTCAGAAGAATTTAATGTTCAAATATGGTTTAATATAAACCAAAAAGGATCAGCTAATATGATACACAATCATCATGGCGCACTTTTTAGTGGTGTATTTTATTTCCAAGCTGAGGGTACGGGTGCATTACGTTTGTATCCTGAAAACTTTTTAACTGGAAACACCCACCCTTGTTGGCCATACAAAGGAACAATGAATCACCAACCTCAAGATGGTGATATTGTATTATTTCCTGCACACCTTAATCATGATATACCTGCTAATCCTATCGATACACCACGTATAAATTGTGCATTTAATGTTGCATTAGCACCAAAGCACATTCCTTCGTAACTCGATAAATATAGTATATAAGGATAAAATAGTATGGCGTCAAATGCTGCACCTACAGTAGATAGAATACGAATTATTCCGCGACCAGATGATTTTTTAGATAGAAATTTTGGTAATAGTGGCGAAGTATTCTTTGATAAAGAAACAAAAACATTACGTCTTTATGACGGTAAAGCTCAAGGTGGCTATACTGTTGTTACAGATGAAAATATTACAAAACTGTTAGAAACTACCGGAGTATCAACAGTAACGAATGTTGTCACTGTAGTGTCTGCACAAGGATCAGATGTAGGAAACAAATATGTAATAAACGGAGTTTACAAACCTGCTTTAAATTTTGTAATAGGTTATACTTATATTTTTAATCAAGATGATCAGACTAATGAATACTATCCTAATGCCGAAAATACTACACCTAATATACATCCACTTAATTTTAGTGCTGATGATCCAAACGGAGCATTAGGAGCAGGAACCAGTTATTTAGAAGGAGTTGTATATAAATTAGAAGATACAGTGGTTACACAAGCAGAATACTGGAGTGGTTTTATTGCAGCCACAAAAAGATCTGTAGCAATAACTGTAACTAGTAGCACACCAACAACACTTTACTATTGGTGTAAGAATCATTTAAACATGGGTAATACTATTACCATTGCACAACCCGGAACAGGTGCTGGTGGTTCAAACATAGATGTATCAGATTCTGCACCAGATTCGCCCCAGAATGGAAATATATGGTATAACAGTGCAAACGGAAAATTATATGTATATGTTGAAGATACAGATAGCAATCAATGGGTGCAACCTGCTATGCCTATACCTGCCGCAAATTATTTCAATGCTGTCACTACGGGAGATTCTAGCCAAATTTATGCTGTTGGAGAGTCAACTTTAAATTTTGAAGCAGGTCCTGGAATTGACATTACAACAGATTCTTCTAACACAGTTCAAATTTCTGCATCAAATACTGCTGGAGATTCAATTGGTAATTTTACACTTGCTAACTCTGTAATAGACACTGATGATAGTAGTGAAATTGTAGTTACACCTAGTTTAAAATTAGGCAGTGATCTAACTGTAGAAAATGATGTGAATGTTGCTAACAAAGTAAGTGCCGCAGAATTTGTTACTACTTCTCCTGGTAATCCAGTATTCGATAGTGCAAGCACTATTACTTTAAAAGCGCCTGATGGTGTTGTAATAAATCTAGGTGCTTTAAGATTAGCTAATTTTACAAATGCACAAAGAGACGCATATTCAGCAAACAACGGTGATATGATTTACAATACACAAGATAACAGAATTCAAGCATACATAAATGGTGTGTGGAGACGCATAGATGACTCAGGTATAGTATAGTGGAAAGAGAATACACAGTAATTGTAAACGCAGGTGTTGATTTAAAACAAGTAGAAGAAGAACTTACAGCTTCTACAGGGTCAGGACCTATACCAAACAGATCGGTTGATATTACAAATCCAAGACCAGGAAGCCGTAGGCAAACTTATTTTGCATTAACAGATGCAGAAGCTCAAGAACTATCCAAAGACTCAAGAATCATGTCTGTAGAAATTCCACCAGATCAGCGTGATGATATTCAAATAGGATTACATGCAACACAAACAGGTCAATTTAATAGAACAGCAACATTAAATCAAAACTATGTAAATTGGGGTTTGCTAAGAACAAACATGTTAGAAAACTATTATGGAAATAACACAACTGCAAACAATAACTTTGAATATGCACTAGATGGAACAGGTGTAGATGTTGTAATTCAAGACAGTGGTATAGAAGCAAATCATCCCGAATGGCAAGACTATGCAGGTGTATCAAGATTAAAACAGATAGACTGGTATACAGAAAGCGGAGTATCAGGTACGCAAAGTGTTAACCATTATAGAGATTATGACGGTCATGGAAGCCATTGTGCAGGCATAACAGCAGGAAAAACTTATGGTTGGGCTAAAAACGCACACATATATGCTCAAAAACTTTCAGGCCTAGAAGGCAGCGGTGACAGTGGTACAGGTATCAGCGTAACCAATGCATTCGATACAATTAGATTATGGCACAACAACAAAGCTGTTGATCCTGTTACAGGATACAAAAGGCCAACTGTGGTCAATATGAGTTGGGGATACGGAAGTACACGAGATGGTCCACCTGATAATGGAGTTTATAGAGGCACAGCATGGACATGGGGAGTTGATTATAGTGCTGATGCTGCTCTCTGGACAGGTACAGGTATTGTAGTTCCAACAGTTACAGCAACAGCTAGAAGGATACCTATTAGGGTTGCATCAGTTGATGCTGAAATAGACGACATGGTCAGTGACGGTATACATGTGATAATTGCTGCCGGTAATGATTATTATAAAGGTGATGTATCAACCGGTGATGATTACAACAATTCAGTAGTTTATGGTGCTGATACTATTTTTTATCATAGAGGATCAAGTCCACATAGCGATGAAGCTTTTTGCGTGGGTAACATAGAATCACAAACTCAATTAGATGGAAGTGTGTATAGAGATAGAACAAGAGGGAGCAGTAGTAGAGGGCCAAGGGTTGAAATATGGGCTCCTGGCACAAATATAGTCAGTGTTTGTAGTAACACAAATGCAGGTTATACAACAGAAAATTATCCTGATGATACAGATTATAGAATTATGAGTATTAGCGGGACAAGCATGGCTGCTCCACAAGTAGCCGGAGTTATTGCTTGCCATGTGCAAGCTAATCCAAATTTAACGCCTGCACAAGTTAAATCAAGAATAATTTCTGATGCAAAAAATGTTATATTTGATACTGCTAGTAGCACAGATTACACCAATTTTAATACGAGCCTATTAGGGGCAAGTAATAATATGCTATGGAATAGATACGGCCGCCAACCGTTTATATATAAAAATATCTAGGTAAATATTGTAGGAGAAAAACATATGGCGATAAATTTTCCAAATAATCCTAATGCTAATGATGCATTTACTTCTGGTGGCACCACTTGGCAATATGATGGAACTGCTTGGAATATTGTAAGTGAAGAATTTGGAAGAAACATATTTGCTAATTTTTCCGGTGATACAGGCACTGCTACTCCAACAGTATCTTCTGATACTTTAATAGTTGCAGGCGGTAGTAATATTACTACAAGTGTTACAGGAAAAACAATAACTATTAATGGTCAATCAGGTGGACTTACTCAAAATGTTTTTGATACAATAGTAGCAGATGAAGGAAGCACCACAGCTGCTTCAATAAACGATACATTAAACGTGTTAGGTGGGACTAATATTTCTACATCTATTGCAACAGATACTGATAATTTAACTGTTAATATGGATTCACATAGTATAGATTTTTTGTCAGATGTAGATACAACAAGTTCTCCACCGAGTACGGGTCAAGTATTAAAATGGGACGGAGCTAAATGGGCACCAGGAGCTGATGCTACTACTGGAGGTGCAGGAACTGATGCAGACACATTAGATGGATTTGACGGAAGTTATTACTTAGATTACAATAATTTAAACAACAAACCTAGCATACTTACACTTTCAAGTCTAAGTGTTGGTGTAGAAAACACCCCTAGCGGTAATGGTGCAATTTCATATGATAATACAACAGGTGTTTTTAAATTTACACCACCTACAGCATCTGGAATAGGAGCTTTGACAGCTGAAGTGAATGATCTTAGTGCCGCTGTAGTATGGGCAAATGTTCCTGATGCAAATATTACACAAAGTTCTGTAACACAACATCAAGCAGCATTATCAATTACAGAGAGTCAAATTAGCGATTTACAAAGTTATTTGACATCAGTATCAGCAAGCAATTTAAATGCAATTAGTGTTGACGCCTTAAGTGATGTAGATACAACAACTTCTGCTCCTAGTACAGACGATGTGTTACAGTGGAACGGCTCAAATTGGGTGCCTGGTACTGTGTCAGGAGGAGCAGGAGAAGTAAATCAGAACGCTTTTTCTAGCATTGCTGTATCAGGATATGGAAATATAGAAGCTGATAGCAAAACTGATACATTGACTTTTGTTGCAGGTACAGGGATATCACTAGCGTCTAATGTAGGTACTGATACAATAACAATAAACAGTACAGTGACTGGTGGAGCAACAGCATTTACAGGACTTACAGATGTAACAAGTGCAGGATTAAATGTAGGACTTATTTACGAACCTGCAATAGCCATGCTTAGAGTAGACAACGACGGAACCGCCGCATATACATTTAACAGTCATTACACAGGAAATAATCCTACTATAGTTGTTTTGGCAGGTACAACCATTGCATTTGATCTTTCACAAATTAGTGGACATCCATTTCAAATCCAAGATCCAACAAGTAGTCCTTATAATACGGGATTAGTTCATGTTGCCTCTAATGGCACAGTTTCAACTGGTTCATCTGCACAAGAAAAAGTTGACGGAGTACTATATTGGCGTGTACCAGAAAGTATTAGTGGTACATATAGATATCAATGCACTAGTCATTCATCTATGGTGGGAAGTATTACTGTAAAACGTCTAAGTGTAATTTAATAGGCTTGTTAATTCACGCCTAATATCTGACATTCTTTCAATATTAATTCTTAAATTTTTTGGTTTAATTATGCCATGTAAAGAACCGTCATGTCCGTTGTCAATTGTAAACGCTTCTGCTTGTAATTCTTTTAATAATTTTTGACACTTTGTTTTTTTATCACCCTCTTCTAATCTAGTAATATTTTTTGTATAATTTTCTATGTCTTTTTTATATCTATCACTGTCACTTAATCTCATAGGATTTCCTTTTTCAAAACAATGTAATGATCACCTTCGTGATATCCGTTATTAACTTCAGCAAGACTACCTTTATCACTAATACAAGCAAGACTATACGGAATATTTGTTTTACATTCAAATACTATTCCAGGACCAATTTCTTGTTGATATGTTTTTCCGTCTGAAGTATCAATCCATCTCACCATAAATTGACCATCATTTACAAACCAAACCTTTTCCGTTTTAAGGGTGTATGCAAAATCAGTTTTTGTACTTTTATCGAATACAATTATTTTAGCACCAAAGTTAGGTTTTTTAGCCCAATCTAAGTCGTAACCATAATCAGTTTTTGTAACGTTATTATCCATTATTCTAAAAAGTCTATTAGTTTAAATACTGTTTCTAATTTTGCTAAATTTTGTTTGCTATTTAAAGTATTTCGTAATCCATGGTGTAAAGGTTTGGGCCAAGAACCAAAAGATGTCCAAGCATAACCATTATGTTCACCATTTAGTTGAGGTAAAAACTCTTCTTTGATTACACACAAATATGTGTGAAAGGAAAATTTATTATCGTTACTTACAAAAGTTTCTAATGGAATAGATTTTTTTATTTCTACTGGACCTACTTCTTCATTTATTTCACGTTGTAGAGCAGACCAAGGAGTTTCTTTGTCTTCATTAGTACCACCTACTAATCCCCAAAGATTTTTTTGTTTTCCTTGTGTTCTATGTAAAAATAGAAATTTTTTGGTTTTAAGTGCATATATCAAAGCACCACTACACACAATCTTTTGCATATAATTAGTTATCTTAGAACTTTATACGCCAGGTTCCATGTGGATATTCGCCTTCAAACGCAAGTAACCATTCTCCATTACTCCATTTGTATTGAATGCCTGTGTTTAAATTTGTAGTATATATTGTTTTATCAGTGTTAGCACTAGCATCAAATACTATATTCCACTTAGTGCCAGTCCATTCAACAATGTCATTTGCTCCGGCTATAAAGTCACTGCCGTCAGTGTTTTTCCAAGCATCAGCACCGTCTGTGTTTATTGCATCACCAATTGATTCATCTAGTAATAAAATTTTTGTACCAGCTGTTTTTAAGTTTACAGGACTTGTTTTTAATGGATCTATTATAAAATTAATCTTACTGTTATCACCAGTTAATCCTGACAAAATTGAATCTGTTGGCAAAGTATCATTATCCCAATTTACTTGTAATGTGTAGTCATCTAATGTAGTTAAAGCTACATAACCAACTATTTCATTTGGTAAATCAGATCTCTTTAATCTAATTTCTGTTATTCCTGATTGAAATAATCCTTCGCTTCCGACAGCGTTTAAGTATTCTGGCCAACTAGCTTTTCCTGCTACACCATTGTCTATAAGTTTTAAAGTATTGTTTAGCACAAGCAAGTCATAATTATGATATGTGGTACTTGAAGTTATACTTACACCGTCTTTTGTAGTTTCCATATATCCAAATTCGTTTACTACATTTCCATCTTCGTCAATTTTTACTCGTGCTTTTCCGGATGCTTCTGGTCTACTTGTGTCAGCATGAGCTAACAGTTGAGGAGCACTTAATTCTAAATTAATACTGCCATTACTTTCGTCAAAAATGCTTGTCACAATATTTGTTACTACGCCTAAACGTTTTACTTTTGTAGGTGGACTTATGTATATAGGTGTTGAAAATCCTAACGTTGCAACATCTATTTCTGTTTCAGTCCCCATAGGAATACTTCTACTACTAAACGAAGTACTTGTCAAATTTACAACACTTAAACTTGTCCAATCTACATAATTGTCTGTAGTTTGTATTTCTAAACTAGGATTGAAAAGCATAAGAATCTGTTCTAATATTTGTAATTTTTGATCAGTATTTGTACTCCAAATATCAACATTCACATTCAAGTTATATGGAGTAGGCATAAGTCTTTCAACTGTGTAGTTTTTTCCTTGTGTGTTTAAATATTCTTTTCCTTCTTCGTCATAAGCTCGTTCTCTAATATTTAATTTACTTACATAGCTACTATCTGCTAACCTAGCATTATCTAATTCTAATCCTGTTATGTATACAGCCATTCTTGGAGCACTTGGAATTTTGTTTTCTGAATTATCATTAATAATAGATGCAACTTGCCTAGTCATATCTCCATATAAAACAGGTATTTGTACTAACTTGCCTTCACTATCTTTATAAGAAAAATTAGACAACAGCCTAACTATCTGTGTAATGTAGCGCCTTATTTGTCCATCATAAAAATGTTGCATATCAATTATCCGTCTTAGGTCTTAATGCTTTACTTAGACTTTGTCTTTCTTCTACAGTCTCTCCACCTATTGTTGATGTTGTAGAATTATTAACAAATCCTGTTTTTTGTGTATTTCTTGAATCACTTTGTGTCATGCTCATGCGTACACTATCTTCTATTTTCACCCATCTACGCCCGTCATATCTAAATAATCTATTTGGCAACATGTCTGTCCTTAAAAAATAATCACCTTCAACTTGTCCATTAGGAAATGTTATACCGTGTCCAAAACTTTCACCATTTGGTGCTATACCGTCTCCTAACAGATATCCATCATAACCTTCTCTTTTTGGAGTTTGCATTACTCTATCTGCTAGTTCATTTTGTGTACTAGCATCTAAAGTGCTGGTATCTGTTGTTACTATATCAACTTTTCCTTGTTCATCTACCTCTAATGTAAACAAGTTTGTAGTATCATATCCTGATTTACCAGCATCTGCTTCGGCTTGCTTTACTACAGCATCATTTATTTCCTTTTGCTTGTTGTAATTTGATAATAAATCTCTAAGTGTGTCCCCGCCTGGTGCTTCTTCGTCAGCAGGTAAATCAAATATGTCTTTGTATTCTTGGCTATCCATAATTTGTTTAAGTTTTAATCTATAAAGATGTGGATACCAAGTAGGACTATATCCTTCGGACGCTCTAGATACTTCTTCTACAACATAAAAACGCTTCAATGCCAAAGCAAAATCATTTAGTGCATATTCATCTCTAAGATGTGGCAATTCTATTACATCACCTGACATAAATTTTCTACCCAAAGTTTTTACACTTTGTCCTATATGAACTGTCATAAACAATGTATCATTACTTAAAAATAGTCCAAATTGCGATAGATTAAAATCAATGTCTTGAACATTATATACACCTCTTATTGTGTATATGTCTGGATCATACTTTCTATCTCTATTTTCTAAAAAAAGTAAATCTTGTATATTAGTTTCAGCAAAAACATCGTATTTAGGAACATCTGCTGTTGCTTCTGCTTTGTCAATTTGTTTAGGACCTAGATATTTGTGTACATTTACGTCTGTTCCGCCGACAGTAAACATTTCATAGATTCTGTTATCTATAAATTCAAAATCTTTGCCCTTTTCTGGTTTGTATAATGATAGTCTTGGCATATACATATTTATCGAACGATAAATACTATGGAGAAACACTTATGGCAGGATTAGCAACAAAGAAGCAAGAAATATACGATTACGTATATAATATGTTGGGCGGAGGTATGGTTGATGTCGAACTTGACCCAGATCATTATGATACTGCACTAACAAAAGCACTTACAAGATTTAGACAACGGTCTGATAATTCTGTTGAAGAGTCATATATGTTTATGCCCACAGTGATAGATCAAAATGCATATACATTACCAGATGAAGTAATAGAAGTAAGGCGTTTGTTTAGACGCTCAATAGGTTCTAGAACAGGTGGCGGAGACGGAGGTACATTGTTTGAACCATTCAATCTTGCCTACACAAATACTTACTTGCTTTCTAGCACAAACATGGGTGGATTAGCAACATATGATATGTTTAGTCAATACCAAGAACTTGTTGGACGTATGTTTGGTTCATTTATAGAATTTAAATGGAATAGAACAACAAAAAAATTAACACTTTTACAAAGACCTAGAGCAGAAGAAGATTTACTTTTATTTTGTTATAATTATCGTCCAGATGAACAACTATTAGATGACTATCTTGCAAAGCAATGGATAAAAGATTACACTGTTGCTACTTGTAAATATATGCTAGGTGAAGCAAGAAGTAAGTTTGCTACTATTGCAGGACCACAAGGTGGCGGTCAATTGAATGGTGATACTCTTAAAAACGAAGCCGCACAAGAAATGGAAAAATTAGAACAAGAAGTTTCAACAGCAGTACCAGGCGGTATGGGATACGGCTTTACCATAGGCTAAAAATTCACTTGACAAATCATGTATAATTGTATATAATCATATTGTAACTAAAGGATATTCATATGATTATAGGTATTTGCGGACTGATCGGATCAGGTAAAGGTTCTGTAGCTGATATTCTAGTAGAAGAACATGATTATATCAAACTGTCTTTTGCAGATAAACTTAAAGATGGTGTAGCATCTGTGTTTAATTGGGATAGACAGATGTTAGAGGGCGATAACGATGATTCAAGAAAATGGCGAGAACAAAAAGATCAATTTTGGTCAAATGAAACTGGGCAAGAAATAACACCTCGTCTTATTTTACAACTATTTGGTACTGACTGTATGCGGAATGGTTTTTTTGATGGTATATGGGTAAGTTTAGTAAAACAACATTTACTGGAAAGTAAAGGTAAAAATTTTGTTATACCGGATGTAAGATTTGAAAATGAAGCAAAAATGATTAGATCACTAGGCGGAAAAATTTGTCAAGTACGCAGAGGACCAGATCCGTTATGGTTTAGATTATACAAAGACTTAGGACAAGAGCCAACTGATGTACACAAGTCTGAATGGGCTTGGGCCAATGTACAAATGGATTATATCATTGCTAATGACAAGTCTTTAGATGATCTCAAAAATCAGGTGAAAGATCTCCTTGTTTCCACTTGACTCCGTCTAAGTGTAATACACGTTGACAGTTTGCACATATTGTTTTTAAATTTCTAAACTGACAATTTAGTAAGTTACCATCTATATGAAAGACATTAAATTGTTCTTTGTGTTTTCCTTTGAATCCACACTTTTCACATACATCTTTCTTTTCATATCCTACCTGCTTCCATTTTGGAATACCAAATCCTACTGTGCCGTGCTTTAAACATATTTCACATTTTTTTCTGTAATATGTTTTGTTACCTTTTTTGTAATTTACAGCAGCCGGACGCATTCCACATTGACATAAAGGTCTCATAATGTATTTACCATACCTTTACCGCCCCTTTTTCAATACATTTGAGCCGCTGTTTTCAATTTATTTTGCTAAATACATTTAGAATGAATACGTCCACGATAGGAGAATAACATGGCAGGATTAGTTTCACCGGGAGTACAGGTTAGCGTTGTAGATGAAAGTTTCTACACACCAGCGGAGCCAGGTACTTTACCAATGATATTTGTTGCTTCGGCATCAAACAAAAAGAATGGTGCAGGCACAGGCACAGCACCAGGTACAACAACAGCAAAAGCTGGTACACCTTACTTACTAACTTCACAAAGAGATTTAGTAGATACTTTTGGAGATCCAATTTTCAAAACAGATACTACTAACAATCCAATACACGGAAGTGAATTAAACGAATACGGTTTACAAGCGGCATACTCATACTTAGGTATAGCAAATAGAGCTTATGTAGTGAGAGCAGATATTGATCTAGGTCAACTAGAAGCTTCAGTTACAGCTCCAGCGGCTAGTCCACAAGATGGAACATATTGGCTAGATACCAAAAATACACTTTGGGGCATCCAACAATGGAATGGTGAATCTGTTCTTAACAAAGGACAAGTGTTTACAAACAAAGTGCCGATTGTAATTACAGATGAAACACAAACAAGCAATACAGGGTCATTAAGCACAAACGGATACTCAGGATTTATACCTGCCAGTACTGTAGGATCTGTTGGCGACTATGCTGTAATTGCAACTACAACATTAAATAGAATTTTCTATAGAAACAAATCAGGAACTTGGGTATTAGTTGGTAGTTATCCGTGGGCAAAAAGTTGGCCAACTATTAAAGGCGCAAATGCAAATCCAACGTTTGCAGGCACAGCAAACATCAGCATTAACGGTACAAGTGTAGCTGTAAACTCATCAGATACAGTATCTGATGTAGCATCTACTATTAACGGATTGTTGATTACTGGTGTGACAGCTGATGCAGTAGATGGAAAATTAGAAATTTACAGTGACGGCACAGGTAGTGCATCTAATGATAGTACATTAGGTGGCGATGTATTAGTAGGCGGAGATGCTACTAGACTTCAAGAACTAGGCATCACAGCTGGTACTTACTATCCACCAGCTCTTACTATTGCAAAACATACTAACATTCCAGAATATAAATTATCTGATACATATACAAGACCAACTGGAAGTGTTTGGGTAAAAACAACAACACCTAACTTAGGTGCAAAATATGTTGTTAAAAAATGGAATGATACCACAAAACTTTGGGAAACAGACAATCCTGATGTTTATGCTTCAAATGCAGAAGCAATTTATCAAATGGATAAGACAGGTGGTGGAGCAAACCTACTTACAGGAGACTTATATGTTTTAAGTAATGTAGCAGGCGATGCAAGACCATTAGCAACATTTAAAATTTATCGTAGAAATGGTGTTGCACCTACAACTATTACAACTGCTAAAATTATTAGTGGTTCAATTAGTGCAGGTTCTAAATCATTTACAATACAAGCAACAGATAATGCAACTCCTTCCTACGGTGCTGTATCAACAATTACTGGTACATACACTGGAGCAGTAAGTGATGCTTCTGTACTTGCAGCGGCAATTAATGATGCTGGCGTAGAAAATGTTAGTGCAACTGTAAATGCACAAAACAAAGTATCTATTTCACATGCATTAGGTGGCGAAATTAAATTTGTAGACACTGATGCAGTATTAACATCAGCAGGTATTACACCTTTTGTTGATGCAACATCAGGTACACCAAATGTAAAATATGTACAAGGTACAAGCGGTGCAACTGATCCTAAACAGTTACAGGCAAGTTTATGGAAAGTTCTAAGCTACACTGCTAGTGACAACGAAGTAACAGCAACTACAGCTGAAGGTACACTATGGTACAACTCAACTGTTGATGAGCCTGATATTTTAGTACATAACGGAAGTGAATTTGTTGGTTACTTGTATGACGGATCAAGTGGAGAAAGCTCTACTGCAAGTCCGTTTTACGATGCAGATGAATCAAAACAAACTGATCCTGCAGGACCTATTGTAGGTGCTACTGCACCAACATTGCAAAGCGATGGTACTGCATTGGTGACAGGCGATCTTTGGATTGATACTTCGGACTTAGAGAACTATCCAAAACTTTATAAGCATAACGGAAATAGAACAGATTTACCTATAGCTAACAGATGGTTCCAAGTAGATACCGGAGACCAAACTACAGAAGAAGGTATCCTTTTTGCAGATGCTAGATATAATACAGCAGGAGCCAATAGTGATAAAGCAGGTGAAATTGCAGACTTACTTGCAAGTGACTTTATGGATCCAGATGCACCTGATCCTTCATTATATCCAAAAGGTATGTTGCTTTTTAACACACGCAGAAGCGGATTCAATGTTAAAAAATATAGAAGAAACTATATTAGCACAGCAGGATCTAATGCAAGATACAACGATCAAAGTATGGCAGCATATGCATCAAATCGTTGGGTAACTGAATCAGCAAACCAAGCTGATGGTTCAGGTAGCTTTGGACGCAAAGCACAACGTAAAGTTGTTGTACAAGCTCTCCAAGCATTGGTAAACAGCAATGACGATATTAGAGATGACGAATCAAGAATCTTTAATATGATGGCATGTCCTGGATATCCAGAGCTAATTGGTGAAATGAAATCACTTAACTATGATAGAGGCTTGACAGCTTTTGTTGTAGGTGACGCACCATTTAGACTTCAAGCAAATGCAACTGATATCAACAATTGGGCAACAAATACTAACAATGCATTAGAAGATAATGACAAAGGACTTGTTACAACAGATCCATACTTGGCTGTATTTTATCCAGGCGGATTTACAAGTGACAACTTTGGAAATAATGTAGTGGTTCCACCGAGTCATATGATGATGAGAACTATTGCATTAAGTGATCAAGTTAGTTTTCCATGGTTTGCACCAGCAGGTACAAGACGTGGTGGTATAACAAATGCTAGTTCAACAGGCGTTATTACAAGCGAAGGTGAATTTAAATCTGTTGCATTAAATGAAGGATTGAGAGATACATTGTATGCTAACAATGTAAACCCAATTACATTTATTACAGGCGCAGGATTAGTAAACTTTGGACAGAAAACAAGACAACTTACAGCTAGTTCTTTGGATAGAATAAATGTTGCAAGACTTGTAATTTACTTAAGAAGTCAGCTAAATGTACTTGCTAAGCCATACTTGTTTGAGCCTAATGATAAAATTACTAGAGATGAAATTAAACAGGCTGCAGAAAGTTTACTACTTGAATTAGTAGGACAAAGAGCACTTTATGACTTCTTAGTAGTGTGTGATGAATCTAATAACACACCTGCAAGGATTGACAGAAATGAGTTATACTTAGATATTGCTGTTGAACCTGTAAAAGCAGTTGAATTTATTTACATTCCACTAAGACTTAAAAATACTGGAGAAATAGCAGGACTGTAATTATGATAAATAATATTAGATTAGGAGCAATATAATGGCAATTTCAACACTATCAAAAATGACAGT
>Ga0163109_10001836_pt1 | contig 16675 bp, 12 predicted proteins | sample CRUFie1St13metaG_FD_108704 | JGI IMG/M metagenome (GOLD analysis project Ga0163109, IMG submission 108704) | Marine microbial communities from the Costa Rica Dome - CRUD Field 142mm St13 metaG | ecosystem: Environmental > Aquatic > Marine > Oceanic > Photic zone | place: Costa Rica: the Eastern... | reverse complement strand
CGCCCTTTCACACTTTTTTTTTTTTTGTGGATCTTGGTGCAAGCAGCTCTCAAGGATGCTCTGGACAAGCGGGGAACTCTAAACGAGCTCAAGGCGAAAGTGAGAAGCGAGGTCTTCAGCGCCATTGACGATACAAAGGTGGGATGAGAACGACGGCCAGACCCTCACGGCAACAGACGGCACAGGCAGCTGACTTCTCGGTCTCATCATCCTTCTTTTCGTGTCGTTGCCACCTTGCTCTGCTCCAGGGGATACCAAAGCCCGTGCCGTCCGAGGAAAATGAGGTGATCAACGAGTTGATCAGGGAGTACTTGAAGTACAACAACTACAGAAACACGCTCTCAGTCATGATCCCAGGTTAGATTGGCGCCCAAGTGCACTTTGTGCGTCCAAGCACTGTTGTTGCCAGAAAACTAACGACTGCCTCCATTGTCCTCAAACTCAAGAAACGGGAATTGGAGAAGTGACGAAGAAAACGAGGACCGACATTGTAAGCGCCATGCCCTCAGTCGGCCACTTGGGTCGAGCAGCAGGTCTAAGGTTGCGCGCGGAGGGCGCGCGCAGCACTTCGTAGGAAGCTCTGGCACTGACGTTTTGTTCGTTCCCTCGTTCTTCTTCTTTGGTCGCTCTTTCTCTCCTTACCCTTTCAATCGGCGCAGGCCGAGAAGCTGGCGGTGAAGGAAACCCAGGAAAGCAGGGAATTGTGAGTGTCACCCAAATTTTGGTTTTTCAGAGCGCGGCCTTCCAAGGGACTGAACTTGACTGACTTGCGCATCCCTTTTTTGCTCACCAGGCCTCTCCTCTACAGCATCTTCGCCCTGAGGACGAAGAATCCCGTGTGAAAGAGGCGCGACCGTCTTCTTCGGAACGCTTCAAGCCTCTTTTATCGCTCTTCTGTATTTTTAGTACTTTTTCCGCCATTACCGTTACACGAGGTGTGCCTCTTTCCTTTCACAACACCAAATTTCTACAGCCAAGCTGGCATCTTGGATTTTCTGATTTCCCCTGATTTTAGTTTTTTATGACTCGTCAGATCGACAGACGCGGCGACCGCGGCCTTGACAGAAACGGGCCGCAAAGCGCGAGAGAGGCGGACACCTTGCAGGGAACGGGGGTCACAATGAAGGACGCGCTTCAGCCGGTCGACCCAAATAGTCAACCAAGCGAGACTCCGAAATCTTTGAAGCTGCGTAGGGCAGACCCATGCACCGTCGACGGCAATGGCTCGCCTCAGTTTCTCACGCCCATCCCAGAGGAGCCCACCCCCAAAAGCTCGGCGAAGCGCGCAACGACGCCCATAAGCTCTCTCATTGAGTTGAGCAAGGCCGGCGACGTAAGCCCGCAGAGGCTCGAGGAGGAGCTCTGCAAAGTCATCGAGGGTGAGGACACCGAGGCTACGACGGTGACGAGCCCCATGTTGAATGAATGGCTTTGCGGTCTAGGCCTGAGGGACGCCGCAAATACTCCTGCTCGGCTCGAGCTCAAGGCGCTGAAGCGCGCGTCGAACGAGAACGTCCACTTAAAAAAGTTGCTTGAGAAGGTTAAGGAGGTGGAGTTGGAGATCGCGGCGGAGGAGGCCAAATCCGCGGCAGAGTTGTGGGACTGCCTCGAGCAAGAGTGCAGCGAGCTTCAGGAGCAAAATCGCGGCCTCCGGCAGGACATCGAGAAATCGAGGGTCAGGGCCGCACAGAACGACGTGGAGACCAAGGAACTGCGCCAGAAGATGGAGGGGGTGTACACCGACCTTCAGCGGACGGAGGAGGAGTCCGCGGTGCTCAGGCAGAACTTGGAGGAGCTGAATGACGTTCTCGACAGCGTACAAGGCGGGGGCGAGGGCCTGGTGGGCGAGAAGAGCCAGGAGGATCTACAGGAAAGTGTCAGGCAGACCATCAAGAGGGTGGAGACAGTCATCGCAGAGAGAGGCAGGCTGGAGGACGAGCTGAAGGCTGCCCTGAGCGCCAACAAGCAACAGTGCGAGGAGCAGGACAAGATCGTGGCGAAGCACGAGACCTTGATGGCGGAGCTGAGCTCCCGAGAGAGAGCCCTTGCCGAGCAGGACAAGGAGATGGAGACCTTCCAGAGGCGTCTGAGGGAGAAGGATGAGGCGTGCCAGCTCGCGCTCGAGCAGCAGAAAGAGCTCAAGAAGATGTGCGAAGTATCCGAGAGGGAGAAGCAGGAGGCGTGCGAGAAGGCACTGGAGGCGTGCTAGGAAATTTTGCAGGAGCAGGCGTCTATGAAGGAGAAATACGAGCGCGTGCAAAAAGAGAAGGTAGAGGGTTACGATAAGGTTCTGGAGGCGTACCAGAAAGCCCTTCAGGATATGACCAGGCTCGAAGAGCATTGCAAGGAGATTGAGGTTGAAAAGCAGGAAGCTTGCGACGCTGCACTGAGGGGCGAGGCTCACCTCAAGGGCAAAGAAGAGGCTTTCAAGATTGCCATGTCGGAAAGCTCGAAGAAAAGGGAGGAGCTTCAAGCTGAAATCGAAGTGAGAGAGGACTCTCTGGAGAAAATGATGGAAGAGGCTAGGCTTTTGCAGTCAACGGTCAAGTCGCTGCAGGAGAAGAACGCAGAGCTCGAGGCCACGATTGAAGACCAGCAAAAATCGCTGGAGAGTGCTGTCCAAGAAAGAAAACAACTTGAGTCTACTGTTGCGCTGCTGAATGACAGCATTCAAGAAGAACAGAAGAAGAGCAGGGAGGTGGAAGCTTGCGCGGAGACCAGAGTAGTTGAAAAGGATGTCCAGGTCAAGTTTACTCAGACATCCGAGTCTCTCTGCGGCGAACAAAAGGAACCCACAAAGTCCCCCCAGCCCGCCCAAAGTACCTGCACAGATAAGGACGATAGCATAGAGAGTGGCATTGGGCTAGAGTTGTGCCCTCGTGGCACCCCTACTGGAGGTCATGTCGAACTTAAGCTGAATCTCGATATGCCGCTCTCCCCCGGGAGCCCAGAACCTGAAGCTAGTGGACGGGAGAGGGAAAGTGCTGGAGAGGATGTTTACGATGCTGCGCTGCTGCACATCAGGTTGAAGAAGTTTAGGCAGCGCAACCGGGGCCGTAGACTGGCCATGCCGAAGAGCTACGATTTGCCCGCAGAGGAGTGCAGGAGGAGGGCAGCTGCTCTTGGATTGAGGTCGAGTCCCATATTCAGAAGTAAGAACTATTCGAGGACAAAGGGTTGATAAAGTTGCCAGATGTACACCGTTGTTATCTATTTGTACTGCTTGAAATTCACACACTTACTTTACACGCACATTGGGATCCAACCGTTCACGAGAATCGCACTCTTTTCTTCGTCAGAGTGTCCTTCAGGGGCATACCAAATCCCAGGCCACTGGACGCGAGGAATCTGGCATCATCTGCATCATCTGCTTCCTCCGCCAAGATGGCCTTCCGCCTGGTTTTCTTTTTCCCCTTTTCGCGGCTCGACTTTACGCTCGGAGCAGCAGTCTCAGCACTCTTCTTTTTCTTCTGAGCATCCTCTGGGGTCTCATCGAAGAGCTCCTGGAGAGCTGTATAGTTGATTTTTGAGCTCAGCCTCTTGCTGGCGAGCATCTTGTGCGTCGCCTCGCTCGCGGTATCGGCGCTGTACTTCTCCCCCGTGCTGTTCCTGTTCCTCCTCTTCCTTGACTTCCCCTTGCCGTCCTTACCCGACCCACCCTGCTCCAGCTGGGGCTGCGAGTTGAGGTACTCCGCGTTCATTTGGTTCCACAGCTGCTCCTTGACCCGAACTTCGTCGCTTGTGTGCAAGTACTGGTCGATCTCCGCGTCGTCGATCTCCGAGAGGTCTGGGCACGTGTGAATGTTTTCCTTGGTCACCACCCTCACCGCTGGCGGGTTCTCCTTCGTGTCCAGCTCGCTGGCGATCTCAGCGGCTTCCTTCCTGTACTCGAGCTGAAGCTTTCTCTCCGCCTTGAGCTTCAGGTTCTCGATTCCTTTCGAGAACGATGGGGGGTCCTGACCCCCCGAGAAGCCCCCGCAGAGCTTCACGATGTCGTCAAGATCGTTGCTCGGCCCACCGGCCAGCGTCAGACCTGTGCTCTGGCTCGTCTGCAGGGCCTGTTCCTTCTCGTACTGGATTCCCCACTGCTCGAACTCGCTCGTGGTGAGTTGGGCACTGGGCGTGCACTCGAACTCGCCCAGCCTCTTCTTGATGGTGGCCTCGCACACGTGGACCACGCCCACAATGTCCCTCTTCTTCCTCCTGAACCCGTGCATGTGGCTGGCGATGAACAGGGCCGCGCCGCAGATTCCCGCTGGCCTCCTCCCCGTCTGCATCCAGTCTCGTTTCATGGACGCGACGAGCCTGAGAGCGGTGTTGGCAACAGTGTGCATGGACTTACCAAAGTTCATCCTGTCTGCGAACCTGTGGATGTACAGGCTGGGGTCGATGGGCCTGGAAATGATGGGGTGGGCCTCTAGCCTCAGCAGCTGAAGGAGCTGCAAGAAGACCGCCCCCAGGAGGTACACGTTGGCCTGGATGCAGTCCGAGAAGTCGATGAGCATGTAAGGCTTCTGCTCCTGCCTGCAGATTGTGTAAAGGCACGCAGCGGCAACCTGCTGCGTCCTCCTCCCCCTCGTGAAGTTTCTCTGAACCGCCAGCTTGTACAGCCGGTGGGCCGACGCGGCGATGTCTTCCCTCGGCCTGATGCTCAGCCTGTCCGCCAGCTCGTTTATCTCCGACCTTCCCCTGTTCAAGGTCTTCTCGTGCGAGTCCTGGCTCTGAAAGCTCAGCGTGACTTGGCCACGTGGACCCCTGCTGAGCGTGGGCGCCAAGCCCGACTCCGGAACAACGTTCCCCACGACCTGAGATGCTCCCGTCGCCGTCTTAAGGAAAGTCGGGTCGTTCGAGAACACGGCATCGTCGATGACTCCTCCGCACACCGTGCAGCACGTATTTCCACCCGCCTCGTCGACCACAACATCCTTTTTAACGACGCGTGCAACGGAGCCGGGGAGGCCGTTAGTAAGTCTATCCCCGCCGGTCGCCTTCGTCGCTCTCCGCTTACCTTGTCACAGTGTTTACAAAACATGGCGTCCCTGCGCCCTCCTCCGGCCTGGCTTAGCCGCTCGCCGCTACGGGGTCTTTCCCCCAGGTCTCAGGAGGAGGAGTTCGCATTTTCGTCGTTTTTTTCAAGTTTGAATTTTTCAAACTTCATAAACCGCCCCGCGGGGGGTCGTTCCCTCTGCCCAAGGCGTTCCGCAGCAGTGCGGACTCGAACCAAACGGGAGGGGGTGCAAGACCCGAGCTTACGCCGCCGCGATGGCGGAGACCGAGGTAACAAGCGCGGGGAGGAAGCTGGAGGAGGAGGAGGAGGCGGCGGGCGCGGCAGGGAGGGTCTCGGAGGACACCGAGGAGGAGGAGGACTTGGAGGACTTGGAGGACCTCGTGGGCCCGGTCAGGGAGTTCGAGAAGGACATGGGCCTCATCGCGAACGAGAACGAGAGCGCCATTGAGGATATGGACACGGCCATCAGGGGCCTCAAGGACTGGCGCAAGGAGCGCGAGGAGCAAATCGCGCGGCTGGAGAAGGAGAACGAGAAGTTGTTCGAGAGCATGGAGAGGTCCGCGGCGGTGCTTCGGGACCGGGACGAGGGCACGAGCGGCGCCGTGTCCGGGCTTGACGATGACGAAGGGTACAAGAGCGTTCTCAAGGAGCTGAATAACGCCAAGTCCCAGATGGGGACGTCTAAGGATGTCCTAGAGTCCTCGCCCCAGGCGGGGACGGAGCTCAGCGAAGAGAAGCTCAGGCTCCTCACGTCGGCTTCGAAGATGTCCTTCGCTCCGGCGCAGAGCGCTGAACGCGCCGAGAGGGAGGGGGCCTTGGGGGTCGGCGGCGCAAAAGGGGCGCTTGGGGAGGAGGGCTCCTCGATCTCCCTTCTACGCGAGGCGGACGAGCTGCTCGAGTCCCTCGGGCTGGAGGAGGGCCAGAACGACCCCATCGCCTGGACCTCCGACCTGAACACGGTGCTGTCAAAGCTCGAGATGCTGGACGCGCCGGAGAAGTAACGGGGGTGCCGGACGCGAGGGCACGAGGAGGTCGAACACACCCTTCAGAAGAAGCATAAGGCTTGTAATGCGTCTCGATGCCAATCCCTGAGCGTCCTCATTTACGAATCTATCTCGGGAAAGCTGTCCACTCAGCCTTTCAAAAAATTGAAATCTGCCGTCGGAAAAAGCGGCAGCCTCGAGGCGAGGAGACGACAGGCACGCACGCGGCTAGGGGTCGGGGTCGACGCCGAGCGAGTGAGAGTTCGGGGGCAAAGGCTGTCGATAGGTAGGCTGGCGATAGGGCGCCTCGGCCGGACGCGAGCTCGGTCTCAGGCGCGGGAGGCGGCGCGAGGGAACGGCTCCGGTGAGAAAGCCCGGACGCGAGCCCTGTAGATAAGTTTGTGGAGACAGAGTGTTGGGTAGATAAGGAAGGACGCCATGGCGCTCGCGCTCACGGTGGGGTCCGAGGTGTGGGTCGAGGACCCCGAGGCGGCGTGGCTCAAGGCCACGGTCACCAAGATAGAGGACGCGACGGTGACGGTGGAGGACGAGAACGGGGTCGAGCGCGTGATCGAGGACGCGACGGAGGAGAAGCTCCCGCTGCAGAACCCCAAGGGCAAGGGTGGGGTCGACGACATGACCCAGCTCTCGTACCTGAACGAGCCCGGCGTCCTGCACAACCTGAAGGACCGGTACTCGCTGGACTCGATCTACACGTACACGGGTTCGATCCTGATCGCGGTAAACCCGTTCTACCCGGTGCCGCAGCTCTACGGCGAGCACATGATGTACTCGTACAGGGACAGGATGCTTGGAGAGCTCTCGCCCCACGTGTACGCCATCGCAGAGGAAGCGTTCCGGCAGATGTCCCAGTACAACAAGAGCCAGTCCGTGCTGATCAGCGGGGAGAGCGGCGCCGGCAAGACGGAGACCAGCAAGCTCATCATGAACTACCTCGCTTTTGTTGGCGGGCACTCCAAGCAGAAGCAGACCGGGGAGAAAACCGTGGAGCAGCAGGTCCTGGAGTCCAATCCGATCTTGGAGGCCTTCGGTAACGCAAAGACGGTGAGGAACAACAACTCCTCTAGGTTTGGCAAGTACATGGAGATCCAGTTCGATTCCAAGCTCAGGATCAGCGGTGCTGCCATAAGGACCTACCTTCTGGAGAGGTCGAGGGTTGTCTTCGTGAACGACCCGGAAAGGACCTTCCACTCGTTCTTCCAGCTCTGCTACGGAGCGGACGAGGCGGAGAGGGAGACGCTGAAGCTCAGACCAGCTCAGGAGTTCAAGTACCTTGCGCAGAGCACCTGCTTAGAGATAGAAGAGATGGACAACGCGGAGGGGTACAAGAGAACCAAGGAGGCCATGTGGATCGTGGGAATGACCGAGGAGGACCAGCACTGCGTGTTCAGGGTCGTGGCCGTCGTGCTGCACCTTGGAAACGTGGTCTTCGAGGCTGACCCAGAGGATGACGAGAAGTGTGTCCTGGCGGAGGACTCAAAGGAGAGCCTCGAGGCCGCAGCGGAGCTGCTGGGAACGCAGGCTGAACTGTTGGAGAAGGCACTGTCCACAAGGACTCGGCAGACCTTCGATGGAGCGATCACAAGCCCCCTGAGTGCCGCAGCAGCGACCCACAGCAGGGACTCGCTCTCGAAAACGATCTACTCCAAGCTCTTCGACTGGCTCGTGCACAAGATCAACACCTCCATCGGCCAGGACGCCACAAGCAAGCTCACTGTGGGCGTTCTGGACATCTACGGTTTCGAGCAGTTCAAGAAGAACGACTTTGAGCAGTTCTGCATCAACCTCGCAAATGAGAAGCTCCAGCAGCACTTCAACCAGCAAATCTTCAAGAAGGAGCAGGAGGAGTACAAGAAGGAGGAAATCCAGTGGACGTACATCGATTTCGTGGACAACCAGGACATCCTCGACCTCATCGAGAAGAAGCCGGGCGGAATGATTGACCTGCTTGACGAACAGTGCCAGTTCCCAAAGGCGACAAGTGCGGATTTTGCCCAAAAGCTCTACAACAGCTTCACGGAGAACAAACGATTTTCCAAGCCTAAGCTTTCCAGATCTGCCTTTACGCTGAACCACTATGCGGGGAACGTCACGTACGAGACAGACAACTTCTTGGAAAAGAACAAGGACTACGTCATTGCTGACCACAAGAGCATGCTGGCCTCCTCAGAGTACCACTTTGTCGCCTCCCTATTCAAGGACAAAGAGGAGGACAAGCAGAAGGAGGAGGCAAGCAAAGGGAGGAGGAAGTCTGTGTCTGCCTTCAGATTTGCTTCCCTGGGTAACACGTTCAAGGGGCAGCTCAAGGAACTGATGGCAGCATTGTCCCAAACGGAGCCGCACTACGTCCGTTGCATCAAGCCAAACAGTGTGAACAAGCCTGGCATATTCGAGACAATCAATGTCCTGCAGCAGCTGAGATGCGGTGGTGTGCTGGAAGCCATCAGAATCAGTTGTGCGGGCTACCCCTCACGGAACAACTTTTATGATTTCGTGGAGAGGTTTGGGTTGCTCAGCCCAGGACTGTATGACCAGGATTTGGAGGAGAGCCAGATGTGTGAGAAACTCCTGGAGCTTGCAAAGCTGGAGGGGCACCAAATAGGAAAGACCAAGATATTCCTGAAAGGAGGGCAGATGGCCATGATGGACAAGCTTAGGACTGAGAAGATGAACGCCGCGGCAACAATGATTGCGAGGCACATGATGACTTTTGTGGCAAAGAAGTGCTTTAAGAAGAAGAAGGAAGCAATTGTGACCATCCAGTGTGGCGCTCGCTCCATGTTTGCGAGAAGGGTATTCAACCACAAGAGGAACACTCGCGCAGCCACCAAGATACAGACTCTCTACCGCGGACACAAGGCTTTTGCAGATTTCAACAAGAAGAAGCACGCCGCGGTACAGATCCAGTCGGTCTTCAGGGGTATGAAGGCCAGGAGGCACGCGTCTGATTTGAGGCAGGATAGGTCAGCTTTGATGATTCAAAGGAAGTGGAAGGGATCTAGAGAGAGGAAGAGGTTCCTTCACGACAAGGATTCGGTGAACAAGGTGAAGGCCGTATGGAAGAGAAAGAAGGCAAAGCAGGTTCTCAGGCAATTGAGACTTGAGGCCCGCCAGGCGGCTTCTCTGCTCAAGGACAAGAAGGCTCTGGAAACGAAGATGAAGGACATGGAGCAAAATGTTGAGAACTTGCAAGAGCAGAAGGCAGACTTGAGGGCTCAGCTGAAAAAGGCCAAGGTGCAGCTTGCAGAAACTGCAGAGGTTGAGGACAAGCTTTCACAGTCCTTGGCTGAGATCGAGGGCCTCAAGCTCTCAATTGAGGAGGAGAAGAAGAGCAATGAGGCGGCGCAGACGGAGTTGGTTTCCTTGAGGGAGATGCTGCAAGCAGCAGAAAGCACCAAGTCGGACTTGGAGACCGAGTGCAGCCAGGCAAAGGAAGAGGTTGAAAGGTTGAAGGAAGAGCTGGCCAGCAAGGCCAGCGAACTGGAGGGCGCCAAGACACAGAATGAGTCCATGGCAAAGGAAAGTGAAGGAATGCTGGAGAAAGACAAGAAGATGCAGGAGCTCTTGTCAAGGCTGGCAGAGGTGGAAGCTCTGAACGACGCCCTGAACAACAAGCTTGCAGAGGTGGAGAGGACGCCGAACGGCAAGGCATCCTTCATGGATGGCATGAGGCGGATGAGCAACGGTGTGCAGATGGCTTTCAGCAATGACTCCACACCTCCCACGGGAACTCCAGAGAGCAGGTGGTCTGAGCAGTCTGCGGATAACCAGGCAGACAAGCAGCATCGCGAGCTTGAAGTGAGAAAACACAAGCTGAGGGAAGAGAAGCAAGGTGCGCAGCAACGCAAGCTTCTCGAGGTCCTCCTCACGAACAAGGACTTCAACAACGGGGTCTCTGTGGGTGCTTGCACGACTTTCAAGTGCCTCTTGCACTGGAATGCATTCCAGGCGGAGCGCACCACCATCTTTGACCAGATCATCCAGTCTGTGGGCGGAATTTTGGAAGAGAACCAGGACAACAACGAAGTTCTCGCTCACTGGTTGACGAATTCCGTGACGCTCCTGGCCCTTTTCAGGAGGTTTGTGCGGCCTCCCTCGGAGACCGGCATCCAGAGAAGGAGCAGGGCGCCCTCTGGCCTTTTTGCCTTCAGGTCAAGCATGATCTTTTCACGGTCCCCCATGCCAGACTCTGGGAGTCAGTCCTCGCAGAAGCAGGTGGAGGCAAAGTACCCTGCCCTCCTGTTCAAGCAGCAGCTCGACGCGTTCGTGCAGAAGATTTTCAGCCTGTTGCGGGACAACATCAAGAAGGACATTGCTCCCACTCTGAACCACTGCATCCACGCCCCACGGGCACGTGCGGCAAGCGCTGCTGACAAGAAGGCCAGCAGGGGAGGCCCTGCCCTGAGCACCCACTGGACCACGATCATCAACCTCATGCAGGGTCTGCTTCAGCTCATGAAGGACACACACGTGCCCAAGTTCCTGATCCGAAAGCTCTTCAAGCAGGTCTTCGCTTTCATCAACGTCCAGCTCTTCAACCAGCTCCTGCTGCGCCGCGAGTGCTGCTCGTTCAGCAACGGAGAGTACGTCAAGACTGGCCTGGCGGAGCTGGAGAACTGGATCCACGTGAGCACCACGGACTATGTCGGCGATGCGCTAGAGGAGCTCAAGCAGATCAGGCAGGCTGTGAGCTTCTTGGTGATACACAACGTGAGATACGCAAAGAACGAGACAAATTTGTGTCCAGGTGGCCCCCGCCCCCTGCCACCCTCGCCACCACAAAGATCAGCACTGACTCCTCCTTCTTTCTTTCTCTTTCTCTCTCTCTCTCTGTCTCTCCACGTCTGTCTATCTCTGGTAAACCGCTGAAACCCATAATTAGAAAAACAAAAAGTCACTTGAGGAGATCACCCAGGAGGTCTGCCCCGTGCTCAGCGTGCAGCAATTGTACCGAATCAGTACAATGTACTGGGACGCGAGTTACGGCACCACCACAGTATCAAAGTGAGATAGAGAGAGAGAGTGAGTGAGCGAAGTGAGAGTGAATCTCTGACTCCAAAAATCCTTTTTTTATTCTTTCTTCCTTTTCGGCAGTGATGTCCTCGCCAAGATGAAGCGGACCATGATGGAGGAGAGCTCGAATAGCTCGAGCAACACAAGCTTCCTGCTGGACGACGACCCTAGCGTGCCATTTGATTTCGCCATGCTCACAGAGGACGTCGTGGAATTGCGCATCGAGCTCAAGGACTTTCCCGCACCAGACTTTCTTTGAAATGGTGGTGGTGGGAGGGAAGGGACAGAGAGGAAGAAGTTGTTGTTACCATATTTGAAAGAGCGATTAAGATAGTGGCATCCAGATTCCTCTTCCCTTACACTTTGGGAACGCCCACGGAGTGCCATCACGAGATCTCTATGGTGTGCAAGAAAGAATGAATGCAGTCGATCCACACGCAAACGTGTTCACGATCCGCCACGCCTCTCCTTGACCGTAGCCACGATCTCGCACCCGCCCCCCTCCCCGACCCCAGGCAGCCCCCCTCCACCCTCTCCCGCTACCACAACGTCCGGCGTGATACCCTTCTTGTTGATGTCGACCTCATTCGGTGTCTGGTACTTCGCGACGCTGACAGCCACTCCCGACCCGTCGGACAGCCTGACCAGCGTCTGGATCAAGCCCTTGCCGAAGGTCCTCTCGCCCACCAGGACCGCCCTCTTGTTGTCCTGCAGTGCTCCCGAGAGCACCTCCGCGGCGCTGGCCGTGCCGCCGTTCACAAGCACGGTCAGAGGCGTTGATGAGTCCTCCGCCGCATTTTTCGCGTCGTAGTAGTCCTTGATTCCCTTGGCGTCCGCAATGTTCACGATCGTCCCCTGGTCGATGAAGATCCTGGCCACGTTCACCCCCGCGTCAAAGCTGCCTCCGCCGTTGTTCCTGAGATCCAAAAAATACTCGGCGCTCCCCTGGGACTTGAGGTCCCTCACCGCCTTCCTCACCTCCAGGTCCGTCTGATCGCTGAAGGAGCTGAGACGGATATAGCCGGAGGGCTCGCCGCCGGCCTCCCCCGCCTCACAGAACTTGGAACCAACGTTGGTCCTCCTCAGTGCGTCCCTCGTCAGCTCAACGGTCCTCACGCCGCTCGTCTTCTCGTCCCTGACCAGTACGCTGACGACGGTGCCCTTCTCGCCCTTGAGCAGCCCTGCGGCCTCGTAGATCGACATCCCGGCCGTAGGCGAGGAGTCGATCTGGACGAGGAGCTGATTTGGTAGAATCCCCGACCTCTCCGCGGGGCTCCCGGGCTGCGTGTTTACCACCAGCAGGCCCTCCACGCTCCTGTCCTTTGGATAGGCGATCTCGATACCGACACCGCTGGACTGACCGCCCTTCTTGCTGCCCGTGACAAAGGCGAACTTGCTCGGATCAAGGAGCTTCGTGTAGGGGTCCCCCAGGGTGGACAGGTTGCTCTCGATGGCAGCGTAGGTCTCCTCCCTGCTCTGCATCTTGTACTCCTTCAGCGTCCTCTCCTTGAGGCGCAAGAAGTTTTGCCCGTTATACGTCCCGTCGTAGTACGCTTGGTACACCTGGGGAGAAGGAGAGGAGGGCGCGGGCTTGCGGCGTCAGGTCGGGCGAAAGGGTTGGGTTGCAAGGTCAGGAGTCTCTCCCACGAAAACCAAAACGTCAACGTACCGCACGCCAGGCTTCCAAGTAGATCAAGTTCTCCTCCGTCAGGGCACTCGCGTATAGAGGAACCGCCGCCGCGATCCCGATCGCGACCGCTGCGACAGCTCTGCCTGCTCCGCCGGCCCTCCCGTGCTCTTCCCCCTCTACCCGAGCCCCCCGTCCCATCCATCTCTCGAGCCACCGTACGACTCTGGGAGTTGGCTTCTCAGCGCGACGCGGCCCGGCGGCCCGGCGCCGACGCGCAAGGCCGCTGCCAGGCTCGCTCGGCCGCGGCGAAGACGAAGACGGAGTCGAGGACCTGCAAGACACGGTCATCCAGGCGGCCTCTGCGTGGTGATGTCTGGTTTGTGGTCGAGCCGAGCCGACCCAAGGTCTTCTGCTGAGATCTGAGATCTGATACCATGGTTGTGGTCGATAATCTGGATTACATCGCCCCGCGATGAACCTCGCGATGAAACTTCGATATTTTTGCCTCTACCACTCGGAGCTCCTCTTCCTTCTTCATTCTTAGCTCCTTCTCCATCTGTAACTCGGCGAGCAGGTTTTTTAGAATGCCAGTGCTATCTTCCCGCCCGAGAACCGCGTCCTCCATTGCGCCCATCTCTTCCGAGACCCCGGGCTCCCCGGTAGCACTCCGAGGCGTGCCCTGAGATCCCTCCTCCTTATCACGGGCTTCCGCCTCGGCTGTGACGATTGAGGTGAAGTCCTTCTCAAACTTCCTTCTGGAGGAGCTCCTCGATGATCTGCCAAAGGAGCTCATGGATTGGAGGAAGGATTTCCAGCTCTTGCTGTCAGACCCCCCGCTCACTGGGTCCACGCCTCTGTCGTAGGTCGTCCGACTCTTCTTTTTCGAAGGAGAGTGAACGAAAATTCGCCTCGAGCAGATCTTTTTCCACTTCTCCTTGTCCTCCGGGTAGCGGCTGAGAACTTCATCAACCGCAGCTTTGGTCAAACAAAAAATGTCGCAGAAGGAGATCGCCCGGACGCTCGCCGTTCGAATGGCGAGTTCGCTCATCAGGGCGATTTCTCCAAAGTAATCTCCGTCCTTCATCCGCCTCAGGACCTTAGAGGCAAGGTAGACCTCAACAATGCCGTCGGCAATGAAGAACATCTCGGTTCCTACCTCCCCTTCGTTCACTATGATCTCGTTTGGATTGAATGAGAACAGGGTGAGGCATTGGATCAAACTGCTCACCGCAGGTCGCGAGAGGTTCGTGAAGAAGACGTTTTTGCTGATCATGCTGTCGTGGAGCGCATGCAAAACTTCGGTCTGCAGGTCCCGGCTAAGATCTGAGATGATCTCGCATTCATTCCCCCAGTATCTCTGGCGCTGATGGAGATGCTCGTAGAACAGTCGCACCCTCCGTCGAAGCTTTTTCTTGTGCGGGAGCCTTCTCGCCAGAAAATCCGACACGAAGTCCATCTTTTGTTTGTAGAGGGTTTCGTTTCGATGTAGGGAGAAGAGGGCGTCCGAAAGAGATAGCATGCCAAACGCCCACAATGATGTCCCGCAGATCATCGTAATAAGATGATATATACGTTCTGTGTCCGTCACTGGCTCGATTGAAGAACCAATTGAGCTCATCACCAAAATACTGTGAGAAAGAGAAACTATGTACTTCGTCTTCAGAGAGGCGTTGGAGAGGGTTCCAGGCTCGTCAGCCCCAGCCATGTGAAACTGCGTGACCCAGGATACGTGCTCCTCGCCACCATCCTCCTCAACGTTTGCCACGAGAAACCACCCACAGCTGATGTAGTGGGCGGCTAGAAGGACACAAAGAGAGTACTTGCCAATCCACCTGAAGGAGTGCTTGATGGACAAAAGAGTGCGGGCGTTGTGCATGATCCGCGACAGCCTCGCCAGCCGGAACACCCTCAACAGCCGAAATCACTTCAGCACCTTTAGCATCCGGTTGACTCTCAGAGTCTCAGAGTCCCCTGGCTCTGCCCCAGCAAAGAGGAGGACTACGTCCACGGGGAATGACGAAACCAGGTCCAATCCAAACCATGTGCGGAGATAATACTTGCCAATGTCCTTTGGCTTTGTAAGCACCATTCCGGCCACCTCCACTACGGTTCGGAAGTTTAAGACGATATCCACCAAGAAAAGAAAGTCTGTAGCCGAGTCGAATACGAAGATGCCAAGGCCTCCGCTAACCTCGAAGCCAAGCCTGAACGGGACCACCACGGCATTGTAAAATATCAGCAGGGCCAGCAACATGTCCCAGCTGGTGCGAAAAGTAGAGTGCGGCTGGATCAAGAACCTGTGACCAGTATCATGTGGCTCGCTCTGCTTTGTTTTGGTGTATGCCTGGGGATCCAGCTGGGGATCCGTGGGTGAGGCCAAAGACATAGCCTCCTCGATATACGCCTGCCTCCTGGACGGAGGACTGAACGTAAACGAGTATGGGGAGTACGGTGGCGTCGCGGATCGCACTCCCGAGAGGGCCATCAGCGACTGCAGGCTCACGGCCTTGTGAAGCGCGCCCACCGGCGTGGCGTGGGTCGCATCTCTCGGGCTGCCGTTGCTAAACGTCGTGGGACTCCTGCTCCTCGACAAGCCATACAGCGCCGGGGATCCAGGGCTCCTCAGTGTGATGCTCGGCTTGTGCTCCAACGGCTTGTGATCCGAGGCGCCAGGCCTCGCATCCTCCGTCATACCGCGGGCTCGTCTTTGCTCCTCCAGTGACAGACGTCCATGATCCTATCCCTCTGGCGGGAAACTTTTGCTTCAGCTGTCCTTGGGATCATCATGACAGCTCTTGATCTGCTCTGCGTTGCGTTGCGTGGGAAAATCGTGGGAAAATCGTGGGGGGGGTGACATGTCACTGGTGACATGTCACTGGTGACACACGAGGTCTTGGAGAAAAAGCTTGCATGCATGAAAATGGAAGTTGCCTTACTTCCGTGCGGATGAGCTACGACAGGACTTGGAATCCAACAGGGTCTGGCCCTGGCTTGTCGTCGGTAAGACCGCAAGAACTGTCGGCGGTGCCGTTATCCTGTGGCGCCGGCAGCAGCCAACGCTGGAACGATCCGCCGTGAATGGTCAGGGCGCCCTTGCCCGGCGAGCCCAAGACGGCGTCGCCTCCGCATGTGCCGGGGTCGCAGAGCCACTCGTGGTCGTCCGTGATCCAGTACGTGGTCCCAGGCTTGAAAGTGGAGCAGGGAGGGACCACACCGTCGTTTTCTCCGGGGTTGTTCACTCCGAGAAGATTGCAAGCCCAGTTCCGGCAACAGGGCTTGTTGGCCCCCACCGCGTTCTGCGCCACGCCGCCGTCCCACTCGGGGCTTCCACAGATCCAACGCGAGATCGGGCCGAGACCTTTCTCTCCATCACCTGCCGAGGAGTCGTAGACGTGGATATGAATGGCAGCGAAGTCGCCCACTCCCTTGCCGGCGGCGAAAAGGAGACCATACTTGCCATCCCCGTCCGGCGACTTGTACACAGTCACTTGCTGGTTGAGAACCGCTGCGCTGCTCTGCGTGGACCAGCCGCTCGGGAAGCCCCCTTCGGTGACGGACATGACAGTCGTCGCGTTGTCCGCCTGCGCAAACGTGGCCACCACGGCCGTCGCGACCAAAGCGAACAACATCATCGTCGCTTTACTCGTTGCTCTCATCATCGTCGTCGTCGTCGTCGTCGTCGTCGTCTTCAAAGCTTGTTACCCAAAGTGGGCGATAAGGCAAGAACCGGTTGTAGGAACTGAGGTACTGGTCGTGCGTTACAAACCCTCGGTGATTTCTCATGGTGAAATTCCAGCGGAAATCTTGAAGAAGCAGTGTGCGAAATGTACTCTCATTTTTCTTGTTCCTGAAAAGAAAAGATATTTTTACCCAAAATCCTTGTTCTCTATCAAGCAAGCGCCTTCATCGACTTGAAGTACATTTAAACCCCGACTCCTGCCGCTGGCACGTCGGCCCCCTTGACGACGTCAGGGAGCCCCAACATTGCCGCCGATCCCAGGGGCTTGACCGCCACCATTT
>Ga0163109_10001834_pt1 | contig 16679 bp, 20 predicted proteins | sample CRUFie1St13metaG_FD_108704 | JGI IMG/M metagenome (GOLD analysis project Ga0163109, IMG submission 108704) | Marine microbial communities from the Costa Rica Dome - CRUD Field 142mm St13 metaG | ecosystem: Environmental > Aquatic > Marine > Oceanic > Photic zone | place: Costa Rica: the Eastern... | reverse complement strand
CTTTATCTGCCACTGCAACAATTAAACAAATAGATTTATGATGAATTGGGAATTAGATTTTAGCGATGAAATAAGGGCTAAGTGGAGCAACAAGCGTAAACGCTCGGTTGATTGCGATAACCCTAAGGGTTTCAGTGAAAAGCAGTATTGCAAGCGGCAGGAGAGAGGTGGGGCTTATAAAACAAAAGCGGATGAAAAAAGAATCCCAGAAAAGAAAAAAGATGGTACAAAGCGGCCAAAATCCAAACATTCTGATTTATATACAGATGAAGACCCAAAAGGCACAATAAAAGGTCTTGGGTTCAAAGATGCTGAAACTGCTAGGAAGAGTATTGCGATTATTGAGAAGGCAAGACGGCCTCACAAGCACAAAGTGCAAGCTACCATGGCGATGGAGCAAAGATCTAGGTTTGCAGCTAAAAATGCAAAAGATCCAGAGAAAAAGAAAAAACTCCTTGCCGCGAATAAAATTTACAAAAGTTATTTAGAAAAACTGAAGAAAAGGACAAAAGAAAAAAATAAGTAGGTGTAATTATAATAAATGCCCCGAAAGAAAGTTTCACCTTCAAAGCAGTCCCCTTTTGAGTTGAGTTCAGCGTTCCACTCAATAAATTTCAAGCAGCGCGAATTTAACTTCACTACAAAACAACAAAAACTTTTAGAGTCTATTTTAGATGACTCTTCTAAAATTATATTTGTAGCAGGTCCAGCAGGTTCTAGTAAGACTTATATGTCTGTTTATGGATGTTTGCAGTTAATGGCAAAGGATTTCCAAAAAGACCTACTTTATATAAGAAGTATAGCTGAAAGCGCTGATAAAGGGCTAGGTAGTCTCCCTGGAGATATTTCAGATAAATTTGATCCATTTCTCATGCCTTTGTATGACAAGCTCGATGAAATGGTGCATGAAGGCGATACAGCCTATATGAAACAGATAGGTCGCATTTCTGCTGTGCCTATAAACTTTTTGAGAGGGGCAAACTGGAACAATAGGCTCATAGTAGCAGACGAAGCTCAAAACTTCACATTCAAGGAGTTAACAACCTTAATCACAAGAATTGGAGAAAATACAAAGCTAATTATCTGCGGCGACTTCATGCAGAGCGATATCAATGGAAGAAGTGGGTTTAGAGAGATGTTTGACTTGTTTAATTGTGAAGAATCACAAGAGCATGGTATAAAATCTTTTAAGTTTACGAATCGTGATATCGTGAGAAGCAAAATATTAAAATATATTGTTTCTAAAATAGAAAATCACAAATCAGTGTAGATTATAAGTAACAAGGCGAACGTCTAAGCGACAGCGGCCAACAGCTTTTTTTACCCAAGAGACAACGATCTTGTTAATTTCAGTGTAATTAAAAATAGAAAAAATTATTTAAAATTATATTATATATAAGCTTATGAGCCATCTGTTCTGTCATAGTTGTGGGTTTAAACTGGAATACGCAAACGTAAAGCCTAATTTTTGCGGCAAATGCGGTCAACAATTAAATAACACTTTTACTTCAAACGCTGCGGCGACACAACAGCCAACTGTAGTAGAAAATATAAATTTAGCTGAAGACGAAACAAATAGTCAGAGTTTACCATCGATTAGCAAAATTCAAGTAGACTATGATGTAGACACCAGTAAAAGTTTTACTTTGGGTTCATTAGTAGGAGAAAACGCTCCTCCAGATGTAGGTAGGAGATCAAAACCTAAATCTATTAATGAATTCATTAATGAAAGAGGAGAGCGATAAAAAATCTTATGAAGATTGCTCAGACATCATAGACCAAGCGATACTCAGACAAAAATATAAATGGCGCTTAAATGCTGTTAAATGGTTTGACTTTGATGATGTAGAGCAAATCATAAAAAGCCACATAGCTAAAAAATGGCATATGTGGGATCAAAGTCGTCCTCTTGAACCATGGATAGGTAGAATAATATCTAACCAGATAAGGAACCTGCTCAGGAATCATTATGGTAATTACACAAATCCTTGTGAGTTAGTAAATACCGCAGATCACAATTCATCAAAATGCCCAGTTTGCATTAAGTGGTCTAAAACAAAAAAAATAGGTCTAGCTCTCAAAGTGCCTTTATCAACAGAGGATTTTTCAAGAGAGTTTAATAATAGAACTTATACAGATTTTAATTTCAAAGATTCATTGAAGCGGTTGGATTCAAATATGCGACAAAAATTAACTGGAGTTCATTATAAAGCTTACAGAATGCTTTACTTCGAGCAAAAGACAGAGGAAGACGTAGCCAAGTTTATGGGTTATAAAATATCTCCTGAAAAGAAAAAATTAGGATATAGACAAGTTAAAAACTTAAAAAAGAAATTTTTGCAGCTAGCAATGGATATACTTAGAAACAAAGATATAATAGACCAATAATGGAGCTTACAGAAGATCAAAAGAAATTCATAGATGAAAACGCCCTTCAGATAAAAGATTTAAATAACTTAACAAGAGGGTGTTTTAATGATGATAGTTTAGATGGCAGAACTAAACAAGGCAGGGCTGTAAGAAAATATTTAATAGAAAACTCCATAGATTTCAAAACCACAAAAACTTGTAGAACTGAAGATATAATATTTACAGATCAGCAAAAAGAATTTATTTTACAGCAAGCAGAAGATGGTATGTCTTCTCTTGAGATAGCAAAACTTATATTTCCTCAAAAAAGAATCCAACCGCTATCAAATGAGCAAAGAACTGTACTTGCGTTTATTAGAGAGGTAAACCCCGACATATTACCATCCCAAGATAGCGGGGCATTGCATTCCTATATTGCCCCGAAGTCGCCAAGCAGAATTGTTAAGAAGATTAATGACTCTACAGGTTTAGGTTTAGAAGAGCCTAAATTAAATAGACAAAAAAGAATATGCGTAGAAAGACTTGGTATAAACTTAAACAATTCTAGGTTTTTAAAAATAATTAATAATTATTTAAATGAAGAAGATAGAACTTTGTTTGAGCATGAATTTGTAAGGCTAACTTGGGATAAACCAGACTTAACAGCAGATGAGATAAATTTATACCTTAATGTCTGTAAAGAAGTTATAAACCTAGAGGTTATTAGCGCTCATTTGAATAAATTAAATGATATGTTTGATATTGCTGATGATCAGACTGACATGAGCGTTAGATTAGCAGAAATTATCAAAGCTAAATCTGGAGAGTATCATCAATGCGAAACCCGAATAGAAAACCTTACTAAAAAGCTACAAGGTGACAGGGCGGAGCGTATGAAGAAAAGTCAAAAAGAAAACGCTTCTTTTTTATCTATTGTTCAACTTTTCCAAGAGGAGGAAGAAAGGAAAACAATGGCGAGGATAGCAGAAATGCAAAAACAAGCTATAAAGAAAGAAGCTGAAAGACTAGAAGGCATGGCTGAGTGGAAAGCAAGAGTTTTAGGAATATCGCAAGAAGATGTCATTTAAATGCAAAGAGTGCGGTGAGGATTTCACTTTCCTAAGAAGTTTACATGCACATATCAAAAAGCACAAGTTGGTGCTAGGGGATTACTACGTCAAGCATTACGCTAAAAAGGATAAACTTACAGGCGAATTACTACCTTTTAAAAAATATGAGACATATTTTAACAACGATTTTTTAAACGTAAGAAATATGCGTAAGTGGTGCAAAACCGCTCCTAAGGAGGAAGTAAAAAAATACATAGTAAATACTTTTAAGAGCAGAATGGAAAGCAAGGGCTTAAGTTCAATTCCACCTGACATTTACTTAAAAACTGCTGGAATGCCCGACATAAACATGTGCATAGAAGTTTTTGGCAGTTACAACGCTCTATGTAAAAAATTTGGCATGTTGCCTATGCTTTCGAGGCAACTGCCAAATGAATTTAATAATAACTATGAAAATACTCGTATATTCGTAGATACGAGAGAACAGCATCCACTTATATTTAAAAATAGTGAATCACTAAAACTTGATGTGGGAGATTACGCTGTAATGGGTGAGGATTTTGATTACACATTTGTGGATCGTAAATCTTACCAGGATTTTTGCTCTACAGTAACAACTGGCTACAGCAGATTTGTAAAAGAAATAGAAAGGTGCAAAAGTTTAGACTCATTCTTGTTTGTAGTGGTAGATACCGCTTTTGAGAACATGCACTATGAAAACAGCAGGTCGGCTCACAAGTATAAATTAGATTATGTGTTTTTCCAGATGAGAGAAATACAAGCTAAGTACTCAGATTGCTGTCAGTTTGTATTTAGCGGGTCAAGAGAGCATAGTGTCGAGATAATTCCAAAAATTTTAATTTTAGGTAAAAAGCTTTGGCGCGTAGATTTGCAATATTTTTTAAAACCAAAGATTAATAATAATGGCTTGGATAGAAGGAAAACAAAAACTAAAAAGAGAGTACAAGGATATAAATCAACTCTTAGAAACAAAAGAGGGTTATTTAGATGAGACTGAAGCAAAACTTTTGCTTTATAAATTCCTAAGAGAAAATCCTTCTTTTGCTACTGAGTTATTCACTGGAGTAAAACTTTTCCCTTTCCAACATATGGCTATAAAGGCCATGATGGAGTCTGATTACTTTTTGGGCATATGGAGCCGTGGAATGTCCAAAAGCTTCTCTACGGCCATTTTCGCGCTATTAGACGCTATTATGAATCAAGGTGTTCAGATAGGTATTTTATCTAAATCATTTAGACAATCTAAAATGATATTTAAGAAGATTGAAGATATTGCTAAAAGCCCGAAAGCTACTTTCTTTTCTCAGTGTATCACTAGGATCTCTAAAATGAATGATGAGTGGGTAATGGAAATAGGCCAAAGTAGTATTAGAGCTTTACCTTTAGGTGATGGAGAAAAGTTAAGAGGTTTTCGTTTCCAAAGAATGATTATCGACGAGTTGTTGTTGATGCCTGAAAAAATATTTAACGAAGTTATAATGCCGTTCTTGTCGGTTGTAGATAATCCAACCGAGAGGCAGGAGGTTTATGATTTGGAAACAATGTTGATTGAGAAAGGTGAAATGAAAGAGGAGGACAGAAAAAAATGGCCAAATAATAAAATAATAGGCTTATCATCCGCCTCTTATAAATTCGAATATCTTTATAAGCTTTATCAGCAATATGAAAATTTAATTATTAATGAAAACAAGCAAGATGGCGCTCATAGAACAATTATGCATTTTAGTTATGATTGTGCGCCAGAGCAGTTGTATGATCAAAATTTAATTAGCCAATCTAAGGCGACAATGAGCGACTCTCAGTTTGACCGAGAGTTTAATGCTGTTTTCACCGATGATAGCTCTGGATATTTCAAAGTAAGTAAAATGGCGGCTTGCACAATACCAGACGGTGAAGGTCAGTGTGTTGAGGTGAAGGGCCACAAAGATGATGAATATATATTGTCTTTTGACCCATCATGGTCAGAGAGTGAAAGCTCTGACGATTTTGCTATAATGTTAATCAAAATTAACAGAAATGAGAGGAAAGGAACAGTCGTGCATAGTTATGCATTATCTGGTGCGAATTTAAAGATTCATATAAAATATATGGCTTACTTGCTAACCCACTTCAATATTGTAGCAGTTGTTGGCGACTATAACGGCGGAGTACAATTTATGAACTCATGCAACGAAAGCACTATATTTAAAGATAAAAATTTAAAATTAGAAACTATTGAGGCGGAGTTAGATAAGCTAGCAGACTATGAAAAGAATTTAAGAAGACTTAGGAATCAATACAACAAAAGCAATAAAAAGTTTGTGTTTTTGCGTAAACCTAGTTCTCAGTGGATTCGTATGGCAAATGAATCTCTTCAGTCAGCTTTTGATAGGAAGAAAATATTATTTGCTGGCGCAGCCATGAATGACGACTACAATATACAGCGCAAATATAGGATTGGTGTAAAGCAGTTAAAGTTCATAAGGAACGACGGTAACGAAGCAGCCTCGGAAGGCGCAAGAATGATAGACTTGGTTGAACATCAAAAAGATATGATGGACTTAGTGAAAGTTCAATGCGCTTTAGTTCAAATCACGACATCTGCTCAGGGTACTCAAAGTTTTGATCTACCACCTAACTTAAGAAAACAAAAAGGTGCAGATAAGGCTAGAAAAGACTCTTACTCCGCTCTTGTGCTTGGTAATTGGATGATGAATGTTTTTTATGATATGGAGGCTTCAGGTGATCTTGCCGACCAACAAACATTTACTCCAATGTTTATTTCTTAACATTTAAAAGTTGAAAGTTAACTTTGAAGTGTAATATCAAATATCGCTATGGCTAAAAGAAAGTACACAAAACGCTCAGATTATTGGAATAAGTTTAACAAAGAAAACAAATTGTATATTCCTATTGGAAAAGATGGCGAAGTTCATCCAGATTTACTAGGGGAACCTTTTTATACTTCAGATGCTTCTTATAGTGAAGTTTCTAGAGCTAGAAGGCAATCTACGAGTACTAGTAATTTTAGTGGAACTAGAAAAAATAGAGCTGCATTTGTAAATTTAAAAGGTAGATTTGCTAGTATTTACTCTGGGCTACTTCCCTACGATTATTCCACAGATGGAGTAACGGTTAGAGACACGATTGAATTGTGCCAAAAGGCATACTGCAATGTCGCTGTTTTTAGAAATGCGATAGACATTATGTCTGAGTTTACAAATACAGATTTGTACTTAGAGGGCGGAACTAAAAAAAGCAGAGAATTCTTCTACGAGTGGTTTAAAAAGGTCAATATTGTAAATATTAAAGATCAATACTTTAGAGAATACTACAGAAGCGGAAATGTATTTTTATACAGGGTTGATGGCAAGTTTAAAGCTGAAGACTATGCTAGACTTATGAACCAAGTGGGTTCTATAAACCCATCAGCCAACAAGATACCTTTAAGATATATTTTATTAAATCCTTATGATATTGTAGCCAAAAGATCTACCACTTTTTCAGTTGGCGCCTACGAGAAAATTTTATCAGAATATGAGTTAGCAAGGTTACAAAATCCTCAAACAGAAGAAGACCAAGAGCTTTTAGAAAGCTTAGATCCTGAAACACAAGAAATTATTAAAAAAGGAGGCTATGGGGCGAAAGGTCTTAAACTAGCGCTAGACCCACTAAGGCTATCCTTTTCTTTTTATAAAAAACAAGATTACGAGCCATTTGCTATTCCGTTTGGTTTTCCTGTTCTAGAGGATATAAATGCCAAAATGGAATTGAAGAAAATGGATCAGGCCATCACTCGAACTGTCGAGAATGTAATCTTGCTTATAACAATGGGTGCAGACCCAGACAAAGGCGGCGTCAATCCTAATAATCTAGCGGCGATGCAAAATTTATTTAAAAATGAAAGCGTCGGTAGAGTTTTAGTCTCAGATTATACTACAAAAGCTGAATTTATAATACCTGAGCTAAACAGAGTTTTGGGGCCAGATAAGTATAAAATACTTAATGAGGATATTAAACAAGGCTTACAAAACATAGTAGTTGGAGAAGAAAAATTCAATTCAACACAAGTTAAAGCTCAAATATTTATTGATCGATTAAAGGAGTCTAGAACTGGATTTTTGAATGATTTCCTACAGAGGGAAATAAAAAGAATATCAAGAGAGCTTGGATTTAGATCTTACCCCGAAGTAAAAATGAAAGACATTGATATGAGGGATGAGACTCAACTAATGAGAGTTTCTACTCGTTTGATGGAGCTTGGTATACTTACTCCACAACAAGGAATGGAAATGTTCCATAATGGCAGATTCCCAGAGGCAGACAAGATAGCTCCTGCACAAAAGAACTTTGTAGCACAAAGGCAAGAAGGTTACTACAATCCATTAGTTGGAGGCGTTCCAATGATTGATGCTGATATTGGAGCTTCTAATGAAACTCCAAAACAAGCAGGAAGACCTGAAGGAACGGTTGATATACCTATTGTAAATGCTCAGTATTCTAGAGCTAATATACAAAAAACTATTTATGAAATAGATGAATTTATAAATAATGCAGAGTCTGCAATGGCCAAAGAGATAAGCAAGGAAGAGTTATCTGACAACCAAAAACAAATGATTGCTGACCTTTGTGAGTCCATCGTTTGTTCTGAAAATAAAGAATCTTGGGCAGAAACCATGGAATCATGTGTAAAAGACTTCAAGCAAATAGAGAATTTACAAACTTTAACCGAAGTTTTGTCTATCTCTAGCGAACATAAACTTGAATTATACCCAGCAGCGATTCTTTACCACAGCAACAACGAAGATAAATAATGGATTATAAGTATACTACTACTTTTGAATGCACTCTTTCTAGCTGCGAAATTAGTGAAGCCTCTTTAATATCTAAGGCTTCTTTAGATAATTTAGCCCCACTTGTTCCAAAAGATATAGATTACAAGAGCAATGTAGATTTGCTTGGAGTTGCTTTTAATGCAGCTGTTGTTAATAAATTTAATAGAAATGGCGATGGAATGGATAGTGCCACTGCCAAAAAATATACACCCAATTTCGTTCACAAACCAACCAATATAGAGCATGATAAACAGAAGGTTGTTGGTCATATCGTAGATGCAGGATTTAGCTCATTTGAGTCTAGTGAGATTTTAACAGGCGAAGAGATTGAAAAGGAGAAAGGTCCATTTAATATTGCTTTAGGCGCTGTAATTTATAAATCTGTAAATAAAAATTTTACTGATTTAGTGCAAAAATCATTGGACCCTAAAGACCCAGCTTATCAGAAAGTTTCTGCTAGTTGGGAGGTAGGTTTTAGTGACTATGTTTTAGCTGTAGGGAGTGATTACTTGAAGGACGCAAAAATAATTTCAGATCCTGAAAAAATACAGGAAATGAAGGGTTTTTTAAGGAGTTATGGTGGTACTGGGAAGACTGATAAAGGGGAAAACATATACCGTCTAATAGTCGGAGATATTTATCCTTTGGGTATTGCTTATACCTTAAATCCTGCTGCTGAAGTAAAGGGATTATATTCCGATCTGGCTAAGCCCGATAAAATTTTTATAAACGATAAACGTGATAATATTTCACAAAAAATTAATTTAAATGTAAAACCCAAAAAGGATATTAACGCCATGGAAATTGAACAAACTATTTCAGAACTAAAGGAGCTTCTTAATGAAAAGAAATTTTCTAAGGAAGCTGCCGCTTCAATGACAGAAACCTTCTCACAAGCTATTAAAGAGCGAGATGAGCAATATCGTGCTGATCTTGAGGTGGCTAAATCAGAAAAAGCAGCAATCGCTAAAGAATACGAGGATCTTAAAGCTTCAGTAGCTGAACTCGAAGAAAAACTTGGGGCCGCTAATGAGCGTATCTCAGTTTTTGAAACCGAGAAGAAAGCAGAAGAAGCCGTCGCTCGCTTTAACGAAAGAATGGATTCTCTAGATCAAGCTTACGATTTAGATGATCAGGACAGAGAATTTCTCGCTAAAGAACTTAAAGATCTTGATGGAGAAGAAGAATTTACTTCTTTTGCTAGCAAGTTAGAGGTTCTTTGGAAGCACAAAAATAAAGAAGTGCAAGCTTCATTTAACGATGAGATTCAAAAGCGCATCGATGAAGAAGTTGCTAAAAGAGTAGCTACTGCGTCAACTGAAGAAGTTGAAGTTGAAGCAGCTCTTGATAATGCTGAGGAAATTGATTCCGCTGTTCCAAACACTAACGAGGCTGTTGCATCTGATGATGACTCCATCGTTGATAAGTTCAGAGACGCTTTTAAGCGTGAGAACATCGAAATTTCATAACTTAACTAACAAACAATATTAACAACCATCATGTCTATTAGAATTTTACCATTCAGACAATACTCTGATAATGATGTCGTAAACCTATATGCGCTTGAAAACGATGCGGTTTTGACAAATACGACTGACACAGGCGGCGGCGATGCTGGCGTTTTTGTGAAGGTTTCTGCTGGTGACTTCAACAAGGAGCCTGTTGAATATCAAACAAATTCATATTTGGGAGATAGCAGCTATCCATTCTTGGGGACTACTAAAATGTATCCTGAAGTCAATCTTAAAATCACTGGCGCAAGTTCTGGAGAGATTCCACTTGGAATTACTCTTAATCAAACCGCTAAAAACGACGAGAACGGAGAGAAACTCCTCTACAACCCAACTAAGCAGACTGAGCTTCAGGCTGTTCTTCCTGGGCAAGCTGTTCCTGTTGCTACAAAAGGAATCTTTACTCTCGCTGCTGAGTGCTTTGATGGCCCTGCCTCTTTGTACACTGTTGGCACAGGAATCAAGATTTCAAATAGCAATGTAGGTAAGATCACTGGAGTTGCACCTAACAACGGCCATTCTTTTGGTACTGTTATAGGAACTGGATCTCGTTCAAGTGAAGGACCAACAACTGACCAGTTCGCTGGTGAGTATATCGTTGTTAAAATCAGTTGTTAAAATCAGTTGTCCATAAATTTTAAACCAGTTTAGAATATTTTTAACATGAAAATTACTTTAAAACGCACCCCAGAGCAGGTCGAGCTTATTAAAGCTATGGCTTCTCGCAACAAAACTGTTGCATATGAGGCGCAAGTAGCTCTTGCCGAGTTCATCGGACCAGTTTTAGCTGAGGTTCTTAACCAAGCTCCAACTGTAAGCAACTTGTTCCAGTCACTTCAGTTCAATGCTGATGATAATCCAAGCATTCCTTTGGATCTTTACTATGACATTTCCGATGAGGATTATGTTCAGGTTTGGAGCCAGAGTCATGCTGGTGGTCTTCCAACTTCACAGGTTCTTCCAACAGCCTCTGAGTTGAAACTTGCTACTTATAGCCTTGATAGTGCTGTAAGCTTTGATCGTCGTTATGCAGCTAAAAGCCGCATGGACGTTGTAAGCAAGACTTTCACTCGTGTTGCTCAGGAGATCCTTATTAAGCAGGAAACTACTTCAGCTACTTTGCTTATGACTTCTGTAGCTAACGCTACTACAAATTCAAAAGCTCACGTACAAACTAACAACGTTGCAGGTAAGTTCACACTTTCTGACATGAATGATCTTCTTACTCTTGCTAAGAGAATCAACACTTCATTCATTGGTGGAACTCCAGCTGCTCGCGGTAGAGGTTTGACAGATCTTATCTGTTCTCCTGAGATTGTTCAGGATATCCGTTCAATGGCTTATAACGCTATTAACTCTCAGGATGCAGACGGTTCTGCCCCAGGTGGTACAGACGGTCTCGCAGCTCCTGATGAGCTTCGTATGGATATCTTCCGTAACGCAGGTATTCCTGAGTTTTACGGTCTTGGAATCATGGAGATCAATGAGCTTGGAATAAATGAGAAGTTCAACACTTTATTTGACACTGCTGCTGGTAGTACTACTTACTACAATGCAGATGGATCATCTGGAGGAATAACTTTTGATACTGCTCAAGACGATTTCGTTCTTGGTGTAGATCGCTCAAGAGATTCTCTTGTTCGTGCAATCGCTGTTGACGCTGAAAGCGGTAGTGAGTTTACTCTTATTGCTGATGACCAGTACAGCATCCGCCAGAACAAGATCGGATACTTCGGTTCTATCGACGAAGGTCGTGTAGTTCTCGATAACCGAGTTCTCGTTGGAAAGATTGTTGGAGCATTTGATTAATCTCCACAACTCATAACGTTGAAAGGTCGCCTCGAAAGAGGCGGCCTTTTTTTATTTAATTTATTGTTTTAGTGTATATAATATATATATGAGCGAAGAAAATAAACCATACGATGAGGTTACTACAGGCCAAGAGAAGCCTGTAAAAAAAGGTATTGTTGAAGAGATTCAAGAAATGAAGGAGCGCGGCGAGATCAATACGGCGGCTTATAAAGAAAAAATTAAACAGCTTGAAGTTATTTTAGGTGTCAAAGAATTGAGTCCATTTGGCACAAATGAGCTAGAAATATTTGAGGATAATTTAAAATCTATGAATTTAACTGATATGATGAGGATGGCTCAAAAAGCAGGTTTAAATCCACATCAAGACAGGCCAAGACTCAAAGCTTCTTTACTGAAAGAGTTTAAAGCTTATACTAGAAATAATCGGCGCAACGTAATCCCTAACCCGATGAAACAGCAAGAGTTAGACCCCAACAATCCAGTTCACGCAAGAACGATTAAAATGCTGCAAGATTTAGGTATTTAGTGTAATACCTTACATGAGCGTATTAGAAGACTTAGCTTCAGGAATCGTAGAGACAGAATTTGATGGCGATACTGGTATAGCCACAGTATCAGCTGTAAGTGGATGGCTTTTTGAAAATTTAGGCAGGTTAAATACTTACATTTATACAGACTTTAGCGGCAACTCTGCTACTGGCACTTACGGAACAATGGATATTGAAGCTCAAAATATCCTAAAAGAGATGTATTTGTATAATCATTATACAAAAGAGGCTAGGAATGCTCTAAGGGGAATAGTTAACTCAAGCGTAAGTGGAGATAATGTATTAGCTTTAAAGGACGGAGAAAGCTCTGTAACGTTCGTTAACCGTAATGAGGTATCTAAGGTCTATAGAGGGCTTGCAAGCGATTCTATGGCTAGTATAGAGCGAATGGCGGCACAATACAATATTTATCAGGCAGAGCCTAGACAGCTATACGGAATAGATGGTAGTGGTTTAGCTGATTACAATGTATAAAAAACCCCGCCGAAGCGGGGTTTGATAAGTTTATTTACTTTTTCTTTAAGGCAGCTAAATCTTCTTTTAACTTAATTTTAAGTTTAGCTTTTGTTTTACCGTCCTTGCCAGCCGCATCTTTGGCAAAAGCTTTAAGAAGTTCTGCTGCTGAAGAGGCTTTTGGTTTTAGCTCTGGAGATTTTTTAACTTCAGGCTTAGGCTTTTCTTTAGCCTCTACAGGTATTTTTACTGCTGATTTTTTTGCAGTAATTTTCTTTTTAGCGGGTTTTTTACTTTCAGGCATTTCTCCAAATATTTTTAAGTGTTGCTAAGTCTGAACTTTTAGATCCAGCTAGTTTTGCTATCTCTTCTTTATCTCCTTTTCTCCAAGCGTTTGTTAAATCTTCGATTTTAGGAAACGTTTCTTTAAATCCTTTAGGAGCTTCAGGTATGATTTCTTCTACTTCCTCTTCAACAGAATCCTCTTCTGTTTCATAGTATTCGAAGTCTTCTTCCTCTTCTTCTAAAGGCGAGTTATCTTGATTTTTATTAAACATGTTTATTAAAGCGCTGCTGTTCCATTAGACCCACTCATGTAAAGACCGTTTGTTAAGTCATTTGGGCCTCCAATTTGAGTAGAAAGAGTAATGTCAACAGTTTTGTTTGATCCAATTGAGCTAGAAATACTTTCAGAATCTATCTTAGCTCCACTTAAAGTCCAGATAACGGTATCTTTTGCATCTTTATCTTTTAAAGTTACAGTGGCAGACTTAGCAGTTGCATCAAGTTTATCAACTAAATTGTAAGCTACGGTTTCATTCATTATAGCGCTAACTGACATTGAAACACTAACTGGAAAATCAACCTCTCTAGCAAATGGAAATCTGCTTCCGAGTCTACTAATTGGTGATCTAGAAAGAGGTACGCTGATTGAAACACTTTGTACATGAGCATCACCCGCGCTGTCGTTTATCTCTGCTACTGTATCACCATCAAAGTTGACTAGGGAAAGAGTAATGTCTCCTGGGCGAAGAGCTGTAATTGAGCTTACTCCAGTGCTAGGAGCTGGTAGTGCTACAGTTCCCTCCAAAGATGTTCCTGCGGTTTGATTAACTGCTGGAGTATCAATAGCGTCGCCATTTATATCAGAACGAACGTTTGCGCCCTCCATAGAAACAGAAACAGTAGGTATAGATCCTACAGCCATGTCTACAGAATAGTTTGATAAGTAGCAGTTACCAATACCAATAACGGTATCGTCAGCAGTTAAAGCGCCATCAGTGTTAATGTCTCTTCCTTCATCAGCGGTCGCTATAAAGATATTCTTTCCAGAACCTGCTGTAAGGTGACCAGAGGCAAAACCTCCTGGACCTGAATGTACTCCTCCTGCTCCACCGCTTCCAGTTTGCACATAAAAACCTAAGCATCTTTCGTTAAATCCATCAGTTAAGTAATAAGAAAAATCTGTACTTACTGTTGGAGGATCTAAGATGAGTGAATCAATTCTCGCAAGTTCGCCAAACTGGTTAATATCTTGTCTATTGATTGTATAATTAAAGTTAGCGCTTTGTACTCTTTCAAGCTGTTTGTGATCACCAGCTAGTTTAGATGATGCATCTTTACTGACGAAAAGCGCTTCTGATTGATAAATTACTCTGTTTCTGGCCATAATATAAAAATTCTTTCTTTTGTTTACAGTTTTAGTTTAAAAATATGAAATTAATTGAACCTATATCTATGTTGTTGCACGTCGAAATCTATAAATCCGACATACAAATCGTGCGCTAAAGACTTTCTATCTCTATCACTTAATCTAGATGTGGTTACTCCATTTATATAAAATTTAATTTCGTCGGAGTATTCGTTTCTTTTGTTTACGTAGTTATAAGTGTTGTTTTTTAGGTCTCCCAACTCTGTTGTTGGATAGCCTGTCATTGGTATGGGATTTATGCATTCTTCCGCAGAATCCATAAAAATAGATAAAACGCCATCTAGTTGATAGGGGTCTTCTGCTAACACAACAGCCTTCATGGTAACTTGAGTGTCTTGCATACCACCTAAAGCAAAAGGACTGTTCCTTGAATCAGATGAAGCTATAAACACAGCTGGGACCACATCGTCATATGGCGATATGTAGTTATATGGGGCTGATGGAAGTCTGGAATTTACAGTATATTTGTTTTCTACAACCAAATCTTCTTCGGTGTCATTTGTCATATAGACATTAAAATCTTTTACGGCAAAAGATCCAGTGATGGTCAAATCCGTGCTACTTCCTGAAACTAAAGCTCTTCCATTGTCAAAATCCAAAACAACGCCGTCATCTCTACCTGAAAAATTACCTCCTATGTAAACACCGCTTGGCACAGTTGCACCAGTAATAGAAGAGTCTGTAACCCACTGTTTATAAGGGCTTCCATATGCTTTATATGTCGCGTCTAATCTGTCATCGCTGTAGTAAAAAAAGTCTCCAGTTTTATTGCTAAAAGCCTCACCTTTGGTCAATAAAAAATTATCAAACCATAAAAAGAATGATGTTGTTAGCTTGTGCTGGAATTGTTCTTTCATTTTAGTTCTTTAAATTTTTTCTTATATTTATTTATAAAAGAAGAAATATAAGCAGTATTTTTAAATTTCCCTCCCCTTACCTTTACACGCGATTGGATTGCAGAACCCGATCTTCCCCTACTATTTTTTCTAAGTAAATATCCTAACCCTGATATTCCTGTTTCTATTCCTTTTGCCCAACTTCTTCCAACAGCCCAAGGCATGGGTGTTAGTGCGAATATTTGTTCTGCGGTAGGCAGGTTTACATTATAGCTAATACCTATATTTCCAGCCTGTTTTAACTCTTTATTGAATTGTATAGATGTATTTTCTAGTAGTTGAATTATAGGCATAACTGGTTGGTCACCTTTATCAAAACCTATAAAAGCAAACAAATTAGTAACACCCCCTAAAGTGCCACTTATGTTTGGCGCGTTTGGCCCTTGCATTAATTCTTGTGTAACAGGGAGCTGCAAAAACTCCTTTACCATTTCACTTTTAATTGTTTTAAATTTCTTATCTACCTCTTTTTTGAACTTGTTCTTTAACAGGCGAGGAGCTTGTCTTTGCAAAGCTTGCTGGACATCTAAGGGTAATTTAGCCATTATTCGTCAATAGGTGTTAAAACAAAGGTGAAAAACCTATTGCTAGTTAGACCTCTAGGCACTCCGTCGCTTTTTATTGCAAACTTAGTGCCATCAAACTCCACTCTTCTAGCTTCACGTATGTAGTCATATCCAGCTTCTGTAACTACTATTTTTACGCTTCCGTCGGGTAATATTATTTTATTTTGAGTTCCTGATTGTGCGCCAGCTTCATTAGACAAAAACTCTTTATCCATATCTACATAGTAAATACGAGCTTCAAAACTTTCTGAAACAGTAGTGTATTCAACAGAAGTGTTAGATCCTGTATTTGTTCTTCTGTAAAGCGAGTTCCAGTTATCTGTAGAAGCGATTAATGTTTTCTTTGCGTTTTTGTAAACTGTAATAGTCCTAGCAAAAGTTGTATGCAAGGTATCAGATAAACTATTAATTTTATTTATTTGGTTTTGTGATAAAAAGCCAGCCATATAGACATTTACACTTTTATTTATATAATAAGATAGGATTAAGGCAATGAACGCAAAAAAAAATTTATGTTTCCAATCTAGTAGAGCAATATCAACATTATTTAAAGAGATGCTGAATATGCTAGAAGATATGAAAAAAGATCATGATTTTCACTATCAGAAGCTCTATGAGAACATCCCAGAAAAATATCATCCAATAATAAAGACCGCAGATCACTTTACTCCAGACAAAGTCAACTGGATTAGGAAAAGAATTTTAGATCACGGTAACGAATCAATTAGAAAATTAGACGCAGAATTAGATAATTATACTGTAAGTTTTATATTTAAATAAGGAAAAAGGCTATGGAATTTAAAGAACTATATTCATTCACTGTTGATGAAGAAGTCGAAGTGGAAAAGAAAACCACTAAGAAAGACAAAAAAACAGGAGAAGAAACAACAATAACTAAAAAAGTTAAGGAAAAAGTTCCTGTTGTTGT
>Ga0163109_10001832_pt1 | contig 16681 bp, 16 predicted proteins | sample CRUFie1St13metaG_FD_108704 | JGI IMG/M metagenome (GOLD analysis project Ga0163109, IMG submission 108704) | Marine microbial communities from the Costa Rica Dome - CRUD Field 142mm St13 metaG | ecosystem: Environmental > Aquatic > Marine > Oceanic > Photic zone | place: Costa Rica: the Eastern... | reverse complement strand
TATATTTGTGAGAATAATTGAAGAACTTGAAACAACCGGAACGTTCAAGTTGAAAAAGAATGACCTCAGGGAAGAGGCTTATCATTTAGATAAAGTCAATGGAAATCAAGTTTTTATAAAGAAACCTGGACAAAACACTTATGTCCCTTTAGATAGGGATTATTATGAAGTCATTGAATCTGGGCAGGCAGGTTTTTAACTAGTTATTTGATATCACTATCTATTAAAACTGCTATTAATAATGCAGGTTCATTTCCATTATTAACCCATGCATGATTAGTTCCTCTTTGAACAACAACATCAAAAGGTTTTAAATCAACCTCCTCTTCATCTAAGATTAAAGTCACATCGCCTTTCAAAAGAATAATGTAATCGACTGTTTCAGTTTTATGCATTGCTGGATGTTTTGTGGTATCAACTCTATGATGTGCTGCGCCAACCTTCTCAAATGCATCAGCTGCTATTTCTTGCAACATATCTTCTGGAACACCATCTGGAAGTGGATTTATTTGGAAATACCTGAATTTAGTGCCTCCACTAGGAGGAGATAAGATAATTTCATCATCAGCTCTATCAATTACATCGCTTGAGATAACTTCATTTCCATCAGTGTTCCATAACTCAAATAATCCACCAACATCCTCACCAATTGATCTAGCTGGTGGTCCATCCAAGGTAATAATTGATTTTCCATTCTCATTGTGTCCAGTTATTATTCTTCTCATTTTAATTCCTCATGCTTTTAAGTTTTTCTTTAGTTGCTAGTGCTCTATTATTATTCAAAAGATCATTCCAATTAATTTTCTTAAAACTCTTTATTTCAAATATTCTTGAAGTTTGTTCATAATCAGTTTTATCTAAATACTCGATTACTTCTTTTACTCCAGATCTATCATTACAAATTATTAGCATATCGCATCCTGCATCTAATGACATTTTCACCTTGTTGGTAAGGCTCTCATTTCCAGATCCAAGCATAGATAAATCATCACTGAATATTAAACCTTTATAATTAAGTTTATTTCTTAGAATATTATTAACCCATGTGTCTGAAAAGCTAGGAATCTTATTATCAACTTTAGAAAATAGTATATGAGCACACATTATCACATCTATTTTGTCCTTTAATTCGATATAAGGTTTTATATCTTCATTCATTAATTCAGAAAGCTCTCTTTCATCCTCTGGGAGCTCTAAATGGCTGTCTTCAATTACATTACCGTGACCAGGAAAATGTTTTCCTGAAGATTTCATTCCCGCTTCATGCATTCCATCAATATAATCTGAAGCATTATTTATTACTTCAAGAATGTCGTCTGAAAAAGATCTATTTCCTATTATGGTCGAAAGATTTCTGTTGATATCCAAAACAGGTGCAAAATTAATATCTATGCCCACCGCGATTAGTTCGCTAGAGATCAACCAAGCTAAATCTTTTATAAAACCATGATCCTCATTTTTTTTTGCAAAAAGAGATACCTCTTGCATTGAGGGTATATTTGTAAATTCTTTTTGAAATCTTTGAACTCTTCCGCCCTCTTGGTCTACAGCTATTATAATATTATCTTTGATTGAACGAACTTCTTTAATTAAATTATAAAGTTGATCGTATGAATTAAAATTTTTTGAAAAAAGAATTAAACCTCCAATATGTTTACTTGAAAGTAAAGACTTATCTTCATTGGAAAGACTGAATCCATCAATATCAATCATTAGTCTTCCGAAAAAATTAGTCATAATCAATGATTGTTTTTATTGAAAAACCCTTCTCTCTAATTAATGCACTTCCTCCAAGTTTAGTTAAATCAATAATAGATAAAATTAAAATATCCTCATTGCTTACATTAAAGTTTTCTGTCAGTAATTCAGCACATGCAATTGCAGTGCCTCCAGTTGCAACCAAGTCATCAACAATTACAATCTTTTGACCTTTTCTAATATTTGTATTTTTCTGAATCTCTATTGAGGTACTTCCGTACTCGAGATTAAAACTTTTTTGAAATGTTTCATTGGGTAGCTTACCCGGCTTTCTAGCAAGGACAAATGGCAAACCTAAATCTCTTGATATGGTTCCTGCAAAAATGAATCCTCTGCTTTCTATGCTTGTAACAATCTCAGCATTAAACTCTTTAGTAATTTTTGTTAATTCTTTACAAGTTTTTATAAAAGCCTCTGGTATTTCTATTAGGCTTGTAATATCTTTAAATTGGATTCCGTCAATTGGGAAATTATCTACTGTTCTTATATATTGCTTAAGTTCTAATGGATCTTTGCTCATTGATCATCACACCAATTTGGATCTCTTTTCTCAAGAAAAGCATTTATTCCCTCGATTGCATAATCTTCCAGTACATTTTCAGCCATTATTGCTGATGTATATTCATATGCATCTGATAAATCTAAATACAACTGCTTATAAAAAGCTTCTTTTCCTATTTTTATATTTTTCAAGGATTTTTGAGAAATCTTTAATGCTAAATTCATAACAGAATCCTCCAAATCACTCTCAGATACATAATCGTTGATTAGTGAAATTCTTTTTGCTTCTTTTGCATTAATCATATCTCCAGTTAAAAGCATCTTCATTGCATCTTTTTTGCTTACACTCCTTGATAAGGCCACCATTGGAGTTGAACAAAATAAACCTATATTTACTCCAGGAGTTGCAAATCTTGAATTATCAGATGAAATTGCAAGATCACATGAAGCAATAAGTTGACATCCGGCTGCAGTTGCAACTCCATTAACTTCTGCAATAATAGGTTTAGGACATTCAACTATCAATTTCATTAAATCTGAGCATGAATTAAATAAATCCTTAAAATAGGAACTTCCTCCGTCTTTATGAGATCTTGCTTCAGTAATTTCTTTTAAATCATGGCCAGAGCTATAAACACTTCCATTAGCTGCGATTATAATTACTTTGACTGTATCATCAGATGATGCAATTGAGATAGCTTCCTTTATGTTAGATATCATTTTTTTAGATAATGCATTCTTATTTTTTGATTCATTTAAAACTAAACGTAAGATACCAGGGTTTTTAATTTCTTTTAAAAGAGATTTATTTTTTTTGCTCATACATCTCCTATTTAAAGCTATTTAATTTTATTAGTCCAATAAGGCTTAGATAATTCTTTTTTTATACATCTATTCATAATAACTTTTATGCCGGCACTTTCAACAAGACTTGCAGCTTCATCATGAATAATGCCCTCTTGCATCCATAAAAATTTTGCACCTATTTTTATTGCTTGTTTTGCGATGCCCATGACTGCTTTTTTTTCTCTAAATATGTCAACCAAATCAATATGTTTTTTAATGTCTTCGATGTCAGAATAACATTCTTGTCCCAGAATTAAATTACCTATCTCATTAGGGTTTACTGGAAAAACTTTATAGCCATTTTTTATTAAATTACTCATAACTTTATAGCTGTCTCTTTCTTTATTAGCACTTGCTCCGACAACAGCAATTGTTCGAGTTTTTTCAAGTATGTTCTTGATATGGGCATCAGGATAATCAATTTTCATTATTTTGTTTTATATATTAAATGATGTATGAAATGGGCAAGTATCATAGATACAATTATCAAGACAAGAAGTAAAAATATTTCGATTAATACTGTAAATGTCAAAGTAGAGTTTAATAAAATGAATAGTCCAAATATCGAAGTAGTTAAAATCATTAAGAATAATATAATGCTTTTATTTATTGCCTGATAAAGTCCTTGCGATGAACCAATAAAAGAAATTGCGGTTCCAACGAGAAAAATAATACTTAAATTGGTATTTGTAATCTCAGAATCAAATGTTTTAAAAATTGAAAAAATAGATATTCCAAAATTTGATACAACTAAAAAAGATATCACTATTAAAGGTAGCAACAAAAACCATAAGTAAAAGAATGTCGTCATTTTTTCGAATGCAAAATTTTTATCTCTTAGCATATTAAGTGTGAAAGGCAAACTAGCTGCTAATAAAAATATTAAAGCAGAATTAAAAATACGAATAGTATTTGCCCATAAGCCTACATAATCATCACCATAATAATAATTAATAATAATAATGAATAAAGCTGAAAAAAAAGAAAAAGTAGTTGCTGTGATTGCTGCATTAATCTTATTTAAAATCTTTATGTCTTTTAGTCTTTTTATGCTTGAATTTAAAAAAGCTTTTATAAATAAATTTCTAAAGTATATTATTAAGAAAAATACAGAGACAAAAAATGATGCAGGCCATATAACCTCTGGCCCAAGGCCTAGGAATGCAAAGAAAATAAGGGCAATAGCAGGCAAGGTTCTAAAAAAAGAATAAACATATATTTTTTTTTGTACAAACAAGATTGAAACCAATGATTCGTGAATCGCTATTGCTAATGCTGATAAAATTATGTGAATTGGTATGAGATTTTCAAATAAAGCATTCAAAAAGACTATTATGATAGTCATAAAAACAATAGTCACACTTGCATCATGTAAATTTTCAGATAATGTTTGATCTTGGCTAACCAATATTTCAATGTCCCATCTAAGGCATATTAAAATAGCTATAAATGTTGAGACTGCTCCTATGTAAGCAAGTGATCCAGAGTAACTAATTCCATATAAATACAAAATTAATAATTGCGAAAACAGAAAAAATAACTGATGTATTACAACTGGGAAATTTTTTAAAATTGATATCATTTATAAGTATGGCAGAGAAAAATCTGGCGTGGGTAGGTTTTTTAAAATCTTTTTTGAATACTTTAAGCATAGAGGATGGAATACCTCTCCACATATTTCAGTCCATCTAATCGGGTAATTGCTAATGCTTCCATCATCATATCTTTTTAAATAAAAATCTCTGGGACAATTTGATGGATACTTTTTTAAAACTTCAATTTTAGAATCAAGAATTTTTTGGACTGAATTAAACCATTCATTTGTAAATGAAGTGTTTGGTTTACAAATATATGCTCCATTTCCAATTACCTTGTAAAAATTTAATGCCAACCATATATCATTCAATAATCCTCTACCTCGTGCTGTTTCAATACAATTAATTTCCCTATACCCGTTGATTAAATAATCGCTTTTTTCAAGATCTTCAAAAGAAGGCAGCCAAGAGTCTTCAATTACTTTAACATCTGAGTAAGCTCCACCGTAATGATGCATAAAGTAACATCTGAGATAATCTGCTTTGTGAACAGAGCTTAAATATTCATAAGAGGTATGAAGAGGAGCATTTTTTAGAATCCAGTTTGAAAGATTATCTTGATTTACAAATATTACCTCTAGGCCAGTATTTGATAGAGATGATAACGCATAACGACGATCGCTACTCATTGTGTTATCGTCTGTCCAGAAACAAAAAAGTCTTGGTTTTAGCATGATTTAAGGTATTTAATTTTTAAAAAATTTAGAGTAGCCAAATGCCAAGGTTTTTGTAAAATCAAGAAATGCCGAGAATATAGCTATAAATATAAAATTGATTGGAAATATGAAATTCAAATTCTCACCCTTCTTTCGAGGAAGAAATATTCCTCTCAAGTAAATATAAATTATAAAAATAATTAATATACTAATTTTTGTAATATTTGGTATGTAAAAAACACTTTGTTCGTCCCATGAAGCCAAAATCCAGTTCCAATTGAAAGCAATAATAACTGCAACAAAGGAAATAGCATAAAAATAGTAATCTTTGTGTGCTCTAAAAAAAGGTAACTTGGCGCCAAAGATATAATTTCTGAACCATTTTTTTAGTATTTTTCTAATCCCTATATTATTAAGTTCGTCATAATTTAAAAAGTTCTCTGGTATGGACATATTAATGTTGTGAAGTTCGGCCCTGCTCATCCAATCTCCATCCTCGCCTGCACGAGCTGTCTCAATAAATAAACCGCACTTATTAAAAATGCTTTTTTTCATTATAGTGCCTGGAAACGTTTTGATTGGATTTGATCCAAAAGTACATGCTCTAAAAATTTTTGGTAAAAATTTATCTGCTTGATAGCATGTGTTACCCCATACTCCGTCAGTATTTTCATGTTTCATAGCATTCAAACCTTTTGAAAGCCAATCCTTAGAGGGACTTGTTGATGTATCAAGAAATGCTAAGACTGAATTTTTTGCTTTACTTATACCAATATTACGAGCATGTCCTGGGAATAGATTTTTTTTATAAATTAAAAGAAAGTCGATATTTTGTTCCTTTACAAATGATTCAAAGTCTTTAGGAATCAAAATTTTTTTTAATGACGAATCTATTACTATTATTTCATTCGGAATTATTTCCCAGTTTGGAATAGTTTTAAATAGTTGAAATAACTTTTTGTCAGCATTCTGACACGGAATTATTAATGAAACATCTTTTATCATTTTATTTACCTTATTTATATTAAAACAATATAAATCGATTTTATGATAAATATTACTTTATCATATATAGATCGCAAATTTTGACGCTTCACGTATATAAAAATATAAATTTATAATAGCTTAAATTTACAATTTCATAATATAAGTTAATATACACACATGAATAATTTAAACGATCTATTATCCGTTCAACAGTTTACAGAGCAATCCATTTCAGCAGTTTTAGTAAACCTTTTTCTATGTATGATTCTTGTAAGCTTTATAGGCTGGTTTTATAAAAAATTTTCGAGGAGCTTGGGTGGAAAAACACATGTAGGTGCTATTTTGCCTTTGATTGGCTTAACAGTTTTTATGGTTATTACAGTTGTTAAAAGCTCTTTAGCCTTATCATTGGGTCTTGTAGGTGCCTTATCAATAGTAAGATTTAGAACACCTATTAAAGAACCAGAGGAACTCGGTTACTTATTTCTCACAATTGCAGTGGGTTTAGGTTTTGGGGCTGGATTCTCATTAATAACTACCATAATTACTATTGCTATACTTTCTTATCTTTATTTTGTGGGAACGTCCAGAGGAACATCAAAAGTTGATGGAGAATACACATTATTAATTAAGTTATCTCTAAACAAGTACGATGAGGTAACTAATATAATTGGTCAAAAGGTCACTGCATATAAAATTATAAGAACTGAAAGCACTGGAGACACTATCAGTGCATACTATAATATTAGTGTGAATGAGGACTTCAATTTTCAAGAGCTTATTGATGCTCTTAAGAATAGCGATAAAGAAATAGACTTTAATATGGTCGAATCTGGAGTAAATTGGTAGTTTCACGATCAAATGCTGAAAAAAAGCAACTTTAAAGCAAAAAAGAAAGGTTTTTATTACTTTATATCTTTTTCCTTTCTTGCATCTATATTCTTCATTTTTTCTTTAGACTTGGGGAAAATATTTGATTCTGAGAAACAGCAGCTTCAAAGTTTTGCTTCGACCTTCTCTACTCCAACTCAACTTTTTGATAAAGGTAATAAACCTTCTTTTAGTCATATGTCTACTGAAGATATTTTACCGATAACATCCAATCTTACAAAGTCTATATATGATGGATTAATAGGAAATGAAAATGAAAATCTTAAAGAAATTAAAATCTTTATAAAATTCAAAAATTTTGAAAAAATTCTTAAAGATCGTGAAAAAGCATTAGTTGATAACATAAATGTGGGTTCTAACAATGTAGCTTGCAAAGTTTCAGATGGTATAAATGTATATAAATGCAAAGTTAAACTAAAAGGTAATCGTTCGGACCATTGGACTTCAATAAAAAGAATGAGTCTAAGAATTGATGTAAAGGATGGGCTTATTCATGGTATGAAAGAATTTGCAATACAAAAACCTGGATCTAGACAATTTCCATATGATCCTGTTTTTCATAATTTCAACAATGGATTAGAAAGATTGTCTGCGATTAGGCAAGACTTCTATAAAATCACTTTAAATGGCGAAAGTTGGGGAGTCATGAACGCTGAACCCGTAATTGATGAAAAATTTTTAGAGTTACAGGAGGTAAAGCGTTTAGGTATTTTTCGAATCTCTGACGAAAAAAAATCAGCTTATTTTAGAAGATGGAATGATGGGAGATATCTCGACTATTTCATTTCTGATCCGAGCGTTACTATCAATATTAGAGGTAAAGAAGAAGAAATCTTACAAGACCCTATACTCAATGAGCTATATAGCCACATACATTTTTCAATATCTAGTCAAAATGGGAGAATTTTTGATAGAGACGCATTTATCGGTAATCTAGCTCTTGCTCTGGCGTGGGGAGATACTCATTCACTATATCCAAGAAATATGTGGCTTACATGGAATCAATATGAACAACATCTTGAACCAATTCTTACTGATCAAGGATTTTGGAGAGATGCTAAAACATATAGTGCTAGCCTTTCAGATCTTCCATATGTATATAAAATATTGTTCAGACAAAATCCCTTAAGCACAAAGGAGCTTCAAAATGAATTGAGATATCTTGATGATTTTTTTAGAGAAAATAATCCAATTCAAGCTGTAAATGATTTGAAAAAAGAGTACTTTCCAAATGATGAAAAATTTACAACTACACCTATTTTCTCAAATTTGTCTTTTCTTAAAGAAAATGCAGATGAAATCGTACAAAAAATTAATCTTATTTCCAAAAAAGTAAACAAAGATAATCCAATAAATAAAATAACTTCTGAGCAGCTTGAAAAAATTGATAAAGTAAGTGAAATATTTCATTTCTCTGATGGCACCATTAGAATTTTTAATCTATTGGGAGATGAAATTAAGGTTAAAAGCATAAGCTCAAAAGATAGAGAGATTATAGTCAGTAAAACTATAGCACCTTCAAGGCTTCAGGATTTGAGCTATGTTGATATAAAAACTGATTTTATAGGATCATTCAGTAATGGTATATCTGTTAAATTCAACATCAATGGAGTAGTTAAAAATAATGTGAACACATATTCCTTGCAAAATTTAGATTATAAGTTAAGTTCTCCAACAAATTCAGAAAGATATTGTGATTATGACGAAGTTAATGGCTTTTGCATTTTAAGTGGAATATTAAACTTTAGTGAGACTATGATTTTTGAATCAAAAACAATCATAGATCCAGGAACTAAAATCATACTCAATCAGGGGGGTAACCTAATATTTAAATCATCTTTGTTGATCAACGGTACAAAAGAAAGTCCTGTTACTATTGAGGGAAATAGTTCTGGAGGTATTTTCATCAAAAATAATAAAGAACAAGTTTCTATTATTAAGAATACAACTTTTAATAATTTAGCAACTTTGAACTCTTTGCTGTACAGATATACTGGCTCTGTAAATGGCTATGGTGGAATGTTTATTCTAGAAGATGTAAATATTTCAAATGGGAAAGCAGAGGATCAGCTTAATTTAATAAATTCGAAAATAAATATAACTGGATTAAATATTGACAATGCTATGTCGGATGCCTTCGATTGCGATTTTTGTGAAGGAACTATTAAATATCTTAATTTAAAAGATGTTGGAGGAGATGGCCTTGACATTTCAGGTTCAAAATTAAAGGTATCTCAAATGGAAGCAAAATATATAAAGGATAAAGCTTTTTCTGTCGGGGAGAAATCTTATGCCGAAATAGACAGTGCAGAATATGACACAATTGCAACTGGTATTGCAGTAAAAGATTCAAGCATAGTAGAAGCTTCAAATATTTCGCTTAAAAATGTTGAATATGATTCTTTTATGACATACGTAAAAAAGCCTTTCTACATTGGTGAAACTAGACTAGAAGTCATGAAATACACAACTGAGAATACTAATAATGATAGTGCCAATATATGCGTTAGAGAGAAAGGTACTAATTTAATCATTAATAATGAAAATTGTGATATCTCAGAAATCGATGTTGACACGCTCTATCAAGGAAGAATGAAAAAGTAATGAAGTTATCAGGCCAATCTCTTCGTCAAGAAATTAAATATAAAGTTTTCTTTATTGACATACCAAAGCTATATGACTGGTTGTATAAGAATTCATTTTTTCAAGAGAGTTATAGTCCTAGGATGGTGAACTCATTATATTTTGACACTCCGAATTATGATTTTGCATCAAGCAACATGTCCGGCGAATCCAAAAGAATAAAGCTGAGAGCTAGATGGTATGGAGGTCTTGAACAAAGTTTTTTAGATAGTTTTTTACAAGAATCTCAGTTATTTAATTTTGAAGCAAAGAGAAAATCTAATAGCTTTAGTGACAAACTTAATATTGGAGAACTATCTTATGATCGAAAAGATAACTATTCAACAAGAATAAATTCTATACAAGATTCTCTTGAATCCATGTGTAAAGCTCAACCCAATCTAACTGCTTTTAATCTCATGAGTACAGTGTTTACAAATTATGAAAGAGAATATTATGAATTAAAAAGTGACAGCGAGATAAGGTTAACTTTTGATAAAAATATATCATATTGTAATAGCAAAACACCTTCAAATCTTCTGATGCTTGCAAAAGACTACATTATTGTTGAATTAAAATTTAGACCAGAGTCAAGAAAAAAAGTAAATGCTTTGATGAGAAGTTTTCCATTCAGACAAGTCAGATCCTCAAAGTTCTTATCGACTCTTGCACAGATTCACAGAGTGTCTTATTAAAAAATATTTAAAAGTTTAGATAGCTACTTATAAGCTTGGACATACATTGACTCAAAGTCTCTTTCTATTTGATCTATATCAGGATTAAATTCTCTGAAGTCAACACTATTGAAATCACACATCTTTAAGATATTAATTATATTCTCTTCATCAAACATAAAAGTATGATCTCCATTCAGATAAGCAATATAATTTAATTGATCTATTTTACTGTTAGTATTTACCGCAGCAGGAATATACATTTCATCATAACTAACAAACATTTCATTTTTAAAATAAGCTCTCAAATAGAGACCAGCATTTGGAACACATACCAATAATTTACCACCTGGTTTTAAAATTCGTCTTATTTCACTGATTACATTGACTAAATCTTTGTAGGGTATGTGTTCAAAAACATGTGAACTGTATACTGCGTCTACAGTATTATCCTTTAACGGAACTCCTTTAGTAAGATCATGGTTTATGTCGGCACCAAATAAATCGACATTGACCCAACCGTTTTTTCCTCTAGTTGGCCCAGAACCGAGATTTAGCTTTACTTCTTTACTTTGAAGCAGTTTAGTCCAACGCCTCCTTGAATTAAGATGTAATAAAAAAATATAAACCGACTTTGCAAAATTAAATAAAAAAGGGGTTCTTTTTAAAAAATCTTTTAATGAATTAGATTCATAAGAATGATGCATAGAATGATCTAGAGTTTCATTTTGTTTTAAATTACGCATAAGTTTTAAATTAAATTTAGTAATATTATAAATGCATTTATTATTTTATGGTGTTAAATTTATAAGAGACATAATAACCCAACATCTTATTTTCTTATGGCACATTGTCAGAACAATTATATTAAGTTAAAGTTCTAAAATATCATAACTAGATCATAATATTTAATGAGCTTGCATAAAGACGAAAAAAAATGTGTGGAATAGCAGGCATTCTTGGAGAAAACGCAAAGTCTAATGTAATAGACGATATGTTGATGGTCCAACACCATAGAGGACCTGATTATAAGGGAAAATGGCTAGAAAATGACGTTGCCCTTGGACACAATAGATTATCTATTATTGATTTATCAAATAGTGCCAACCAACCATTTTCCGACAATACTAAAAGATATACTATTGTTTTCAATGGAGAAATATACAACTACATTGAGTTAAGAAAAAAGCTTAAATCATCTTATAAATTTCAAACGTCTAGTGACACTGAGGTTTTACTGGCAGCATTTATTTTTTGGGGTAAAGACTGTCTCAAACATTTGAATGGTATGTTTTCGTTTGCTATCTACGATAACAAATCAAAGTCTCTATTTGCAGCACGAGATCGTTTTGGAGTAAAACCTTTTTTCTATCATAAAAATAATGATTCATTTTATTTTTCATCAGAAATAAAAGCAATTCATGCGGCTGGAATCAAAAAAAAGCCTAATGAAGAAATATGGGCAAGCTACTTTGCATATGGCAGCTATGGGATGCCTGACGAAACTTTTTGGGAGGATATTCATCAGCTACCTGGAGGACATTATTTGGAACTAAAAAATAGAACCCTATCAATTTCAAAATGGTATGTTTTTGAAGAAGAAGTTAAAAAATTTGATGAAAAAATTCCATTTAATGATGTTAAAGAAAAATATGCTGCTCTTCTCAAAAATAGCATTGAATTGAGATTTAGGGCCGACGTAAGTGTTGGTTTCAATATTAGCGGAGGACTTGATAGTTCTACATTATTAGTTTTTGTAAATCAGATGGAAGGAAAAGAGAATATCAATGCTTATACTTTCTATACTGGTCATAAAGACTATGATGAGCTTTTTTGGGTCAAAGAAATGATAAATGCTACGCAAAATCCTCTGAATAAGGTGTTGTTAACGGTTGATCATTTTACTAAAGAAATTGACTTCTTGACTCACATTCAAGATGAACCATGTGGAGGAATTCCTACTATTGCATATTCAAAGATATTCAAGGAAGCCAGAAAAGATGATGTTATAGTTTTATTAGACGGTCAGGGTATGGATGAACAATGGGCTGGATATGATTACTACTTGAAAAAAAATGATCAATTAATTCAAGGAATGAAAGGATCTCCTTTTAAAAAAAATGTTCTTAGCAAGGAGTTTTTATCAAAGGCCAAAAAACCAACTTATCCAACTCCTTTTGAAAATGAATTGCTTAATAAACAATATAGAGATTTATTCTACACAAAAATACCAAGAGCCTTAAGATTCAACGATAGGGTCTCTATGGCATATAGCACTGAATTAAGAGAGCCTTTTTTAGATTACAGGCTTGTAGAATATGCGTTTGCACAACCATATGAATATAAAATTAAAGATGGTATCCAAAAATATCTCCTACGCGAACTGGTCTCTGAATACTTAGATGATTCAATAACCAATTCTCCAAAACGGCCTCTTCAAACACCTCAAAGAGAATGGTTGGGTAATGAGCTTAGTGGTTACGTTGAATCAAAAATTAAAAACTTAAAAGATAGTGATTTTGCTTCATGGTTTGATATAAATGAGATGTCAAATGAGTGGCAAAAATACAAAGATGGAGATAATGATTCTAGCTTTCATATTTGGCAATGGATTAGTTTCTCAAACTTAATGAAGTAATAAAAAAATTAATGCTTTGTGAAAATTTGCTTAAGATTCACAAATTCTAATGTTAAATAGACTATAAATATCAATCAAGAAATTAATGACAATAATTTCCTTTCTACTCTTCGGAGATTTCTAAGTATCCAGGTTTTTGTACTCTCACCTTTAATTACCTTTACGACAATGAACGGGTTTTTTTTAGAAGTATCAACTTCAATCAATAGTGCATTGATATCAGGATTGCCATAATTTTCAATAGCATATATTAGAGGATAATTTTTTTTCATCGGCTGAAAGTTTTTATATTCGTGACTGTCTCCATAAAGTATTAAAACAGGCTTGTTGTAATCATTACTAAGATTATAAAGAGATAAACCAAATTTTTCATAAACGGGCGAAAATGTTGATCCTTCAGAGTACATATCAGCGTGAATTGCAACCACATATGCACTTGCTTTTTCATATTTTTTAAAACTATCCTTGATCCAATTAATGTTAGCAACATCTCGCTTTTTGAATTCGTTTGTGTTCCGTTCATTTGATGGATCAAAATTATTATTACTGCCTATTACATGTGCTGTGATAAAAGCAACATTATCAATCATTAAACGGGAATTTTCAGGAAAACCAGCTTTACCTTGATTTTCAATATCAATTGGATTTTTTCCAAGAGTTTGATTATTTGAAAAGTAAGTTTTTCTTATGTAATTCAACCTATCTAAATTATCATAAACTTCCCCTTTTTTTTCTTGATAACAATCTCGCCATTCATTATCTCCTGGAGTATATATCACAGGAGCATTTATACTGTTTAACACCTTTTTTTGAAGATCAATCATAGAATTTGTGCAAGGCTCTCTTCCCCCGACTGTATCACCGACATGAATAACTAGAGAAGGATCATGCTTATTTATTGAATCTAATACCATTTTTAGGTAATTTTCTACTTCCCCTTCAGGCACATGAGGATTATCTCCAAATGAGATAAATCTTATAGCATCAGGTGAGATTGATTTTAATTTTGTCTTATTAATGGATGCATACGAAAAAACTAAAATAAATATAAATAAAATAAAAATAAAATATGCACTTTTCTTTATTTTCAAAATCATAATTATGAGCTACCTGTTATTTTATAATTCTTACAGATTTATTTAACTTATAACCAATCCATATTATAAAAAAATAATGCGATAGTTCCTCATTTTAATAAATATAAATATTTAACTCTCAACGCTTAATATTTTGATTTACAGCAATATAGTTTGATGTAATAAAATTCTCTTCCCTTGGTGTATAAAATTTTATTAGTCTGCATCCTCTTGGTGAAATACGATACAAAAGAAATTCTTTTTCTTGAAAAAAATACCAAAAATCTTGAAAAAAAGTTCTGGTATCAATATTACAACCTCCAAATTCAAACTGTATTAACTTAATTTTATTGATTAATTCCCCAAAACCTTCTAATACATCTAACTCATGACCTTCTACATCGATTTTTACATAATCAATTAATTGATCTTTATTTTTCCAATATTCATCAAATCTAATTAGGCTAACTTGTTCTTTAAAATTCATTTCCCAGTCATATCCTCGACTCTCTAATCTTTTGAAATGATCTAACCTTCTTTTTGTTAAAGATCCAATACCAGAGCCAGGAGTGTTTGAAAATAGAATCGCATTAGTTTTTTTATTTGATAAAGCAAAATTATTTATGAAAACTTTATCTAAATTTAAAAATTTTTGATTTAAAATTTCTATATTTGTGGATGAAGGCTCAAATAGATGACATTCAATTTTATGTACTTTTTTTCTTACCTCTTGCGTATAAATGCCTTTATGTGCGCCAATATCTATTAAAATTTTTGGTGGGTATTTTAAAATAGATAAACATGCACTAACTTCATGCTTAATTGTGCTCGATCCCCATCCCTTACCTTGAAGCATGGCAGATAATGTCTCCACGAAAGAAAGAAATTTAAAAGGAAAAGGGATATATGACAAAAAATTAAATATTAGCCATTTAACTTTATTGAAAAATTTCATTTTCTAATCCTATTAATTAGAAGCATGAGCTAAATATTTTAAAATTATAATAATTTTTACTAGATAAAAACATTTGAAACAATTATATGGGGAGTTTGAATAATTTTGAACCCAATTAATTCAGATCAGATTTTTTTAGATTCTTGAATTTGGCTTGCCAAAACTACCGCAACTAGTGCAAAACATCCCATAATGTTGAATGCTACGAAGTAGGTATCTTGAAAACCTATTAGAATGCTTGTTATCAAAATTCCAATTGGTTGGAGCGGGGCAACAATCGGAGATGATATGCCTCTGGCTTTGCCAAGATTATGTGACCCAAAAGTTCTTAGATAACACGCAGTCATTAGAGGCGTTGCAGCGCCGTAGCCTATGCCAAATATAAATGCGCTTAAAAAAAATATGCTTGGTTCGCTAAAATAAGTAAATCCAAAGATTCCAGTTGCTTGAAGGAACATTGCTATCATTGAAGGATATGCTGCTTTCATGACATCCATAAGATATCCAAATATTAATTTTCCTAGGACTCCACCAAAAGCTGCCAGGGCATATGCAAAAACATATTGTTTAACCGGAAAACCTAATATATTCCAAATTTCATCTAATCCCATTTTGCTTGCATGAATGGGTAAGAAGGCAATTACACCCATCATGGAAAGAAATTGGAAAGCGAATGCTAGGGAAATTATCCAAAAAACTTTTTCAGATAAAAGGTCTTTTGAAGACATCTCTTGAGGTAAGAATTCATCTTCAATATCTCTTTTTATACCATCTTTTACTTGGTTAACAGTATTTGGATCATCAATCACAACAAAAAAGATAATAGGTAAAATAATAAAAAGAACAACAGAAGCAAAAATTACGTAAACATTTCTCCAGCCGACTAAGTCAAGAAGAGGATCAACAACTAGAGGAAGCACTACCCCTGAAAAGGAAATACCAACTGCTGCAATACCCAGTGCTCTTCCTGCATTTTTATCAAACCAATTTGAGATTAACTTAGCTACAGCTAGATTTCCCATCATAATAGATCCTAAGGCAAGAATAGTAAGATAAATCATAATAAGTGACCAAAAAGAATTTATGAAACTTAAAGAAAAAAGTCCAAAAGCATAAATTATGGATCCTATCATCATAAAATTTTTAACGGAATACTTATCCAGTGCACGACCTATGAAAATTGCCAAAATTGCGACAGGTACAAAATAAAATGCGGTGACCATGCCAAGCTGACTCTCAGTCACGCCAAGTTCTGATATTAGGTAAGGCCAGAAGACAGGAAAGCTATAAAAAAGGAACCCTATAACAGTGAATTCGACGGCAAGACCCGTAAATACCATTCTCCAACCAAAAAACTTCATTCCCACTCGATGGTTGCTGGAGGTTTGCTTGAAATATCGTATACAACCCTACTGACTCCCTCTATCTCATTTACAATTCGATTTGATGCATTTTCTAAAAAATCATAAGGCAGATGAGCCC
>Ga0163109_10001831_pt1 | contig 16695 bp, 16 predicted proteins | sample CRUFie1St13metaG_FD_108704 | JGI IMG/M metagenome (GOLD analysis project Ga0163109, IMG submission 108704) | Marine microbial communities from the Costa Rica Dome - CRUD Field 142mm St13 metaG | ecosystem: Environmental > Aquatic > Marine > Oceanic > Photic zone | place: Costa Rica: the Eastern... | reverse complement strand
TTTTGCATCCTTTCTCTGTCATAATTTAATTCTCTCACATAACAGGCAATTCTTGGAGTGTAGTTAAGGGCATTTTCACTATTATTTCTAATGATGTTTGCTACTTGTCTTGTTGGATCTCCGTATACCACAGGCACTGCTCTCAAATTTACAGTGTCGTCTTTTCCTTTTCCTGTTTCTACAGAAAAGTTGCCAAGTATTCTCATAAATTGAGTCAAAAACTTTCTAACTTGTCCGTCGTAAAAATGTAGCATTAATTGTCAGCCTTTGGTTTCAATGCCTTTGTAAGCGATTGTCGTTGTTTAACTGTTAAACCATTTATCGTATCAGACGAAGTATTGTTAACAAATCCGGTTTTCTGCGTGTCTCTAGTGTCTGTGTTAGACAAGTTCACCCTGACCGAATCTTCTATTTTAATCCACCTGTTACCGTCGTACCTAAATAACCTGTTAGGAAGGAAATCTGTTCTTAAAAAATAATCGCCCTTGTCGACATTTGCATTAGGAAAGGATATACCAAATCCTGCTGGATGACCGTTAGGTGCAACTCCATCACCGCCAACGTAAAATCCATAATGAGATGACGCCGGAGTGTCTATCGTTGCATTTACAGTCCTATCCATACTTGTACGCTGTTCTGATGTGTTAACGTTATCCGTTCGGATATTGCCTCTTTCATCAATTGGGGCAACATAATATTGTTTGAAATTGAATCCGGATTTTGGTGCATCTGCTTCTGCCTGTGCCAACACTTGATCTGATATTGTTTTTTCTCTGTTGAACGTCGACATATAGTTAGCAAGTGAACCTTCTGTTGTAGCATCTCCAATAATGTCTCTGAATTCTTGTGAGTCGACCATTGATTTTAATTTCAATCTAAGCAGATGTGGCCACCATGTTTGTGAAAATCCTTCTGCGGCCCTGTTTACATCTTCGACAATGTAATATCTTTTCAGTGCTATAGGAATAGATTCGTCTAACGAGTAATCTTCCTTAAGGTGTGGAAATTCTATAACATCACCACTCATTGGTTTTCTACCCAATCTTTCAACACTATCATTCAAGTGGACAGTCAAAAATAATGTATCATTTGCTAGAAACATTCCAAACTGGCTAAGGTTGAAATCGATGTCTTGGACGTTGTATATTCCACGAATTGTGTAGATATCTGGTGCATACTTTCTGTCTCTGTTTTCTAAAAATAATAAATCTTGTATTGTTCTTTCATTTAAAGTATCACCAGAATATTGCGGCTCTGTAGGACTGGCCTCGCCATCTTTGTTTGTATCTCCCTGATCATAGGGTCCTATGTATTTGTGATAGTGCAGGTCAGTTCCGCCCACCGTGAACATCTCTTTTATGTTCCTATCAAAGAACTTGTAGTCATTGCCCTTTTCAGGCTTAAAAATGGATAATCTTGGCATATCACACATATTTATTGCACAGGTAAAGGTAATAAATATCAGTATGTCAGAACTTCAAACAGGTCAACAAGAAATATTTGATTACGTCAAAAACAATCTCGGTGAGGGCATGATAGATGTGGAATTAGACCCTAAACACTATCAAACGGCCCTGACAAGAGCAGTTGACCGATATAGACAAAGAAGTTCAAATGCTGTGGAAGAATCATATGCGTTTTTAACTTTGAAGAAAAATCAAAATACATATATTCTACCAGACGAAGTAATAAATGTAAGAAAATTATTCAGACGTACAGTAGGTTCCAGAACTGAAGGTGGTGAAGGTGGTACATTATTTGAACCATTCAATTTAGCCTACACAAATACATACTTGTTAAGAGCAGGAGCAACTGGTGGATTAGCCACATATTTTGCTTTTGCAAGTTATCAAGAATTAGTGGGTAAATTGTTTGGTTCATTTATACAGTTTCATTTTGATGTGGCAACAAAAAAACTTACAATCACACAAAGACCAAGATCCGACCAAGAAACTGTTCTAATGCACACTGACAATTTTAGACCTGATATTACTTTATTCAAAGACGTGTATGCAAAACCATGGATCAGAGATTATACTTTGGCTGTGGCTAAAACAATGTTAGGTGAAGCAAGAGGCAAATTTTCTACTATTGCAAGTCCGCAAGGTGGCACACAGTTGAATGGTGCCGAATTGAAGACGCAAGGTCTAGCCGAAATGGAAAAACTAGACATGGAAATTGGCAACTACGCAGAAGGTGGCACACCACACAGTTTTGTTATTGGTTAATTAACCACATATCTCATTTAAATAGGTAGCAATGAAGAAAAACAATTACAAAAATTATTCTGACCTCACGCTAGATGAATTAGAAGAATTAGTTGAACAACTCGAAGTGATGAGCATCAAAGCACTCAAAGAAAAGAAAAAAACTTTGAGGATTACCATATTACGATCTGTTAAAAAAGCAATAAAAGAGATTGAAAAACGCCTAAAAAAATAGTATAATAAACCTTATGCTGATAGGTATAGTAGGTTTAATAGGTTCCGGAAAAGGTACAGTCTCGGACAGATTAGTTGAAAAACACGGATATCAAAAAGACAGTTTTGCAAAAAGCCTCAAAGACGCAGTCGCATCCATGTTCAATTGGGACAGGGCGATGCTGGAAGGTGATACAGAATCAAGCAGGCACTGGCGAGAACAACCTGACAAATTTTGGAGTGAGAAATTTGGCAAGCCTGTAACCCCTAGATGGGTTTTACAGTATTTTGGCACTGAAGTTATGCGTGGTCAGATGTACGACGCCATATGGGTTGACAGTTGTATGGGTAGGTACAAAGGACAAAACACAGTGATTGCCGATGTGAGATTTCCGAATGAAGTTACACAAATCAGAGCACACGGTGGCAAAATAATACGTGTTAAGAGGGGTCCGGATCCTGATTGGTTTGTCAATTATGTAGAAGGCAACATAGAGCCAACAGGCATACATTCTTCGGAGTATGCATGGGCAAAACAAGAGTTTGATTTCATGATAGAGAATAATGGCGATAAGAATGACCTGTATGAGAAGATAGACGAATTAATCGTCAGCAATAAGATCACCAACACGCCAACCCAATCTACGAACACTTCCAAGCCGTTGGCAGTTGGCGCAAACAGTTTTTAGATTATTACTATTAGTATTCCTTAGGTTCCCGTCCACAAACAGCACGTCTAGTTGTATCTTGTCCTGTGCTTTAAATCCACATAATTCACATTTAGTTTTCTTTTTGTATCCGGATCTTTGCAGGGCAGTGACACCGCCAATTTTCTTTTGGTTCTTCTTACGATTACAACTGTCACACAATCTACGCCAATAAATCTTGTTGGCCTTGCGATATCCATAGGCCCTCGGTTTGGATCTGCACTGTGTACAAAGCGGTCTTACTCCTATATTCATATAGTTGTATTTACGTCGCCTATATAGGTACCAAAATATGGTAAATTATGTCATAAAAACATAATGATATTATAAATAACTCTAGTATACGTACAAACTTGCAAGGAGAATACGAACATGGCACGAACATCACCAGGAGTAGAAGTTAGCGTAATAAACGAGAGTTTTTATGTACCATCAGATGCGGGTACAACACCTCTTTTTATCGTAACATCTGCCCAAGATAAAACATCAGGATCAGGTACAAGCACAGCGGCAGGTACAACTGTTGCGAATGCAAATACAGTACAACTGATCTCATCACAAAGAGAATTAACAGAGACTTTTGGAGATCCAAAATTCTACACAGATGCATCAGGAAACTCAATACATGGTTACGAGTTGAACGAATATGGCTTACAATCGGCATACTCGTTTTTAGGATTAGCCAACAGAGCATACATCTTGAGAGCAAATGTTGACTTATCAGAATTAACTGGAAGTGCTTCGGCACCAACAGCGGCACCAACAGATGGAACATTTTGGTTTGACCTTGCAACAAGCCAATATGGAATATTTGAATGGTCAAGAACTGATCAAAAATTTACAGCAAAAGCACCAATTCTTGTTACAAAAGCAGGTGACATAGATCAAAGTTCGTCTAACAAGAAACCTAAAACTTCAGTAGGTTCAAAAGGTGACTATGCTATTAACACAACAAACAACAAAAATAGAATTTTCTACAAAAATTCAAGCAACGCATGGGTGCAAGTAGGATCATCTGCTTGGCATCTATCACATCCGTTCTTATCAGTTGCTTCAGGCACTACTGTAACAAATTCACACACAATGACTATCAATGGTGTGAGTGTTCAAACAGGCGGTACAGCATTATCAGATGTAAACACAGCAATCAATAATGCCAACGTTCCTGGATTAACTTCAAGTGTAAATGCAACTTCAGGTAACCTAGAATTATTTTATAATGGTTTAGCATTTGGTGATTCAACATCAGGTGACGGAACATTTAGATTCGAAGAAGGAACTGGTTTACTCGCAGGTTTAGGAATCACAGCAGGCGTAAAACAGGCAACTAAATTCTTACAAGCAAAACACACAAATAGACCAACTTGGAAAACAGCAGACGAAGACAGACCTAACGGTTCAGTTTGGTTTAAGACTACTTCTGCAAATTCTGGTGCAAACATTGTTGCTAAGGTTTATGACTCTTCAACGTCATCATTCAGCACAGTTGCATCACCATTATATGCTACACACCATAGTGCAATCTACAACCTAGATCCAACAAATGGTGGTACAGGTCTATCAGTTGGTGATCTTTACACACAATTCAACATCACTGAACAAAGTGCAGACGGTCAAGCAGACACAACGCCAAATGTTGGTGATTTCCAATTGTTTAGATATGAAGGTGGCAAAACAGTAATCCAATCTAAAACAACTTATCCAAGTTTCACAGCAAACGAAACTTTCACTGTTAGAGAATCAGTTAAAAACCAGGAAGCATTGGCGGCGGCTAAAACTGTTACAATGATATCTGGAGACGGTTCTACTTTAGGTGACGCAGAAGATTTTGTTACAGCATTCACAGCCGCTGGTTTTACAAACTTAAAAGCAGAAGTTGTTACCACAGGTGAATTCAAAGGTGCTATCAGAATTACACATGAATTAGGTGGTGAATTTAGAATGAACAACACATCAGGTACACCACTTGATGATGCTGGTTTTGGAACAGGTTCAGCACACGGTTACGGTGAATTTACAGCCAACAGTTCGACACTAGTTGACAATTTATATGTTGCTCCAACAGGTGACTCAGAAGATTCAACTGTAGGTAATGAGGTTGTTGCATCTAACTGGAAAAGATTAAGTTATGTTGCATCAACAAGTGCACCAACAAATGAGCCAACAGACGGAACATTATGGTATGACACAAAGATCGACGAAGCAGACATCATGGCACACAACGGAACTACTTGGAAAGGCTACAAAGAAGTGTATGCAAACACAGATCCAAATGGTCCACAGTTCAGTGCTACTGCGCCAACTAAACAGTCAGATGGTACAGCACTTGTAGACAATGACTTATGGATTGATACAAGCGACTTAGAAAACTATCCAAAACTTTACAAATACAACACAACTGCTACAATAAGTTCAACTAATACTGCCAATCAAGTTGCGGTTACAACAACTGGTGCGGCATGGGTTCTAGTTGACAAAGCAGACCAAACTACAGAAGACGGTGTTGTGTTTGCAGATGCTAGATGGCACACATCTGCCGAGAAGAACGGAGGCGAAAGTTCGCAGGCAGGTACACCAAGTACTATCAAAGACTTATTAAGTGACGACTTCTTAGATCCAGATGCTCCAGACCCGGCATTGTACCCACAAGGTATCATGCTTTGGAACACTAGAAGAAGTGGTTACAATGTTAAGGAATACAAAAACAGTTACATCACTGAAACAAAATATCCAAGTTCAGGATCATCTGGTTTAGGTAACCCAAGATACAACAACGAAGCAGTTGCAGGTTACTATCCAGACAGATGGGTGACTAAATCAAGCAACAACGCGGACGGTTCTGGTACTTTTGGAAGAAAAGCACAGAGAAAAGTAGTTGTTCAACAATTAAAATCAGAGATCGACACTAACCAAGCAATCAGAGAAGACCAAAGAGGTTACAATGTTATTGCATGTCCTGGCTACCCAGAACTAATTCAGAATATGATTAACTTGAATACTGATAGAAATAACACTGCATTTGTTTTAGGTGACACACCTATGAGATTAGAAGGTACTGCAACAGCAATATCTAACTGGTCAAACAACACAGCAGGTGCTTTAGACAACGGCGAAGACGGTTTAACAAGTGCAAGTGACTACTTGGGCGTGTTCTACCCGTCAGGTCTGTCAACAGATAATGCAGGAAACAGCATTGTAGTTCCACCATCACACATGATGATCAGAACTTTAGCAAACAACGATAATGTTGCTTTCCCTTGGTTTGCACCAGCAGGTACAAGAAGAGGTATTGTTGACAACGCAACTTCAGTTGGTTACATAGACAGAACTTCAGGCGAGTTTGAGACGATATCTGTTACAGAAGCAATCAGAGATTCAATGCACGAGGTTAAAGTAAACCCAATCACTTTCGTCTCAGGAGCAGGAATTGTAAACTTTGGTAACTTGACGAAAACATCGGCAAGTTCGGCATTAGATAGAATCAACGTTTCAAGACTAGCAGTGTATCTAAGAACACAATTAGATGCAGTTGCAAAACCGTTTATCTTTGAACCAAATGACGAATTAACAAGAAACGAAATCAAACAAGCAATTGAGTCGTTCTTGTTAGAACTAGTTGGACAAAGAGGCTTGTATGACTTCTTAGTAGTATGTGACGAAACAAACAACACGCCTACAAGAGTTGACAGAAACGAATTGTATGTGGATATAGCGATTGAACCTGTGAAATCAGTTGAGTTCATCTACATACCTTTAAGAATAAAAAACACAGGAGAAATAGCAAAATTAGGGAACTAATTTTAGATAAATAGGAGTAACAAAATGGCAATATCAACATTATCAAAATTTACAGTACCTTTAGCAAACGATCAGAGTAGTGCATCACAAGGTTTATTGATGCCTAAACTACAATATCGTTTTAGAGCGATCCTGGAAAATTTTGGAGTTTCAACACCACGTTCAGAACTTACAAAACAAGTGATGGACATAACAAGACCAAACTTAACTTTTGACAAAGTAACGCTAGACGTGTACAACTCAAAAGTATATGTGGCAGGTAAACACACATGGGATCCTATCACAATTACATTGAGAGATGACGTAAACAACTCAGTGACAAAATTGGTAGGTGAACAAATACAGAAACAATTTGATTTCTTTGAACAATCTAGTGCGGCTTCAGGAATAGATTACAAATTCACAGGTAGAATAGAAATGCTTGACGGTGGTAACGGATCAAGTGCACCAAATGTTTTAGAAACATTTGAACTATACGGTGCATACATAGAAAACGTAAACTACAACAGTTTAGCATACAACACTTCAGAGCCAGCAACTATCACAATGTCAGTACAATACGACAATGCAATCCAAACACCTCAAGGCACAGGTCTTGGAACAGCAGTTGCAAGAACTATCGGTACTTTAAGTACTGGTGGTGGACAATAAGTTTTAAGTTAGCAATTATAAAGCAAAAAAGCGTCTTTATAGGCGCTTTTTTTGTGACTATAAATAACAGTATGCCAAGTATAAACGACTATCTACAAGGTTTCCAAGACAACCTACCCGGAATGAAAGACTTCCGACATGCATCAAGATTGTACGTAGACGACACTTACAAACTGATGCCGAAACAGAAGTTTCTGTTTCATGTGGTGTTCCAGTTGAACAACAACCTGCATTTAGATAAATTTTCAAATCAAGAAATGTACGAACTAAACATGTTAGTGAAACGTTGCGATTTACCTCGTTATGGTATGAACATAGAAGAAAAAATTCAGTACAACAAAAAAATGTATGCCGCAACAAGAATACAATATGATCCTATCAATATCACATTCCACGATGATCATGCAGATACGGTAAACGCTTTTTGGAAAAAATACTACGAATATCACATAGCAGACTCTGTAGGGATAACCAATGACAATATGATCAATCAGATGAAAGATGACTATTATGATTCGATAGGTGATCGACCTATTAACAAGTACGGAATGGACGTTCCTATGAAGAGGAAAAAGCCGTTCTTAAAACAGATTGACATTTTTGTGTTGCATAAGCAAAGATTTACTTCAATGAGTTTGATAAATCCAACTATCGGATCGTTTAATCATGATTCTGTTGATCAAGCCGACGGAACTGGCATTATGGAAAACGTTATGCAAATATTTTACGAAACAGTAATATACGGATCAGGAGTTGTAAACAGACAAGACGTTCCAGGATTTGCAACAGTGAGGTATGATAAATCACCTAGTCCATTGACAATACTTGGTGGGGGAACCAACAGCATATTTGGCCCGGGAGGTGTAATAGATGGAATTGGTTCGGTCATACGAAACGTACAATCAGGAAATATTTTAGGTGCCATACTTGGTGCATCAAACACATATAGGAACGCAAAAAAAATTAAAAAGAAAGACGTAAAGGCAGAACTAAAAGGGTTGGCTAAAAAAGGAATTCAAGAGGTTGCCAAAAGTGCTGGTACCATTTCAAACCCGGTTGCTAGATTTGGTTTAGGTGCGGCTGTGGCCGTTGGAACTATTGCAAGTGCAAGAGGTACTAGTGATAATCAGAAATCAAAAAATAGCACAAAGGTTACCACACCGCAATTTAATGCTACAACTACATTGACTCCTGACGAATCTTACAATCTAGTAACAACAAATGACACATTCAAAGACGAAATAGCGGCAGGAATTTATTACAAAGATATAGGTTCCAGAAAAAATTTAACAGTGGCACAATCAGACGTGGAATATAATAATTCTTCTTCAACAACAAAGACTGTATATAGAAACAAAGCAATTACAGACATAAGAAAACTTGTTAATGAAGGTTACATACAAATTGCTAGAGAAAACCAAGACGTGACAGTTGTATCAGAGAAAGCGAATTTATAATGGCAGAAATATACACAAACTTACCGAGAAAATCCGAGGACAATCTAGACAAAACGAAAAAACAATTGACAGAGGATCAATATATTGAAGAGTTCCAATTCAATGCCGGTGAATACGATGCCGTGATTGGATTTTTTGTTAAAAGAGGGTTTGGAAGAGCGGCCGCTGAATCTATTGCAATAGTGATCTTGCAACAGGCAAAAATAGATGAAATTTCACCAAGTGAAATTTTAGACAAAATAACTTATGCCGATCCGGCCCAACTTTCCGAACTTGTTACAGTTGTATTAAACGAAAACAGATACAGGTCAAGTAGATTGGGCGTAAGAAAAACACTTACAACAAATCAGAATGTGTCTAGAAATATACTAGACTAATGTTACCCAGATTCGCAAAAGGAAAATTCTATCCAAAAAATGCTGAAAAGTATATGGGATTGAAAACTCCTTCCTATAGATCTAGTTGGGAACAAACGTTTATGAGATTGTGTGACGAACATCCTAATGTGGCTAAATGGGCAAGTGAATCAATAAAGATTCCATACCGTCATCCTTTCACAGGAAAATACACAGTATATGTGCCAGATTTTTTTGTTGTATACGTAGATAAGGATGGAGGAAAACATGCAGAATTGATTGAGATCAAACCGAAAGCACAAACATCAATAGAGGCGGCTGGTAAAAGTATGGGCAAGAAAAAACAAGCAGTGATAAACATGGCCAAATGGGAGGCGGCAAACGCCTATGCCAAACAAAACAGGATAAGATTCAGAGTCATATCAGAAGAACAACTGTTCCACAACGGCAGTCGTAAGTAAATATACGCATGACAAAAAAATTAGAAGATATACTTAATTTACCAAATGTCAAAGAAGCGTTCAAGGACGTTGACAAAAAAGAAAAAGACAAAAATGCTAAGGAATCTAACGGATCGCCTAGCACAAAGAATCTAGATCCGCAAACAGCAAAAGCATTAGAAAAAACTTATGCTGAATTTGATAAGATTTCGGCGGCTTTACCACAAGTAAAAGGATTGGGAGAATTATCAGATCTAGAACTTGATAAGTTATCTGTAGAAGCAGAAGAAAGTTACAAAAATCTAATGGACTTAGGCATGAATGTTGACTCTCGATATTCGGGAAGAATATTCGAGGTTGCAAGTACGATGTTAAGGAACGCCATAGATGCAAAATCCAGCAAAATTGATAAAAAGTTAAAAATTGTGGAATTACAACTGAAAAAACAAAAAATAGACCAAGGCGCTAAAGATGAGCCAAGCGGAATACAAGAACAGGAAGGATTTGTCATATCAGACCGTAACGAATTAATGAAAAAACTGATGAAAAAAGACTAAATATTGCATATGAGCACGTTTACACACTATCTAACAGAATCAGCAAAGTCGTATGACTACAAAATTAAGATTGCAGGGCAACCTAAAGACATAGACGCTACAAGACTAGAAACTGCATTAGCAAAATTTGAGGTTGCTAAAATGTCAGCAGGTAAAAGCACACCAATACAAAGTTTACCTTTGGATTTTCCACAGTGTAAAAACGAATCTGTAACTATATTTGACGTTACAACAAATTATCCAGCATCTGTAAGAGAGATGAAAGAATACCTAGCAGACTACATGAACATTTCTCCAGCAATGATCGTTGTAAGAAAACCAAACGAACCGTCAGAAGAATACCAAGAACAAATGGAAGTGGCTAAAACTTCAGAATATAAAAACAAATTACTAGACCTTGAAATGTCAGATTCACCAAAAGTAAACGCAGAAGATTTTCACTCAACAAAAGCAAACATGAGTTTGCTAAAAGAGTTACTAAAAGACAGAGAAGACAAAAAAGACCAACCGAAAGAAAAAGAAAACGCACAAAGCAAAGATGATCAACCGTCACCTTCGCCTTTAACAAAATCAACTAACCCTCACCCAGATCCAAAAAGGAAGTAAGTTATGGAAATGATAGACGTATTAAAAAAATTACAAGAAATCGCAGACAGAAGTCCTGAAGTTGAAAAAGCAATTACATCTACAGAAGCAATGACTAAAGAGGGCGGAATGAGTGACATACATCTTGGTGCACAAGAAGCCATTGGTGAATTTACAGACGAAGACGGAAATTTAAAAATGCCAAAAAGAGATGTTGTAGCGGCACTTGTTAAAAAATCAAAAGAAGTGCCATTTCCTACAAGTTACGAGTATGAAACAGCGGCACAAATGGTTGCAGACCAATATGACGACGACGGTGAAGTAAAACCGGACATGGAACCTGCAATGGATTCAGAACAACCAACTGACGAAGGCAATGCTTTTGCTCAAGCAGTGCAAAAAGCCAAAGCGGCGGGCATGAAAGCAGGTGATAAATTTAAAGTTGGAGACGAAGAGCACACATTAAGAGATAGCGATTTTGAAACGGTAAATACAAACACTATGGAAAACAAAGATAAAGAAGTTGTAAAAGAAGCAATTCAAATGACAGCAGACACTCCTGAAGAAGCAGGAATGTTAATGCAAATTTTAAAAATGGCAGGTGTTAAACCTGTTGATGCAAAAATGATGGGTGCGGACGAACCTGAACACGGATCAGAAATGGATCCAGGTGAATTAAACAAACAAATGGACACGGACGGCGACGAAATGGCATCATACAGAGATATGATTACTAAACCAGACGAAGAAAAAGCAGAAGAAACATTTGCAAACGAACCAGAAGAAAAAGTATCCGATGTAGACACATTAGTAAACGTACATTCAGGTGGTTTAAACAAGCAAAAACAACAAGTAAGAAAAGAATATCCAGGCGATAATCCATTGGCTGTAAAAGAAGATACTATTACTGAAGAAGAATTAGCAAACAGTCTTAGAACACAGTACGAAAGTTTCAAACAGGCCTACACAGAAGCATCAAAACCTGACTACATTGACTTAGATAAAGACGGTAACAAAACTGAGCCAATGAAAAAAGCGGCAAAAGACAAAGAAGCCAAAGAGAAAAAATAAGTTACTTTTCCTAAGTAATTTTTTACCTTAAATACTACACTATGGCGTATGTATCATTAGATAGCGACCAAATTAAGAAGGCGCACAAGAAACACAAATACACAAAAGAACAAGTAGAAAAACTTGAAAAGTGTATGGATACAAAAACTGGGCCACTTTATTTCATGAAAGAATTCATGAAGATACAACATCCTGTGAAAGGTTCTATGCCTTTTGAACCTTACCCATATCAAGAGAGACTAATCAACAGTTACAACGACCACAGATTTTCAATTGCGATGTTGCCTAGACAGACAGGAAAAACAACCTGTGCTTCAGGCTTCCTAATATGGTATGCTATGTTTAGGCCGGACTCGCAGATATTGATCGCCGCACACAAATATGCTGGTGCATCAGATATCATGTCAAGGGTACGTTACGCCTACGAGATGTTACCCAGTTGGATAAAAGCAGGTGTGAATCAATACAATAGAAATAGTATAGAATTTGATAATGGTTCAAAGATTATGGCAACAACTACTACAGAAAATACAGGTAGGGGTATGTCACTTACATTGATATATTGTGATGAGTTTGCATTCGTGCAACCACCAGAAAAAGCCAAAGAATTTTGGACTTCTTTATCGCCAACATTGAGTACAGGAGGAAAGTGCATGATAACATCTACTCCAAACTCAGACGAAGATCAGTTCGCAATGATATGGAAAGAGGCCAACAAAAGATTTGACGAATATGGCAATGACAAAATTATAGGTACTAACGGTTTCTATGCAATGAAGGCACACTGGTCAGAACACCCAGACAGAGACGAATCATGGGCGGAAGCAGAAAGATCTAGAATAGGAGAGGAAAGATTTAGGAGGGAACACGAATGTGAATTCTTAATCTTTGATGAAACATTAATCAGCAGTATACATCTTGCCGACATGGAAGGAACTTCTCCTATTGAAAGCACAGGACAAGTGCGTTGGTTTAAACGTCCAACTCCTGGTATGACATATCTTGTAAGTTTAGATCCAAGCATGGGAACAGGTGGAGATTATGCGGCCATACAAGTATTCGAATTGCCAACTTTTGAACAAGTAGGCGAGTGGCATCACAACATGACACCCATGAACCAGCAGATAAGAATATTACAAGGAATTAATAAACACATACATGATACTATATTAGAAAAAGATTCAACTGCTTCTCCTCAAATATTTTATTCTATGGAAAATAACACAATAGGTGAAGCCGCACTTATGCGTGTAATGGACATAGGAGAAGAAAATATAATGGGAATGTTCCTCAGCGAACCAATAAGGAAAGGTCACAGACGTAAGTTTAGAAGAGGATTCAACACTACTGCAAAACACAAGATTGATGCATGTACAAAATTTAAAGAATTAGTAGAAAGTGGCAAAATGAAAATTAATTCACAACTATTGATTTCAGAGTTAAAAGACTTTGTGGCAACTGGTCTAAGTTACAAGGCAAAGCCTGGACAACACGACGACCTTGTAAGTTCATGTTTACTAATGACACGTATGATGAAAGTACTGGCAGATTTTGACCCAAAAATCTTTGAAAAATGGACGGACAGATCGTCAGAATTAACCACACCAATGCCCATATTTGGAAACTTCTACGGATAATAAATACACTATATGAATCCAAAAACATCACAAGACCTATTCAACAAGATTAGATCTCAGTTCGCAAACATATCTATAGGCGATAGCGATGGGTCAGCAACTGCAAATCCGGAAGAGGCTGTATTTTTTGAATTCGAATGGCAACCGGATTCAGACACATTCGGCTCCGTAAGCATATCTATTGCGGACGGTGAAAACATGAAAGTATATTATAATCGCGATCTAATCGAAAAAATCGACGAAAACGAAAAAAACGATTGGTATGCATTTTTAAAAGAGTTAAAAGACTTTGCTGTTGAACATAGTCTAACGTTTGATGTAAGGGATATTACCAAATCTAACCTTACAAAGCAGGATTATCAAAATCTTGCAGATACGAACAAAACGGTAAATACTGATGAAATGTCAGAAGAACTTAACAGACTTACGCAATTAGCAGGCATGAACGAAGGCCTAACAGGCTCATCAAAACGTTCATACGAAAACCTAGACAAAACAAAATTGATAATCAGACACAAAGGCAAAGTTGATGAGACTGTGCCGGGTGCTAGATCAAGACAGATACAATCATTATACATCGAGAACGAAGACGGTGAGAGATTCAAGTATCCACTTACACACCTAGCAGGTGCTAGAGCAATGATGAGACACGTGGCCAACGGTGGAAGACCACATGACGAGTTCGGTGAACACATTGTAAAAACTTCAGAGGACATCGCAAAATTACAATCATTCTCAAGATATGTTTCTAACAAGGATCAGTTGAATGACAACGCAGGCGACATAATTGAAAACACAAAATTACAACTAGAGAACCTTAGAGAGTACATGAGAAATCTTTCAAAACAAAAACATTATGAAGCACATTGCAAAAGTTACAAGAAAGCAGAAGACCAAGTGCTTGATGACGAGACTGTTAACAAGTTAAGAGAAAAATTCACAATGACAAACTTAGACAGCAGAGTGGAAGATGCTTTTCCACTTATAAGCAGAGTAATGGCTGAATTAGAAAACGCACCCAAGGAAGAACCAATCAACGAACTTGAGCCAGACGATGAACCAATCGACGCACCAATCGAACCACCAGTGGATCACGGTGCGATAGTACAGAGTTTCCTGACAGATCCTGACAATAAATTAGTGCTTAGAAAAGACGATAGTGCAGACAAAATGTTATCTGTTACAAAATTCAAAGACAAGAACACAATGTTAGGTTCAATACTTTCAGATATTGCATCAAGAATGTTAACAAAAACAGGTGAGGAAGACAGGGTGGCTAACTTTGCTTCTAGAATCGCAGACAACCTTGAACAGGAAGGCACAGCAAGTTTCAAACCAGATGCGGACTATGCCAAAAATAAAAAAATAGCAATACAGTTGGCTAAAAAATACATCGACGATTACAAACAAATGAAAAAGGATCCTGCATATGCAGATCAAGTGAGAATGGATCCTGCAGAATACAATCCAAAAAAAGATCTTAAAGGCAAACCAAAAGAAACTGAAGCATTTGAATCTTGGGCAGAACAGACAGCAAACGAATATGCAAAAGAACCCAGAGATGAGGAAGACAGAGAAGCAAAATTAAAAGCAATACAAGATATACAAATGGATCCCAACACTTCAAAAGATAGCGATGTAATGGACATGGTTAAAAAGCGTAAGAAAGAATTAATGAAAGCAAAAAAAATACCAGCATTCGCAGGCGAAGATGTCACTTTCGAGGATATCAAACCTTATGTGTCAATGTACAGAGATGAGGATGGCAAAATTGTAAATGACGTTCTCGACAAGGATGGAAAATCTGTGTTCAAAACACACAACGGCAAAGAAGCAATGGCTTATCTTTCAAAGAATTTTGACAAATTAAAAAATCCAGTTAAAGAATCTGATCCAGAATTAGACAGAATCAAAAACCTAGCACTTTACCAATAATAGTAGTAGACATTAGATAAATATCATTGTATATTATAGTGATAATGCTTAATATACATTTAGGCAACAACATAGGCACTAAAGGAGGCTTACATTATGGCTACATTGGCTGAAATAAGAGCGAAGTTAAAATCTCAAGAAGTGAATCGCTCCACTTCCAACACAGGCGGAGACAACGCCATTTATCCACACTGGAATATAAAAGAAGGCGACGAAGCAGTCGTTAGATTTTTACCAGACAAGGACGAAACAAACACATTCTTCTGGACTGAAAGAAACATGATCAAACTGCCTTTTGCAGGTATTAAAGGTCAGACAGATTCGAGACCAGTGACTGTGCAAGTACCTTGCATGGAGATGTACGGAAAAACTTGTCCAGTACTAACGGAAGTTAGACCATGGTTCAAAGATAAGAGCATGGAAGACATGGGTAGAAAATATTGGAAAAAGAAAAGTTATATTTTCCAAGGTTTTGTAGTTCAGAATCCTTTAGCAGAGGACACAACACCAGAGAATCCAATTAGAAGATTTATAATTGGTCCTCAAATTTTTAACATAATCAGAGCGGCATTACTTGACCCAGAAATGGAAGAACTGCCAACTGACAGTGTTAGAGGTGTTGATTTTAGAATCAACAAGACAACAAAGGGTGGTTATGCTGACTACTCAACTTCAAAATGGTCAAGAAGAGAAAGAGCACTTGCTGAAGAAGAACGTAGTGCAATAGATAAGTTTGGCTTACACAACTTATCAGACTTCAGACCAAAAGAACCAACAGAAGCAGAAGTAAAAATAATCAAAGAATTATTTGAAAAATCTGTTGATGGAGAGGCATACGATCTGGAAAAATACGGACAATACTTTAGACCTGCAGGAGTACAGGCAAGTCAAGTAAGTGTTCCAAAAGCAGACAGACCCGCTCCAGTTGAAAAAACTGCTGATCCGGTAAATGCTGAAGTGAAAGAATCTGCTCCAGCACCACAACCAGCGGCAGAACAACAACCGGCTCAACCAAGCACTGACAGTGCCAAAAGAGCAGAGGATATTTTGAAGTTAATAAGATCAAGACAAGCAAAATAAT
>Ga0163109_10001830_pt1 | contig 16700 bp, 3 predicted proteins | sample CRUFie1St13metaG_FD_108704 | JGI IMG/M metagenome (GOLD analysis project Ga0163109, IMG submission 108704) | Marine microbial communities from the Costa Rica Dome - CRUD Field 142mm St13 metaG | ecosystem: Environmental > Aquatic > Marine > Oceanic > Photic zone | place: Costa Rica: the Eastern... | reverse complement strand
GATGATATTCGCATTTCAGGAATTGAAACTAAGTGTAGTTACAATAAAGAAAGTGGAGATGGTGATCATGAACTTGCAAAACCTTCCAAGATTTATCCTGCAAAGGATGATGAAGATACGTTCCCTATTAGTAATGTAACTAGTAATAGTTTTACGTTTGAGTTGTTCAAATCGACCATCGTTCATACTTACCGTGGTGGTGGTAGGGTGAGTAATTTGGGTCTTAGAAAAGGATGTGGAGTATATTATTATAAAAATTCTCGTAGCACTAATGGTGTTGATGGTGGTATTTACTATGTTCATGATATTGTTGGTCCAAAAGTAAAACTTACTAGAGTTCCAACAAATGGTGATGACCTGAGTATGTTCGCAACACCTAAGAAGGTGCCTATTGAGTTTAATACAAATTCAAGTTCTGATAATTATAAGTTAACTCCAACCACTGGAACAACTTATGATGCAAACACTGGTATCATGTCGATTACGACAACTTCTGCTCATGGATTGGAAACTGGTGATAAAGTTAGATTTGATGATTTCTCATTAGGATTTACTTGTACTCTTGATAGTAATGCATCTACCAAATACTATCCAAGACCTAGTAACGCTAATCCTGCCACTGGTCTGAGTCCTCTTGACCCACTGCAAGGTAAGAATATTGCTGTAACTGTTACTTCAACTACAACATTTGAAGTACAAGTTCTGGCAGTTGTCCCTTCTTCTAATACAACTACACATACCTTCGTTTATGGTTCTACTGCTAGTATTACTGTAGAGAAGTCAAGACCTTATCTGATCACACCAGCACCATTTACTCTTCCTGATACAATTGATAATCAGTATAATGGTACATTTAACTCTGCTGAACCTGATGACTTTGATTCTTGGACACTGAATGTATTCGGTGCATTCCCATATAGTTACACTTATGGTAACACAACGGTTGGTTACATCAAAACTGATGTTGCTGGATCAAGTCAACAGGATGCCTTACAACTTAAGAGTGAGATTGATTATGTAAATAATAATCTTCTGAAAGATTGGATTTACAACCATGTTAAACCAGCATACTGGAACGTATATGAGTACAGAGTACCACGTTCTAGATTCTCTGGTGAGAAGATTGATGGACAAGTTGATCAAGACGTTGTATACTCTGACGTAGTTTACTCTCAAGGATCTCAGAAGTTCCCTGGAGAAAATGTTCTTGACTCTGCAACTGGTTCTGGATTAACAAGATCTTCCAATTGGAATCTTAATCCTGAAAACGTTACCATGTACAAGATTGAATTCTCATGGTACGGCGCTGTTGGTGCTCTCTTCCTTGCATACGTCCCTCTGGACTCTGGAGAGGCACGCTGGGTACGTGTACACCACCTTAGAGCATCTAACCAGTTGAAGGTCTCCTCACTGGGTAATCCGACGCTTCCTATCACCTATATGGTATATGGTGGTGGTACTGAAAGATCTTATGGTTATGTAAACGCAACCAAGCAAGAAAATTATATTTCTGGATCAAATTCACGTTCGGAATTCCTTGTTAAGTATGGTGCTTCATACTACATTGATGGTGGTGACCGTGGTACAGTTAGATTGTTTAACTATGCTACGCCAACAACTGAGGATGTTTATGGATCTAAGTTAACATTTGGTATTGCTTCTAATAAAGATTATACTGATGGTTCTGACTCTGTTGGTAAATTAGCTAATGTACCTTATCTTGATCTGAGTGGAGCAACAGTTGCTGGAAGTAATAATCTGACTGTATCTGACTACACATTCTATATGGGTGCAACTGTTGTTACTCCTAATAGAGATCCTGGTATCAAAGTTGTATGGGTAGATACTGCTAATAACAGAATTTATATTAACAGAACATTATCAACTGCTTCTGGTGGAACATACAATCTGATTCTCGACAGACCAAAAGTTCTCATTGGACTTAAGTGTAGAGAAGAAGTTAATAGTGTAAGAAACCGTATTCAGGTATATCCTACTAGATTGTCTATCGGTAACTCTGGTAATTTTGCAACTATCAAACTTGTTAAGAGTCCTGTATTCCAAACAGAAGATGTTGTTAATGGAAACTTTACAACAACTTATGATAAAGGTACTGCATTAAACATTGGATCTATTGCAAAACCAGTAGCACTCGATAGCACTAAGGTTCAAAACTTAGGTTTCCTTAGTGAACTTGGATCTACATTCGGATACTTCAGAGGATTCTACGATGGTGATAGTGAGAATGAAATTACAATCTTTGGTAAACTTCAAAGAGATGCTAGTGGAGTATATCTCTTCAATGCATATGAGAAAACTAATATCAATCTTCTCATCTTTGGTGATTTCTTGAGATCAGGTGAGTTCTACGAACCAAACCCAACCTCACTTAGTATCCCAGCAACATATGCTCCAAGCGATACTCCTCTTGCAGCACTCTCTGCTATTTCTATCAGCACTGAGCAAAGAACACCAATTCCTGGTACAGGTCAACAGATTACAACTCTGTATACTCCTTCTAACAGCGGTGAACAGTTTGAGTTGCAACAATTCTTCGACTATAATAAGGACTATCTTTCATTCCCACTAACGAATGAAATTGAGACCCTATTTGTGCTCGGTTCTGAGAACAATACATATAATAGTGGAAATCCTGCAACTACGATTACTGCCGCTGTTACTTGGGAGGAGCAATAATAAATGTCGGGAAACGGTTTTGACGTAAAGATTGGTTATAACAAAAGAGCTGCCGCCACAATTGATCTAACGACCATCCTTCAAGATATTGAAGGTGTTCGTCTTACTGATGAAACTGGTGCAGATCTTATTACTGAGGTAGAAGGATTTGTTGTTTCTGAATTAACTTCAGAAAAAGCATTATCTATTGGATTGCCAACAGAGAAAAGAGTAGTTAACAAATTCTTCTCTTTACTCTTTGGTGGTTCATTTGAGACCAAGAGAAGAGTAATTGATGGTAATGGTAACATTACTACAGATGCTTTCATTAGAATTATAGATCCAGATCCAACTTGGAAATTTATCCAAAGGGGTTTTAAGATTCAAGCGGCAACTGGAGGTATTCTTTATGAGACAGATGGTACTACTGTAAAAGGAAATGCGTTTGAGACATTTATTGTTAAGAATGTTGTTGAAGAAGGTAATGTAGGACCCAATACAGAATTTGTTGTTAAGTTTGAACTTGAGGCAGATCCTTCTTTTGATGATGATAGTCCTGGCAGACAACCTATTACTTACATTCAGAGATTTGTAGCAAAAGAAAGAACTGGTGTTCTTCCTATTGCAGAACAATTTGCATCTACATCTGAAGTTAGTTCTAGTTTACTTGGTATTGATCGTGCAGAGACCCAGTTAGGGTTATTCTCTAACGTATCAACATATGGATTTGATACGGATTCTTTTGTATTCTACACAGACAATCCTACTGATGGTCCTGGTGTATGGGTCAATAGAGAAAGTCCTAATGGGGAAAGACATTTTCCAGCAAAAATTGAAGAGGTAAAAAACGAGGGTGCATTAAAGATATGTTCATATCCTGTTCCTTATAAATTTCCATGGCCACCACTGTCACAAAATATTATTAATGGAACTGATGTAAATGGTTTATATGATGCAGATAGATGGGCAGCATGGCAGAATTGGTGTAAACTTGGTAAGACATTATATGAATACTATACAACGAAGAGAGATGAGCAGGTAGTTTCTTCTAACCCCAACTCAAACTATGTCAAATACGATAGTTTACGTATTAGATTTTTACCAGCAATTAACCTTTGGGATGATCTAACTTACTACAATAATGGAAACTATGGTGGATTAGAAAGTGCTTTTTATAAGCAAATTGGCGTTTGGACTGAAACTTGGCACAATATTGAGAAATCAGTATTACTTGACCCTGTATCTGGTCAACCAATTAACTTTACATTTTTAGATACTATTGCATTACCTTTGAGAGGTACAGGTACTTCAACAACAATTGGTCATGGTAGTGTTGAAGGTAATCCTCAACCTCCTAATATTGTTCAAAATCCATTTGAGGAGACATGGACTAATACTCCATGGGCAGACAGTTCAGTTTCTGGAGGTACACCTGACCTAGTAGATTTCCAACCAGGATATGGAGAAACTGGTGGACACTTTGCACTGCTACAATCTAGACAGGCATTTAGATATCAACCTGGTCGTATCAGTGGTTACACCTTTGGTACAAGAGCAACACTAGAAAAGAATCAGGGTGATAACTATGCAGAATGGGGCATCTTCAATGATTTTGATGAGTATGTATTCAGAAGAGAGGGTGCTAACTTCTTCATTGTAAGGAGATCTAATATTCCATATCCAGCAACATTCTTGAGAGAACTTGGTGCAGTCGATGAACTGGGAAATGAAGATCCAGAAATCGTTACCAACTATACTAAAGAAATTTCTGGTAAAACATATAATATGCAGGAAGTTAAACTTGGAAGAGAAAAGTTTAACGGTGATAGTTTAAATGGTAATGGTCCTAGTGGATATCTGTTGACAACAGATGAAATTACGATGTACAAGATCGAATTTGGTTGGTATGGTGCTATTGGTCTTAGATTATATGCATATATCCCTGTAGAAAATGGTCAAGCACGTTGGGTTGTTGTTCATACATTTGTTATTGAGAACAAATTAAATGTTCCATCAATGGGTGATCCATTCTTTAAATTCAAATATGAAATTAGAATTGGATCTGGTCAAGGTGCTGACCTCACTGAACCACAAGTTCTCTATAAGTATGGTACATCAATGTATATTGATGGTGGTGATGAAGGAACTGTAAATGTATTTACTGAAACTTCTGATATAAAATCACTCCCATCATCAGGTGAATATACTTCATTATTTGGTGTATATTCAAAAGATTCAATTGTTAGTGGTGGTGGAGATTTAATTCCAAATAAAAAGATTATTATTCCTAAGCAGATGTCAATTACTGCTGATGGTTTTGCTGAAATTAGTGTATTTAAGTGTCGTGGTTGTTCTGGTAGTAGTTTCCTTTATCTACCAAACGTAACAGCAGGTACTTTTGGTGAAGAACGCAAATTCTTTAAAGCAAATATTAATGGTACAGATTCTGATTTAACTCTTGCACCAATTGAAATTACTGCATCTGCTGCAGGAACTGCAAACGAGGTACGTACAACTGATACTGACGTACAATTCTTACGTCCAGGTGATTATCTATTAGATACAGACACTGGTGGTTCTTTAATTGCTGGTGTAGTACCGTCTAGAATTACTGCAATCACAGAGATTGGTGGTGAATTTTATATTACTCTTCAATCTGGTGATACTCAATCATTTGCTAATGGAGTTAATCTTGTATTCCAACCAACATTCATTACCACTGATGCTGAGAGAAGAGAATTTAATCTAGATGTTAGTGACTTTAAAGCAAAGATTATATACCCTAGAATGTTTAGCACATATCTTGGTGCTATTAGAAGTGGTGCAAAGAATCAAACTGTTAATCTATTGCAGTATATTTTTGCTGACAGACATAGATTGATTACTGAAAGGAAATTAGATCCTGCTAAAATTGTATCTAATACAAATCCAGTTACTCCTGCAGATTTCTTTGGTAATTCAAATGTAGATACTTTTGTTGCAAGATTATCAAAAACTAACACCGTAATTGGATCACCAAATCCTGTTACTGGTCCAACTGCTTCATTAAAATGGTTAAATCCTATAAGACGTGAAGGCACTGGACATCTTGCAGAGTGGAGAATGGGATTTACTCCAAACAAACCATTATTTGATATTACTGGTGAACTTACTGGTTGGGAAAGACCAAACGGAACAATAGTTAGTGAAGATAGAAATGGAACTCCAACAAATGTAGTTAATTTACCTGAGGAAGAATATGTATCTTTAGATTATCATGCATATGAAGTAAGTACATCTACACTTGGATTTGAAACAGGCGAGGCATGGAGATCGGCAATTCATCCATTCACAGAAGATTTTAGAATTGGTAATCCACCAGGATCTAATAGTGGTCGTTGCTCTGAAATGAGATTAACTAAAGCAAATCCCATTACAGTTGGTGTTACTGAAGTTACATCAGCATCTCTTCAATTGTTATCACCTAATACTCCAGGAACTGGTATTCCTCTTCAAAACTGGAGTGGATTTTCTACTGCAAATGAAATTGATGATTATCTTGCAGCACATTCCTTCTTCCTTTCATCAAATACACCAATCATTGGTGGATCACGTAGTCCAAAAGGTGGACAGATAGCATTGAATAAAAATAATGTATTTGATGTTAATTTCTATTCTGCTGCCCCTGGTCCTATTGCTTCAGATTGTAGATTTACAGATGTACAGATCTCATTCTCACAAACAGATGCACAACAAAATGAAATTGTAACATATATTGTCCCAATTAGTTTGAGCATCTATGGATCATTTACTTCTGATGGTACAACACCAATAGTTCCTAATAATTCTGAATTCTTTATCTCATATAATAAAGTTACACTAGCAGCATGGTTTAGTGAGGGCAATAAATACGACAGTCCTAATAGTTACACAACTGATCCTCAAACAAGTGATGGTATTTTTGAATTTAGTGCATTCCCACTTTATGCATTTGCTTTCTTAAAAGATCAAAGTGAGATTAGATCTCTTGAAGTTCATAATACTGACTTACTAGGTAATATAAGCACATTCAATCCTGAATGGAAATATAAATTTGCAGATGGTAATCCCATGGTTAATTACTCTGTTGGGACTAATTTGCAAACAGGACAACTTGATGCAAATGGTGTAGGATCTATTAATCAGACACCAAATGGCACTGATGGTCTTGTTCCAACTGCATTTACTCAAGTCAGTAGATTGTCATCGTCACAGATTGATAAACAAGGTGAGTCATTGTTGAGACCAGGCGATCAGTTAACGACCCTATATATTAATAATGAAACTAGAACCTTTGATTTAACTGATGTATTTGGATTTGATAGAAAAGTTATCACTCCAGACATTGTAAACACTGAGGCAGTATTTTTTGTAGGAAGAACTCTTGCAAATCAACCTGTTGATATTCAAGTTAACTTAACTTACGTAGAACAACTATAAGATATGTCGATTAGGAATCCAGTCCTTTTTGGATTAAAAGTTGCCTTCAACTTCTCTGATGCTGAATCTAAAATTCAATGTCTAACCAATTTAGGATTAGACATTAGAGATTTAGATGTGATTCGTGGCATCAATGCAAGTGTTAACAAACTTGATTTACAAAATGTATCTGGATTGGATGTCAATCTCACCAGGTATTTGGATCGCCTTAAAAGTGACACTGGATTGTACTCTGGAATCGTAAATGAACTTGGGGGGTATCAGTATACCTTACAGGGTAATTTAGAGGCGTTTGGACCCCTCTCAGGGGGTGCTGTGAGGTACAAATATATACCCAATGATAAGGGAACTGGACTTACCAAAAATGATTTAAAATTTGGTGACATCTCTACCTCTAGGGTTAGTTCTTGGAGTGGATCATCTCCTGATGAAACTGATACTGATCAGGCAATTTCTTATGGTGCATCTGTTCAGGTAAGAGGCACTGTTAAGGTAGGACAGAGAGGAAATTGGAGTGGTCCTGGTTCTACTGAAGCAGTCATTAACGTATTAGATACACCAGAACCAATTAGATTTGCAACTGAAGTTGCTACTGATGTATTAGAAATTGAATTTAATGGTAATACCAGGTACATCTATGCAATGCGTGGTATCCCAGTAATCTTTACAACTGCATTTAAGAATGTTGCAATAGATATTAAACATAATACTATCCCTAGTGGTAATCCAATCTTTACATTACAAGCAACTGATGGATCTGAACCAGAGATTCAATCAACACCACCAGTGTCAGGTGGTACATCTAGATTGAGATATAACGGACCAAATTATAAAGAAAGATTTGTAAAATTATATTATCCACCTAACAGTGTTACTGGCATCACTGCAAATGGATTGAACATTAGATATTTGCCAGCAGTTAAATTCTTTGAACTAACAGAGATTAATGTAAGTAATAACTTACTCGGTGAAATGCCTGATTGGAGAGATATTACGTACACATATGATAGAAACACTCCAACGAATTCTCCAGTTACTAGTTTAAATAATATTTCAATCAATACTAACCCTCTCAATCAAACTGACAATGTAGATTTACAGCAGTTTGGAACAGATGTTATAGAAAGATTACCTAAAAATCTTGCTGCATTAAATTTAACGGGCACTTACAATGCACACACTACATTCAAGACAATTAATGAATCATGTGTGTTAAAAGTTACTCAAGGTGAATACAATACAATTGCTGTTGACCCAACAACATCACAAACTTATAACTTCTCTCAGGTGCTACAGCAAGGTGGTGCTGCTGCAACAACCCACATTAGAGGAACATATTATGATAAAAATGTTCATCCTGTAACTGGTGAATATTTGTTGTATATTGATGAACCAGTTATAACAAAGGATTCAAGTTGGTATCCACAAGATATAAAAGAATTAGCAGATTGGCAAGGTGTACTCGCTTCCCTCTTTACAAACTATCAACAGTATTTCTTTCCACTAAATCTAGCTACTAGATGTCCCTCTCTATCCTCATTTACCATGAGAAATGGTAGTGGTAGGAGAATTTATAAAAATAGTAATACTAAAGGACCAAAACCATCAGGAACAGATGCAAATATTGCATATCAAACTGCAAATGAATTTACTCCAACGGTTGATTTAAAAACAATCATTACATATGATGTTTACGATAACAGTTATACAAAACTATCTGACATCTTTAAATCTCCTGCAAGTTATATCACTGGTTCTAGTACCTTAACAACGTTTAATGTCGCTGAAAATGAAGGATTAAGTGAACCTGCAGATAGTGTCAACTTTACAAAGATGGTACAGATCAACAGTATTGACATTGGTGATACTGGTTTACCAATACCATCTGGTCTTGGTGGAAACTCTTCTCTAAGATCTTTGGGTTGTAGTTACACCAGATTCCCAGGTAGAAGCACATCTCCTGCAACACAATATAATATTTCACACCCAGGTGGTGGTTATGTTGATGCAAACGGTGATGGCAATCCATCTAATATGACAAATCATTTATTTACTAGTAAGTGGCCAACATTAGAAGGTCAATATGCATTGACAGGATGTTCTAATTTAAGATCGTTGTCATTCTATTCATCTAGTTTGAATGGTATGATTCCTAAATTTGTAGGCAATCAAAATTTACAATCAATTGATTTTAGATATACCAGTGTTGAGGGTGGAAGACCTAAAGATCCAGGTAGTGCTCTTTCTGGTAGAAGATATGTTATGTGGGATGATACATTTGAAGATGCTCAAAGTATCACTAGCATCAGAATTAGAAGTGGTGTTTTAGGTAGAAATATCGGCATTTATGATCCTAACACACAGGCATATACTGAAGCAGGATTCCAAGGTGCAACATTTACTTTACCATTGTTAGAAACTCTTGAAATTATTAGCACCAATAAACTACTAAGGGGTGCATTCTTCAATACTGGTGGAGCACCTAACTTAAAAACATTACTTTCACCATCTAGTGGATGGGGACTTGATTTAGCATCAGGAGCACCAATTCCATCCTTTGGTGCCAATCCAAACCTTGAAGAGGTTGATTTAAGTGGAAATAATTTTAGTGGTAATATTATTCTAACTGGTGCTAATAAACTTAAGAAGTTTTATTTAAACAATAATATTCTTGATGGTGTTGACTTAACTAACTTTTCAAACTTGAATAATCTTGAATATTTTATTGTATCTAACAATCAAATGAGTGGACAGATTCCAAACTTTAGTATTGGTGCTCCAAACATTCAATATATTAATTTTGCAAACAATTTATATGGTCAGTCAGGTGCAGGTATTGTTCCATTTACAAGAGGTCTATTGGCATCTTGCACTAGATTAAGATCTTTTGACATGTCTAGAAATTATTTAAATGAATCTGCTATTGATGATATTCTACTTGATATGGTAGATAATTATAACAATGCTCCAAGGAGTGGTGTTGTTGTTAACCTTCAAGGTGACTTCAATAGTTCTCCATCTTCACGTACTATCACAACTCCAACAACTACTACAACAACTCAAGTTGATTCGTTTACAGTAACACAAACTGATCCATTAGTTCCACAACAAATATTCTTCAATCCACAAGATTTTACTATTGACTTGAAGAGTGGTATTGATCCAAATGATTCTAATTTTACATACAGCACCGTAATTAAGCAGAACGGTACTGATATAACTAATTTATTGAACATTGATTATGGTAATGATACGTTTACATATACAGGCAATAGTTTCCCTCCCGATGGTGCATCTATTGAAATCACTGTAACTACAGTTGAACAAGGATCTATATCAACACTAGAGGGTGGTGTTGTAACTGCTCAACAATTAAGAAACTTAGGTTGGATTGTAAAAACAAACTAAAATGGCTAATCAAGGATTTGTACAAGCAAATAATTTACTGGAAGTACCAGATGGTGCTGAACTAATCCAGAACCTCGCTGGAGGTACAGTTGATGCTGATATGAGATTGTTTTCTGGATTATCATCCAAGAGATCTCAATTGTTTTGGGATAGATTTTATAATTCAGTATCTGTTGAGAAATCACAATCAACATTAACTCAGGCAACTCAGTTTCAGTGGCAAACTGATTATACTTACACTGATGATGACACAGTATCAGTAACACCAGTCAATCTTATTAAAGATGTTGCTGCAACATTTATTGGGTTCGCCTTCGATGGTGTTTTAGTTAATAATTTGTCTGGTAGTTATATTGCTTATGATAGAGGAGAAGGATATACCCCAGGAACATATAATTTAAATTTGCAGGGTGGTAGTGGTACTTCAGCAACTGCAGAGATTATTGTTAATAGTAATGGTTCCGTAGCATCTGTAGAAATTACTAGTAGTGGTAGTGGATATGCTAGAGGAGACACATTTACTGCTGCTCTGCCTGGAAATGGTGTAGGATTTAATGTTAGAATTATCAACGATCCTTGGAGAGTAATTATTGTTGGTAATTATGCATGGGATGTTCAAGATTTAAGTAATAAGTCGTTAAGGATTTCAGTATTCAATACTACATCTTCATTGAATGGTGATTATAATATTGCCATCCCAAATACTGGTGTAAATGTATGGCATTTACCTAATAATGCTAATAATCCAGCATTTGATGTTAACAGGAAGATTTTTGCTGATACTAAAATTGCTAGTAATTCAACATTATATGATATTGATGGTGATGGTACGATTACAAGTGATGATCAAGAATTATTTGTTGTCTGGGCAAGTGCAAAAGTCAGTGGTTCTACTGGTGAGACAGAAATTGGAAATTGGTTGAATACTAATAGTTTAAATCCAGGTGCAATTAGAAATAATGCTACAAGAATCTACAATTATCTTGAAGGATTAGATTTAACATTGTGGGATTTAGATGGAACTGGATTTAATGTTTACACAAACACTAACCAGGCACTTGTGAATAGAATGGGTAATTTTATAACTGGTTATATCAATGGTGGAAACTATGTCTTCCCATCAGCATCTGCATTGACAGGACAAACACCAACTGCAACAAACAGTACAACTAAACATGCTATTGCTATTGAATTTAAAGCAGACAGGGATCCACAGTATACTGTGCCAGTAGATGTAGTTGAGGAATATGAGAGACCACATTTTGTAGTTGATTATGTACAGAGTAATTCAACTGTAAATGTATTTGATAACTTTGTTGAATATGGATCAGTACAAACATGTACCACCAATCAAAGTGACTGGATTAATAATGTACAGGTAGGTGCTTTTAATGAAACCCAGAACTATAGAATAATTGACAAATTTAGTATCAGTGATGCATTTCAGAACATCACATATTATGTTATTATCGTCACCGCTGGAAGTGGTAAACCAATTGGTACTCCATTTGGTAGTAATCCAACACTTACACCAACTAGTGCAAACCCTGTATTTAATGCATCGAGTGAATATGGTGTATTTGACTCTAACTCAGCAAGTAAATTCTTCTTCAGAACTAATCCTAGAACTACAAACGAAAACATAAAAGAGATTGTTACTTTCTCAGAGAGATATGTTGTAAACGATGCAAACTCTGATTATAACAATGAGGTTGTAAATGTTACTACATTAATCCCAGACCTCATCTTACAAAGAGATGACTCTCTGACCACTGCTAATATTGAAAACTTAGAAGCACCTATTATTATTGATGATGGTAGGCAGAATTATGTTGGAACAACTTCAGGATCATTCTCATATAATATCTCTGGTTACTCAACAGAACTGAATAATGTTATTGACAATGTAGACGAGTCAATTTACTTAAGAACTACCAAGTATAGAATTGATAGGAATCTATTTTACCAGAAAGAGATTAATGTTAATGGATTCATGTCATCATTTGACCCTGATGGATTCAATCAAACAATTTCAGATCTAGTTGATCCTGTTTCACCAGGTATTTACATTTCATCTGCACTATCACAGATCACCAACCCATTAGCATCTGACTTTGCCAATAAGACAAGATCATTCTCTAGTGATTACAATCCATGGAAAGATACTGCAGTACCAAATGCATTGTCTACTACATCCTTGGCAGTAAATATTAATGATTTAGTATGGACATCAGAGATTAAATTGGATGTCAGTACATATGTTAAATCAGCACCAGGTGAAACATTAGACAGTAATTTTAATGCTCAAACAGTTTCACAAAGTCAATCATTCAAACTCAAGATGTTAATTAATGGCGAAGAATACTTTATTATTATGAGGAAGACCTAGAAGGTCTTCGTATTACCAATTAGCAGATCATATTTAACACCACCAAATACAACCTCTAACTTCTGATCAACAGGTAATTGTGTATTGTTGACGTTGCCTGGGATACCATAGATCTTATCTTGTGGATGAGTTGCAGACAAACTTCTAACATTGATTAATCCATCAACATGGAAATCAGGGTTTAGAATAGTGGTAGATAATCCAATCTCAGAACTATCAAATGGTGGTGAGGTATCAAGTGGTGGGCAGCAGAGTTCTTTACTCTCAAGAACTGTATTAGCAAATGTATATACAGATAGTTTGTTAGTAGAGTTGAGGATGAATTGTGATAATTCACCATTAGCACCAGTAGAAGAGTTATCTGCATTCTCATGTAAGATTCTAAGACCTTTCCAAATGTCTTGGTCAATCTCACGATCTACAGGTAAGATTTCATATTTACTATTTCTGTAATGCATGTAACGGAATCTGCTAGGATTCTCAATCCATGTATTAGGACTCTCAGCAGGTGAGATAATAATACTATCAGCAGGGAATAAGTTAATTGACTTCTGTGGTGTATTGATAGTAACACTCTGACCATTTGCATCAATATATGTTCTAGTGCCTTGACCAACTAATGTTGTTGTAAGTGATCCACCAGAGGCAGATGCTTGTGCTGGAGTTACACCAGGATATGAATAAAGAGGTTCCCAGTTACTAGCAGCATCAAATTCTGGATACCATAAGAATTTACTTGTGGTTGAGAATGATTTAATATATGAACCAGCAGGAAGAACATATTCAATATCAGTGCCAGCATTATTATTTCTTACAAATGATCTATGTGATGTACTATAGAACATTTCAATATCAGTGCTGGCGGTTCCTGCTGCATTACCAGTAAGATTAACACCATTATATGATGATCCACTGAGTGTAATGTCAGAGGTAATCTTCACCATTCTGTCAGGATATGCTGAGTTACCAGGGTTAGCACTATTATATCCAGCATCATTTAACCAAGCATTGTAGAATGTAGAAAGTTGATTGAGGTTAGAAATTTCACCATTTCCATTTGGACCACTGACAAAACCAATTTTATTTGCTTGTGGTAGAGAGAAGTTCTGGTGCCTAGAGAGATATACATTTTTCAAATCAAACAATGATGACTCATATTCTTGTAAGTTAATGAATTTACATCTCTTTGTAGTGCCATCTGCTAAGAAGTCATCCTCAAGATCATTCCAAGATGAAATGCTATCATTAAGACGTACAACCATATAGTATTTGATATTCAAACTAGTGCTAGTTGTATCACCCCAGACATTACCAGATACTCTGACAAATCCCTCAAAACTACCAATAGTAACCATTGGTGTAGTATAACCATTAGCAAAATTTACAAATCCATCTTCAACTAATGCGTCTTTCAACTTAGTACCATTGAGATTAGCAAAGACCTGGTTACCACCATACTTTTTACAACCAATAAATGTATTTTGTACATGGTTAACAACACTTCCAGCAGCAGTACCACCTTGTAAATCTGCCATTCCCCAATCATCACGTAGACCAGCAGCACCATCACACCAGTATGCTACTGAATCTTGATAGGTATTTGCAAACTCACTAGGTGTAATAGTTGTTCTATCTTTACTACCAGTGCGATCAAGTAGTTTTCTATATGGATCTTCAGGTCTACCAGTATTTTGTCTATAACCACCACTGCCAGTACCACCACCACCTTGTGTAGTGGAGAGTTCATTCCAACGGATATCAATGCCTGCTGTATTTGCATTACCAGACATATCAACATCAATTAAGATATACTTGGTCTTTACTTTATCTGTGGTTGGATCATAGTTATTCTGGGCACATCCAGTACCAGAACAGAATGTCTCAAGAGGTTTAATAATATCAATACCTCTATCTCTATAAACAGCACAGAGACCACCATCAGAACCACCAATTGGAAATGGCATCTGATCATCAAATTCAATAGCAAGTTCATTGTTAGCAATCTTTTCAAACCTAGTTGCTCTACAATATGTGGTTTGTGTTGCATTCTTGAATACAATGATGTGTCCAAGATCAATTTCATCAATCTTATCTTCAGGTACAGTTAGAACTGTATATGTTGTTGTCTGATTAACTTGGTCTGTAAGAGGTAATGTTTGACCAGTTGGTGATGTTTGTGTGTGATTAGCAGCGGTAACAAATCCTCTATGATCAAATACATTGATATTATATGAAGTATTTGAACTGATGTTTGCTTCTTTACTGAGCACGACATTACTAGTGCCATCACCCAATATATCAATAACTCTTGTTCCTACTGGAATTGTAGATGCACCTGTATGTCCACCAAAAGAATCCTCAACAATATAATTACCAATCTCAATATCTGTACCATTGTTCAATGATAACAATCTAGAATCTGGTTCCATACTACCAGTTCTACTTAATGTAACAGCACCCCAACTCTCTTGTGGTGTGTAGATAGATTTAATTGGTAACAGAGAGAATAATGTATTGTATTGGTCACCAGCATTGACTAGTTGTGGTTTACCAAATGCTCTTTGATCTACACCATCTTCTCTACTTGTACCACCAGTAAGAACTGAGTTGTCTAAAAATGTTTTAAAGTCACCAATTTGATAGAACTCATAGTCCTTCTCATATAGGTGCTTATATGATACCAGACCATAACCACCAGATGTTTCTGTTCTTTGTCTAAGAATCCATGCCTTATTTGTGCTTGTTGGATCTACATCCTCATCCTTCATAAAGAATGTCCAGTCAAAGACATAATCAACATAACGATCTAAGTATTGTTCAATCGTAATATATCTCTGTCTTGTTGTAGTTTCACCCATACGTGCTGTATGGACAAGTGTCTCAAACGTATTTAATTGTGATAACGCTCTATCAAGATTACCAGTAGTATATGTGGTATCAATCTTTATATTATCTAATTCATCTTGTGCTTGAATGCTATATGAACTAATCAAATTACTAGCAATAAATGATGATCCACCTCCACCACTAGCACTTCCAGGATTACCATTTGCTGATGATACACCACGACCGCCACCGCCGCCAAAGAAACCACCGCCTCCTCCACCGCCAGATCTAGTTTGGAATATCCCATCTCCCCCTTGCAATGCAGATCCTGCATCAGCGCCTGCTCCACCCTGACCTCCTTGAGTTTGGGTTCCACCCTTACCTTCGCCAGTACCATTTCCATCTTCTCCATTAGGATCACCACCAGCACCACCAGCAAGACCATAAACAGTACCACCGCCACCACCACCTGCAACCACGACAGCATTTAATTGTGAAATGTTTTGAGGTAATGCTGCAAATATTCCACTAAATCCACCACCACTGTAACCATTTGGACCTGATCCACCGCCACCACCTTGAAGTGGACCTGTGGCAGGGTTGTTCCCTAGTTGATTTCCAGTTTTTCCAATAACTAATGTGTAAGTTGTGTTAGCAGTAAATGTTGCAGTACCAGTAATTGTAGCACCATTAGATCGATTTGAATTACTAGTACCACCACCTCTAGTACCACGAACAATAAAATCAACTTCTATATCAGCATCAGGTGTAAACATATAGTAATCATCATTGGCAAGGTTGAGAGTGCTACCTGCTGATGTAAATTGAACAACATTGACACCACCAATAGCATTATTTGTAGTATTATCAAATCTTTGCCAACTTGCTGAACCTGAAACAGAAGAATCTGTTCGTACAAATCTTATTTGTCCACTATTGAGTG
>Ga0163109_10001829_pt1 | contig 16703 bp, 12 predicted proteins | sample CRUFie1St13metaG_FD_108704 | JGI IMG/M metagenome (GOLD analysis project Ga0163109, IMG submission 108704) | Marine microbial communities from the Costa Rica Dome - CRUD Field 142mm St13 metaG | ecosystem: Environmental > Aquatic > Marine > Oceanic > Photic zone | place: Costa Rica: the Eastern... | reverse complement strand
ATAGTTCGTTTCTACTATTATTTTTTTAACTCTGTAGACCTATAATAATCTTTTATCATTATAAAATATTATTATATATAAATTAATTAAATTTAATTTTTAAAATACAATTTTTCTGTATTTGATATTAACTATTTGAAAATATTTTTCTACTAAATTTGTTCCACAAATATTAACTTTAGCTAATTTACTTAAATCAATTAAGTTATTTCTTCTATTTTCGTAATTAACATTCGCATCATTATCGTCCCAGTATATAAAAATATTTCCTTTATGATTTTTTATAAGATCTATATCATAATTTCTATAAACTCCATAAAATAAAACATTTTTATTTAAATCTTCATTAGGATCATATTTTTTAATATTATAATTATCTAAATTTTTATTTAAGGCAAGTGATGTATAGTAACATTCAATTTTATGAAAATTGATAAAATCATAAGGATTATCATTGGATAAAAAATTAAAATCAATAAATTTTTCAATTTGTTTGAATTTTCGATCAATCATTGATTCAACATTTAGTAATAATAGTTCTTTTAATTCATTAAATTCATTTTTAACTTCTTCGATTTCTTTTTTTAATGTATCATTTTCTTTTCTTAATTCTATATTTTCAATTTCATATTGATTAAGTTTATCTTTTTCAATTTCATCATAATTAATATTTAATTCTTCAAAATTGTCATCAATATAGTCAATATCAAATTCATTATTTATTTTTTTTTGAATTCTATTTCTTTCATTTTTAATAACATTTTGTATAACTTTGTCTACAGATAAATCAATATTATTTTTATAATTATCGTAATTTCTAAATAGTTCAGAGAAATTAGTAGATGAAGATTGATGATTTATTTTAATGAAATCTCTGTTAATATAACTCATCATTTGAATTCTTGTTAATGCTTCAGTAATTATTTCATGTAAATATAATGATGCTTCAATTTTACTTGTTTCAAAGTCTTTTTTAAAATCATTTTCACCAAAATATTTTAATAATATTGGAAAATTAATATTTATTTTTAATATAATTCTTTGTCCAGATTGATAAATATCATACTTTTTATTTTTACTAGTTTTAATAAATCTAATTACAAATAAATTATCTTTTTTTAAATGACCATAATTTTGTGATTCAAATTTTTCATCAATTGTATTATCTTTACTTTCAACTTTACTATATGTGTAAATTTTTTTTTTCTCATAAGATTCATTAGTATTTACTTTATTATCAAATTCTTTAAATAATTTTGCCGTATCTATTTCATCTGTAGGTCTATTTCCTTCATCACCAGTACCAATTATATCAAAAAAATTAGTTAATGGATCAACATAAGGTGCAGGTGTTTTTTTATTTTCAATTGGATTGTAATTTACTGTAGTAGTTTTATTTAAATCTTTACAAAAATTTTTTTCAACATTAATAAATTTACCTCTATCTGATTCGATTCCTCTTATTAATTTACTATTCTTGTTCTCAACAAACTTACTTAAATCATTTGATTCTATAAATTTATCTCCAGTTAAATTTAATTTATTTATAATATCCATTAATTCATCATTATAAAATACATATTCATTCTCATCATCAACTTCTAATTCTTGTAAAACTAAATCTAGTCTGTCTTTTGGTATTTTTAATAATTCTTTCATAAATGGATGATCTAAATTCAATCCACTAATTCTAGATGGATCTAATACAGGAAAAGGATTTAACTTAGATGGACCATTTTTATCATAATCTATTAATAAAGTATTAATATAATTACAATTAACTATACCACATAATGATTTCATGTAAGGATTAAACTTAAATTGTTCATTTATTACCGTAATATCATGAATTATTTTACCACTAGTTATTAAAATACCCCAATCACAAAATTTCATATTATTACTATCATATAATTCTTTATCACATTTTGATAATGTAAAAAAACATTTTGCATCTGGATAAGAAGGTAAATTATATGATATATATAATAAAGTATCTGTAATAGGAAAATTATATTTAAAATCGAATAATTTAAAATTAAATTCAAATTCGGGGCTATTTTTAAAAGATATTTTACATTTAGATTTATTAAGTATATTTCTTAATGAAATATGTCTACAAAAATTTTCTAAAATGTAATTTGGTTTTGGTATATTAATATCTTTAATTAAGTTGATTGTTACTTTAAGTCCATTTTTTATAATACCTAAATTATTTTGTGTAATAGTTTCATTATTTTTAATTAATTTGCCATTAGCGTTAGTATTAAGTAATACTACTGAATATTTATTATTTTTAATAGATTCAAATTTAATATTACCTAGAGCGCATATATCTTTTGCACCTCGTGAAAAGAAACCTCTGTTGTTTTCTACACTAGTAAAATTACCAATCTGTAGAAAACATTTTTCCATTTCATCACCATATAAACCAATTGCTTGATCACGAATTATCAAAACACCATTGTAATCTAACTCAATATCTATTATTTTTTCTTTGATTTTACCTTTATCATAAGCATCATCACAATTTGTAATTAATTCAACAAAAATATCAATTATCGAATTAATAGCACTACCTCTTATAAATTTATATGCTCTCTCATTTATTTTTATAAAATTTGACATATAATATATAAAATATTTTAAATTTCTATTGATTCAAATGGATACCTTAAGATTTCTTTGTCTTTCAATTTGTTCTCTTAATCTTTTTTCATCTCTTTTTTTTTGATTAAATAAATCGATAAGAATTTTATTCAATACACTTTCCAATTCAAAATGTCCTTCTATTTTATCTACTATTTTTTGTAAATGTAGATAAAATTTGTAATCTTTATAAAAAGTATCCCATATAAAATCATCAAATTCGGAATTATTATATTTAAAATATGGAATTGCATAGTCTAATGCTTTTTCAAAATATTCAAAATTATCTTCTTGACATTCATCTTTTCTATAAAGATTCATGTAACTCAATCCTATATTTTTTTTTGTGTAATCATCATCATTATAATAGTCGACGGGTCGTGCTAATTTAATAATTAATGAATCTTCCATATCAGGTCTAAAATTATTTTTAATTATATTATTTCTAGCTTCATCATCATCATTGTTGATATTAAAAATAATTAAATATATCATTGTATAAATATCTCCATCATCCAAATTTTCTATATCATAAGCTATATTTTTTAAAAGTCGTAAAATTGTATCATCTTTTTCTTGTAAAATATAATCTTTATCAAGTTTTTGTTCAATATTTTTTTGCAATTTTTTAATTTTACTTTTATAAATATTATAGAATGAATTATAATCATTTGTCCCAGTCAAATGAATAATACTTTCCTTAGCTATTTCATTTTTATTATTACAATAACTCATAAAATACAATATGATAGCAACATCAATATCATTTGTCTCCATTTTTATGGCTGCTTCATTTAATTTAGAACTTAGATTAAAGTCAGAAGTAATCTCTGAATTCATATTTAGTTTATTTATCAATTCTTTTTTTTTCAAATTTTGTATTTCTTTTGGATTCAATTTAATATTTTTTTTATGTTTACTATTTCTAGATCCATTTTTTATATTGGTTGTATCCATCATTAATATTATGTTTTATTAAATTTCAAATTATTGTTAAATTTTTTAAGGTTATTATATTTAATTTGATTTAAGAAATTTATTTTTCAATTTTTTTAATATAATCCAAATAATAATGGACCTTCTCCTGTGTCGTCGAATGTAGAAATCCAACTATAATAATCCTCCCTAAATATTTTATTTTTCTTCCACTCCTTACACAAATAATTAATTTTATCCGCATTAACTGGATTACTAATTCTGTATCCAAAAAATAACTTGTCATAACCATCCATATATATCTGATACTTACCTTTTGTCTCTATGTCAAGCCAATCATTTATTATAACAACATAATCTAATAAAGGTTTATCAACTGAAACTTTGTCCTTTATCGATACATTCTTATAATCATCATGATTCTTCTTTAAATAATTGAAATATTTCTTAAAATTTGTCAAGTATTTTGAGTCCTGATCCTCTAATAGATCATTAAAGAATTTCATGTTTATCGGCTCACCAAATAACAAAATAGGTTTCATATATATATAAAGAATATATTTTCTTTAAATACATTCTTTATATTTTTATATATAAAAAGAATAAATAAAATAATAATTATTATTATTTATTATAGAATTAGAATCTTAGTTTAATTTATTAAAATTTATTTGAAGCCAATGAAATCATCACAAAACTTTTGTAACTTTTTCACTTTTTCTTCAAATACTTTATTTTGTTCTAAAGTATTATTTAATTTTAATTCAATTTTATTTATGTCATTTTCATATACTCTAATTCTTTCTTTTAATTTCTTATTTTCTATTTTTTTAGGTTTTATAACTTTAATTTCATTTTCTAATTTTTCTTTTGCCTTTTTTAAATTATCTATTTGTGAATTTAAATTTTTTAAATTTTTGTTTTCATTTTTTTTTTCAGTTTCAAAGATTTTATTTTTTATTTCTAAATCCTCTTTTTCTTTTTTTAAAATATCTATTTCTGAATACAAATTTATTAAAATGATATTATCATTTATTTTTTTACTTTCAAAGATTTTATTTTTTATTTCTAAATCCTCTTTTTCTTTTTTTAAAATATCTATTTGTGAATATAAATCTTTTAAAATGCTATAATCATTTATTTTTTCAATTTCATTATTATTATTTAAAGACGTCGATGTCTTACCATCATATATTTTCCCACCAAATTTTACAACAATTTTTTTTTTTTTATATTTTGCTTCTTTTTTTTTATTATCATTTATTTTTTTAGCACTTTGAGTTATTTCATTACTTTGAGTAATTTTAGTATTTTTACTACTTTGAGTACTTTCATTATTTTGAATACTTTCAGAACAAGAACTCCATAATTTTTTCTGGGTTTTAAAATCTTTTAGCATTTTTTTTATGTCATTATTATATTTTATTATATCATCTACATTTTCATTATTACTATTAATATCTTTCTCTTTAAAAATGTTTTTAAGGATTAATTTAGATTTTAAATTATAATTTCCTTTTATAATATAATCAAAAAATTTTTTTGTTTGATCAAAACATTGTGAATCTAAGAAAGAATCTACTATAATATTAAGATTATCTTCTATATTATCAGAAATGTTTTCTTTCAAATCTATTATTTTTTTATTTTTCTGTACCAAATTTGGTAAAGTATCAATAAAATTTTTAAAAGAATTTACTGAAAATGTTGATTCTAATGGTATTAAATCGTAATTTTGTTTTTTATCATTTTTTTTTATTTTAGATGTTGTTTTACTATCATAAGTTAATTGATTAATATTATTATTTTCTAATATTTTTTCATCAACTTTTATATTATCATTTATTTTAAGAGATTGAGTATCATGTTCTCTATTATCATGATTTATTAACTCACTATTATCACTATCACTATCAATATCAATATTACTGTCACTATCACTATCATCTGTATTTTTTGGATTATTAGATAGATTTAAAAAATTTAGATTATAAGGATTCATATGTATTTGATTATTATAATAATTTTGATTATTTCTAATAAATCTAAAACTATTGTGATAATTATTATTTCTATAAAAATCATTTGTATTTGGTAAATTATTAAAATAATTTGTAAAATGGTTCCATTGTACAGACATATCTTGACAATTAAATCTTGTGTTATTAGTGTAATTCATATTTTGATTTTCAGAATTTGTACTATTGCTAAGATAATTTAAACTTAGATTTCTATTAGAATTTGTAATTAAGTTTTGATTATTTAATTCTACGCTTTTAGAAATGTTATTTTGACTTTGATTATACATTATTTTGTTAGAAATTTTTGTATATCTTTGGTTATTAAAAGATTTAATATATTAATAAATATTTTTTCAATTTTTTATATTAAAGTAATTTAGAAATAATATATTATAAAATTATAATAATCTAAACAATATTATTAAAATTATAATTTTAATTTAATAAAAAAAAAAATTAATAAAATAAATCCAAAGAACTTTATTTTATTAATTTTTTTTAAATAATATTTAAATAAATAATCTGATGTTTTTTATAATACACCACAGTCGTAAATTACTACTTCACCAATAGGCTTATCAAATTCGTCTGTAGGCAAATCAGATATATAATCAATAAAATTCATTCCATCTACTACATAACCAAATACTACATGTATACCATCTAACCATTTATTTTTTTTAGTTGAAATGAAAAATTGACTTCCATTTGTATTTGGTCCACTATTAGCCATTGATATTGTACCTCTATCGTGTTTTAAAATAAAATTTTCGTCGTTAAAATCTTGTCCAAATATAGATTTGCCACCAGAACCATCAAATCTTGTATAATCTCCACCTTGTATCATAAAATTTTTTATTACTCTATGAAAAATACTTTGAACATATTTTTTATTTTTACATAATTCTCTAAAATTTTCACAAGTTCTAGGAACGATATCTTTTTCGAGTTTAATAATTATTCTAGCTTGATTATCTAAATGTTTTATATCTAAATATACTAAATTATTAAACTTTGATAAGTCAATTTCTTGTATATCATTTACATCATCAGTGTGTATATCTTCATCATTATTTACTTTATTCTCTATTTTTTTATATTTATTAAATAAGTAAAATAAATAAATTATAAATAAAAAAATTAAAATAAAAAATTTCATATAAATTAAATATAAATTTATAAATAATTTAAAACTTATATATATATATGCTAAATACAGGATGGGGCCAATGGGATAAATTTTTATATAATTTTGTAGGTAAAAAAATTAATATAATGGAAATAGGTGCGTATGAAGGTGAAGCTACATCATGGTTTTTGAAAAATTTAATGTCACATAAAGAATCAGTAATTTATGCGATCGATACATTTGAAGGTTCTCCAGAATACATAGATACAGATTTTTCAATTATTAAAAAAACATTCTTTAAAAATATAAAAAATACTAAAAGAGATAATCAAGTTATAGTTATGCAAATGATGTCATTTACTGCATTAAATAAATTAATTTATGAAAAAAAAATGATTAATCAATTTGATATTATTTTTATTGATGCTTCTCATGAGGCTAATGATGTAATAATGGATGCTGTCTTATCATGGAATCTATTAAAAATAGGTGGTGTATTAATTTTTGATGATTATAAATGGAAAAAAATAATTCAAAAAAATTATAGACCAGCATTAGCAATAGACTCTTTTATTGAAATTTACAAACCTGAAATAGAAGTACTAAATATAGGTTGGCAATTTATTTTAAAAAAAATAAAAAAAGATGATTCAGATTTACCAATAGTTACAGAAAATATTTATAATGAAGTAAATGAATTATATAATAATTATTTTGAAAAATTTTATAATTTTAAAATTGTTAAATTAAAATCACATAATAATAAAATTAAATTTAATATTAAATTTGATGTAATTGAAAATTTGTATAGTAGTAAAAATATATCAAATTATCTTAATATAATTTTAGATGATAAAAAAAAAGATATTGATGAAAATAAGGAATATGTATTACCATCTTTTTTTATACATATTGATAATAATGTTGATAAGTTATATAAAAACAAAAATAGTAATAAAAAATTAAAATTTAAAGAGTATATTGATAAAAATGAAAATAGTAAATTTAGTAAATATTATAATTTTTTTTATGATAAATTATTTTTTGTGTGTTATTCAGAAAATTTAAGCAATTTATTGATAAAAAATAAATCAAATAATATTACTTTTTTAAACTTTGATTATAGAAATTATGATAATGTTTCAAAAACAGAAAAATTAATGCATGATAAATATTATCTTACAAATGAAATATTTAAAAATAAATCATTTTCATTTTATAATATATTTATTAATCAAAATACTAATGATATTAAAAGTAAACTAAATGATAAATTTGAAAATTTTAAAAATATTAAGATGAATCAATTACATTTTTACTATTTTAATGATATTATTTCATTATCAAAAAAATTACATAAACAAATTGATTTAATAAATATATCTTTAAATACATTTACTGATTATATTATAAGACCTAAAATTTTAACATGTTTAATATTTTATTATTGTTTTTTTGTAATAAGTATTCAAAAGATGGGAGGTAATGCTATTATAACGATACCTATTTTCAATGATAAGTTAATATATGATATAATTTATATTTTTTGTAAATACTATAATAATATTGAGTTAAAAATTAATTTTTGTAAGACGATGATGACGAATAGTTTTTTATTATTTTTATCAGATTTCAAGGGTATAGGTGATAGTGAGTTAGATGAATTATTAAATATGTGTAATTTAATAAATTCTAAAATTAGTGATACTGGAATTAACATTAATTTTATGAATAAAAAAATAAGAGAGGAGTTAAAGATAGAGAAAAAGTTAAATAATAAATCATCAAATATTACAATAAGTAATATTCATGATAATGTAATAGATAATTTATATTTAAAAAGTTTAAATGAATTTGTAAGAGAAAAATATAGTATATTTAATTTAGAAATTAAGTTATTAAAAAGGGTGTTAAAGATATTGGAAGAATTAGAAAAAAGTGAGTTTAAAGAGAAATTTTATACTAAAATTGATAATTTAATATTTAAGAAACAATTAGAGTTTTTAACAATTTTTTACAGTAAAATATTTTCTTAAATACACTTAAAAAACTATTTATTATAATAATAATAATAATGGATTTAAACGAATTATTAAATAATAATATAAGTAAACCTACTAATGAAATCGAGATTAATAAAATTGATATTTATTTAAAACAAAGAACAGGAAGAAAATATGTTACAGAAATTTTTGGAATTAATTTTAATGATCAAGAAAGATTAAAAACATTTGCAAAAGATTTAAGAAAAAAATTTTCTTGTTGTTGTTCTATAGAAAAAAATGATAATAATAATTTATATTTAAAATTATCTTCAAAGGATGTTAATTCGATAACAGACTTTTTATTAAAAACTTTTAATATAAATAAAGATAACATAATTATTCATGGAGATTAATATTTTATATCACTTAAATTTTTACTAATTTGTAATAAATATTCTTCAGAATTTTTTATATTCAAATTAATTATTTTAAATAAATCTTTCAAATGAAAATTATTAAAATAATAATAATTTTCATTAAATTCATTTAATTTTAATAAAATATTATCAAATATATCATTATTTAAATTAATATTTAATATAATTTTATCTTCATATTTTTGAGTTTTATATTTTAAATTATTATAATATAAAATTTTTGATACTTTATACTCTATATCGTAGAAACTTTGGACATTTGTTATTTCAATATTAATTGAATTTAATTTCAAGTATAAATCATTATATTTTTCTTTAAATAGATTTATAAACATTTTTTTTTTATATATAAATATATATTTTTATATTTAAAAAATTCAATTTTTTTTAAATCGAATAATTTTTGAAACAATATTTTAAATCATCATAATTAGTAATAATATTTTTAATGGATAAATTTGATTGTTTATTAAAACTTGTATTCCAATTATCTGATTCATTAACATTTATAAATTTTGCAATTTTATTTAAAGACTCATTATTATCTTCAATTATTTCTTCATATGTTACAAAATGAACAGGAGTATTTTTAGTTTGAAATTTTAACCATTCGTAATAATTATCATAAGACTCAATAAATTTTTGGAATTCAGAAGGACTAATTTTTAATTTTAGCCAATCATAATTATGATGAGTATATTTACTTGTAATAGAAGATTTGAGCATAGAAGTACAAACTTCTAATTTATTTTCTCTATACAAAATAATTTTATGTATTCTAGGATCATTAAGAATAGATTTAAATAATTTCAAATGATCATCTGATTTATTAATATGTTCAGGAAATAATTTAAAACCGATTGCTTTTTGATTAAAGTTATTTAATAAAAAAGCTTTTTGAAGAAAATTAGTTGGATCAGAGTCTCTATTTTGTAATGGATTAACATCAGATTGTAATATATCTTTATTTGGTGAGAAAATTCCAACTTCATTAAATAATTCATTATGCATTAAAATTTCAGGATGACTATTTAAATATCCACATAACATATTTGATCCAGTTCTTTGTGTTGCTAGTACAACAAATGGTGTTGTTGATTTATTAAAAATTAAATCTGAATGTTTAGGTTTGTTATATATATTTACAGAAATAATATTGTATTGAAATTTAATCCAAGTAAAATAAATAATTGTAGAAACTAATAATAATAAATTTTTCAAATAATAATTATTGCAAAAATATGTTAATAAGCAAAAAACTAAACATGTAAATTCAAAAATACTAGCAAGTTTAGATGCAGGTATATGATCTTTTTGTCCATCCATCCAATCAAAATGACAACATAATTGTGTTAATCTTAATCTTCTAATTTTTGAAATTATTCTTACAAAATCTTGGATTGTTGGATATAATGTAGCAATTAAACCAACTATGAATGATGTAAAAATATTATAGTTATTACTTTTTCTTTCATCTTCATAAGACTTTGTAAAATAAGTTGGAAATCTAAATCCAAAATGAACCAATATTATTAAGAAATAGACTTTAATATCAATTTTTTGAAAATTATATATTTGATATAAATGATAAAAAAGAATACTTTCACACCAATTAGGACAACAATAAAATGATTTATTTGGAAAAAAATCTAAACATAAAACATCTCCTGATGCCCATCCACTAATTTGTTTAAATGGATTTGACCAATATGGATGAGTTACAATAGCATTTTTAACAGAACATATATCTTCATTTTTAGATTTATATCTTAAACAAAAATCAACATCTTCGCCTCCTCCAGTTTTAGGGTAATTAGTTAAGAACCAAATTTTATTATTAGTTCTTGATTTAACACACATATTTGCCGTAACTCCCCAAGGAGGATTTTTTACTTGTGTACTTATACCATAAAAATAACAAATTCTTGAAGCTATAATAGATTTCTCAATATAAGTATTTGCTTTTGGAATTATTGTATTTCCAATATAAATTTTTGCATCAGGATAACGTTCTATTGCACTTACATATGCATCAATTATATTATTCTTAGGAACTATATCATCATCTAATAAAATTGCATGATCACTAAAAGATTGTGCTAATCCGGTATTACGAGCCATACTTGCACCTTGATTATATTTCATTACATATATTCTAATTGTTCTATTATATTTATATGATTGTAATTTTTTAATTTCTTCTAAATTTTTAACATCTGGATTATCAACAATAATAATTTTATGAATATCTATATTTTCTTTTTCACTTGATAAATTACATATATTTTGTAAAATTGATAAATTGCATCTATATGTTGGTACAATAACATCAATACAAGGTATTTGAGTAAAATTAATATTTAAATTATGTAACCATTGTTCTAAATTATCAATTGATTTAGTTAAAATATCTCCTTGCCAATGAAAATTATTTTTTTTAATATATCTTGCATCATTTTCTCCACCAATTTTATTTTCTAAAAATGAATTTTGTGTAAATCTGGAACAACCAAATCTTCTATAAATTTCAAATAAATAAGGATCTCCATGTTGATTTTTAAATTCATCAGGAAAAAGTTTACCAAAAATTTTAAAATGTAATCTATTAATAACAGGAAATGTTGGAAAAACATCAAACGATTTATCTTGAATCGCTACACAACCAAATCCAAATGGAAATTTATTATTATAATATTTAAAATTATCTAAAACTTCATTTTGCCAATTACCATTTATAATTACATCATCTCCTAAAAGTACAAAAAAATCATTACCTTTATCAACAGCTATTTTTGCAAGATCATTCCAAATCCAGCATATAGAACCATGAAATGCAGGAGGAAAACCAACAAATTCTACTCTAATTCCTTTAAAATATTCTTTTATTTCATTTCTAATTTTAATTTTATCTTCTTGTTCTTCTTTTTGTTTATCTTTTGTATATTTAGGATCATATAATGGATCTTTCATATCATAACCAATAAATACAGTTGTTAAATTTTTATATTCATTAGGAATAGAATTAACTAATGATAGTGCAGATTCTTTTAATTGACTTTTGATTTCGTTATAATTATTATTTCCTCTTGAAGTAACTGGACATAAAACAGCCCATTTATAATTAATTATTTCAAAATTATTTTCTAAATTATGATTAATAATATTTTGTTCATTTAATTTAATTGATGGACGTGGATCAGGTCTATATGGCAAAGGCGGACTATTACATACATCATTTTTTAAGCCAAAAATTTTATATTTGGAATAATTTAATAATTCTTGTGAATTTTTTAATACATCACTAATACCAGTCATTTTTTCTAAAAATATAAATATAAATTTGTTATAATATTATAAAATATTAAAATAAAATATATTTCAATTTTTTAGTCAACTTCGTAAAATTTCGTTTAAAAATATATAAATATTTAATATTTAAATTATGAAATATTTATTTTTTTTATTATTAATTACAATTTTTTTAATATATATAATAATTAAAAATATTAATTTATCAGTAAATATTTTTTGCAATATTATAGTTAGTGCTTATTATATAGCATATAAAGCATCATTTTATGAAGATAAATCTGAATGTATTAAAAATGGATTAGAACCAATATTTAAAAGTTTAAATATTAAAATAAATAAGTTTGGTTTGATAGAAAATAATTTACCAACAATATATATCGTAAATCATCAAAGTTATTTAGATGGACATATTATAAAATCAATAAAACCAAATGTATTTACGATTGTAAAATCTAATATAGAAAATGATTTTTCTATTTTTAAAAAATTATCTAAAAATGTATTAGATAATTGGGGTGTTATTTATTATAATTTTGGTAATAAAGAAAGTGGTCAAAATGTAAGAAAAGCAATAAAAGAAAATATTGAATCTGGGAAATCAATTCTTATTTTTCCAGAAGGAACATCTCATGCTTATGAAGGATTAAAATATTTTTATAAAGGTTCATTCGAGGTAGCATATGAAAATAAATTTTATATTCAACCAATAACTATAAAATACTTAAGTGATATTACATGGGGAGAAAAACTCCCTTATTCAAAGGATTATAATTTAGATATATTTAAAAATGCAAAAAAATGTGGAGAAAATGATATTAACGAAGTTAATGTAACATTTCATCCTATTATAAATACTAGTAAATTTGACAATGCTGAGCATTTGATGAATTATGTAAAATTTATAATTACAGATGAGTTTATATATCAACATAACTACAAATTATTGAATAACTAAAAAAATTTTTCAATATTTTCGTTTAAAAATATATAATTATTTAATAATTTAATTATGAAGTATTTATATTTTTTATTATTGTTTGTTATTTTGTTAATATATATCTTATTTAAAAGTACAGGTTTATCATCGAATATTATGAAAAATTTATTGATAAGCTGTTATTACATAGCATTCAAAGCATCATTTAATAAAGATAAGTCACAATGTATAAAAAATGGATTAGAACCATTATTGAATAGTATTAACATTAAAATAAATAAATTTGGTTTTACAGAAAATAATTTACCAACTTTATATGTTGCAAATCATCAAAGTCATTTGGATTCAATAATATTAAAATTATTAAAACCAAATGTATTTACAATTGCTAAATCTAATTTAGCAAATGATTTTAGTATTATAAAAGGATTATCAAAAAATATTATAGATAACTGGGGTGTAATTTTATATGAACTTGGTAATAAAGAAAGTGGTAAAAATGTTAGAAAATTAATTAAAGATAATATTCAAGCAGGTAAATCTATATTGATTTATCCTGAAGGAACACGTAATGCTTTTGAATGTTTAAAACATTTTTATAAAGGTTCTTTTGAAGTAGCTTATGAAAACAATTTATTAATTCAGCCAATAACATTAAAATATTTAACAGATATCACATGTGGAGAAGAAGTATCGTATTCTAAGGATTATAATTTAGATATTTTATCAAATGCTAAAAGATGTGAAAAAAATGGTTTAAATGAAGTTAATGTAACATTTCATCCAATAATTAATCCAAATAAATTTGATAATGCAGAACATTTAATGAATTATACTAAATTTGTAATAACTGATGAGTTTTTAAATCAGCATAATTATAAAATTTAATATATATAATATATTATGGGAATCGAAAAATTTTTCAATTCACTTAAAAAAGATTTTAAAATAGACAATTTTATATCAAAAAATAAATATAATTTTGATTATATTTTATTTGATTTTAATTCAATAATACATGTAATTAGTCAAAAAGTTAATATATTATTAGATGAATTATTATTTAATTTAATTTTAGAATATCATGGAATAGGCAAAAGTAAAACAGATGAATACTTTAAATTACTAAAAATAGATAATCCTAATTTTACATTAGATAATGAAAGCGATATTTATAAACAATTCTCTAAATTATTTAACTTAAATTTTTTAGATTCAATAATAATTAATCATATCAAACATTTTTTAATTGATTTTCTAAAATCATTTAATACTGAATTAATATATATTTCTATTGATGGTGTTCCAACTAAAGCAAAAATAGTTGAACAAAAAAAAAGAAGATTTAATGGAGAATTTGAAAAATATATGAAGTTAAATATTCTAGAAAAATATAAAGATAAATTACAAGGTGATGATAATAATCCAATTAACAAATATAAATTTATAAAAAATAAAGTTAATTGGTCTAGAAATACTATTTCACCAGGAACCAACTTTATGAAAAAATTAACAATCTATCTAAAAAGTATTGAATTCAAAAATGAAATTAATAAGTTATTTCCTAAAATAGATTCTGATAAATTAATTGTAACATCATTTGACGATAAAAATGAAGGTGAAAAAAAAATAATGGATTTTTTAGATAATCTTAATAATGAAAAAGATAAAAAAATTTGTATTTATAGTCCTGATTCAGATTTAATTTTATTATCAATGATATTAAAAAATAAAAATTTAAAAAAATATGTTTTAAGAATGGATCAACAAAAGTCTAAAGAAAATTATCATTATGATTTAATTAATATAAATGATTTAGAAAATACAATGTTCAATTTTATAGATTCATCAACATTATCAAAAGATAATGTTATAAATGATATTGTTTTTATTTTTACAATATTTGGTGATGATTTTTTACATAAGATTGAGTCATATAATGTTAAATATGATATTAAATTAATTTTAGAAAAGTATAAATTATTTGGGAAGAGAATATTAAAAGATGAAAATAATTTATTAAAAATTAATTATGATAATTTTATTGAATTTTTAAAAATTTTAGTAGAACAAGAAAATGAAATTATAATTAGAAATTTTAAAAATAAATATTTTAAAAAACATAATTATGATAATTTATCTTATTATGAACAAGAAATTTATAAATTTGAAAATATGATTGGTGAATATGAAAATAAGCTAAATAAAAAATATATCACTCCTTTAGGTAATCCAGATATCGCCTATGAAAAAGGTAAGAATATGTTTTATTCAGATTTCTTTAAAGGTATTGATTTAGATTTAGTTATTAGAATGTATATTGACGGACTTCAATGGGTTCTTGATTATTATTTTAACGATATAACTTATCATAAGTGGTATTACCCATTTAACAAAAGTCCACTTTTGCAAGATATTTTACTTTACATAAATAATATTAATGATAAAAATTTATTTGAAAATAGCATAGAAACTTTAAAAAAATGTTGTAAAATTTCAGAAACAGAATTTTTATCTCCAGTTGAACATTTCTTTTATATAACTCCTTTTGATAAAGAAGGATCTCAACTAAAATTACTTGAGCCTAATGAAAAGTTTTTTAAAATTTTAACTTTTATTAAAAATTCGGAATTTAATAATTTATATCCTGATATAAAAAATATTTCATTAGAAGTTTTTAATAATAAAGATAATGATCAAATTGATTGTAGAACTTCATTATATCTAAATAAATGTTTTTTAAAAGTTCTTTTAGATTCAAATTTAGTAGATGAAATTAAATTTAAAAATAAATTGCGAGAAATAATATCTGTTGAAGAACAAATTGATTTTACTAAAAATAACAATAAAATTTTTATAGATAAATTATATGATGATTACAAAAATACAAAATCATTATATATGTCAACTGGTGATATAAAACATAAAAATGAATTTAAAAGAATTAAACATTTTATTAAAAATTATTTATAAATTTCAGAAATATTTAATATTGAAAATGGAGACATATCAACTTTATTTTTATATACAGCTTTAATTATTAAACCAATATCTTTTGGAGAAAAACCTCTATTTAATAATTCATCATCACTATACCAAAACCTTTGTTGTCTATTTTCATTTTTTCTATTTAATTCTAAATCATCATTTATTTTATACACCATCGCCATTATGCCAAATGAACCACCAGCTGTTAACATCTCTTTTTTTATTTTACCTATTCCGCTTGAATTTCTTAATATCTTAACTCTAACTAAAATTGCATCTTTATATTTTTCTGGTTTTTTTTTTATTTTT
>Ga0163109_10001828_pt1 | contig 16715 bp, 13 predicted proteins | sample CRUFie1St13metaG_FD_108704 | JGI IMG/M metagenome (GOLD analysis project Ga0163109, IMG submission 108704) | Marine microbial communities from the Costa Rica Dome - CRUD Field 142mm St13 metaG | ecosystem: Environmental > Aquatic > Marine > Oceanic > Photic zone | place: Costa Rica: the Eastern... | reverse complement strand
TCTGTTTAATACAAATAATTATAACACATAAAAGAGCGATTATAAAGGCAAAAAGCTGGTCAGCCTACTATCATTACTGCGAGTCTGAACTAACCAACTTCTTGCTAATCCCCCCACTGCACTCTAGCATAACTATTTTTCTTGTCAAGCCCCAAGCGCAAGAAAATTAATAAAAAAGCATCACCCTAAAACACAAACAGGCTTAACTGGCAATATCTAGCCCTTTGTTTGAAACTATTTTTAAAAATTCGATAATAGTTTCAATCCCCTTGTTAAAATTAAATATTCCAAAAGACTCATTTGGAGAGTGAATATTATCTTCTTCGAGTCCAAAACCAAGAAAAAGAGTCTCTTTACCCATAATACGTTTAAAACTCTCGCCAACCGGGATACTTCCACCATCTAAGGTAGGTATGGGTTTTACTCCAAAAGTATTTTGCATAGCTAATTCACCTGCTTTATAAAGATTCGAATCTAAACTGTTAGAATAAGCCTGCGCTGCATCGCCAAAAACCACATTAACAGTACAGCCTTGTGAATCTAGAGATAATATATGTTTTTTAGCCAAATCTAGAATTCTTTGTGGATTTTGATTTTCAACTAAGCGCATTGTAACTTTGGCAGTTGCTTTGTGTGGAATTATAGTTTTAACGCCAGTATCCATATAACCTCCCCACATTCCATTTACTTCGAAAGTTGGTCTGATAGATGTAGATTCATATCCTGTAAAACCCAATTCCGATACAGTTTTGGATAACTTCATATCTTTTGCAAGGTCTTTGTAGCTAGTCATTAAATCGTGCGCTTGCTTAAATACAGCTCTTTGTTCTGTACTATAATTTTGTACATTATCGTAAAAACCTGGAATAGTCACCTGTCCATTAGCATTACGACACTCAGCTATAATTTGAGATAAAACCACAATTGGATTAGCCAAGACACCACCATAAATTCCAGAATGCACATCACGATTAGGTCCAATTACTTCCACTTCTAAACTTGCCAATCCACGCTTAGAAACTGAAATTGATGGAACGTTGTTAGCAATAATAGAAGTATCACTAATAAGTACTACATCGCACTCAAGCATTTGTTTGTTTTGGATAATAAAGTTATCTAGATTTTCGGAACCGGATTCCTCTTCTCCTTCGTATAAAAATTTTAGATTTACTTTTAAATCATTCGCAGAAAATTCATTAAAATACTCAAGCGCCTTTAGCTGTAACCACACCTGACCTTTATCATCTGCAGCACCACGAGCAAATATTTTATCATCTTTAATTACAGGTTCAAACGGGTCTGTATCCCATCCATCAGAGACTTTGGCTGGTTGCACATCGTAATGGCCATAAACAAGAACTGTCGGAAAACTTGAGTCTAAAATTCTTTCTGCATATACAATTGGGTGACCAGGGGTATCCAAAACCTCAACTTTGTTACAACCAAGCCGCGAAAGTTCATTGTGTAAAAAATTTGCACAATCCAAAATACCCTGCTTATATTTTGGGTCTGTTGATACAGATGGAAATCTTAAAAATTCAAATAATTCTTTTAAATGTTTTTCTTGACGTATAGAAATAAATTCTTTAATTTGCATGCAATCAAAAGTTAATTTATTTAAATATGCCAGAAAATCAACCTAGAGAACAAGCTATAAATATTTTCAGATCCAATTCTGTAAAAATTAATGGAGCAGAATTAGCAGATGCCATTAAAGAACAAATGGAAAGGGATCTTGTAAGAGGATCTATTCATAGTTTAATAGATTTAGATACTAATTCCCAAAACACTAATAGATCTCAAAACTCCCAAAACACATTACCTAAACCACGGCCACATTATAGTACACAACCGCTTGGAGAACTTATGAGACTTTCAGAGGAAAGAAATAAAACCTTAAGAAACTTACAAAGATAAATTAATCTTCTTGAGATTTTAAATATTCATCTAGCATATCTTGAGTTACTTCAAACATTGTCCTATGCGTTAAATCATAACGATTAAACACAATAGACTCCGCTTTAAGATCTACTTCAACTTTGTTTAAATAAGGCTTAATATCATCATAAAGTTTAAAAATCTGATCTCTATTTGTACTTGCACCATGTGATTGGTCAACAATCAAACACACTCTAGCATCTTGCTTGCTGGCAACTTTAAGCATACTCGAAATAAATTTAAACAAAACACTCTCAGGAAAAAACCTCTGTAAACAATCAACAGTTGGATTAAAACCACGTATTATTAATAATTTCTTACCATCTGTATCATATCCTTCGACAATCATTGTACCACCTAATATAGTATATATATCTGATTCATCTGTTTTATCTAAATATCCAAATCTATAAAAAGTTATATTAGACATTTCTTCAGCAACACCTCTATGGTATTTACCTGCCCAACATGCATCTACTAACTGCCCAGAAAACTCCATACTGACGTCTCGTAAAGGATGTAAATCAAAGTCTAATTCCCCACCAGAGATTTTTTTTGATAGCTGTACTTCTGACAAGGTATCATATGCTAATAATTTTTTGATAGTACTAAAAATCTTTGAGTCAGAAAAAATATGAGTCAATTTATCATTTACAGCATAATTAACTACTTCTTTTAATTCAAGCCATTGCTTTTCTTGTAAACTAAATATATCAACATTAGAAAATTCATCTAAATGAATACCGGAAGCAACACAAAATTTTATTAAGTTCAAAGTCACCTGACCTTTTAATTCAACAAAAGCAGGTATATCTGTTGAAATAGAAAGTAAGTCAAACACAGTACCAAATTCTATAGTTTTAAATGCATTTAAATGACCAAGTAATTTTTTATCACTAATTGTTTTCAAAACATCTTTGTAAGGCAAATGAATTAATGAATCTAACTCACTAATCTCTGACCATGATAAATTATAATAATTACTATATTGAGATTTCAATAAATTTCTATCTACTCCAATATTAACCTGCAAGTAATCTGATAAAATATTCATTTGTAAATTTTTCACAAAATTCACAATATCTACAACTCTCTCAGGATATCTTTTTTGTAATGTTTTTTTCTTTAACTTTAAAAGTGTATTTAGCTCTTCTCCCGTATGTGACACTCCAATATCATTTAATTCAGACTCTAGAATTTCTACTAAATCTAAATTATTAATTAAATCAAAATCTAAATCTGGATTAAATTTAGATTTATCAGCTAAATACTTAATATATTTATAGTTTCTAGCAGTAGAATCAAATTTATCAGAATCAAAGACTACACTTAAACTATCCCACTCTGACAAGTCAAATTCATGCAATAGCTTTTGTAAATATTCTATATATAAAAGTGTATCTGTATTAACCCTAAAATCTACAGATTCTTTAATACTATCAACTTTAATAGTTTCTGGTGTAAAATAATCAGACACTCGTGTCTTTTCTCTATCTATCTTTTCAAACAGTTTTAGATTATATAATGCTTGATTAAAAGTTAACTTACCCCACTCAGATGTAAAAACAGCATATGAAAGTAAAAACAAATATCTCTCTAAGTCAGATTCAAATACGATACCTTTACTTGGATCAATATTATATGTGTCTACCTTCGAGTAAGAAGTGATTATATCTGATAAGTCTTCTATAGAATTAAATAAGTTATTAATATGATCTTCTCCATAATTTACCTCTGGTAAATCTAAATGGGATTTTAATACGTAGATAGACATATATTTATCTACATAACCAAGTTTTTTGATTAATAAATCAAAATCCTTTCCAATATCACCTCCTATAGATCTTAGTCTACTATATTTTTTAGGATCAATTTCGAAAGAATTATCAATTTCGTTAATAAACTCGGTTATCAAATTCTTATTTTGAGTTCTGCAAATTTCAACCAATAAATTAATACAATCACCACCGCTCATTTTAGCTAACCATTTTAAAGGTGCTAGATAGTCACTATCATCTATTCCATCTTTAAATTCATGATAAAATTCTGACAAATCTACATATTCATCAAAATCATCTAAACTCACACCTGTCTCTTTTGTAATAGTTTCAACTTCATCTTCAAAGAAACTTGATAGATCTATATCTTCATTCTGATTTTCTTCAAAGAAACCAGACAAATCCAAGTCATCTGAGCTTAAAGCATTATCTAAGGATAACTCGGAAATAGAAGATTTATTTATAAAAAGGTTACGAATTAGGTACTTAGCAAATTTTAAATCAATTTTAAATTTTATCCTTTTATATCTAAAACAAGTACACAAGAAAAAATAATCTTGCTCATCAAAAACATGTGTATTTATAACAATTCCATAAGAATTATTATACCTCATATAAAATTCTGACTCTAAATATAACATTAAGTTTTTATCACGAATATTAATTTTTTCTAAAGCTGTTCGACTCTGAACAAATAAATCAAATAACTTACTTTGAACATTCTGATCTAAACTATGTAAAATAATATCCTCAATAGTTTCCTCTGATAAATTCACAAAAACTCTAAATAGATAATTTATATCTAATGAATTTAATATATTTAAATCTAATTTAGGGTTTTTAAAAAACAAATCAAAACCCTTAAAAATTTCAAAACCTACTATTAAATCAGTAAATAAAACAAGAGTATTAGAGCTTAAGACGTCATTACTAGAAAAAGTAAATAAAGCTTCTAATACTTTTTTTAGAGCGGGTTGATTATTAGACAAAGATAGAACAAAAAGTTCAAATTCTTTATAAGTACAATCATTAAAATATGCCTTTAAATTATTAAAATCTAATTTTGATTCAGAATTTAATTCAATAGATACACCTTCATAGAAATCTAAAACTTGCTCTAAAGTCATTTCAGAAAAATCGTTACCAGAAAATTGCTTAATCGGAAATTCATATCGACGAGCAAGTAAAATTAAAAACAACTGAAAATTCACATTTGAAAATCTTACTTTTGCTTCTTGCAAATCTTTATCAAAATCTGAATTAAAATTTAAAGTTGAATAATCAGATATAAAACTTGTGAATTGAGAACCAACTAAAAATTCATCAATTTGATCCGGAAAATTATTTATTAAAACTTTTAATAAAATATTTATATTATCTAAAAACTTGGGCTTTGATTTTTTTAAGTCAGACAAATTAATATTTAAATAGTCTTTTAAAAAATCTTTATGAACATCTTGATCAGCAATTAAAGATGAGTTATCAAAGTTTATAGCTTGAAAAAATCTATTAAGAATAAAACCAGCATATGCATCAGTTATTTTTAATCTATATGGAGTATAATAAATTAATTCTCTTAATTTCTCGAAATTTTCGGGCTTTTGCTCTAGTAAGCTTATATCTATCAAGTTCGGATTAGCTTCTGAAAATTTAATTTTCGCATTTTTAAATAACGATCTAAAAAACTCCCTTTCAGAAACATCCAACAAATCATTTATAGTATAAGAAAGTGAACCTGTAAAAGATCTGGCTAAATAGTACTGTGAATCAAAATCTAAGGAATCAATTATTCTTAAAATTGAATCAACTTCCAAAGAAGTAATAAAGTATGATAACTTATTGAGAGAACTTTGTTCCAAATCATTTATACCGGAATTCTCTATTTTCTCAATTAGAAAATGACTACAACAAGCAGAAACATTATTTAAATCTATTAATAGTTCTAAAGACATTTCATTTTTAACTTGATGCACGATATCTGAATCAAAATCATTACTTCGAATTAAAATCAAGTGTCTTAAATCACTATCGATCATTTCATCATTAAAAATATATGATTTAATTAGTTCTAAATCTAAAGATTTAATATATTCATCACAATCTAAACCTTGAGCAGATAGTGTTTCCAAAAAGTCTAAAAGTGAAACATTACAGGTTAATACATATTCTTTAAAAAAATAATTTCGTGTTTGAGTATCCTCAAATTGTAATGAAGAAGGATTGTTTTCTAAAATAAACTTTCGTGCAAAGTCAGTTGCTAAAGATTCAGAATCCCATTTAAAATTATACGGAACTACCTTAAAGAAAGGATCAAAATCCAATAAATCTGGATGCGATAAATGTAAAAGAAAAGATTTATAATTTGTTCTACTAAAAGTTAAAATCAAATCTCTATGATATTCATTAGTAAAATCTAAAGATTTTAAATCTGTCTTTGCAATTAATCTCTGTAACAATTCATCATAATGATGATTAAAAATTAATCCTTTTTTTATAAAAGTATTCACTACAGAATATAAATCAGATAGATCTAAATCTTTTTCGATATCCAAACTTTTAATTTGATTTAAGTCTACTAAATCCACTAAATCGTTTTCATAAATCAAATTAAAAGCATGCAATTGTGCAACTTTATTTTTAAGACTTAATTCTATTTCCAGTTGGTTAGACGTTGAAATCATCTCTGACAAAGAGTTAAAATCTTTATCACTTATAAGTTCACGACAAAGTTGTATATGAGCATTAGCAGATCCTTCTAAGGATTTGAAACTTCTTAGATCTTCAAGCTCTTCATGCAAATAATGCGTGAACTTAGTTGGTAATAAATCTAAACTAATTAACTCATAAAAACTTAAATTTTTCATGAATGCATTTATCATTTCGGGTTCAAACTCATGAATTCTAATTAATAACAGCTCACGAAATTCTTGTTTTACAAAACCATCAGCTAAAATCGCTCGTTTAAGGGAATTAATATCTAAAGATCTAACAAAGTTTATAAAGTTGACATTTTGTAACGCACAACTAACTTTAAGCACTTCTAAAGACGCATAGCCGTTAAGAATATACTCATTAAAAAAATATTTTAGAGTTTGCTCATCCTTAAAATTTAGTGAATAAAACTTATTAAATTTAATTAACTTAGCTATATATGGTTTTTTTAACATTTCTATATCCAAAACCACACTATCTGGTAATGTATTCAAAGCAAGTGAATCGTAATCATAAAAAGTGCCTAGATATATTTTTTGTAGATCATTTAATTCAGTGAGTAAATTTTGATCAATAAAAACTTTATCTTGAGAAATACCAGTATCTAAATATTTCTTTAATATTAAAAATAGTTTTATAGTAGAATCCGTTTCAAAATCATAATATCTATCTGATTTAATACTTTTACAAAATTTATTTGGATCTATAAAAAACAACCTTAATTTTTCATTTACATCTAAATGATTTAAACAGTCAAAATTTACTAAATCCTTAACACATGGATAACTTTTGTTAATCAAATATTCTTCAAATAATTGTAAGTCACGCGACAACATAAAAGACAAAACATTCCTTTGAAGAGTATTATCAAAATCGAATTCTTCTAAAGAAATTTTTGATCTTAATTTTTCAAAGAATTCATTTTGCTTATCTTTTAAAATACAATGAGTATTCAATAGGGATCCAACTACATTTAAAAGATTATAATTAGTATTAAATAATAAATACCAATCTTCAAAGTTATTTAAATCAAGACAGTTACATAAACCAATATCAGATAGCATATGTATAACTTCTAATTGAAGAAGTTTATGTGTCATATCGGGTTCTAAATATTCAAAGCGCTTTTTACAAAGAATTTGTGCTAAATCATCGGAGGTATAAACTTTGAGAGAGTCTATTAGCTCCTCTAAAATAATTTTATTTTCTAAACTGAAGTCAATAGGAGTACTCTTAATAAGATTAATCTTTGCTTTTATAAAAGACTGATTCTCAGAAGAAAGATCTTTAAATTGAGACCATTCATGCAGGCTTAAATCTTCTTTCACTTTGCGTACAATTTCAACACCAAAATCTTCACTTCTAATTAATACAAGTTGTTTAAGATTTTCATTAACTTCACCATTATGTAAGACTGCATCTTTAATAGAATTAAAATCTAGAGACTTAATATAGTCTATATAATTTATTTCATTAATAGATAAACTATAAGTAAAAACACTTAATGGTATATTCTGTTTTAAAACATATTCATAGAAGAAATATTTAAATGCAGCATCATCATGTAATTTTAAGAATCTAAAGTTACCTAATTTAATAATTCTATTCACAAAAATATTTTGCAATAAATTCTTATCTAAAACTAAGTCCGTATCGATATATTCAGCATCTAAATTTTCATATTCATAAAAAGTAGATAATAATAACTTTTGATTATCTGAAACTTTTGATAATAAATCCTCATTTGTAAACAACTCAGCTTTAGAAATACCTGAATCTAAATAAGATTTCAAAATATGTAATAGTTTTAATTCAGATTCTTTAAATCTTTTCGAGTTAAAAAGTTTAATAAATTTATCTGAATCAATAAAAAACAACCTCAACTTTTCATTAAAAGATATAGCTTTAATCTGCTCAAAATCAAATAACTGCTCTAATAAAGATAGATTACGATTTTGTAAGTAAAATTCTATATATGAAGGTCTATTTATAAAAATTACAGACAATAATAACCTATGAAATTTATTTCCTAAATCAAAAGAAGCTATTTCAAAATCTTTACTTAAAAAATCTACCAATTGAGATTCCTGTTCCTTTAAAAACACACCCTCATAATAACATGCTCCAATTACAGAAAATAAATCAAACGATTCTAAATTGTTAACAGATCTATAATATATACTTCTGTTTTTTGTTGGATGTAACAAATCTAATAAATTGTGATTAGAAAGTACTCTTAAAGCTTCACAAAAATTAATTTCTTCAACCAATTCATGCTGACGTAAGTATTTATAGATATGTAATTGCTGATAATATGGTAATCGAGAAGATTTACACTCTTGTTTTATTAACTCACAAACAACTTGAGTATCAGAGGTTCTTCTATTTAAATGTTTTAATAACAATCCTCCAAACACAGAACCAACAGCAAAGCCCATAAAATCTGGACTTAACAAAACACTCGTTAGACCAGCTAACTGAATTATTACAGCCAACTGTTTATTAATTTTTTCAGCTGAATCCAGATCTAAATATAGATTATCAAAATCAATAACATCAATATATTCAGGATATTCGTTACATAATTTAATAAAACACAGTGAAAACTCTTCTAAATTAGAAGACTGATTTAACAATCTCTGTAATACTTTTAAGAACTCCTCTAAGTTATTAATTGAATCAACATCTAACAAAGTCGTAATTTTAAAGTGAGAATCAATAATTAAAGTTTTAATCACAGAGGAATCTCTAAAATTTTCGAGAGGGGCTTTTTTTAATTTTGATAACTTTTCAACATTATCTTGTGAACGGTCTAAACCTCGTGAATCTTGCATAAAACACTTTACAAATCTTTATATTTTAACACAATGATAATCACATGTAAATAAAGAGATTATAGTTTCACCCACTCTAAAGCTTTGATACTTATACCTTGTTCTCGAAACTTTTTCTCAAACACAGTTTCAATTAAATAAGGTGAACTCGAATCTAACTCCAAATGAGTATCAACTACATTCAAAGTTGGCTCAATATTCAATTCAGAAAGCTGCTCTAAAGTAAAATTATAAAGCAAATCTGAATCTGATTTAAAACACACTTTTCCCTGAAGACCAAGTAGTTGATTATAAACTTTCAAAAATCTTGCATGAGTTAAACGTTTTTTTGCATTACCTTTTTTAGGATGAGGATCGGAAAAAGTTAGCCAAATTTGCGAAAGACTCAACTCTGGAATGAATTGCGATAAATCCTCGGCACGCATACGCGAAAAAATACAATTTTTAATACCGAGTTCCAATGCCTTAGTACCAGCTTTAAACAGTCTATCTAATTTAACATCCAAGCCTAAAACCAACAAATCTGGATTTCGGCGAGCATATTCAATAGCAAAAAGACCATCTCCACAACCAACTTCTACGACTACTTGTTGTCCAGAAAGTAAATCTTGAACTTTCTCAGACTCAATAACATTTACTAGTTCTCGAGCAGCATTTATACGTTTTAATTTTTTACGAGGCATAATAATATATTAGTTTTTACTAATATACTGAATTGCCATTAAATTTAAAAACTCAAACACACTAGAGACACAATATTGATCTAACACAGACTGAGAAAAGTTTTCATTAGTTTCTAGAAAATCATCATTAATTACTACGTTCTGATTTATAATAATCTTAGATCTAAGTTCTAAATACTGAAGAAATTGATGAAAAGATAATTCAGGATGCCAAATTTCTAGATCAGTATTGTCTCCCTTCATAGCGTAGAGTCCAATTAGAGAATTTTCTAAATTAACATCACCACGATGGTAATATCTAACTAAAGGTTGATAATCTCTTTGTCCATGGTGAGGTAAATAAGTACAAACTTTTTCAGGATCTAAAACTAATCCAATACCAGTACAAAAATTAGCTCTTAAATCGTTAATATGATATAAATCTACACAATCTCGCAAACCTGGCATAACGCGCAATGAGGTCTCTTTTTTCATTTCAGCATTTGTTTGCACAACACCCTTAGAAAGAATCTGATCTAATTCCGCAGGATCAAATGTAGGGTAATATAAATAATCATCTGCCATCAATTGAGAGTGTGACTGATTATTTAAATTAAATATAGGTAATGAAAGTGTATGTGTGTTCATAATAATAATTTTTTTGCCTAAACTTACACACTACAAATTAAAATGTCAAGCTAGCTTTCAGATTCTAATTTAGCAAGTTGCCCACATGCAGCATCTATATCATCCCCCATAGTTTTTCTTTGGGTACAATCGAGACCATAAGAAACGACAATATCTTTAAACTTTTTAATTTGAGATTGATCTGAACGTTTAAAACCTGTTCCAGAAACTGGATTAAGTGGAATAACATTCACTTTAGAAATAGCAGTTTTTGCAATAAATTCACCTAAAGCATGTGCATCTTCTACCCTATCATTAACCCCGCTAATTAAAGTGTATTCATAAGTTACATGATGAGAACGCGAAGCAAATGCTCTCGCATAAGCATGAGACCACTCAATAAGCTTATCATGAAAACCTGGAATACTTGTGGGAACAATTTTCTTTCTTTCAACTTCATCTGGAGAATGTAAAGAAATAGCAATTCTTACCGGAGGCCAAGATTCATCTTTTAATAAACGATTTAAATTAGTTAAAACCCCAACACTCGAAACCGTGATTTTAGTTGGACCCAGATCTGTATACTCCAAAAGTACATTAATAGCTTTTTTCACATTATCATAATTAGCCATTGGCTCGCCCATTCCCATAAAAACAATGTTCGAAATACGTTTTTGCTCAACATTTTGATTATTCAAAAGATATTTCTGCCAAAATCTATATTGATCAATAATTTCATGAGCTTCTAAATTACGAATCAACCCCATCTTTCCAGTAGCACAAAAAGTACAACCCATTGCACAACCAACTTGTGACGAGACACAAATTGTCCACTGTCCACGATTATTGTGCATTAAAACAGATTCAAACAACTGACCATCTTGCGCCTGTAAAACTGCTTTAAAAGTATCTTTTCTCTTAGATTCAAATACTTTTTTTGATTCGACAGTTAACCAATCAAACTTATCACTTATTTGCACCCTTAAATCTTTTGGTAAAGTTGTTATGTCTTGAAAACCATCTAAAGTTGGATCTAATAAAGCTAATTGAAGCTGTTTCAATCTAAAATTAGGAAGCTTTTTTTGCAGATCATCCTCACAAAACTGTTTAATTTTATCTAATATGTACAAAATAAAAGATTAGATTCATTTATAGATCTCTCAATCTTACTTAATTTAACACGTAAATGATCAAACACAACATCTTCTATACCAAAGTTTAAAGAAAAATAACGATATTGATAACGAATGAGAAGAATACTAGCAAAACATTGCTTAGCAAGATTAAAATTTTCACGTTCCTGCAATCCAAAATATGTTCTTAAAGACATATCGGACAAAGTTTCATCGATATTGAGAAGCGATCTTTTAGAATAATCTAAAACAGGATCAATAACATCTTCAATGTTTGAAGAAAATGGACAATTATCAGTGATCTCGTCCACTTTTACAAGCTGCATTAGGACTTGAGTCACAAGAGAGTTAACCTCCATAGTGCAGGCTTGAACACCATATAAAGACTCCGAATTTAAATAGACTTGATTAAATGCTTCAAATTGCAATTCACAAACCTTAGTTTGAGATACACGTGCAGATAAGTCCGGCTTTGCAGAACAAGCAACTAAACTTAAACACATCGGAAAAAAAAACTTTGAAAAATTCATTACACAGACATCATTCCTAATCTTTGAGAAATTTTATAGTAATTTTCAGCAAAGTACATTTTAAAATTCTGAAAAAGAAAAAAATCATTTCTATTAGGTGAAATAGAGGGAGAATAATGTTTAATCGCCTGAATACTTTTTGTATTGAATCCAGAAATATCTAAAATATTGAACAAAAATTTTCGATTTCGTTCAGACACCATAGTTGGGTCATTATAATATCTAGTTAAAGTATTAGTAACTGAATCTACAAATTTTGATAACAAAGCATAATAAGCTAATCTTTCATCTAGCTCTAAACCAATAAACTCAGACTGTACAATCGATGATGGGTCACAGTTTGGATTAAAACCAATACTTACATGAGCAGGCATAGAATAATACTCATCTATTGCATGAAATTTTGGAGTGATATCCTGAATTTCGTGTAAGGCATATCTATTTTGTTTTATAAAATAAGAAGTTAACGAAAAATCCAAATGAATAGCGACATCTAAAATATAATTTTCTGATAACTCACTCAAAACTGCTGGTGCAAATTCTTGAACAGTAGGATTAATCCCAAGTCCACGATATTTAGGATTAACTTCTAATCTATCCATACATAACAAGGAATCTGTATATTTATCAGCTTTCATAAATAAAATTGGCTCTCGGTTTCTTAATTCTAATTCTTCTAGGGGTTCCCAATAAAAATCCCATTCAACGTTATCTCTTGTATCAGCATCTTTACTCAATACAAAAAACAAAGAGTTTGAAATTTTCTGAGATTCAGCCCTTATACTAGAACAGTATATTTCATTCTCAAATAATATTGGCATAACTGCTGATTCAATTTGTGGATATCGAACAGAATCACTGTAATTATAAAACATTATTAGATATGTTAAGTATTTTAAAATAAAAAAACACCCACTTAGTTGTAAGTGGGTAAAGGAAAGTTTAGTTTACGCCTCTTTTTAGAAGTCTTTTAGCTCTGTTTCGAGATTTATTTCTCATCATACGAGCGAATTCTAACATTTTTCTTGGATTTTTTGTTAGAGTTTTTAATGCTTTCGTAGAAATTCTTGCTACAAACATTTCACCAGTTTCTGGATCTTGTAATCTTTTTCTAATCAAGTTAACTGCAAATGTACGTTTAGTTTTTCTTTGCGAGTGCGATACATTGTGTCCAGAAGTTGTTTTCTTTCCGCTATACTGACAAACACGAGCCATAAGTAATAATTACATATAAATAGTAGCCGAATTTTAACATACCAACTCATAATTGCAAGCTTTTTTATTTTTAACCTTTTAGAAAAACCCATGAAGCATTACAATAAATCTAAAATAACCTCCAACAATGTATTACCCAGGCTTTCTTATCTTTGTTATTAGCGTTTTAGTAGCACTTTCAATTCACGAAGCAGCACATGCCTGGGCTGCTCACATCCTTGGAGATGACACAGCTAAAAACCAAGGCAGACTGTCACTCGATCCACGTAAACACTTAGACATTTACGGAACATTAATGTTTCTATTTGCCGGAATCGGATGGGGCAAACCAGTACCGGTAGATCCAGTATATTTTAAAAACCCAAAACGAGACTCAGCATTAGTTGCACTCGCAGGCCCCTTTAGTAATTTTTTACTCGCGTTAGTTCTTGGAGTACTTTCAAAACACGTAGGTGGAGGATTACAAATGACACTTAGATACATGGTAGATATAAATATAGCCTTGTGTGCATTTAATCTACTACCTATCCCACCACTAGATGGCTCGAAAATACTTGGATTATTCATCCCCCATTACCAATTCTATAAATACACACAATTTATACAAAGCCACCTGGCATACATTTTAATGATCTTTTTTATAGATATTAAGTTTTTAGGTGCTAGCGGTAATTCAATATTTTTAAACTTTATTAGTTTTATTTCGACTATTTTAAAAAGTTTAATATTTTTCATCTAAAAAGCTCTTATTTCGGCTTGAACCAAAGTTCTAGAAATGATATATTTATATTACCTAGTTGGACGATAAGCTTTTTTACTTTCTCGTCTATCATATACTTAAGGGAGTTCAATATTTATAAAACTCGTGGGTTTTATGTGCGAACACCCACCTGATACTAACGGGCCGTAAGTATATATTCGCCTATCTATAAGCCGGCTAGGTCTTTTTTTAGTTGTTTAAATGCGCATTACAGGGCTCCATAATCAGTTTATGATTACCATCGATACAAAACTTAAAGACAGTTAAAGAAACATTTGGTACCCGAGGACTGTCTTGCCCAAACAATTCTTCTAGTAACTTAATTACTACTCCACCATGAGTAACAACTAGTACTTTAGAATCCTTATTTTCTACATAATATTTCTCTAAAGTAGCAACAATTCTACCAACAAAATCCTCATGTTTTTCGGCATCTATAGGTAAATTTTGAAAATCAACATTTTTCCAAAGTTCACCACTCATACTCCCCCAGTCTCTTTCTTTTAGACCTTCCTCGAAATTAATCACATCTCCAAGTTTTTCTTGTGTATGCTTCTCTAAAATCATTTCTAAAGTTTTACGAGTTCTTTTTAACGGACTACATAATACTAAATCAAACAAAGAATCTTTAATCCTTTCTGCAATTTTTTCTGTTTGAGCCATACCCTCTGCATTTAATTCAGAATCAATTTGAGATCCTTGAATACGATGCAACTTATTATAATCAGTTTGCGCATGACGCACTAAATATAATTCCATATTTAATTATTACAATTCACTTAATTTTAACACTTTTACTGAGAATGTAAATAGTAATTAGATACTTCTAAAACCTCTTTTGGATGCTCCACACCGTATAATTTAAATAATCTTGGAGAGCGTCTATTCACACCTGTTCTGTAAGACCTGTTAAGAGATGGACCAAAACTTCTACCACCACCAAAACTAGTCATTCTACCAAGTGGAATGTTTAAACCTCTACCATTTTGCATATTAGCAGGTAAATCATTCATAGCATCTGCTATTTGTTCAGCCATAGTAATCTTAAATTTATAAACAATTGTCGAATCCTTACCTTTACCAGAAGCACGAACTAAAGGCTGTAATTTATCCCACATTATTAAATCCATATGGCCTTTAGAATATATATAGATACCTTGCTTTGACAATACAAAATAATCTTTCACCTTCCCTTTCTTTTTAAACAAAAATGAAACAATTAATACCAATAAAACCATTAATCCAATACCAATAAGTTGAATGTTTGAGGCAGTAAGAATCTCTCGAACAAACTCTAAGTACTCACCTCCAGGACCAGAAGAAGAGTCACCATCTGCAAAAACATACACAAAGGCTGCAACTAATAAGAAGCCTACTCCAAATAAAATCCCCATTGCCTGCTTTATAATATATCCAGTGGTATACTTTGTAACTCCGAGCAAATCAAAGGGCATAGATTTTAACTGGCTCTTTAAATCTTCAGGAGCACTCATTGATACTCTTTGATTAATAGCATCAAAATCAAAAGATTTTTGAGGCGCAACTGTATTTACGGGATTTTTTTGATTAAAATTTACATCGTTCATATAAAAAGTTTAGACATAAAAATTATAACAATTTATCAAACTGGACACAAAACTTGATAAAAACAAGAAAAAGTGTTATAAATCAATAAGTTAAAAAGAAAAAAATGGAGCAAGTTACCAGAACCATTCAAGAAATATTTGACACAACACCAAAAGATCCTCACTCAACTGCAAGTTTTATACAGGAATTCACAAAATTCACCATTAACGATATTTTAGAAATAGAAAAACAAAACCTTTCTTTAAGACATACCCATAACGAAATCTTCAGCAAAGAAACTTTTCAAGGTATAAAAAATGGAGACTCTCTTTGCATTCACAATACTGAAGAGTTGATAAAGCAAATTCTTCCGAATTTACTCCTCGATCCAAAATTCAAATTATACAAAGACTTGTTAGCATTTCCAGACTTAAAGACAATAATGCAAGACGATAAATATAAAACAAAATTAAACACAAGTGAATTTATACAGTCATACATATTCTTTTTAAATGATTTCATACAAGAGTGCTTACAATACAGCGTAATCCCTTTTGACAGCATCAAATTAAATCCGGAAGACACGTTAGAAACGGCATTAAAAAAACTAACGAACAATCATAATTTTAGATTAATCACATATCCTGAATCAAAAAACCCAAGAGACGTAAAAAGTTACTCAAACTTTGGAAAAATAGGACAAAGCAATATACCAATAGAGCAATTTTTTGCATCTTTTTCACATACAGACATTGCTCAAACAGCAATTGATCTTATTAGCTCTAAAAAAACACAAACATTATCTCAGACACCAAATGCTGTGAAAATTATTGAAACCTTATATTCTTTAAGTGTATGTAATAAAATCAAAGAACAACTATCAAACTAAAACTTGAATTCAAGCTTTCTTCTGGTAAATTAATAACAGAATAAAAGTTTGATAGTTACTTTTAATAAGTT
>Ga0163109_10001827_pt1 | contig 16718 bp, 16 predicted proteins | sample CRUFie1St13metaG_FD_108704 | JGI IMG/M metagenome (GOLD analysis project Ga0163109, IMG submission 108704) | Marine microbial communities from the Costa Rica Dome - CRUD Field 142mm St13 metaG | ecosystem: Environmental > Aquatic > Marine > Oceanic > Photic zone | place: Costa Rica: the Eastern... | reverse complement strand
CCCCTTGTTGCCATATTAATCTGAGCATTAAGGGAGAAAAAACTAAATATTAAAATAACAACCAAGAGTGTAATTACTTGGGGCAATATTTTTTTCAATTTCATGCAATGTCAATATATTAAATATAAAAAAAAAGGGCTAGATAAATCTAGCCCTTTTTAAAATTGTAAAAGTTAGCAATTATCTTGCAGGTGGAACATAAAGTATTCCGCCTTTAGTCCATAACTCATTTGGACCTCTGTCAGGTAAAATTCCTGTGTCAGCTATATTTCTTTTATAACTTTCTCCATAGTTACCAACCTGTTTAATAATTCTTAAACTCCATTCGTTATCTAATCCAAATGCTGCTCCTAATTCACCTTCAGCTCCAACCAATCTTTTAATTGCTGGATTATCAGATGATTTCATCATATCAGCATTTTGAGAGTCTATACCATATTCCTCTGCTTCAATCATTACGTTCAAAGACCATCTTACTATGTCTTCCCAAACTGAATCACCTTGTCTAACAACAGGACCTAAAGGTTCTTTAGATATTGTCTCTGGTAAAACCATATGTTCATCAGGATTTGACATTTTAGTTCTTTGAGCTGCTAGACCAGATTTATCAGTAGTATAAGTATCACATCTACCTGCATCATAAGCAGCAACAACTTCATCTGCTTTTTCAAATGCTACAGGCTCATAAGAAATATTTCTAGAATTGAAAAAATCTCTCATATTTAACTCTGTTGTTGTACCTATATTTGTACAAGCAGATATACCATTTTGAAAATCATCTACTGAATTTATACCTGAGTTTTTTCTGACCATAAAACCTTGACCGTCATAAAAATTTACGCCAACAAAAGTTAAACCTATGTCAGCATCTCTTGATAGAGTCCAAGTAGTGTTTCTTGATAACACATCTATCTCACCAGATGTAAGAGCAGTAAATCTCTCTTTAGCACTTAAAGGTGTATATTTTACTTTGTCTGCGTCACCTAACACGGCAGCAGCAACTGCACGACATATATCTACATCAACACCTGTCCAATTACCTGACGCATCAGCATTTGAAAATCCTGGCAATCCTTGAGATACACCACACTTAACAAATCCTGATTTTTTTGTAGCATCTACAGTTTTAGATGCTCCCTTTTTTTGATTTTTCTTTCCAGCCATTTGATCACAAGAATAGACAAATACAAGCGATGCTACAGCTAATAATGAAAGTATTTTTTTTATATTTTTAAACATTTTCTCCTCATATTTAAATTAAAGTTATTTTTGAATTGTCCAAGTAAAGCAGAAAGTACAATATTCATCAATGAATATTTATCTTTTAAAAGCCCAGAAAATATCGCTTTTTTTAGATATAATTTCCAATTTTATATTTACAATTTCATTAAAAAAAGAACTATTTTCAAGAATGAGAACCAAAAGCTATAAAGTATTTTAATATTTTAATTTTTAATTTAAAAAATTTACGTTTTAATAGCTTTACTCTTCTGTTTTTTGTATCAAGGATACTTATATTTGTCTTAAAATTTTTTTTGTCTTGAGTCGTAATGAAAGGATTTAGTCCTAATAATTTAATTCCACAATATATATGAAAGAATAAAAAGTTATCATTAGTAGTTTTTACTGGATAATTAAATGACAAAATAGCTTTAGCAGCTGACTTATTTATAAAATAAGAGTGTGTAAAAAAAGCATTTGTAACTTTAACTAATTCATATTCGTTTATTTTTTTTATTGGTTTTTTATAAAATTCTCTTATTTCACTAATTAGTACAATTTGTTTTTTATTAGAAAAACTACTCATAACAAAATTAGATAATATTCTTGAGAAAGGTTTTAAAAAAACAGCGTCATCTTCCACAATGAGAGCAATATTATAATTACTTTCTATTAATTTTTTATAAACTTTTATATGACTTAACGAACATCCAATTTCACCATTTGACATTTTAACATTCCATTTATTAAATCCATTCTCATCACTATAAGTTTCGTTTATAATCTCTTTTTCACTCATTAAGGAACCGTCTACTCCTTCAATAAATTCGAAATTTGTTATTTGTTGTTTAGTTAATTCATTTATTATGTGTTTTTTTCGTTTAATATCTTTTTTCAGATTAATTATGTAAACAATAAAATCTTGATTAAACATAAATTGGTAATTTATCCAATAATTTAAAATATAAAAATTAAATATTTATATTTTTAGTTACATACGAGAAAATTTTCCACCATTAATATGTATAGTAGTGTTTGAAACATAATCAGTTATTTCAAATAATAATTTATATATAAATATAGAAATCTCTTTTGATTTAATACCTCTTTTTTTTGGATTAATATTTATTGATTTTTTTACATTTTTTTTATCTTTTCGTTTTAATGTCATTTTTCCATCGGATATAGTAGAAGGTGCTAAACAAAGAAGCTGTTGATTTTTATATTTTATTTTTCTCTCCTCTACATATTTATGAATTGAAGATTTTGTTAAAGCATAAATAATATCGAAAGAACCCTTCAAACCACTTTCAGAACCAAGTATAATTATTCTAGCCTGTGGATTACTATTTAAGGCAATTTCACATATTCTTATAATTGAAGTTAAGTTTAAACAAATTTGATTTGTTATATCTTTTAAACTTTTTTTTAAATGTGGTTTACTACTTAACTTTGAATGGAGTATTACTATTTTATCTGATTTTTTGATAAGATTTACTTGTTTTCTATTAAATTTATTTTTTGATAAATCCCATTCAATTTTATTTGGATTTTTAATAATTATATTTTTTGGAAGTAATTTTATAAATTCTTTTCCAATTTTAGACGATCCACCTGTAACTAATATTTGCTTAGACATTTTGTAACCTCTGATGCAGCATAAAATATATGATCAATTTTACCAGATAAAATATTTATGAAATTATTATTATTTTCAACTAAACATACCCTTGCATCATTTTTATTATATAAAATTGTTCTTATACTAGTAAGATATCTTTCAAACTTAAATTTTTTTTTAAATGCAGGATAAAATTTAGAGAATTGGTTCTCAATTTTTCTTTTAATACTATTTTTATTTTTTAAAGATAAATTTTTATTTAATTTAAGTATTTTATTTATACTTTTGCTTTTATTTACTCTTGAATATTTAACTGAATAAAGACCAAAATATTTTTTCTTCCAAGGATAAAATGTAAAAAAAGGGCCATCTATAATTGTGTAAGCAGGATGTTTTTTAACTTTTAGTTCGTACAATGGAATTAAACAATTTTCATAAATCAATTTTAGTTTTTTTGAAGCGAAAGATTGTTGCCAAGTACAATTAATTACAAAATCATATTCTATTCTATTTATTAAAAATTTTTTACCATTTTTTTTTATTTTTTTAATATTTTTATTAAAATGCAAATTTTTTTTTAAATTTTTTTTGAAAAATGTAATCGCTTTTTCCTGATTAATAATCTCCTCGTCACATTTAATAGCGTGTGAAATTTTTTTTAATGAAGTTTTTTTAACATCTATTATTTTAAAATTTAAATTTGAACTTTTCATCGCAGAGATAAATTTTTTAAAGGATGTTAAATTACGATTATCATTAGCAATTGTATAAATATTATTATTTATTTTATTACTAAAATTTGGAAGATTTTTTTTAAATTTATAAAAACCAATTTGAGACATTTCTCTAGTTTTATATGATCTTGGATAATGAAATCCTAAATGTAGCCTATTCTGATTATTACCAGATGCATTTGAGAAAATTTTTGAATTTTTTTCATATATATCGAATTGATATCCTCTTTTTTTTAATTCTGTTCCAATAAAACATCCAAACCATCCAGCTCCCAAAATAGCTATTCTAATTTTTTTTTGCATTATAAGCTTATATAAATTTATCCTTAATGGCGCGCTCTGAAGGATTCGAACCTTCGACCTACGGTTTAGAAAACCGTTGCTCTATCCAGCTGAGCTAAGAGCGCGTGTTAACAATTTATAATATTAAATCAATTTTTGAAAAGAAATTTTTTAGATAAAAGTACAATTGACAATAGTTCGATTCTACCAATAATCATGAATATTATTAATGATATTTTATTAAAAAGTGTGAATTCGTAAAAATTAAGATTTGATAAATTATAGATTTCTGAATTTACTGTGTTCATTATTGTTAAAATACCTAATCTGAACGAAGTTTCAAAATCCAGATTAGATAAAGTTAATAGAACAGTTATAACTAATAATGAAATAACAAATATTAAGATTGATAAAAAATATTTATTTATATCTTTGGTGTTTACACTAATTTTATTCAAAGATAATTTATTTGAATAAATTTGATTAGGTTTAGTGTGTGATAAAACATTATTTATAGAGAACTTTATCAATGTGATAACTTTAATCACTCTTATTCCTGAGCTAGTTGAGAAAAATGAACCCCCTAGTATAACCAATAATAAAAAAAAGAAATCTAAGTTATTTGGTATTTCGGAAAAAGAAAAACCGATATTCGAAACACTGCTAGAAATTGATACTAAAATATTTAAGAAATTATTTTCATAATTAAAAAATATAAATGAAATTGTAATGATGAAAAACAAATAAATTAAAATATTAAAATCTTCACTTAAGTACATTATATTTTTTTTTTTAAAAAATATAATATTGAAAATGAAAAAAAGACTAAAGAATGCCAGCAGCATACAAACTGATAGAATAATTTTACTTAAATCAGATGAAAAAATTATATCAAAATTATTATTTGGTAAGAAACCTCCAGAGGATATTATTGTAAGTGAATAATTATACGCATCATATGATCTTAAATTAATTAGTTTAAGTAAAACAAAAACTAACAGAGTAATAGAAATATATACAATTATTATTTTAAAACTTTGTTTAAAAATTTCTGAGTAATTATATGAAATATAATTCGTTAATGATTTCTTTAAATTTTCATCAAAAATATCTATTAGTAGTAAAATGGAAAATAAAAAATATAAACCTCCAATCCATTGAGAGGATGATCTCCATAAAATAATTGTTTGGTCGATATAATTTAAATTATTAAAAACTGTAAAACCAGTAGATGTAAATCCAGAAATGGCTTCAAAGTAACCATTTATGAATGATATATATTCAAAACTAAAAATATAAGGAAGTGATATTGTTATTGGCAATAAAAAATAACCAGCTAATACCGCAAATATTCTCTCATATAGATTAATTTTTATAAATTTATACTTTTTTACAAATGTTAAAAAAATACCTAAAATTAAATTTATAAAGAATGTAGCAACGTAATTGTTTAGATAAGTTAAATTGTCAAAATAATATGAATAAATAATGTTAAAAAAACAAAAAAAACTAATTAATAGAAAAAATACTCCAAGGTATTTAAAAATAAAATTATTCATTTTATTAGATTGAACTAATTCTGAATAAGTTTTCCACTAAAGGTAATTGATCTCTTTTTGCTAATAATACAATTGTATCATTTTTTTGAAATATATATTTTGAAGAAGGTAATATAAATTTATTTTCCCTTAATATTGCTCCAACTCTTATTTCATCTGGCAAATCAGAATTTTTAAGCTCTTGGTTAACTAATTCAGATGATTCTAATATTTCAGCTTCTATTACTTCATATTCTCCGTTTAATATTGTATATGCATTTTCTATTGTTCCTTTATGGACATGTTTTAAAATACTTGAAACAGTACTCATTCTAGGATCAATTAAATCATCAATTTTTAAGGATGATTGTAACAATGAATAATTAGGCTTATTCACTAATGCCATTGTTCTTTTATTTTTTGAAAATTTTTCAACTAAAACACTTACCATCAAATTATCTTCATCATCATTTGTTAGTGCTAATACTGTTTCAACCTCCTCGAGATTAGCTTCGTTTAATACATCTTCATCTAGTCCATTGCCGTTAATAATAATGGTATCATTCAAATTATTTGCAATAAATTCTGCTCTTTCTTTATTTTTTTCAATAATCTTTACTCTTGCCTCCTCAAAGTTATTTTCAATATTTGCTGCTAAATTAAAACCAATGTTCCCACCTCCAATAATTAAAATTTTATTAGAAATTTTTTCGTTATGGCCAAATACTTTTAATGTTTCTTCCATTTGATTTGAGCTAACTATTACATACGCTTTATCTTCATGTTTAAGTTTGTCGTCTTTTTTTAAAATGGTAAATTTATCTTCTCTGATTACTCCTAATATATAGGCATTAAGATTTGGAAATTTTTTTGTTAGATCTTTTAATTTAATATTATTTATTGGACATACTTTATCGATTAAAATTTCCAACAGTCTTATTTTGTTTTCTGCAAATGGGACATTATCTAAAGCACCAGGTGCTTCTAATTTTCTCTGTAATGATTTAGCAATTTCAAGTTCAGGAGAAATAATATAATCAATAGGCAAATTTTCTTTATTAAAAAGAGATGAAAATTTGGGATCTAAATACTCTTGAGCTCTAATTCTAGCAATTTTTTTTGGAACTTTAAATAATGAATATGCAATTTGACATATCAGCATATTTATCTCATCATTTCTTGTTACAGCTATTAACATATCAGCCTCAGATGTGTTTGCTCTATCCAATATTTCTGGCGATGTAGCCTTTCCTACAATAGCTTTAACATCTAATGACTCATTTATCTTTTGGATATCATCACTTGATTGATCAATAATTGTTATTGAGTGATTTTGTTCAGTTAAAATTTTTGCAATAGTATATCCAACTCTACCTGCACCACAAATTATTATGTTCATTAATTTAGACCTTTAACACCAAGTAATTTTAACTTTCTGTGAAGAGCTGATCTTTCCATACCTACGAATTTTGCTGTTTTAGATATATTCCCACCAAATTTTTTTATTTGGGAAATTAGATATTCTTTTTCAAAATTTTCTCTAGCCTCTCTTAATGGTATTGATAAATTATCAGCTACAGAAAAGGTTTCATTTGTAGATTTTGATAAAGATTCTTTGATAATATTAATTATTTTCTCATCATCGTTACCTGGAGAAAGTATTGCAATTCTTTCAATTAAATTACGTAACTCTCTTACATTACCAGGCCAATCATAATTTAAAAGATAGTTGTCATCTCTAATTTTAAATTTTTTGTAATTATAAGTGTTGCAAATATTTTCAATAAAATACTCAACTAGTAACGGGATATCCTCAATTCTTCTATTTAAAGGCTCAACATTAATATTAAAAACGTTTAACCTGTGAAACAAATCTTCCCTAAAATTCCCATTTTTTATTTCATTCTTAATATTTTTACTTGATGCACAAATAATTCTTACGTCAACTTTTATGTCATGATTGCTATTAATTCTTTTAAATTTTTGATCTATAACAACTCTCAATATTTTGGACTGGGTTTCTAATGGTATTTCTGTAACTTCATCAATTAATAATACACCTCCGGATGATTTTTCTAATGCACCATAAACTATTGAACCATCTTTTTTTTCTTCACCAAAAAGTTCTAATTCATATTTCCTCGAGTCTAATAACGCACCATTGATAATAACAAAAGGACCTTTTGATCGATTAGAATTTTTATAAATTTTTCTAGAAATTAATTCTTTTCCAGAACCGGTTGGCCCATTAATAAAAACTCTACTCTCAGATTGAGAAAGTTTTTGAATTTGATCTTTTATTGAAGTGATATTTTGACTTTTACCAATAATTTCAAATGAGTGAAATAATTTAATAGATAATGACTTATTTTCTTTTTTTAAATTAAAATTTTCAACAGCCCTTTTTATAAAATTTAATAAACGCTCTTTATCAAATGGTTTTTGTATAAATTCGAAAGCTCCTGATCTAAGAGAATTTATTGCCATTTCTATATTTGCATGACCAGAAATAATGATTACTGGAATATCAGTATTTTTAGTTTTAATATGTTCTAGCAATTGTATGCCATCATTGTCTCCTTTATCTAATTTTACATCTATAATTGCGACATCAGGTAATTTTTTATCTATTTCAGATAGACCTTGATTAAAATTTGCTGCTAATCTTGTTTTGTATCCTGCGTCCTGAATTAATTCATCAAGAATATTTCTTATATCTGCGTTGTCATCAATAATTAAAATTTCTGTTGCCATGGTTTACTTTGGAATTATAATTTGTACTTTAGCTCCATTATTCGTATTAAAAAATTTAATTGATCCGTTATGGTCATTTATTATTTTATCTACTATCGACAGTCCTAAACCAGTTCCTTTTTCTTTGGTCGTATAATATGGTTTTATTATATCTTTGGTTTTTTTATCCTTAAAACCCTCACCTGTATCAGTTAAGTTAACAGTTATATAATCTCTTCTATGGTTTATTTCTATATCAATATTTTTCAATGATTTATTGGTTTTTTTGACTTTTTCTTTAATACTTTCAATTGAATTTTTAATCAAATTAAAAAAAAGTCTATTAAATTGCTCATTATCAAAATTAATTAAAACTTTTTTTCCTGTCTTGTTGTTAATTTTAAAATTTATAGAAGTGTCAATTTTTTTTAACAATTCTATATTTTCCTCTAACACTTTAATTAAATCATTATTTTTAATTAAAGGTTTAGGCATTCTTGCAAAGTCAGAAAATTCATTTACTAGATTTTCTATTTGTTTTATCTGCTTTAATATAGTTTTTAAATTATCTTGGTATTTTATTTTTTTTTCATCATTTAAATCAGTCAAATACTTTGAATTAAGATTATCTATAGTCAATTGTATAGGAGTTAAAGGATTTTTAATTTCATGTGCCATCTTTCTTGCCACTGTTTCCCATGCCTCATGTCTTTCGTTTGATAATAATTTATCTTGCTGACTTTTTAATTTTGTTATCATTGAATTAAAGTTTTTATTCAATAGCTCCATTTCTCTATCTGCTTTAAGTTCTGGGACTTTTACATTTAAATTTCCTTTTCCAATTTTTTCAGATGCAGTTATTAAATTATTAATAGATATGAAAAATCTAGATGAAAATCTTATTGCAATTGATATAGACAAAAATAATAAAAGAGTTACTAAAGATATATATATAATAGCAAAAGAAATTCTTATTCCTAAACTTTGATTTTCAACAGTATAATAAAAATTTACAGCTTCTTCTGACTCTACTAGATAATTTGATATTTCTCTATCAAGATTTTTAACAACATAAAGAAAAGTATCATCAAAATTTTGTAATCTTATTACTGCTGCAGACCTATTTTCAGGTGCATTTATAATTTTAAGAGGTCTATCATCAGATTTTACCATTTGTATGGCCTGTTCTTCAATTTTAATATAATTAGAATCATTTGCAGAAATTATTAATTCACCTCTAGAATTAATTAAGTAAAGTTGATCAATATCTCTGATTAAATTTTGAGTGTTTACGAAAGATTTAAATCTATCTGGATCAGATTTATAAATATTGTAATATTTGTTTAGATCAAATGCGATTAAAATTATTTCTGATTGGATTTTATTCCTTTTTTCATCAACATAATTTTTTGCAATATCATAGGAATTATTAACAGCAGTCGTAATTTTTTTATCAAAATATTTCTCAAGGGCGAAAGAGAAAATAAATAGAGAAAATATTGCAATCAGCAATGAAGGAATTAAAGTAAAAAGTCCAAAAGATATTATATATTTTCTATTTGCAATAGAACCCCTTACATTTATATTATTTCTAATTGAATTTTTGATATCAACAAAAATTAATAAAAAAAATAATAACAAAAAAACAATGTTGACAATTAATACATATTGTAAATTTTGTTCATTTAATTGAATAAAACTTCGATCAATAAATGTTAAAAACGTAATAAAAGATAGAATTACTGTTAGGAGAAAGATTATTATAATAAATAAATTTCTTTTTATGAATGCTAGCATAAACTAAGAATATATATAAAAATTTATAAATAAATACATGGGTGATTGTTTTATATTATTAAGTGCAGGGAAAAGTAAGAGATTTAAATCAAAATTAAATAAGCAATTTATAAGCTATAAAAATAAGCCTTTATTTGAGCATTCATTGAAAATTGCTAAAGATTCAAATTTTTTTAAAAGAATTTTGATAGTCTCCAATAAAAAAATTAAAAAAACAGAATACAAAAACATTGATATAATAAAAGGAGGAAAAGAAAGATATAATTCTACTCAAAATGCTCTACGCTTCTTAAAGAATAAAAAAATTAAAAATGTATATATTCATGATGCTGCAAGACCAAATTTATCAATAAATTTATTAAGAAAATTAAAAAATAATTTAAAACAAAATAGTGCGGTAGTTCCTTATTTAAATTCAGAAAATTCGGTAAAATATAAAATTAATAACAAATTAAATAATTTAAATCGTGATAAAGTTTTTTTAACTCAAACACCTCAATGTTTTAATTTTAATGAACTTTTTAATTTATATAAAAATAATAAAGAAAAAATTACAGATGAAGCTAGTCTTTATTTAAATAATAATAAAAAAATTAAATTTATTCTTGGAGATAAGAATAATTTTAAAATAACAACAATAGACGATTTAAAATACTTAAAATCAGAAACCTATTATGGGATTGGTTTTGATATACATAGATTAATAAATAATAAAAAACTTTTTCTTGGAGGTGTTAAAATTCCATTTCATTCAGGACTTAAAGGACATTCTGATGGAGATGTAATACTTCATGCAATAATTGATAGTTTGCTAGGAGCTATGAGAAAAAGTGATATTGGAACTCTTTTCCCAAGTAGTTCAAGTAAATTTAAAAATATCAGGTCCAAAAACATGCTTATGCCTGTTATCAAATTATTAAATGATAATAATTTTTACATAAATAATATAGATATAAACTTAATTTGCGAAAACCCCAAAGTTTCAAAAATCAGAAACAAAATAATAAAATCAATATCTAGCTTATTATCAATAAATAAAAGTTTAATAAATTTAAAAGGGAAAACAGTTGAAAAATTAGGTATAATTGGAAAAGAGCAAGCTATAGCATGCGAAGTGATTTGCTCATTATCGAGATGAAAAAAATTAACATACTAATTTCAACTTTTTTTGGAAACGGATATATTTCTAAAATACCTGGAACATTTACATCGCTCAGTACATTAATAATTCTTTATATACTTTTTGAAGTATTTAATTTTAAAAATTTAAATTATATTTTAATATTATATTCAATCATATTTTTTTACTCATTTTATGCAGTAATGGATACTGAAACAGAATTTGAAAATAAAGATCCTAGACAAATTGTAATTGATGAAGTGTTGGGACAAGCAATGCCTTTGATATTAATTGTTTACCTTTCTTCACTAAATCTAATAAGTATCCCTGTTGAAGTATATTATTTACTGTCTTTTATATTTTTTAGATTCTTTGATATTGTGAAACCTTTTCCAGTTAGTTATTTCGACAAAGAACATAAAAACTTCTTTGGAATAATAATGGATGATATTATGGCAGGTTTATATACGATGATATTAATTTACTTAATAAGTCTAAAATTTTAATGAATATCGAAAAGCTTCATAAGAAATTAATTAAAAAAAATATAACTTTATCTGTAGCTGAATCATGCACAGGAGGCTTATTATCAAGCAAATTTACTAAGTTAAGTGGTTCGTCAAAGTACTTCCAAATGGGGTTAGTTACCTATTCAAACAAAGCAAAAATTAAAATATTAAAAGTTAATAAAAAAATTATAAATAAATATGGATCTGTTAGCCATGAATGTTGCAAAGCTATGGTGCAAGGATTATCAAAAATATCAAATAGTAAAATTAATATATCTATTACAGGCATAGCTGGTCCAAATGGTGGGATAAAAGACAAGCCTGTTGGTCTTGTATATATAGGTTTAAGAAAAGGCAATAAAACTATAGTTTCAAAGAATTATTTTGCGAAAAAAAAAAGAAAATCAGTACAAAACAAAACTGTCGAGAAATGTATTAAATTAATTCAAGATATTATTTAATACATATAAATATCACAAACTTTCTGCTCTTTTTTGAAAAGCATCTGCTATTTTATTGAGACCAAATTGAAATGATTTTGACATAATAATATTAAGAAATTTATTTTTAATTTCAAAATCAACATCGAAATGAACTTCTGTAAAATTATCTTTCTCAATAAATTTCCAATTGTTTTCTAAATAATTAAGTGGTCCATCAATATTAGTAACGTGGATGTGATCATTTATTTTATCAAATCTAACATCACTTTTGTAAGTATCAGTAAAAGGCTTTTTACCAATAGTTAAATCTGCAATTATATTGATAGAATCTTTTTCATCTTTTTTTTCGTATACTTTCGAATCAATACAGAATGGTATAAATTCTGGATATTTTTCAATATCTAAAACAAAATCTATAAGTGTTTTTTTATCGCGTTCTATAAGTCGCGTTACAGATGCTTTTGGCATTAATTAATTAAATCTGTTTTGTTTTAATTTAGCAAAATCTTCATCTGCATGATATGACGATCTCGTTAAAGGAGACGAAGAAACTAATAAAAATCCTTTTGACTTTGCTATCACCTCTAATTCTTTAAATTCATTTGGATGATAGTACCTATCTAGAGGATGGTGTTTTACTGAAGGCTGCAAGTATTGACCGATTGTTAAAAAATCTACATCAGCTGATCTTAGATCATCCATAACTTGTATTATTTCATCTCTTTCTTCGCCTAAACCGACCATAATTCCAGATTTAGTAAATACTTTTTTATTATTTAATTTTGCATTCTTTAGAAGTTCTAAGGATGCAAAATATCTAGCACCTGGTCTCACTTTGACATAAAGTCTTGGTACTGTTTCAATATTATGATTAAAAACATCAGGATTAGCCTCTAATATAGTTTTATAAGATTCTCCTTTTCTTAAAAAATCTGGAGTTAAAACCTCAATTGTAGTATTTGGATTTTTTTTTCTTGTCATTAATACTACTTGTTTAAAATGATTTGAGCCACCATCTGGTAAATCATCTCTATCTACTGATGTTATAACGACATGTCTTAAGTTCAATTTATTTACAGCATTTGCTATTTTAACATGTTCAAAAGGATCTAATTTTTCAGGTTTTCCAGTTTTGACATCACAAAATGCACATGCTCTAGTACAAGTATCCCCCATAATCATAAAGGTTGCATGTCTTTTACTCCAACATTCTGTTATATTTGGGCAGTTTGCTTCCTGGCAAACAGTAACAAGATTGTTTTGATTTACTACAGTTTTGGTAAGGAAAAATTCTTTACTATCAGAAAGTTTAGACCTAATCCATTCTGGTTTCTTTTTGATTGGATTTATCGGGTTTTTTACTTTTTCGGGATGTCTTGGTTTAATTTTTTCCATTGTATTTTATTATATAGGTAGTCTCTCCCTCTTTTCCAAATAAAAATTTGTCTCGTATTAAAATTTCAATAAAATCAAGGTCTATATTTTCAGTTAATAATGAGTTTTTATGCTCTAAATCTTGAATTTTGATTCGTAGATCTTTCTGTTTAATTTTTAAATCTTTGTAAATCTCTTTTTTTTTTATGTAAGAAATTAAACCTCTATCACCACCTAATAAATTGAAAAAAAAATAAATAAACAAAAATGTTACTATTAAAATAAAATAATTTTTTTTAATCTTATCTAACATTAATTAACAATATGCATTTTTGATTTTTTTCCAAGTTCTTGTTCAATTCTTAACAATTGGTTATATTTTGAAACTCTCTCAGATCTAGCTAATGACCCAGTTTTAATCTGATTAGAATCAGTTCCTACGGCAAAATCTGCAATAAATGTATCTTCACTATCGCCAGATCTATGAGAAATTATGGTTTTATAACCAATTAATTTTGCAAATTTTATAACTTCAAGTGTTTCTGTGACAGTGCCAATTTGATTTAATTTAATTAATATTGAATTAGCTGAAATATTTAAAAAACCAATTTTCAATCGTTCTAAATTTGTAACAAATAGATCATCTCCAACAATTTGTAATTTATTTTTTGTTTTATTCAGAAGCTTTGTCCAAGCTGACCAATCATTTTCACCAAATGGATCTTCAACTGATTTAATTTTAAATTTTTTTATTAATTTTAAGTATTCAGAAATAGTTTTATCTACACTTATATACTTTTTTGAATGAATTGAGTAATTTTTATTTTTGATTAACTCATTTGCTGCAACATCTAAACAGATAACTATATCTTTACCATTTTTAAAACCAGATAGGTTTATGGCTTTTGCTATTAGTTTTAGAGCACTTTCATTATCATTTATCATTGGAGCAAACCCACCTTCATCTCCTACAGAGGTTGAATGTCCCATTTTCTTTATTAAATCTCTCAGTTTATTGATGACTATAAAACACATCCTGACACCCTCTGAAAAAGATTTTGCTTTGTCTGGCCTGATCATAAATTCTTGTATTCTAAGACCATTATTAGCATGTGCACCACCATTAACTATGTTCATCATTGGATACGGTAATTTGAAGTTTTTATTTACTAGTAAATTTTTATAAATTGGTATCTTTTTTATTTTAGATGAAAGTTTTTTTACTGCTATTGAGACAGAAAGAATTGCATTAGCTCCAACTTTTGTTTTTTGCTTTGTACCATCAAGTCTTATTAATAAATTATCTATTTTTTCTTGTTGATGAACATTAAAATTTAATAACTTTTTTGATATTACCTTATTTATAAATCCAATAGGTTTTAGAACGCTTTTTCCAAGATATTTTTTATTATTTATATCTCTTTTCTCAAAAGCTTCATAAGTACCAGTAGATGCTCCAGAAGGGCAAATTGCAGAAGCGCTAATGTCTTTTGAAAATACTTCAGTTTCTATTGTTGGATTTCCCCTACTATCAAAAACTTGTCTTGCAATAATTTTTGAAATTTTAGACATTATTTTTTTTTACTAAATTGTCTATTTCAACTATTTGACTTACAAGATTTTCTAATTTATTCAGCGGGACCATATTTGGACCATCAGAAGGAGCATTATCAGGGTCTTGATGTGTTTCTATAAAAATTGCAGCAACACCCACTGCTACAGCTGCACGAGATAAATGTTCAACAAATTCTCTTTGTCCACCACTTTTATCACCTCGACCACCTGGTTGTTGAACTGAATGAGTAGCATCAAAAACAATTGGATAACCACTTTTTGCCATTATAGGAATTGATCTCATATCAGACACTAAAGTATTGTATCCAAAACTTGCTCCTCTCTCTGTTACAAGAATATTACTATTTCCCGTGTCTGATATTTTTTTTGTTACATTGACCATATCCCATGGAGCCAAGAACTGACCCTTTTTTACATTTATTATTTTTTTTGTTTTTGCAGCAGCAATTAACAAATCTGTTTGCCGACATAAAAATGCAGGAATTTGTAAAACGTCCACATGTTGTGCAACAATTACACACTGTTCCTCATTATGAATATCTGTAAGAACAGGAATTTTCATTTGATTTTTTATTTTGTCAAAAACTGGTAACGATTTTTCTAAGCCTGCTCCTCTTTTTCCACCAAGGCTTGTTCTATTAGCTTTATCAAAGGAAGTTTTATAAATTAATCCAATATTATATTTGTCTGTAATTTTTTTTATTTCTCCCGCCATATCTAACGCATGTTGCTCAGTTTCTAGTTGGCAGGGTCCTGCTATTAGACAAATTTTTTTTGAGTTAGAAATATTTAAATCCTGACACTTAACAATTCTATTTTCCATGATAATTTTTTGAAGCTTTTATAAATGATTTAAATAATGGATGTGGTGATAATGGTCTAGATTTAAACTCTGGATGAAATTGAACACCAATAAACCAAGGATGATTTTTTAATTCAATTATTTCAGGTAATTTATTATCTGGAGACATTCCCGAAAATATTAATCCTTTTTTTTCAAATTTTGATCTTTGGTTATTATTAACTTCATATCTGTGTCTATGTCTTTCTTTTACTTCATTTGATTTATAAATCTTCTTTATGGCAGAATTATTTTTTAATTTAGCTGTATAAAGCCCTAATCTCATTGTCCCACCTAAGTTTTTTTCTGTACCCTTAATAACTTTTCCATTTTTGTTCCATTCATGAATTAGTCCAATAACAGGATAACATTTTTTATCAAGCTCTGTAGAACCAGCATTTTTTATATTTAGTTTGTTTCTAGCAAACTCAATAATTGCCATTTGCATTCCAAAACAAATACCAAAAAAAGGTATTTTTTTTTCTCTTGCGTATTTAATTGCTGCAATCTTCCCTTCTGTTCCTCTTTTGCCAAATCCTCCTGGTATTAAAATTCCAGAAACACTTCTAAGTTTTCTGCTTATTTCATTTTTTTTTAGTTTATCAGATTCAATTCTTACTAAATTAACTTTTACATTATTTGCTATACCGCCGTGAGTTAATGCTTCATCTAAAGATTTATATGCATCTTTTAAATTTACATATTTACCTATTATTCCAATGTTAATTACTTTATTATTTTTTAGAACAATAGAAGTAATATTTTTCCATGGATTTAAATTTGGTTTCTTTTTTGATTTTATTTTAAAATATTTTAAAACTTGTTTATCTAATTTTTGGTTATAAAAACTAATTGGAGCTTCATAAATTGTTCTAACATCAACAGTCTCGATAACATTTTCAATATCAACATTACAAAATAAAGATATTT